>Ga0307305_10000465_pt1 | contig 14585 bp, 21 predicted proteins | sample ER_DNA_186_FD_194512 | JGI IMG/M metagenome (GOLD analysis project Ga0307305, IMG submission 194512) | Bulk soil microbial communities from the East River watershed near Crested Butte, Colorado, United States - ER_DNA_186 | ecosystem: Environmental > Terrestrial > Soil > Floodplain | place... | reverse complement strand
AGGACGGCTTTGCGGGCCGATCTGCAACCGTCAACGGCGAGGTGCTGCAGGTCCTTGTCGACCTGGGGCCGAAGCCCGTTCCGGCGGCACGGCTCCGCGACGTGAACAAGGTGCTGCGGAGCCTGAGCGTCCCCGCACCGCGCGTCCGTCGACCGCACAACGGCCACCTCGACGCCGACGGCGTCTCGCTTCGCCTGCTGACCGGCTGGACGGGCCGGATCGAGATCCCGCCGACGACGTTCGCGACGCGGCTCGTCCTGCGCGCCCGCAAGGGTGAGACCCGCGTCACGCTCCTCGAGCTCCCGCGCTCGTTCCGCGGTCAGCGGCTGCAGTTGCCGGTCACGCTCCGTCAATTCTCGCGCGGGTTCGCGCGTCGCGTCTTCTCCACCCGCGGACGGAGCTTCGACATCTCGGCGGTCTTCACCTCGCAGTCAGGCCTCGCCGAGGCCAACCGCCTGATCGCCGGACTGCGCCTGTCTACGCCGTAGCCGCGGACTCCGCTTCGCGGAGGCGCTTCGCCATCGCCTGCAGCAGCGGCCACGCGATCCGGGCGTCGTTCTCGACGAGCGGCCGGAAGTCCCAGAACGTCAGGCCGTAGCAGTGGAGATCGCTCTCCGCGGTGACCGAGGCGGTACGAGCGCCCATGTCGATCAGCGCGATGTCGCCGAAGTAGTCTCCGGGGCCGAGGCGACCGCGTTCGCCGCCGCCGACCGCGACGACGGCCTCGCCGCTCTCGATCACGAAGAACCCGGCACCGCCCTCGCCCTCGCTGGCGACGGTCTCGCCGGCGTCGAAGGTCCGCTCCTTGAAGGAGCCGCTCAGGCGCTCTAGCTCGCGGGGCTCCAATCCCGCGAAGAGCGGGATCCGCTGTAGCAGCTCCACTGACGGGCCGGCCATGCCGGAGATTCTAAGGGGATTTCAAATCGTCGACATGCCGAGGCGCGCTCCCACCACCGCCTCGGCCGCTTCTGCGCTTGCAGAATGGCCCGTGACGGCCGCGAGGAAGTCCTCCCGTTCCAGCGCGAACAGTTCCACGTCGGTGCGCGCGGTCACGGTCGCCGTGCGCGGCACGTTGCGCAAGAGCGCGATCTCGCCGAAGTGCTCGCCCGGTCCCAACGTCCCTTGCGCCTGGCCGTCGATCGAGACCTCCACCTCGCCGGACGCGACGATGTAGAAGCGGTCGCCCGGGTCTCCCTGCAGCACGATCCCCTCCCGTGCGGCGACGCCGACCGGCTCGAGCCGCGCCGCGAGCCCTTCCAGTACGGGCGGCGAGAGCGGCGAGAAGATCGGGATCGCGCGCAGGAGCTCGAGCTGGCGGCCGTGGTGGTCGGAGGCGTCGTCCAGGCGCACGAGCGGGATTCGGGTGGCCAGCGAGAGGATCGGCAGGATCGCGCCGACCGCGACGAGCGACCAACGCACGCCGATCAGGTCGACGAGCAGCGGTGCGAGGATCGCCCCCAAGGCGACGGTCGCGAAGAAGAGGCTGTGGACGACGCCGAAGACCCTCGAGAGCACCTCGCCGGGCGTCGTCCGCTGGAGGAGCGTGAAGCCGGCCACGTCCTCGACGATGTTCGAGACCCCGATCAAGGCGAAGGCGACGAGCGCGATCGCGGTCGACGGATGAGGAGCGATGAAGATCATCGGGCCGCCCGTACCGGCGACCGCGAGCCCGAACATCCCTGCGAGGCGACGCCGCCCGACGAGCATCAGCGAGAACACGGCGCCGATCAGCCCGCCGACGCCGACCGCCGAGTTGAGGTAGCCGACTCCTCCCGCGCCGATGTGAAGCAGCTGCAGCGCGGAGACCGTGATCAGGACGCCCATGGCGCCGTTGACGAGCGTCTGCGCGGAGAACAGCCCGATCACGAGCTTCAGGCGGTGATCGTGAGCGATCGTGCGGAAGCCCTCGACGGCCTCGTGCACCAGCGGCCGCGGCTCGCGGATCAGGGGAGGCTCGTCGGTCTTCAGCAGCCCGGCGAGCAGGAGCGCGGACCACACGAACGTGACCGCCGTGACCGCGAAGACGACCCACGTGTTCGAGACCGCGAGCAGGACGCCGCCGAGCGCGGGGCCCGCGCAGAAGCCGAGGCTCTCGAGCGTGCTCGAGCTGACGTTGGCGGCGGTCAGCTCCTCGGGCGTGCGGGCGAGGGCGGGAAGCAGCGCGGCCTGCGCGGGCCGGAAGGCCGTCGAGATCACCGAGGTGAATCCGACGAGCGCGTAGACGACGCCGGGCGGCGCGTCCACGATCACGCAGGCCGTCATGCCGCCGAACGCGGCCGCACGGAGAATGTCCGAGCCCAGCATCACGAGCACGCGGGGATAGCGGTCGCCCAGGATTCCCATGAAAGGCGCCGCGAAGGCCGCGGGCAGCCAGCGGATCACCACGACCAGCCCGACGGCCGAGGCGCCCCCGTGGCGGTACGCGTACACGGCCAGCGCGACGCTGAAGGCCCAGGTCCCGATGATCGACCCTGCCCACGCCAGCTGCAGCCGCCGCAGGCCGCGGTTTGCGTAGACCTCCCGCAGGGCCCGGAGCGATTCCCGCAGCTGTTCGCGGACCTTGTTCACTCCGCGGAGAATCCCCTAGTTGCGCTTTCGGGACAAGAGGGGGAAGATTTCAGCAAGGACGACCGTCTAGTGAACAAGTTCTGAAGTCCCCAAAAGGAGGACCACCGTGTCGGAGAAGGACATGCACCAGGAGAAGGATGTGCATACCGAGGCCGAGGAGGACGTGGAGGGCCACGTCAACCAGGCCGTCAACCAGGCCGTGAACCAGGGCGTCCATCACCGCGAAGACGAGGGCGAGGACGTCGAGGGCCACGTGAACCTGAACGCGAATCTGGGCGCTCCCGACGACGCGGTCAACCTCGGCCGCGAGGACGAGGGCGACGACGTCGAAGGGCACGTCAACCTGAACTAGCTTGGCCCGCAAGACCGCTAGCAGGTCTAGCGCCTCGAGGGAGCCGAAAGGCTCCCTCGGCGTTTCTAGAGGCTGTCGTCGAGGAGCTGCGGCGTTCCGCCGGCGGCGAGGAAGGCCTCGAGCGCCTCGAGCAGCCGCTGGGCGGCTTCCCGCTGTTCCGGCTCGGCCTCGGCGAGCCGCCCTGCCAGGCGGGCGAGCGCGGCGGCCTGGCCGTCCTCCTGCTCGAGCACGGCGCGTGCCTCGCGGGCCCGCTGGAGGAGGTCGAGCGCGATCGCGGCCTCGTTGGCGAAGAGGCCCAGCAGCTCCATCTCCTTCAGTGAGAACGCCGCCTGCTGCGGCCGGTCGAGCACCTCGAGGACGCCGAGCGCGCGCTCCTCGTGCAGGAGCGGCACCGCCATCAGGCCCTTCGGGACGAATCCCGTCGACTCTGCGGCCTCGCGCGCGAAGCGCGGATCCTGCTCGAGCTCATCGATCACAAGCGGCTGGCGCGTGACGAGCACCCAACCCGCGACGCCGGTGCTCGAGGGGAACCGCTTCCCGACGAGCTCGCCCGCGCCCTCGCCGGCGACCGCCTCGAAGACGAGCTCGTCGGTCCCCTCGTCGTGCAGGAAGACCGACGAGGCCCGCGCCCCGAAGATCGCCCGGGCGACCTCGACGATCGCCTGTAGCAGCTCGCGGTAGCTCTCCTCCGAGCCGAGCGCCCCCGCAGCGACGGCTGCCCTGAGGTCGCTCATCGCCCGCCGCCCACGTTGTTCGCGGTCAGGTAGAGGACGTTCTTGAGCTGGAACGGGGTCAGCTCGGGGTGCTTGGAGAGAATCAGCGAGCAGATCGCGGCGATGTGCGGCGTCGCGAAGCTGTTGCCACTCGAGCGGATCGTGCCGCCGCCGACCCAGGCGATCTCGACGCCCACTCCGCGCGCGAAGAACTCGACCGGCGGCGACGGGTTGTAGAAGAACGTCAACGCGTCCGGCTCCTCGTGGCTGCCCACGGAGATGACCGAGGAGAAGCGCCAGGGGTAGCTCTCGACCGGCATGTTGTGGGCGGAGGCTACGAGAACTGTGCGGCGGAAGTAGGCACTGTCGGCGAGCTCGTGCAGGAGCTCCGCGAACTGGCGCTTGGTCGTCGAGAGGCTCATGTTGATCACGTCGAAGCCCTGCTCGATCGCCCAGCGCAGGCCGCCGAGGAGCACGGGGCCGCTGCCCTTGAAGCCCGCGCCGAGCACGCGGACGCTGTAGAGGCTCGCTTTCGGCGCCAGCGCGCGGACGATTCCCGCGCACGCGGTCCCGTGGCCGCAGAGATCGCCCTCGGCGTCATCGTTCACTTGGATTCCGCCGTCCTCGGTCTTGGACACGGCGACGGAGCCGTCGAGGTCGCCGACGAGCGGGTGGCCGCGCTCGACCCCGCTGTCCAGGATGCAGACCCGGACGCCCTCGCCCGTCGCGTCGCCGAAGGCCCAGTCACGCGTGACCCGTTCGGGCCACTCGACGCCGATCTCGATCCGCTGGGCTTCGCCGGCCGGAAGGCTCCAGGCCGGGAGGCTCGGATCCCCGAAGTGCGACATGGCGTGATCGTAGAACTACGAGACGCGGCGGCGGAGTTCGTCGAGCAAGGGCCAGGTAGGCTCGACGCCCTCCGCCCGCAGCGCGGTTTCGAGATCGGCGATGAGGGCTCGACGGTACTCGGCGTCCGCCTCGGCGCGCTCGACGATTCCATCCAGCTCCCGGCGGGCTCGCGGCAGCTCCCGTGCCGCGCGCACCCAGGCGGCCGGAGCCGGGGGGAGCGCTCCGATCAGGCGGGAAAGCCGTTCGATGTCGTATTCGCTCATCACGTCACCTGCTCTCAGGACGCGCTGCCGGGCCCATTTCTTCCCTCAGCTTGACGAGACACCGGGAGATACGGCTCGCGATCGTCCCTGCAGGGAGCTCGAGCGCTTCCCCGATCGCCCGGTAGCTCTCGTCGCGCGCGAAGAAGCGGTCGAGGATCTCGCGGCAGTTCTCCGAGAGCCGGTCCAGTGCATCGTGGACGTCGAAGGCCTCCTCCAGTTGGGCGAGCACGTCCTCGTCCGGCGCCTCGGGCAGCTCTTCGGTGTCCGCCGCGATCTCGCGCGAGCCGGCCCGCAGCCGGTCGATACAGAGTCGCCGCGTGAGCTGGGCGATCCAGGGGCGGACCGCCTCGTCCTCGCGCAGGGTGTCGAGCCGCTCGTAGACCCTCGCGAAGACCTCCTGGAAGACGTCCTCGGCGTCGTGCTCGGCCAGCCGGAACGCCTGGACCGCGATCGCGTAGACGTAGCGCGAGAACCGCTCGACCAGCGCGCTCCAGGCTTCCTCGTCGCCGCCGCGGCAAAGCGCGACGAGCTTGGCGTCGCTGAGCTCGGCGGTCAGCGCTGCTGGGCTTCGCGGAGCCGCTTCGCGAGCGTCTCGAGCAGCTTCCAGGCGATGGAGGCGTTCGACTCGACGAGCGGGCGGAATTCCCAGGAGGTGAGGCCGTAGCAGCGGAGATCGCTCTCGGCGGTGATCGTCGCGCTGCGGGCGCCGTCGTCGATCAGCGCGATCTCGCCGAAGTAATCGCCCGGCCCGAGCCTGGCGCGTTCCTCGCCGCGGACCGAGACCGTCGCCTCACCGTTCTCGATCACGAAGAAGCCGGCTGCGCCCTTGCCCTCCTCCGCGACCTTGTGGCCGGCCTCGAACGTGCGCTCCTTGAACGAGCGGGAGAGCCGCTGCAGATCGCCTCGCTCGAAGTCCGCGAAGAGCGGAACCCGTTGCAGCAGCTCTAGCGGTGCCTCGGTCATGCGCGGGATTCTAAGCTCATTTTGGGGCCTTTAGGGTTTTGCGGCTTCTGCGCGGCTCGCGAGCTCTTCGATTCGGCCTTCCGCGGCGTCGAGGCGGTCTCGGCAGAGGCGGTACAGCTCCTCGCCTCGCTGCCAGAGGCGGAGCGCTTCGTCGAGCGGCGCCTCGCCGCTTTCGAGCCGGTGGACGATCTCCTCCAGCTCGCGCTGCGCGTCCTCGAAGCTTGGTTGCGAGCTCACCGGGTCTCCTCGACGCGGGCGCCGAAGCCGCCCTCGGCGAGCTCGACGTCCACGGTTTGTCCCGGCTCGACGGCTGTGCCCGAGCGGACGATCTCGCCCTCGCTGCGGACGATCGCGTAGCCCCGGTCCAGGGTCGCGTGCGGGGACAGCGCCTTGAGGCGTCCTGCCGCATGCTCCAGGCGGGCACGGCCTCGTTCGAGCAGCAGGCGGGGCGCGCGGTCGAGCCGCTCGTGCGTCCGCTCGAGGCGCCGCCGCTCGCCCTCCAGCGTGCGGCGCGTGCCGCGCTCCAGCCCCGCGCGGGCCCGGTCGAGCCGCTGCAGCAGCTCCGCGAGGTCGGGCACGACGAGCCGCGCAGCCATGCTCGGGGTGGAGGCTCGCGCGTCGGCCGCGAGATCGCAGAGCGGCGTGTCCTGCTCGTGCCCGACCGCCGTGACGATGGGCACGGGGCAGGCGGCGACGGCGCGCACGAGCCGCTCGTCGCTGAACGGCAATAGGTCCTCGAAGCTACCCCCGCCGCGCGCGACGACGATCACGTCGACGTCCGGCTCGCGGCAGAGCGCGCGCAGTGTCTCGATGATCGCCCCCGCAGCCCGTGGGCCCTGGACGTAGGTCTCCCCGACGAGCACGTTCGCCGGCGGGAACCGCGCGGTGATCGTCGTCAGGACGTCGCGCTTGGCAGCAGCGTCGTTGCCGGTGACGAGCGCGATTCGCCTGGGCAGGAAGGGCAGCGGCCGCTTCCGCTCGGCGGCGAACAGGCCTTCCGCGGCGAGCTTCTGCTTCAGTCGCTCGAGCGCGGCCAGATGCTCGCCGAGGCCGAATCGCTCGAGCGAGAGCGCCCGGAGCCGGAACTCGCCGCGCGCCTCGAAGAGCTCGGGACGGCCGTACACGTGGACGCGGTCGCCGTCGGAGAGGTCGAGTTGCAGCCCGTCGAACTGCCCGCGCGGCATCGAGACGGCGAGGCAGGCACCGTCCGCCGGGTCCTTGAGCGTGAAGAAGACGCTCGCCCAGCGCGCCTGGCGGCGGAGCTCGGTGACCTCGCCCTCGACCCAGACCGTCGGCAGCCGCGAGAGCCAGGACGCCACTCCGCGGTTGAACGCGCCGACCGAGTAGACCCGGCGGTCGCCGTAGTCGATCGCCTCGACCTTCATCTGGGAGAGGCTAGCGCGAGGCTAGATCAAGATCTCGGCCGCGGTCTCGGGCGCGCAGCCTTGCCGGATCAGATCGACCGCGTGATGGAGATCGGCGCTGGAGTGGGCGATCTTCTCGGCCAGCGGCAGCGGGTACCCCGCCTCCATCAGGACGTGCAGGCGCCAGCTCTCGACCTTTGCCTGTTCGTCCCTGGGGGTTTCAGCGATCTGCGTCATCGGCGTTCTCGTGTTCGTCCTGTCCTAGACGAACCCTTCTAGAGGAAGTTTGCGTTGCCGCAACTAGCTGGTCCGAAACGTCGGAGCCATGCGGGACTCGGTCGTGCCGACCAGGTCCTCGATACGCCTGCGCAGCTCGTCGAGCCGCGCGTTCATCACGGTGCGCTCGGCTTCGGCGTCCGCGGCGAGCGCCTCGACGTGCGAGCGGAGCTCCACCTCCGCCTCGCCGATTCTCCGCTGGAGCTCCGCGACGAGCTCGTGCTGCTCGTGCTCCAGCGAGTTTCCGATCTGCGAGAGCTTGCGTTCGAGCCGCTGGCCGCCTGCATCGGCGACGTGCGCCAGCCGCTCGGCGAGGACCGACTGCGCCTCCCGCGCGAAATGCTCGACTGCCCGGTCGAGCTCCCTCGCGAGCCGCTGCGCCGCGGCCTCGCGCGCCCGCTTGACCTCGTCGGAGAACTGCTTCGAGAGCGAGTCGGAGAAGCTGCTCGCCGTCCGCTCGACGATCCGCTGGAGCTGGTCGACCTGACGCCGCTCGACGTCGGCCAGGCCGGCCTGGATCCGTTGCACCGCATCGGCCTCCTCGGCCGCAACGCGCTCCCGCAACTCCCGCTCCCGCTCGCGCAGGCGGTCGGCGACCTCGTGCAACGCGCGGCGCCGGTCGCTCTCGTGCGTCTCGAGCTCGGACTGCGCCCGCTCGGCGATCTCCCGGACGACGCGGTCGAACTCCGCCGCGAGCGCGGCGAGTCGTGCTCGTTGCTCCTCGCCGACCGACTCGAGCTGCTCGGTCTCGACGGCGATGCGCGACGTGGCCTCGCTGATCAGCTGCTCCTGCCGCTGGCCGAGGGTCTCGAGCTGGCCGGAGAGCGCCTGCTCGGTCCGCTCCAGGTCGGACCGCCACTCACCGAGCCGGCGGCCGATGCGCTGTTCGACCTTGGCGAGGGCCTCGCTCAGCTCGCCGCTCGCCCGGCGTTCGCGCTCGTGGAGAGCGCCTCGCCGCTCCTCGGCCATCCGGCGTTCCTCGTCGACGAGGCGGGAAAGCGAGTCGGCGCGCGCGAGCGTGAGCGTGCGTTCGAGCTCGGCTGCCCGGGCATCGACTTCGGCGCGGACGACCGCGTCGAGCCGCTCCTCCGCTGCGCTCAGCTGCCGGTCCAGGTCGCGTCCGCGTACCAGCAGGCGCCTCAGCGCCAGCAGCCCGAGCTCGACCGCTGCGCACAGAGTGAGACCGGCCGCGGCCACGGCCACGTCGCGGTCCGGCTTGAGGGCGAATGCCGCCCAGACGACGAGGGCGGCGGCCGCAAGGAACGAGCCGAGCCAGATCAGACTCCTGCGCGAGATGCGGTCGAGGAGCACCGCGGCGGCCGATCCGAACACGACCAGGATCGCTCCCGCGAAGACGAGCTCGACGACCGTCGCACGCACGTCGCTAGGTTAGACGGAGAACCAGCAGCGCGCCCGCCAGGCAGACGTTTGCGGCAGCCAGCAGCTGCAGCGCGCGCTCCGGGGCGCCGGAGAGCAGCTCGGCGGTGATCGGCTCGCGCGTGCCGTCGTGGAGCTCGAGAGTGCCCGTCACGGAGGCGACGCGCCGCCGAACGTGCCGCACGGGCGTCGATAGTGCGCGCTGCACGTAGCTCGTCAATGCCGCATAGCCGGCCGCCAGGAGCGCGACCCACGTGATCGTTCCAGCGCAGGCGAAGTAGCCGGTCAGCAGCGGGAACGCCCCCCAGGCCGCCGCGAAGCCGGGGTTGTTGTGGATGGCCCCGCCGAGAAGCTCGAGGTTGTAGATCGGGACGAGCAGTGCACCGACGACGACGAAGACGAGCAGCCAGAGGTTGAACGTCACGGCGCCCGCGATTCCGATCGCGACGGCCCCTGCCAGCGAGAAGACGGTCAGCGCCAGCAGCGTCCCCTCGGGGATCCGCGTCTGGAGCGGCCGACCCTGCCATTCATCGAGCGCATGGGCGCCGATTCCCATCGCAAGGAAGAACGCGGCCGCCGCGGCTCCGAGCCGGTCGGCATAGAAGTGCGGCGCGAGCGTCGCGCCGATCGCGACGTAGCTCAGGTGCCACGCCGTGTAGGGCGGGTGAAGGATCGTCAGGTAGTCGCGCCAGCCGCCCGGCGCAAGGGCGTAAAACGCGGGACGCGCCTCGGTCACCTGCGCTTCCCCCAGATGACGAAGCAGCCGCCAAGGCTCAGGCGGCGCGCCGCGACGTCTTCGAACCCGGCTTCGCGGAAAGCTGCGACCAGGCGCGGCAGCGGCCAGCGCGAGTCGAAGGCGCGGATGCTGCCGCCGAGGAAACGGCCGACGTCGTGCCAGCCCGGCGAGATCGCCCGGCCGAGGAGCGGCAGGCCTGCCGCCACATAGAGGTTCCAGGCGGCGCGGGGGAGAGGCGCGGGCGGAACGCCGAAGTCGAGGAACGCGGCCGTCGAGCCGGGCCTCAACACGCGCACGAGCTCGGCCAGGCCGGCCGGGAGGTCGTCGAGGTAGCGCAGGAGGTACGCGGCGGTGACCCCGTCGAAGGAGCCGTCTTCGAAGGGCAGCTCCTGCGCGTCGGCTTCGACGAGGCGGATCCGTTTCGTCTCGGCCGCCAGGAGAAGGCGCTGCCGCGCCTCGGCGAGCATCTCCGGGCTCTGGTCGACGCCGACGACCGAGCAGCCCTTCTGCCGGACGAGCTCGAGCGCGACGGCGGCCGTGCCGGTGGCCACGTCGAGGACTACGTCGTCGGGGCCGGCCGGGATTCGCGAGACCAGGAAACGCCGCCAGCGCGGGTCCTGCCCGAAGGAGAGGAGTCGCGCGTAGCGGTCGTAGGTCGGCCCTAGCGGCGCGAAGAGCTCGCGCGCTCGTCCGGACAGGGTCTCGACCACGGGCATGAGTCTAAGGCGCCGACTTGGCGGCGCCGCCGTCCAACACAGCGTCTTGGTTTCGAGCCATTCTGCTCTGCTCTACTCATGCCTCTAAGCTGGCGAAATGGCCCTGGACCAGGAGCTGAGGCGGATCGCCGAGGTGGCCGTCACGTACTGCCGCGACGGCGAGGAGCTCGCGGGGATCATCCCCGCGGAGCCGACGGTCGGCGTCCGGCTCTACGTCTGCGCGTACCGGGACGGCGAGGAGACGAGCTGGCTCGTGCTCACCGCCGACGGCTCGCCGGTGGAAGACCGCTCGCTCGTCCGGGACGCCGTCTCGATCGCGGCGCTCTACGAGCTCGCCGAAGAGGCCGTCGGCCAAGCCGGCGGCGAGCCGCGCGTGGCCACTCCGGCCGAGCTGGACGCGCTCGGCAGCTCCGCGGCCGAGGTCGTTGAGGCCGTGAAGCAGGGAACCCCGACGATCGACGAGCTCCTGCGCGACGTCGAGCGCGGTTACAAAACCGAGCTTCGCTAACCTGGTTCTATGGAAGGCGGATTCCCACTCGGAGGCGATCCGGAAGACCTGATGCGGAGCCTGCGCGAGTTCGCCGAGCAGCAGGCGGAGTCGGTGCAGGAGGCTCAGCGCGAGCAGTTCGCGACGCTGACCCTCAACACCGCGGTGGAGCTGACCGCGGCCGCGCTGCAGCAGGTGAGCGCGGCCGGCGGTCCGGACGAGCAGGCGGTCGCCCTGCGCGACGCCATGCGCGTCCTCTTCCCAGAGGCTGTAGCCCTGGTCTCAGCAGCGCGGCAGGGCTTCATGCGCGAGGGCTGACGGGCGCGGCTCTGAAGCCAGCCGCTGCCCCAGCCTGATCAGCCACTTGCCGAGCGTCTGCCTCGCGGGGCCGGACGCAGGGCCCCAGTCGTCGTGCAGCCGGTCGATCTGCGCGTTGGCCATCTCGATGCGGGTCTGATGATCGAACAACAATGCGCCTCCTCTCGACCTCGAGTATCTTTACGTCGAGACGAAATGGTAGACCCCACTCCTCTTGACGTCAAGATACTTTTGCTAAACAATCTCGATGATGGCCAAAGCCGAGACTGAAGAGCAGGACCACGTCGATCGCTGGCTCGCAGAGCGCGAGCTGCCGGGCGTTGACCTCGAGGTCGAGGCGCTGGTCGACCGGATCAACGGGCTGAACCGGCGCCTGCATCGCATGCTGGACGACACGCTCTCGGAGTTCGGGCTCTCGCTCGGCGAGTGGAAAGTGCTGAACCACCTCCAGTCGGCCGGCACGCCGTATCGGCGCTCCGTCGGCAAGCTGGCCGAGCGCGCCGACCTTTCGAGCGGCGCGATGACGAACCGCCTGGACGGGCTCGAGCAGGCAGGGCTCGTCCGACGGCTCCCCGATCCGGAGGACCGGCGCGGGGTCAAGGTCGAGCTGACCGACAAGGGCCTCACGCTCTGGGAGGAGGCCCTTCGAACCGGCGCGGCGCAGGAGGCGCTCGTCGCGGCGGCGTTGACGAAGGAGGAGAAGCAGCAGCTCAACTCGCTCCTTCGCCGGCTGATGCGGGAGTTCGAGCGCCGAGAAGAGAACCCCTCGTCCTAGAATCGGCCCAGTGCTGCTGGATCGCGCACTCGTGCGGATGCTCCCGGCCGTGCCGAAGCCGGTCGTGCGCCGGATCTCGGAGCGCTACATCGCCGGCGAGGATCTCGACGACGCGGTCCGGGTCGTCCGCCGCCTCAACGTAGAGGGGAAGCTGGCAACGATCGACGTCCTCGGGGAGGAGATCGCGAACCCCGACGAGGCCCGCGCGATCGCGGATGCCTACCGGGACGCGCTGGATGCCTTCGACCGGGAGCGCATCGACTCGAACATCAGCGTCAAGCCGACCGCGCTCGGGCTCAAGCTCGGCTACGAAGTCGGCAAGCAGAACGTCCTGGCGCTGGTCGAGCATGCCGCGGGCTACGGCAACTTCGTCCGGATCGACATGGAAGACTCGTCGACGACCGACGACACGCTGCAGCTCTACCGGGAGCTGCGCGCCGCGGGCCACGAGAACGTGGGCGTGGTGCTGCAGGCGCGGCTCAAGCGGACGGTCTCAGACGTGCAAGCGCTCGCCGAGCTGAAGCCGAACGTGCGCCTCTGCAAGGGGATCTACCTCGAGCGGCCGGAGATCGCGTACCGCGACTACGAGGCGGTGCGGGCGAACTTCGTCCAGGCCCTCGAGGCGCTCTGGGACAGCGGCTGCTACGTCGGCGTCGCGACGCACGACGAGTACTTGATCGAGCAGGCCCAGCAGGGCGCGCGGCGGCGCGGCCTCGGTCGCGACGATTTCGAGTTCCAGATGCTGCTCGGCGTGCGGCCCGCGCTGGGCGACGCGCTCGTGCGCGAGGGCCACCGGCTCCGGATCTACACGCCTTTCGGCCGTGACTGGTACGAGTACTCGCTTCGGCGCCTCCAGGAGAACCCTCGCATTGCCGGCTACATCGCGACGGACACCGTCAATCGCCTGATCCCGGGGCGCAACGGCGCTGCCTGACGGCACCCTCGCAGGACGGAACGCGCTTGTCACCGGAGTCAGCCGCCGCGTCGGCATCGGCTTCGCAATCACGAAGCGGCTGCTCGACGCGGGCGCCTCGGTCTTCGTCCAGGGCTGGACTGAGCACGACGCCCGGCAACGCTGGGGAGCGGAGGTCGGCGGCACGGAAGGCGTCGCGCGTGAGCTCGGCGTGGACTTCGTCGAGGCCGACTTTGCGGACCCCACTGCGCCGGCGGCCGTCGTGGGCGCCGCCGCCGACGCGCTCGGGTCACTCGACATCCTCGTCGTCAACCACGCGCGCAGCGGCCACGGCCGCCTGGATGAGCTCACGGCTGACGAACTCGACTCGTTCCTCCACGAGAACGTCCGCGCCTCGCTGCTCCTCGTGCGGGAGTTCGCGGCCCGGCATGACGACTCGCGCCCGGGTGGCCGCGTCGTCCTGCTCATCTCCGGCCAGCACCTTGCGCCAATGTCCCGGGAGGTGGCCTACGCCGTCTCGAAGGGCGCGCTTCAGCAGGCGACGCTGACGCTTGCGGAGGAGCTCGCCGATCGCGCAATCACGGTCAACGCGGTCAATCCGGGCCCGACTGACACCGGCTGGCTTGTCGGGCAGGAGCCGGGGCGGGAGATGCCGTTCGGCCGCTGGGGTGATCCGGATGATGCTGCCCGTCTCGTCGCGTGGCTGTGCACGGACGACGCGCGCTGGATCACCGGCCAGACCATCGACTCGGAGGGCGGGTTCAGGCGCTGGAGCTAGGGATCAGGGCTTGCGCGTGATGACGATCAGGTCGCCCGGGACCCGCACTTCGCGGCGCCCCCAGCGGTTCGGGTCCGGCAGCTCCTCGAGCCGCTCGAGGCCCAGGCCCGCGGCGAGCAGCGCCTCGACGACCCGGCTGACCGGCCAGGCGTCGAAGTAGCTCTCGTGCCAGTGGAGCATCTGGTCGAGGCAGGCCGCGACCGGGTGCTCGTCGTACGCGAGCAGCACGCCTCCGCGGCGAAGCGCCGCCGCGATCCCGGCGGCCCAGCGGCTCAGGTCGGAGACCAGCGCCAGGGTTCCCCACGAGGAGTAGACGACGTCGAAGCGCCCGCGCCGGAGCTCGACCGGAAGCTCCTGGATGTCCGCGGCGACGAGCGCCGCATCGGGAAGCCGCTTGCGCGCGGCGCGCACGGTCTCCTCCGAGCCGTCGACACCGGTGACGAAGGCGCCGAGCCCGATCAGCGCCGCCGTTTCGCGTCCGGCCCCCGAGCCGAGGTGGAGGACGTGCCGGCTCTCGAGGTCCGGCAGCCGCTCGCGGACGGGCTTCGGCAGGCCCCGCCGACCGCCGCCGCGCCGCAGGCTCCGGTGCGCTTCGTCCCAGGCGCGCAGATTGGTGTCCGTCGGCTCCATCAGGCGAGCAGCGAGAAGCCGCCGTCGACGACGAGGGTGTGGCCGCGCACCATTTCCGCGGCGCCGGAGCAGAGGAAGCAGACCGCCTCCGCGACGTCGCGCGGCTCGACCAGCCGTCCCGCGGGAGTCCGCTCGAGGCTCTCGGAGATCATCTTCTCCCGGTTTGGGAAAAACTCGAGCGCGCCGGTCTCGACGACGCCTGCCGAGACCGCGTTGACGCGGATTCCGCGCGGCGCGAGCTCGACTGCCAGGTAGCGCACGACCGCCTCGAGCGCCGCCTTCGAGACGCCGACGAGCACATAGTTCTCGAGCACGCGGGTCGAGCCGAGGCTCGAGATCCCGACGATCGACGAGCCGGACTGCATCTTCGGAGCGAGCGCCCGCGCCAGCGTCAACAGGGCCCGCGCGTTCGCGTTGAGTGTCCAGTCCCAGTGCCTGTCCTGGGTCTCGAGGGCGGGCTCGATCACCCCGGTGGCCGCGTTGTGGACGACCACGTCGAGCGGCCCG
>Ga0307305_10000464_pt1 | contig 14590 bp, 16 predicted proteins | sample ER_DNA_186_FD_194512 | JGI IMG/M metagenome (GOLD analysis project Ga0307305, IMG submission 194512) | Bulk soil microbial communities from the East River watershed near Crested Butte, Colorado, United States - ER_DNA_186 | ecosystem: Environmental > Terrestrial > Soil > Floodplain | place... | reverse complement strand
TTGCCTTCGAAGCGCAATTTTCGGCCGATCGAGGCGTGATAAACGCCGGCGCGAAGCGCGTGACTTACCGAACACCAGACTGCGCCGGCAACAGGCACTCCACGATGCAAAACGCCGATTGATGCCGCGAACATGGGGAAGCCATTCACAAAATTCGTTGTGCCGTCGATCGGATCTACCGCCCAGACGCAGTCCTGGCCCCTGCCGGGACGTTCCTCCATTTCTTCGCCGATGACGTCATGGCCCGGAAAACGTTCCGCAAGGCGCGCGCGGATTAAGGTCTCGACGCGTCGATCGATTTCGGAGACAGGATCACGCAGGGTCCTCAACACACCTGCAGCCCCGGTCTTGTAGCGCACGGTGAAGATGCCGCCATAAGTCGTCACGATCTCGGCGCCCGCCAGCGTGGCAAGCTCGACGGCCATTTGTTCGATCTCGTCGAGATCTTTGAGGACCTCGGTATCCGTAATCACTGCTGCGCGGGCGGCTTTATTTGCCATCGGAGCTTTTCCGCAATGCCGGATGTGGCGCCGGCACGAGAATACGCAAGGGCTTCTCGGCGCAGGCAAGAGTGACCTCCTGCCAATCCGATTTCGCCTTGACGAGTTTGTCATCGATACGGCTTTCCACGCCGCGCCAGCGCACGTCGATCTTCGTGCCCTGACGGACAATGACGGGGGGCGCGCTTTCGTGCGGCGACTTGAGCCAGTCCACCACGTCTTCGCCCTTGTCGCGTTCGACGCCGACGGCGTCCAGCAGGTCGTCACTTGGGTCGGCGTCGTGCGCGAGCGGCAAGGCCGGGCCGGTGAAAGGAATACTGAGAATTTCCACGCCGAGCAGGTCGCTTTTCCACGGTTTCCCGTCGATATTGATCTCGATGTCGTGGGGCTCGGCCTCGGTCAGGATTTCCTTGAGCGCTCGTCGCCCGCGGCGTATGTCGTCCGCGCCGTCGGCTTTCTTACCTTTGGCACGGCGCTCGATCAAAGTGGCGATCAGGCCGACGCCGAACGCTTCTGTGCACACTATCTCTTCCTTGAGACCGTTCACGACGATCAGATTGAAAGGCCTGACGTGACCAGTGCGCCATTGCTCTGCCAGTTCCTGCGGCGTGCCGGCGATGCCGAGCGAGCGCGCAATATTGTTTGCGCTGCCGAGCGGCAACACGCCGATCGGCACTGAATAGTCGCGCATATGTTTGAAAACGTAGGCGACGGTGCCGTCGCCGCCGGCGGCGACAACCAGATCGGCCGGGTGCTTCAGCGCATCCTTGACCTTGTCCTCTTTGGTCGACACGTAGTCGACCTTGAAATCGGCGAGGTGCAAAGCATCGATGATGCTAACCTTGTCGTGCCCTTTCGTTCCGGCCGTCGGATTGTGCACGAGGAGCGCCCGCATGGGGCGCCTTTTATGTTCAGAAAGTTCGTGTTTTTCAGCGACTTTTGAGTATTCCGGGTTTTTCCGACCAAAGATAAACCAAACATTTCAGCTCGCCCGTGGTTCCCTATTGTCATTAGCCGGGGGCGGGCCGCCCTGGCCCAGGGCGCGGATAAACACGCCGAGGTCACTGACCTCACCGATCTCGTCGACCGATGCCGACAGACTTTCAACGGCATCGGTAATTGCCTTTGCCTCGCCGGTTGCCTGGCTCGCGATCGTTGCCGAACTGGCCACTCGGGTAGCGATATGTTCGATCGACTGAGCGATTTCCTCGGCGGCTGTCGCCACTATTCCGATTTTCGCTGTCGCTTGCTCCGAGGCTGCCGCTGTGGCGAGGGCCCGCTCCTGATTGCGCGTGGCGCTATTCGCCATGTCGCGCGCTGAACTGTCATTGCGGCTGCCGCCCGGTCGAGGGTTTTGGCGATGTCGGAAACCGCCCGTTCGAATTCGTAGGTGGCGGTTTCGACGAGCTGCCGACGCGATTCAAGCGTGCGGGTTTGCTCGCTCTCCTTGCGGCGGGCGGTCGCCGCGTCCGCGGTCGCCTGGCGGAAGAACACGAGCGCACGCCCCATGTCCGCGATTTCGTCGCCGCGGTTGTCCTGAATATCGACATTGAGGTCGCCGTCGGCGATGCGCCGCTTGCAACCTCCTCACATGAGTTCCGCGTGAAGTTCAGGTCTTGATATCAGCCGGCAATTTTCCGCCATTGGCCGCAAGTTTCGCCATGACCTGCTTGTGCAGCCAGACATTCATGGCCGCCGAGTCATTGGTATTGCCGGTGTAGTTCAGTTCTTTCGCGAGTTGCTTGCGCGCAGCAATGCTGCTGTCGAGATCGAGTGCCTTCATCAGGTCGACGATCGAGTTTCGCCACTCCAGATTTTCGCCCTTTTTCGCTGACGCGGCCTTGTCGACAATGGCAGCAACGTCCACCGTTTGCGCCGGAGCACTGGCTGGCGTTGCACCGGGCGTCGGAGACGCACCAGGCGCCAACGTAGGCGCGGAGCCGTGGCCGAAAATCTTGCTCATAATGCTTCCGAAAATGCTCATCGACTGATCCTCCGATCGGTTTGTGACTGAGGTGGCTTCTTTACTGAGATACCGCTTTGCAGAAGTTGTCAGTATAACATCCGCAACATTTTGGTTATTGATAAAATTCACGCGAGTGGAACAGAGCTGCCATTACTCGCCATGTTCTTGTCACCGCTGCGTCATAGCCTCAGAAACTAGCGTCGCAAATTTTTCAGCTTTCAACGGGAGGCGACTATGGGCCTGATTGATGTCCTCAACGGTATGCAGAATGGACCACGCGGGCAGCGCGATCCGACCACCGCGCCGAGCACCGGCAGTGGAGGAATGTCGCCGATCACGATGGCGATCCTCGGCTTGCTTGCATACAAGGCGATGAAAAGTCTGGGCGGCAGTCAGCCTTCCACCGTCCCGGCGAATACTCGCGTACCGCCCGGTGGAAAGACGATCAACGTCAACGCGCCGGGCAGCAGCATGCCCGAAAGCGGTGGCAGCCTTGGCGATGTGTTGAAGGGCGGACTGGGTGGTCTGCTCACGGGCGGCGCCGCCGGTAGCGTGTTGAGCGGTGGGCTGAACGATCTGCTCAAGCAGTTCCAAAATAACGGCCACGGTGATGCGGTCGATTCCTGGGTCGGCACAGGGCCGAACAAGGAGATCGCGCCGAAGGAATTGAGCAGGGCTCTCGGATCGGACCAGATCAGCGCTTTGGTCGAGCAGACCGGTATGTCGCGCGACGAATTGCTCAACGGGCTCAGCCAATACTTGCCGCAGGTGATCGACCGTCTGACGCCGCAAGGGCGCTTGCCGACTGATCAGGAGGCTCAGCGCATGCTTTAAGCATGTGCCGCCGTTCGCCTGACCTGGATTCGGCCGACGGAATTGCCCGCCGGCCGCTATGCCGTTGCAAATAGGAGGGGCGCATGGGAATTATCTGGATCATTCTGATCGGCTTCGTGGCGGGGCTTATTGCACGCTGGCTTTCGCCGGGCCCGAATACGCCTTCCGGATTCATACTCACCACCGTGCTTGGTATTGCAGGCGCATTCTTTGCGACCTGGCTCGGTCAGGCGATCGGCTGGTACCGCGCTGATCAGGGTGCGGGCTTTATTGGCGCGACCGTCGGCGCAGTCCTCGTTCTGTTCATCTGGAACCGGCTCGTTGCGTCGCGCGTGATTTCCGATCCGGGAGTCGGGCCGCGCGCCTAGGCTGCACGCGTCTGAAGCCGGGAATCTCGTCATCGGCATCTATTATCGGCTAAGGTAGAGCCGCTCTCTTGTTTTTTGTTTTGGGAGTTTGTCATGACCATCTCAATGGCGTCCATCCGCAGTTTCACCTTTGCGCTCATTGCCGGACTGACTCTCGCCGGTTGTGGCTACAACACGATTCCGACGCTGGAAGAGCAGGCCAAAGCGAAGTGGGGAGAGGTTCAGAACAATTACCAGCGCCGCGCCGATCTTATTCCGAATTTGGTCGCAACGGTTCAGGGCTACGCCAAGCAGGAAAGGGAGGTCCTGACCGCGGTTATCGAAGCGCGCGCAAAGGCGACGCAGATCAAGGTGGATGCCTCGCAGCTGACCGACCCCGAAAAGGTAAAGCAGTTCCAGGACGCGCAAAACCAGCTGAGCGGTGCGCTCGGACGCCTCATCGCCGTGAGTGAGAATTATCCCGAGCTCAAATCCAATCAGAACTTTTTGGCGCTGCAGTCGCAGCTCGAGGGCACCGAAAATCGCATTGCGGTTGCGCGCCGCGACTACATTGAAGCAGTGCGCGCCTACAACACCGAACTCCGGACATTCCCCGGAATCATTTGGGCCAATACGTTCTTCCGGGGCAACAAGGCGATGGCGGAATTTGCGGCGGGCGAAGGTGCAGACAAGCCGCCGACGGTGAAATTCTGACGAATCGCCGCGACATAAAGGCATCAAGATGATTGCGGGCTGTATCCCTTCTGCCTTTGGTGGAAGGGGGGCGTGCATAACGGCCGCTATCGGCGCCCTGTTGCTCGCGATGGCCGCGAGCTTCGCCCTGAATTTTCCCGCCCTGACGGGCCGCGTCGTCGATCAGGCGAACATCATCCAACCCGCGACACGCGCTGCGATCGAGGGAAAGCTTGCCGAGCTCGAAAGCAAGTCCGGCATTCAGCTTGTCGTCGCCACCGTCAACTCGCTCGAAGGCCAGGACATTGAGCCTTACGCCAATGAATTGTTCCGCAATTGGAAGCTCGGCGAGAAGGAAAAGAATAACGGCGTGCTTCTGCTGATCGCGCCTAACGAACGACGCGTCCGCATTGAGGTCGGCTACGGACTTGAGAAAACGCTCACCGACGCGCTTTCGAAGGTCATTATCACCAATGCGATCGCCCCGCGTTTCAAGGCCGGCGATTTCAGCGGCGGAATTTCACGCGGCGTCGATGACATCATCACGGTACTGACCACGGATGCGTCGGAATGGGAGCAGCGTCCGTCGCTACGGCTCGACAAGGACCAGCAGACCGATCCGACGAGTTGGATACTGTTCTTTGCCTTTCTCATTTTCATCATATTGGTCGTCGTGTCGCCGACGTTCCGCTGGTTGTTCATAAGTGCGCTGACCAATGTTTCGGTCAGTTCCGGCCGATATGGCGGCGGCTATTCCGGCGGTGGTTACTCCGGCGGCGGGGGCTTTTCGGGAGGCGGGGGCTTTTCCGGTGGCGGCGGGTCTTCGGGCGGCGGTGGCGCCTCGGGGAGCTGGTGATGGAGATTTCGAAAGAGGACCAAGACCGCATCACGACGGCGATCCGCGCCGCGGAAGCAAAAACGTCCGGCGAGATCGTCTGCGTGCTGGCGCAGACCTCGACGCATGCGGCGGCGTCGCCGATTTTCATCGCCGCGGTTATCGCGCTTGTACTGCCCTGGCTGCTCACGGCATTTACCGCGATGACGGTCTTCCGCATTCTGTCGTTGCAGGTGATCGTCTTCCTGGTACTGGTGATGTTGCTCTGCCTGCCACGGGTGCGCGTTGCATTGATGCCGCGCAGGGCTCGCCGTGCTGCCGCCTATCGCCTCGCCATGGAGCAGTTCATCAGCCGCGGCCTCGCTCGCAACAAAAGTCAGTCTGGGATCCTCATCTTTGTTTCTCTCGCCGAGCGCTATGCTCGCATTATTGTCGGTACCGCGATCGCCGGGCGGGTGCCCCAGACCCGATGGCAGGAAGCCGTAGACGCCTTGATCGCCCACACGCGCAACGGCCGTATTGCCGAGGGGTTTATCGCCGCGATCGAAATGTGCGGCGAAGAGCTTGCAAGGCATTTTCCTCCCACGACAACGGATCGCAACGAGCTGCCGGATCGCATTTATCTGATCTGACCGTTCGCCTGCGAGTGTCGTCTCAAATCTTGGGAACCGCGCAGGCTTCGTCTGCATTATTGAAGGCAATCCCATGAGAGGGGCATCGCATGGTTAGAAGCGTAACCACAAAGGCAAAACAGGCCATTTCAGACGCGGCGCAGCGCAGCGTCGAAAATGTGCGGTCGGTCGCTGGCGACGCTTTCAGCGTTGCCGCCAAGGCGACCGACGTAGTGGTCGAATCGACGACAAACGCGCTTGCTGCCGGGCAGGCAAAACTCAGGCAATCCACGCCGGCCATGAAACGGGCAATCGGCATGACCGTGAACAAGCCCCGGCGCAGGAAAAAGGTGACAAAAAAGAAAGTCGCCCGGAAGAAAACGACTTGGAGACGGAAAGCGAAACGGCGGGCGCGCCGGTAACGGCCGCGGGCGTCAGTCGACGGTAACAGGAAACCCGATCGGGGCGGCTGAAATGAATTGCTGCTCGGCGAGACGGGCAAACCGGCCGCCGGCCTTGACCAGTTCGTCGAAAGTGCCCTGCTCAATAATTCTTCCCATGTCAAAAACGAGGATGCGCGAGGCCTTGCGCACCGTCGAGAGGCGGTGAGCGATGACGAAGGTCGTACGTCCCCTCATCACCTCGTCGAGCGCGCGCATGAGCTTTGCCTCGGTGTCGGCGTCGAGCGCGCTCGTTGCCTCGTCGAGAATGAGGATCGGCGGGTCCTTCAGAAGCGCGCGGGCGATCGATAGACGCTGGCGCTCTCCGCCCGATAGCGATCGGCCGCGTTCACCGACATTGTCCGCAAAGCCCTGAAATTTACGTTCGATGAAATCGAGAGCTTGCGCGCGTTCAACGGCGTCGCGCATCTCCGCTTCCGTTGCGTCCGCTTTTCCCACCATCAGATTTTCGGCGATCGAACGGTTGAACAGCAGCGCCTCCTGAAAGACCACGCCGATGTTGCGTCGTAACGCCGCGAGCTTGAATTTGCGGATGTCCGTGCCGTCAATCTCGATCTCGCCGGACTGCGGATCGAAAGCGCGGTGCAGCAAGGCGATGGCAGTCGATTTCCCGGCACCGGTTGCGCCAACAAGGGCGATCGTTTCCCCGGGCTTGGCCGTGAAGTTCAGATCCTCCACGGCCATGCGCTTGCCGTCGTACGAAAAAGACACGTGCTTGAACTCGACGCGCCCTTGCAGTCTTCCGGGGTCAACCGCCCCCCGCCGATCACGAATCGACGGGACGGTGTCCCACACCTGGAAAAATTCGCGCAGACGCGGCGCCTCCGAGACCACCGAGTTGACGAAGCTGACGCTGCGTTCGAGCCGCGCGATGATCAGACCGGCGAAATTCATGAACGTGACCATTTCGCCGACGGTTGCCTGGCCCTTGATGGTCAGCAGTGTGCCCACGATGATAATCGCCAGTACAGTCAAGGTTGTTGCGGTCCGGGTCAGGACATTGGCGAGCGCCCACCACGAAAGAACGGGCATTTGCGCCGACAGCAGGCGCTCGACGACAAGCCGCAACTCGGCGACTTCGGCTTCCAGGCGTGAAAAACTCTGTACGAGAGCGATGTTTCCGAGCGTGTCCGAGGCGCGTTCGGCGAGATCGGAGTAGTGACGCTCGACCGAGCTTTGCAGTCTTTCGGTCTTGCGCACGATCAGCGCCGTCAACGCCGCAAAGACGATGCAGAGGACGATCAGCAGCAAGGCGAGCCGCCAGTTTATGAAGAGGGAGATCGGCAACAGAACCAGCAGCGAAATGAGCGAGGAGAGATTGTCGCGGAAGAATCCGACCCACAGTCCCCACATCGCTTCCGTGCCCTGCAGCATCATCTTCATCAATCGGCCGGAGTGTGTGTTGCCGTGATAGGACAGAGGCAATTGCAGAACGTGCTCGAAGTATCCGGTCAGAACGACGTGGCGGCGCCGATGGGCGAGGCGGTCTGAATAAAGCGCGATCAGTGTCCCGCACGCGATGGTAAAAAGACCGAAGCCCGCCCAGGCGGCGAGCAGGGTTGCCAGATGTGACCACTGCGGCGTCTCGCCTCGCGTCTGTGCTCCGGTCAGCGCATCGATGATGCGGCCGAGCAATACCGGCTCGGCAAATTGCGCGGTAGCCAAGGCCAGGTTGGCCACCGCCAATCCCCATGCCAGGGAGCCCTCGGACCCGAGCAACGTAAGAACGCGCCAGTAGAGACGAAGGATGTTCATGCCCGCCGCAAATTATCACAACCAAAGATAGCCCGCGTGGTTCCGCAGGCAGGTGTTTCATCATATGAAGACAAGATTTCCTCGCCAAAAGGACGTTGATCTACATCAATTCCTCTGGCCTGATTGGCGATATTCGAAGGTATTGGCGGAGTTGCAGACATCAGCTCTTCGCAAACGGGGGAAAGATCATGTTTCGGCTTGTTTCTGCATGCTTGGCCTTTTTGCTCGCGACCGCCGCTTCCGCGCAAATTCAATTTCCACCCGACAGTCGTCTGAAGGCCATCACGAGCACCAAGACGATCAAGATAGCGTACCGGCCCGATGCCAGACCGTTCTCATTCGTCAACGATAAGAAAGAACCGGTTGGGTTCACAATTGATCTCTGCAAACTGGTGGCGAATTCGATAGGACAGCAATTCGGGCTGGGAGATCTGAAGATTGATTGGGTTCCGACGACACTGCAGGAGCGGTTCACAACGGTGGCAAGCGGCAAAGCCGATATGGAGTGCGGTTCAAGCACGGCAACGCTAGGTCGGATGAGGGACGTGGATTTTTCAAACTACGTGTTTGTCGAGACCACCGGCATCATCGTCGCGAAGACCTCCAACATCCGCGCATTTACGGACATGGGCGGAAAGAAGATCGCTGTTGCGGCCGGCACGACGAACGAGCAGGCCATCATCAACCAACTCAAGCAGCAAAAGATCGAAGCGGTGCTGGTTTCCGTGAAGGACGGAAGCGAAGCGGTCGCGCTACTGGAAAGCGGCAAAGTCGACGGTTTCGCAAGCGACAAGCTTTTGCTTGTCGGTGCTCACATAAAGAATCCGCAAGATCTGATGATGTTGCCGGATGATCTATCCATTGAGCCTTACGCGATCGTTTTGCCGCGCGGTGATTGGGCGCTGCGTCTCGCAGTCAATACCGGACTGGCGCAGATCTACCGGGATGGCCGGGTTATTGGCGTGTTCAAGACATGGTTCGATCGGATCGGGCTGCAGATGAGTCCCGTCCTCAGAATCATTTATGGCCTGGGCGCAATGTCGGATTGATTGCCGGCTCGACGCTTTTTCGCGATCAGAAAACTCAGATATTCATTGCGGGCATCGAAGAGCTGCCTCGGTCGCCCGCACTCATGGGAAAGGTATTTATAATAATCTCGCAATCCCACGCGGAAACCAGGGGGGGCAGGCAAAATTGTTCTGCAGATGCGGGGGCGCAGCCTGATTTTGGTTCTCCATCAGTTCGCCTCCTGACGAACGCACGGCTCGGGCAACGGCCAGCGTCGCAATCAAGGCTGCTACGGCCGCAGCCGCCGCGAGAAATTTCAATTTTCGCCATGTCACAATTTGGCACCTCGTTTGGAGCAGACAGTTGGTCTGCGGGGTGCGAGACGTAGGTGCGATCGATATGACGTGCTTGAAGAAGTGCTTTCTCCCGGCATGAATTTTTATGGAGATAGTATGGGGACCAACCAATTGACCCGGTCTCAAGCTTTTCTCCAACAATCGCTCTTGCTGAATATGTTCTCGCGGGCCGTGGTAATTCATGCCGCCGCTGTTCCATGACGTTTTCGTGAACAATGGTGAGATATCGTGACTCCGACGTAAATTAAGGGCATAGGGATCGCGTTGAAGCGAGGTGCCGGCGCAATCGCGCCGCCTCATTCCGGCGAAATTTGAAGATGGAGAACTAGCCGATCGCGTGCGGGGGCAATTCGGAATTGCTGGATACGTCTGTCTCGATTCGTCCAAACATTTATTCCTGAAACGATACGTTATCAGCTTTGCGTTCTGTGAGGGCCCTCACAGTCAGAGGCGATTTTCGTGCGCTAGAAGAGTACGTGAATATCTTCTGAAGAACTTGAGTATGTCACATCGGTACGTCAGGGGGCGAGCCAATGCGATACTTTGGAGTGCTGGATTCGGATGAGGCCGCCTCGCAAGTGAATAGCGCGGCATTCCGTTTCGCGAATTATGAAATTGATGTCGCGCGTCACGAGCTGCGCCGCGCTGGTAAGATCGTTCCGATCGAACCGCAGGTCTTCGATTTGCTCGTTCATCTGATTCGCAATCGCAATCGGATCGTCAGCAGGGAAGAATTGATAGATGCGGTGTGGAAAGGTCGAGTCATCTCCGAGGCGACGCTGAGTTCTCGTGTGAGCGCGGTGCGCCGGGCGATCGGTGACAACGGCGACGACCAGCTGTTCGTTCGCACGCTCCACAAGCGTGGCTTTCGCTTCGTGGCGCGCGTCGAGGACAGTGCGCCCTGTGAGACGCTTGCGACGGATCGGGCGGTCATAACAAACATTCCGGAGAACCGGCCAGCTGACAATGTGGTGTCGGCGCTGGTCTTGCCCGACAAACCGTCTATTGCCGTTCTACCGTTTCAGAACAGGAGTGGGGATTCCATTCAGGAATACTTCGCCGACGGTCTTACCGAAGACATCATTACCGGCCTGTCGCGTCAGCGATGGTTCTTCGTCATAGCTCGCAACTCAAGTTTTGCTTTCAAGGATGATCTCGTCGATGTGCGAAAGGTCGCAAGCGAGCTTGGCGTGCGTTATGTGCTCGAGGGCAGCGTGCGCAAGGCATGTGGCCAGGTGCGTGTGACGGCGCAACTCATCGACGCCAGCAAAGGCGTCAACCTCTGGGCCGATCGGTACGACCGCGATCTCGCCAATATCTTCGAATTGCAGGACGAGATCACCAATAGGGTCATCGGTTTGGTGGGCTCGCAGATCATCGTCGCCGAAGCGGCACGCGTTCAGCGCAAGCAGCCACAAAACATCGAAGCCTGGGATCTGGTGATGCAGGCCCTGCCGCACATGTGGCGCATGAGCGTTGAGGAGCAGCGTCTGGCGCAGGAATTCCTGCGACGGGCGATCGCTCTCGATCCGGAATACGCTCACGCGCACGCGCTGCTTGGTTGGACCTATCTGTGCATGTTCAACCTGGACGCGCGGATGCCGATCGGAGAATTCACCGACAAAGCGCTCGAGGCCGGCGCCCGTGCGGTGGCTCTTGATGAGCAGGACCATTGGGGTCATTTCGTGCTGGGTCTCGCGCACTCGCGCCGGCGACGCCCCGAACCCGCGGTGATGCATCTTTCCAAATCTGTCGAACTGAACCCCAATTTTGCTCTCGGCCACGCCGGCCTCGGCTACGCCTATGCATGTGGCGAACAACCCGAACGCGGACTGCAATCGCTGGAGCAGGCTCAACGGCTGAGCCCGTGCGATCCGTTCCTCGCAATCTATGCGCCGATCGTCCGATATATGGCGCTGTTCGCTCTCGGGCAGTACGAAGAAACTGCTGCGGTTTGCCGCTCTCTTACGGCGTTGCATCCTCACCATGCCGGCGCCTGGCGGTTGATGACTGTCTCGCTGGGATTGCTCGGAAAAACTGACGAGGCGAGGGAGGCGCTCGCGCGCACGCTCGCCCTTCAGCCTGACCTTTCGAGCGCGCACGTGGTCCACGACACTGTCTTCGTCAATCCCAACGATCGCGCGCGGTTTCTTTTGGGCCTGCAGAACGCCGGATTAAAGGACTAAGACACACAACGATGTCATGTCATGACGCGCGTCGTGGCGTCGGGATGCCGCCGATCATGCGAGGCCCGCGCGGCGGAATCCTTCCAGGTAGTGCTTTCGGTCGGCGTCGTGCTGGAACGGCATCTGGTGTGCGAGCCATGCCATCGAGATGTTGGGTTGAACACGGCGAAGTTCCTGCAAGGCGGCCGCTGCCGCGTCGGCCTGCCCGGCCATTCCGGCTGCGGCGGTGAGGACCCTGTGACCGCCGACGAAATCGCCCCGCTGGCGGATTGATTCGCGCGCAAGCCGAATGGCGTCCTCATAGTTGTGTCCGTTGAACTGCGCGTAGGCGGCGATGCCATAGTAGAGCGCCGAAAACGGATCGCGTGGGCTCAGCCGCAACGCGCGCCGGGCGGCGAGGTCGGCGTCCTGCCAGCGCCCGCAATACGACAGCGTCAACCCGTAATACGCCTGCGCCAGGGAGAAATTGGGATTGAGCTGCAGCGCGAGCTCGAATTCAGCGAGCGAATCGTCGAACCGTCGCGTGAAAAGATGGACATTGCCCAGCGCGTGGTGCGCCCAGGGATCCTCGCTGTCGGCCCGGATCGCCGCCACGGCGGCGCGTTCGGCGAGCAGCACCGAGGCCGCCATGTCCGCCCAACCCATGTGCGCCCCAAATGTGTGGCTGGTGGCGAGCACACCGAGCGCCTGACCATAGTTGGGATCGATGGCGGTCGCTTTCTCGAGCAACGCTTGCGCGACCATGTTGTCCTGTCGCGTCAACCGCCAGTAATGCGACAGTCCGCGGATCACAAGATCCCAGGCGTCCATGTTGTCGGGTGCTTTGCGTTGAGCGCGGAAATTTTCCGCAGCGTAAAGCTGCGGTTCGATCGCGCAGACGATAGCCTCCGTGATTTCGTCCTGGACCGCGAAGACGTCGGCAATGTCGCGATCGTAACGTTCTGCCCAGATGTGGCTGCCTGTTGCTACGTCGTTGAGCTGCGCGGTGATGCGCACGCGCTCTCCTTCTTTTCGCACGCTGCCCTCGACGACATAACCGACACCGAGTTCTTCGCCGATCTGCTTCAAATGGAGGGCCTTGCCCTTGTACGTAAACGACGAGTTGCGCGCGATGACGAAGAACCAGCGCAATTTCGACAGCGCGGTTATGATGTCTTCGCTTATTCCGTCGGAGAAATATTCCTGTTCCGATTCGCCGCTCATGTTGACGAAGGGAAGCACGGCAATGGCCGGCCGGTCGGGCAACGGCAACGTGGCGCGCAGCGAATCGCCGATTTCGCTCTGCGGCCGTCCGGCTGCGGGCGTCGGTTCGATGCCCAATGGCTGCAAGCGCACGTCGCCGACGAAGCGAAGGCCCTTGCGCGCAATCGTGCGGATCAATTTCTGTTTCTGACCGCTGTCGCCGATCGCCTTGCGTGCGGCATTGATGCGGCTGGTAAGGGTTGAGTCGGACACGACCCTGCCGCCCCAGACGGCCTCGATCAGGTCGTTCTTGCTGACAACGTGATCGCGGTTTTGCACCAGGTAAACCAGTAGGTCGAACACCTGCGGTTCGACGGCAATCGGCTCGGCGCCGCAACGCAGCTCGCGCCTGTCGCCATCAAGCGTATGATCGCCAAAGACAAATTGCACGCCGCTGCCCCCGCGTTAGCAACCTCGGTCTCAGGAAATAATCAAGGTGGTCTAAAGGACAAATCAAGCTCTGGACAAAGTCTTTTGCGCGAGAGGGGCGTACTCACAACCCAATCGTGTTGGAAATTGGACAGGAGCTTTCAATGCCTGGTGCAACTTTAACCGCGGAAAAGCCTGCCAAGCAGGCCGCGCCGACCGGATTCCCCGAACTCGTGGCCATTAAGGCCCGCCAACAGGCCGCATGGTCTACGGGTGACTATGCCGTGGTGGGCACGACCCTGCAGATCGTTGGCGAGGAGCTTTGCGAGGCTCTCGACCTCCGGGCAGGCAAGAAAGTGCTCGACGTGGCTGCCGGCAACGGGATGGTCAGCCTGGCGGCCGCGCGGCGCTGGTGCGACGTCACGTCGACCGATTATGTGGGCAGCCTGCTGGAGCGCGGACGTGCCCGCGCCATGGCCGAAGGCCTGCCGATCGAGTTCAAGGTGGCCGATGCCGAAGCGTTGCCTTTTGCGGACGAGTCATTTGACACAGTCGTCTCGACGTTCGGCGTGATGTTCACGCCAAACCAGGAACAGGCCGCGGCCGAGCTGTTGCGTGTCTGTAAATCCGGCGGCCAGATCGGTCTCGCAAACTGGACGCCCGACGGATTCATCGGGCAACTCTTCAAGACTCTCGGCAAATATCTTCCGCCGCCACCAGTTACGAAATCTCCGATGCTCTGGGGCACGCGCACGCGTCTCACCGAATTGTTCGGACTCGGTGCGACCTGGCTCAAGACAGAACCGCGAGAGTTCAAATTTCGCTATCGCTCCGCGCAGCACTTCGTCGACGTGTTCAGAACTTACTATGGTCCGATGCTCAAGGCGTTCGCGGCGCTCGACGTGCCTCAACAGAATCGCCTGGAGAAGGACCTGTATGATCTTATCGGACGCATGAACAAGGCCGATGACACAACGATGGTCGTGCCGAGTGAATACCTCGAGATCGTCATCGCAAAACGGTGAAGCGTCTCAGCCGCGGGCTGAGACGCTTGCAGGGCGTGTTTCGAAGTTTTGTTTTCAAGAAGGAAAACCTAATGCATGCCACGATCTACGGGGGTGCTCGCGCCCCCGCTACTGCTGTTGCTGAAAGAAAACGGGTCAAACCGCGTAAGTCGATCTTCGACCATTTCATGGATGGGTTGAAAGAGTCGCGCTTCGCGGAGGCTCGCCGCGTGATTGAAAAGCATAATCACCTGGTGGCGCCTGACAATCTCGGGGATGACGGGGCTGCAAGCGAAGGACGAAACGATGAAACGCTATCTGATCGAACGTGATATTCCGGGTGTTGGCAATCTCAGTGCCGAGCTACTCAAAGGCGTTGCAGTCAAATCGAACGGTGTGCTTGCCCGGCTTGCTCCGAAAATA
>Ga0307305_10000462_pt1 | contig 14636 bp, 19 predicted proteins | sample ER_DNA_186_FD_194512 | JGI IMG/M metagenome (GOLD analysis project Ga0307305, IMG submission 194512) | Bulk soil microbial communities from the East River watershed near Crested Butte, Colorado, United States - ER_DNA_186 | ecosystem: Environmental > Terrestrial > Soil > Floodplain | place... | reverse complement strand
CCGGCGCGCACTACCGGGAGCGCGACTTCTTCTCCGGCCCGGCCGTCCGTCCATTGCAGCTCGCGGCCTGGGTCGTCGGCTTCGTTCTCTACCAGTGGCTCTCGCCGCAGGGGCCGTCCTGGTGGACGGATCTCGTCGCACACCTCCACCCCGGGCACGCGACCTGGACCGCGTCGCTGCCGAGCTTCGCGGCCGCATTCGTGCTCGCCACGGTCGCAGGCCTGCTCTTTCCGCGCGAAGATGCCGCCCGTGCGCGTCGCGGTAGTCGGGAACCTCTCGCTCGACCTCGTTGACGGTGCGCCGCCCCGGGTAGGCGGGCCGCCGTACTACGCGGCGCGGGCGCTGGCGGCGCTCGGCGCCCGTGCGGTCGTACGCGCGAAATCCACCGAGGCGGATCGGCCGCTCGTGCTGCCGCCGCTGGAGGCGCTTGGGCTGCCGGTCGAGTGGCGGCCCGGCGCGAGCACCGCCAGCTACGCATTCTCCTACGACGGCGACCGGCGGCTGATGGACGTGCGCGAGCTCGGGTCGCAATGGTCGGTGGAAGACGTGGCCGGCCTCGATGCGGAATGGGTCCATGTCGGGGCGCTCTTTCGCGGCGAGTTCCCGGCGGAGACGCTGGCCGCCCTCGCAGAGGGCGGCGTGCGACTCTCGTTTGACGGCCAGGGACTCGCCCGGCCGGCGCGGTCCGGACCGCTGGTGCTCGAGCCCGAGCCGGAGCTGTCTTTCCTCCGCCACGTCTCCGTGCTGAAGCTCTCCGAGGAGGAGGCGATGGCGCTCGCCGGCGGGCTCGACGAACGGTCGCTGTCCGCCCTCGGTGTCCCGGAGGTCGTTGTCACGCTCGGGTCCCGCGGCTGTGTGCTGGTCGCGGAGCACCGGCTCGTGCGAGTGCCGGCCGACCCGCTCGACGCCGACCCGACCGGCGCGGGCGACGCCTTCGCCGCGGCCTATGTGTTCGAGCGAAGCCGCGGAGCCGAGCCGCAGCCGGCGGCCGAGCGCGCGACGGAACTCGTCCACGACCTGCTGGCAGGGACGCAGTGAACGTCGTCGTCGAGACCGGCGAGGGCGTCTACACGATCGACGCGGAGAACGACCAGGTCGTCGACTTCGTTGCGGGCGCCGAGCTTTCCGAGATCCCGCAGCCACGGGTCGAACTGCCGCTACTCGTCGCCGCCGCCCGGGAGGGCTCGACAGTGATTGCGGTCCTCGACCGGCGTCCCCCGCTCGCCGTCTCGCACGACGCGGGCAGCAGCTGGCACGAAGCCGGCGGCGGTCTGCCTCCGGGCCGTGCGGTCGCAATCGCCGAGGGCGACCCGGACCGGATCCTCTACGCGGCCGAGCACCGGGTCTACGTCTCCCAGGACGGCGGCCGCTTCTGGCGGGCCCTCGAGCCGGAGCTGCCGCAGATCAAGCAGGTCGGCTGGCTGGAAGCCTGAACTCGCCGCGAGCGACGATCACAGCGGAGCCGCCGACCTCGACGCGCTCGACGTTGTCCGCCATCCCGTCGGCGCGCGCGAAGAGCGTCGAGGGCCGGCCGACCTCCGCTCCCTGCGAGATCTCGATCTCGTCGCCGAAGCCGATTCGGCCGTGGCGCGCGAGATGCAATGCCAGCGGGCCGGCGGCCGAGCCGGTGGCGGGATCCTCCGCGACCCCGCTGCCGGGCGCGAACATACGCGTCTTCCAGCGCTTGCCGGTGCCGGCGAAGCAGTTGACGCCGAGCACGTCGGGGAGATCGGCCAGCAGGCTCAGATCGGGCCGCAACCGTGCAACTTCGTCCTCCGAGCCAAGACAGACGTAGACGTGCTCGACGCCGTTGTCGTAGAGCTCGACCGGCAGCTCGGACCGTTCCACTCGAAGCGCCGCAAGCAGCTCGGCCTCGGCTTGGTACGCCCGCACCGTCGGCAAGGGCTGCTCCATGCGACCGAAGACGACCCGACTCTCCTCACGCTCGAGCCGCACCGGGACGATTCCCGCACCAGTCTCGAGCCGGAGCTCGATGAGCTGCAGAGGCCCCGCAAGCACGAACGCGGTCCCCAGTGTCGGATGCCCCGCGAACGGCATCTCCTTGACCGGGGTGAAGATCCTGATCTTCGCGTGCCCGCCGGCCTCGGCCGGCAGCACGAATGTCACTTCCGAGAAGTTGATCTCGCGCGCAAGGGCCTGCATCGTCTCGCCGCTGAGCCCGCGAGCGTCGGTGAAGACGGCGAGCTGATTCCCCTCGAGCGGCGTATCGGTGAAGACATCACAGACGACGTAGCGGAAGTCGGCCATGCTGCGATCGTTGCAAACCCTTGCGGCCGGTGGGAAGATCGATGCCGGGTTCGGCGTCTTGACAGTAGCGCCGATCTCTCTCGGCGTACGAAGCGAAGGAGGAGCTATGGACGAGAGGAGCGGAACAGTCCGTCTCGTCGAGTCTGCTCAGGACTCCGAGGCGCGCGGCCTCGCCGCCACCGTGTCGCGAACGGATGTCGAGCAGGCGATGCGCTCCAAGGGGTCGGTCGACCTCTTGCTCGACGTGGAGCGGGTCACCTCGGACGGCGACGGACGCGAGACGCAGCGGATCGCGCTCGGCTGGGAGCCACAGGACCTCGAGCAGTTGCTCAAGACGACGGACGGGGACGAGATCTCGCTCACGTTCGACAAGGGCGAGCTCGAGCGCCTGCTGGACGAAGACGTGGAAGCACACGGGATGCGGGAAACGCTCGCGGTGCTCACAGTCGCGGCGGGAATGGCCGCGGCCGGAGCCGGATCGGCGTTCGCGTCGCCCGTCACCGACGGCGCCCTGCCCGGCGGGGCGGCGACCCCGGCAGCGCAGGTGACAGCGTCAGAAGTGAGCACCGGCCTCGGTACGCAGCAGACCGCGGCTACCGCTCGCTCGGCAACCGCATCGGAGATCAGCACAGGCGTGGTCGCCGCGACACCGGCGACGCCCTCTGAGGTCTCGACCGGGATCACCGCGAAGCCGACCGCCACACCCGTCTCGGCAGACGACCCCTCGTGGTCGCCGAGCACGACAGCCGGTGTGGCTCTGGCCGGAACGATCCTCGCGCTCACGGCAGTGGGATTCGCCATGCGGTCGCGCCGAGGCCCGCGGGTCGCGACCTAGTACGTCCGACGGAGCCCGGGCGCACCGCTCGGGCTCCGTCTCATCTGTGATCTGAACAAGGGTCGGCCCGCGTCCGTCGCGATCGGAGAGTGCATGGTGGCGCTCATCCCGCGCGATGCGGCCATCGGCGCACTCGGCTCATCAAGCGCGAGGAACAATCTCTGGCGACAGGATCCTGGACCAGGCGAGGAGCGTCTGTTGCCAGCGCGGTCTACGGTAGGCGCGCCGCCGCCTCCGCCACGAGTCGTTCACGGTGGGAATCAATCGTCTATCGATCGAGGCGATAGATGCGCTCGACGACCTCGGCGCCAACCCCTGACGCGAACGCCGTTTCGGAGCCCACCTCGACAAAGCCCGCTCGAGCAAGCACCTTCGCCGACGCAGCATTATGACTGGCCACGCGACCATAAAGTGGTCTTGTCGATTCGATCGCAAGGAACGCACGGAGGGCCCGCGACGCGAGCCCTTGACCCCACCGCGCCGGTGCGATCCAGTACGTGACCTCCCGTTCTCCCTCCCTCGTGAAGCTGCCTACCGTCCCCACGAATTCCCCGTCGTCGTCGATCGCTAGCAGCGTGTTTGAAGGGTCGCTGCGGACGCGCTCGTAGTGGGCGTCGAACGCGCTACGGTCGGACGGATTCGCCCGCGTAAACGCCGCCATCTGGACCGCACGAGCATCGCTCTCCCAGGTAAAGAGCGCGTCGAGATCGCTGTCTGCGAACGTCCGAAGAGTTATCGCCATAAGCGCAGCCCGTCGATCGTGTCACGGCGCATTCAACGAGCGTAGCGTCAGGGGTCATTCCGCAACACTGGCTCACGCGAGAGCTTGCGCCGCCCCTCGCAGCTCTCCTTCTCGTGCGGTCCGACCTTCTGTCCAGCCTCAGATGTACACGAGGACAGGCGGCGCAGAGAGGATGCATTCCGGTGCGATCATGCGCCGATCTATTCAGCACAAATGGTTGCGGCTGCGTTGTCTCGTTGAGACGATTCCGACGGACGGGAGGTTTTCGTGGAGCCGATTTGGAACGATGGTCGGCGGTTCTCGGGCCGGGTCGCGCTCGTGACCGGTGCTGGTGGGACGCTGGGTGGGGCGGTTGCGACTGGGTTCGGCCGAGAGGGCGCCTCGGTCGTTGTCGGCTACCGCCGTTCACAGAAGGAGGCCGAATCGGTGGCAGCCGATATCGCGGCCGCCGGAGGTGCAGCTTGCACCGCCGAACTTGATGTCACCGATCAGGCGTCGGTGGAACGGTTTGTCGCCCAGGCGGACGCGACGTATGGCCGTATCGACGTGCTCGTGAACACGGCCGGGCGGATCGACGGGGCGGACACGGTTAGGTTCGAGGAGATGAGCGCCGACGCGGCGACCGCGCTGCTGATGGTGGACGTGGTCGGCGCTATGCGCATGTGCCACGCGGTGATCCCAGCCATGCGACGCCACGGCCACGGCGTGATCATCAACTTCTCGAGCACCTACGGGAACGGCGTCACCCCTGGAAACCCGATCAACTGGGTGCCGGTCACATACTGCGCAGCGAAAGGCGCGATTCGAGGGTTCACTGCGTCTCTCGCGCGGGACCTCGGGCCCGATATCCGCGTCAACGCGCTCGCGCCCGGCCCGATCTCAGGAAACTGGGAGCAAGGGTGGGGCGTGGCCCAGGAACACATCGAAGAGGCAAAAGCGATGAATCCACTCAAGCGCTTCGGCGATCCCCGCGAGATCGCTGAAACCGTCATGTTCCTCGCATCGGACGGCGCCGGCTACATCAACGGCCAAGTGCTCCACGTAGAAGGTGGCTGGGTCCCGGCCGGATGAATCGAGATTCGGTGAGCTCGCCCCACATGCCCAGCGCGACCAGACGCCTCACCGTCATCGCCGCAACCTAGCGCCCTAAGCCGCAAGGGCTAGGTTTGCGGCGCCACTGCGCTCGGGGGACATTTGCCGGGCACTGGTCCAGGGCAGCGCCGCCGCTCTTCGTCCACTGATCTGATGCAGTCATGGAGCTGCACGGAATAGTGCTCGTTGAGGGCACGAGCGACCGCCGCGCCGTCGAGACGCTTGCGCGTCGCCGTGGCCGCGACCTCCAGGCCGAGGGCGTAGCCATCGTGCCGATGGGCGGCTACGGCAACCTGCCACGCCTCCTCGGGCAGTACCGCGACCTCCGACTCGCGGGGCTCTACGACGTCGGCGAGGAGCGGCACTTCTTGCGCGCGTTGGGGTGCAACGACCGCGGCGAGCTCGAGCGCGTCGGGTTCTACGCCTGCACGCGCGACCTCGAGGAAGAGCTGACTCGGGCGGTGGGGCCGGATGGAATGGAGCGCGTGCTCGCGGAGCATGGCGAGCTGCGTGCGTTCCGCATCTACCAGAAGCAGCCCGCGCATCGCGCCCGGTCGCTCGAGGAACAACTGCACGGCTTCATGTGGAACCGCAAGCAGAGGTACGCCGTGCTCCTGGTGGAGGCACTCGACCTCGCACGCGTCCCGCGGCCGCTCGATCGCGTCTTGGCGCACGTCTGGGAGGCACGCTCCTCTTAGTAGCGTTCTCCGCCTGACGCAACGGCAAGCGAGAGAGGGCTGAGGCACATGGCCGACAAGACGGTTTGGTTCATCACGGGCGCGGGTCGTGGCATGGGTGTTGACATCGCGGAGGCTGCGCTCGCCGCCGGACACGCGGTGGTCGCGACCGGACGCAACACCAAGGCCGTGGCCGGCGCGGTAAGCGAGGCTGACGACGTGCTCGTAGTGAAGCTCGACATCACGAGCCTCGTGTCAGCAAAGGCGGCGGTACGGGCCGCGATAGACCACTTCGGCCGGATCGACGTGCTCGTTAACAACGCTGGGAACTTTTTTGCCGGTTTCTTCGAGGAGCTAACGGCGACGCAGATTGAGCAGCAGCTCACGACGGGCCTCGTCGGGCCGATGAACGTCACCCGGGCCGTGCTGCCCGTGATGCGCAAGCAGCGGTCGGGGAAGGTTGTTTCGATCTCCTCGACCGCAGGAATCGTCGGGCAGGAGTTCTGCTCCGCTTACGCCGCCTCGAAGTTCGGGCTAGAGGGATGGATGGAGTCGCTGCGCTTCGAGATTGAGCCGTTCGGCATCCACACGACGATCGTCGAGCCGGGCTTCTTCCGCACCCAGCTCCTCACAAGCGAGTCCACCACCTACGCCGACTTGTCGATCGACGACTACGCCGAGCGCACTGCTCAAACCCGGCCCGCGTGGGAAGCGATGAGCGGCAAACAGACAAACGATCCCGCCAAGCTCGCGAAGGCCCTCGTGACCGTCATCGACCAAGAGCAGCCGCCCCTGCGTTGGGTTGCAGGCGCTGATGCAGTTGCAACCGTCGAGCAGAAGGCCAACGAACTGCTCGCGCAGGTCGATGCGTACCGCGACCTATCGTCGTCGCTCGCCGTCGACGAGCGTTGAAGCAGACGTGAGCACCCCCTAGCCCCGACAATGCTCGCCCCACGTTTTGACGTGGCGCCGACGGGGCATCGAGTGCGCATGGGCGCGAACCTCGGGCGGCTCCTCTTGCGCGTCACGGTCGGCTCGATCTTCATCGAGCACGGCACGCAAAAACTCTTCGGCTGGTTCGGCGGCCATGGGCCGAGCGGGACCGGCCAGTTCTTCGAGTCCCTCGGGTTGCGGCCGGGGCGCCGCAACGCGATTGTGGCCGGGATTGCCGAGGCTGGAGGTGGGACGTTGCTCGTGCTCGGCCTTGCGACACCGGCGGCCGCGTCTGCGGTGGGGAGCGTCATGGTGACAGCCCTCCGCACTGCGGTCTGGCGTGACGAGATCAAGGTCGGGACGGGCGGCTACGAGCTGCTCCTGCTCGCGAACGCGGTTGCCATCGCCGACAGCGGGCCGGGGCCAGTGTCGCTTGACGCGTTGCTCGGCTGGGAGCGGCGCGGTGCCCGCTGGGCGGCAGCCGCGCTTGGCGGGGCTCTGGCTGGCTCTGCCCTCGCGATCGCCGCCGGCAGGCAGCCCGCCGAGGCGTCGGCCGAGGAATCGGCTTCAGGACAGCGCGGCGAGGCCGAGACAACAGCCGCGACGTCTTAGCCAAGTCGCCGCCAGCGGTGCGAGAGAGCGGCTGACGGCGAGATCCTCCGGCAGGCGAGACGGCCGAGACTTACCTAGGGTCCTCGAGCTCATGGCGGGTTCGATGGGATCGCGACTCAGGGTCACCCGGCCCCAGATCCTGGCGTTCCGACGACGGGTCGGTGCGCTCGACGAGCGAATGCCGATGGGCTCCGAGTCGCTGCGTCGGGCGGCGTGGGCAGGCCTGCAGGACAGCATGCCGAGAGCCGCGCTGCTCTCGTTGCACGCGCGGATAGACGGGGTCGAGTCGTCGACGTGGGAGGATCCGGCCCTCGCCCAGCTCTGGGGCCCTCGTTACCACACCTATGTCGTCGCGAAGCGCGACTTCGCTCTCTTCTCGCTCGGGAGGGTTCCCGACAACGCCAAGAGCCGGCTTCGTGCCGAGCGCATTGCCGAGCGATTGCACGCCCACCTCAACGGCACGCGGATGACGGATCGCGAGGTCGGCCGCGGACTCGGCATTGGCAACTCGCTCAGGTACGCCGCAACGACGGGCACGGTCGCCATCCGCTGGGAAGGCGCGCGTGCGCCGACGGTTTGGACGGTCGTCGCTGCGGAGGTCGATCCTGCCGACGCCCGTCGCGAGCTCGCTCGACGCTACATCCACATTTTCGGACCCGCGACGGCTAACGGGTTCGCCCGCTGGGCAGGGATCTCCCCGCGCTCGGCGAGTGACGCATTCGCTTCCTTCGAGGCATCGCTGCTGCCGGTTCGATCGCCACTTGGCGACGAGTGGCTGCTCGCAGAAGACGAGCCGGCGATTCGCGCCGGCGAGACGGTCGCCGCGCCCGCGCGCCTGCTCCCCAGCGGCGATGCCTACTTTTTGCTCGACGGACCAGAGCGGCAGCTTCTCGTTCCGCGCGAGGATCAGCGACAGCGTCTCTGGACGCCCCGCGTGTGGCCAGGCGCACTGCTCGTCAAAGGCGAGATCCGCGGAACCTGGAGACGGGCGCACCACACCGTACGGATCGATCCCTGGGCACGCCTTTCGCGCGAAACGCGCGACGCGATCGAGGCCGAGGCCAACGCCCTGCCGCTTCCAGGCGTCGAGCGACCGATCGAGGTGGTTTGGAACACATAAAGCAGCGCCGGGCCCAGCCGAAAGAAACTATCGGCCTCAGGGAACGGGATCTTAGGGGCGCCGAACCGCGACGATCGCAGCCGTCGAGGCCGTTGTCAGTATCTCAACCGCGACCAGTCGTCGATCCTGAAAGAACGCTTCTCGCACCGGGTCGCCCGCGATCGGTCTGCCGGGCGTGAGGTCATCCTTGATCAGGATGCCGCCCGGCGCGAGCAGCGAAATGGCAAGCTCGAAGGTCTCTCCTCTCGTCCCGCCGTCGAAGAAGATGAGGTCGAAAGGTCCGCGTGCGGGCAGTACGTCCTCCCAGCGGGCGTTCACGACTTCGGCCCGCGTTCCAGCAAGGGCCGCGGACGCCTCCGCGTAGCGCGCGGCGTCAGGCTCGACGGTTACGAAGGTTGCGTCGGCCGGTAGCGCCTCGGCAATCGCTCTCGCTCCGACGCCGAATGCGGTGCCCATTTCGGCGATCCTGCCGCCGGGCTTCGACGCGACAAGCGTCGCGAGCAGCTCCTGCACCTCCGGAATCGACGAGCCGCCGCCGGTCACTCGGCACACGCTACTGCGAGCTACGCTTTTGACCGATGGCGGCGAAGAAGTCCGTGCAGCTCTCAGGCATCGTCGTCGCCGAGTCGGCGATCTCTTCGATCGATCCCGATCAGGGCGTGCTGATGTACCGCGGCTACGACATCGCCGACCTCGCCGAGCATTCGACGTACGAGGAAACCGCGCTGCTGCTGCTCGACGGAGAGTTGCCCTCCTCGGAGAGGCTTACGGGCTTCGAGAGCGAGCTCGCGGAGCGCGATCTCCCCGTCGCGACCGAAGAGCTGATCGACCGCTCGGCCGACGAGGCGGCGCCGATGGACATGCTCCGTACGGCGGTCTCCTCCCTCGCGTTCGACGATCCCGGGCGCGGGAAGACGGACCGGGATTCAGGCCTCCGGAGCGCGACCCGCCTGATCGCGCGGCTGCCCACGATCGTCGCCCGCTATCACCGGCGTCGGCAGGGTCTCGACCCCGTTCCGCCGGATCCCACGCTCTCCTACGCCGAGAGCTTCCTGACCATGCTGCACGGCGAGCGGCCGACCGAGCGCGAGGCTCGCGCCTTCGACGTGGCGATGATCCTGCACGCCGAGCACGAGATGAACGCCTCGACGTTCACGGCCCGGATCGTCGCCGGCACCGGTGCCGATCTCACGGCTGCCGTCGTCGCGGCGATTGGCGCCCTCAGCGGGCCGCTCCATGGCGGCGCGAACGAGGCCGCGATGGGCATGTTCGAGCGCTGGGCCTCGGCGGAGCGCACTCCCGACGAGGTGCGCGGCATGCTCGAGCGCAAGGAGAAGCTCTACGGCTTCGGGCATCCGCTCTACCGCGCCTACGACCCTCGCGCCCTGATCCTGAAAAGGATCTCCGAGGATTTCTCCCACGAGGGCGGCGAGCCGAATTGGTACGCGATCACCGAAGCGGCCGAGCGCACCGTCTTCGAGGAGAAGGGGCTCTTCCCGAACGTCGACCTCTACTCGGCTTCCGTCTATCGCTACCTCGGCGTCCCGACCGACCTGTTCACGCCGCTGTTCGCGGCCAGCCGGGTGGCCGGCTGGTCGGCGCACGTGCTCGAGCAGCAGGCAGACAACAGGATCATTCGGCCGTCCGCCGAGTACGTCGGCCCGCCTCCGCGCGAGTTTCCGGCCCGCGAGCCCGCCTGAGTTTGCGGCTCTTTCTCATCCGGCACGCGGATGCCGAGGCCGGCGAACCGGACGAGTTGCGCCGCCTCAGCCCCGCGGGCCGCGAGCAAGCGCGGGCGCTCGGCGAGCAGCTTGCCGCTCAGGGGATCCACGCAGATGCGATCCTGACCAGTCCGCTCCTGCGAGCGCGCGAGACCGGCGAGGCTTTGGCGGACGCCCTTCACTCCACGAGCGAGCCGAGTGACGCGCTCGCGCCCGGCGCGACCGCTGCGGCGGTCCGATCGGCCGTCGAGGGGCGCGGCGAGACGGTGATCGTCGTCGGTCACCAGCCCGACTGCGGGCAGATCGCGACCGAGCTCGGTGATGGGACCGAGCCGCGGTTCCCGCCCGCCGGGATGGTTGAGTTGCAGCTGCCGAGCCCAAGCACCAGCTAGATTCGGCCACCGTGACCCCGGTCGTCAGCGTTCGCGGCCTGACGAAGTCGTACCGCGACTTCGAAGCGCTGAAGGGCGTCGATTTCGAGCTCCGCGCTGGAGAGGTCTTCGGCCTGCTCGGGCCGAACGGAGCCGGTAAGACGACGACGATCGAGATCCTCGAGGGCTACCGCAGGCGCGATGCCGGCGAAGTGGAGGTGCTCGGCGCCGATCCGGAGTCCGCCGGGCTCGCCTGGCGGGGGCGGATCGGGGTCGTGCTGCAGTCCTCCGCCATGTACGAGAACATCACCGTCGCCGAGCAGCTGGCCCAGTTCGCCGGCTACTACGAGCATCCGCGGCCGGTCGACGAGGTGATCGAGCTGATCGGGCTCGAGGAGAAGCGCGACACGCGCGCGCGTCGGCTCTCGGGCGGGCAGCGACGCCGGCTCGACCTTGGCCTGGCGCTGATCGGCGACCCTGAGCTGATCTTCCTCGACGAGCCGACGACCGGCTTCGACCCCGGCGCACGGCGTCGCGCCTGGGAGACGATCCGCTCGCTGAGGGGGCTCGGCAAGACAATCCTCCTGACGACGCACTACCTGGACGAGGTCGAGCAGCTCGCCGACCGCGTCGCCGTCCTGCGCGAAGGGCGGATCGTCGCCTCGGGCACCGTGCAGGAGCTGGTCGGCGGCGCCCCCGCGACCGAGATCCGCTACCGCCGAAACGGCGAGGTCATCGTCGTCGAGACCGACGAGCCCACGCGCGTCCTCCACGAGTTGACAGAGGCGGCGATCCAGCGCGGCGAGGAGCTCGACGGGCTAGAGGTGCGCAAGCCCAGCCTCGAGGAGGTCTACCTTTCGCTCACGCAGGCAGAGCCGGAATGAGGCGTCGCTTGCGATGCCGCCCGATGAACACGAGCTGGAAAGCGACAGCGGAATGAGACTCTTCCGCCACGAGCTGCGCAGCCAGATGCGGCTCTACGGGCGCAGCCGCGAGCTTGCCTTCTTCACCTTCGCGCTGCCGCTGATCATGTTCTTCCTACTCGGCTCGGTCTACGGAAACGACCGGATCAAGGCCGAGGGCAACGTGCGAGCCGCCGACTACCTACTCGCCGGGATGCTCGGCTACGGGGCGATCGCGACCGGCTTCGCCGGGCTGTCGATCATGCTCGTGATCCGGCGCGAGTCGGGAATCCTCAAGCGCGTGCGGGCGACGCCATTACCCGCCTGGGCCTACGTCGTCGCGTTGCTCTGCACGACGCTGATCGCGTTCGGGCTCGAGGCCGTCTGCATGATCGCCATCGGCAGGATCTTCTTCCATACGCACGTCCACAATCTCTTCTCGCTCGCGCTCGCGCTGCTGCTCGGCGCCGCGGCCTTCACGGCGCTCGGGGTGGCGCTGACGGTTCTGATCAAATCGGCGGAGGGCTCCTCGGCGGTCGTGAACGCGATCTACCTGCCGGTGGCGTTCCTCTCGGGGGCGTTCTTCTCGCCTCACTCGTTCCCGGCAGTGCTGAAGGCGATCGCGAACGCATTGCCGCTCGTCTACATGATCCGGCTCGTCCGCGACATCGCGATCCACAACCAGCAGATCTGGAATCGCCCCGGCGACGTGGCCGTGATCGCCGCCTGGGGACTGGCCGGAGCGATCTTCGCCGCCCGCCGTTTTCGCTGGGAGCCGCAGGAAGGTTAGGTTTCGCGCACGCGGGCAATTACGGGTTTCGATGAGTACTGAGCCTCAACTCGCGTTCTACCAGCGCCTGCCCGAGCCACCAGGGCTCGAGATCCGGGTCAACTTCGGGATCTTCGCCGGCAGGCCCGCGACTGCAGCTGAGATCGACGAATTGGCGCAGTCCCTCCTGACCAAGGTGGGTGAGATCTCGATCGTGGCCGAGGACCGGCACGAGATCGGCGAGGACTCGGGTGCGTCGCTGCACCAGGTGCGAATCGACGTCGACCCGGAGTACATCCCCGAGGACGAGCACGAAGCCGACGTGTTGGCGGGCCGGATCGTCGAGGCAGCCGAGTCGTGGGCGCGCGACTGCGTCGCCGACCGGCGCGCCGAGATCAGCGAGCCCTAGTGGTCCGCGACCTCCTGCTCTGCGAGCCACGCCTTCGCGACGCGCTCCTGCGCGCGCGTTAGCCACGCCTCGGCCACGAGGTCGAAGAGCTCGTAGCGATCGAGCTTCGCAAGATCGGGAATGCGAACGAGCACCGCGGGGTATCCGTCGAAATGAGGGGTCGTGAAGTAGACACCGCGGGTGTCGGAGAGCATCAGCTCCTTCACACCGAGGTCTTCGACTCGAAACATCAGCACGTCGTCGAGGCGCTCTCCCGTCGCCGGGTCGACGGCATCTGGACGGCGGCTGCGCTGGAGGCAGAAGCGCTTGCCGTGGACGAGGTACGAAGGCCGACCGTCGTCGGAGACCTCTTTCGTGGTCTGGGGCAGTGCGAGCGCGAGCTCGTCGAGGTCGGCCATCGTCGACACGCTATGAGTTTGCACCAGCATCGTCCGCGCTCCCAAGGAGAGCTCCCGGGCGACTAGCCTGACGGATCACTCGGGGGCCTGGCTCGCCAGCGTCACGGCAACTCGGATTCGATCGGGTGAACTGTCGGATGCTTCGCACAGCTCCAGTGCGGTCATTGCTGCGAACGCCGTGCACCAGTCGAGGAGGCGTCGAGCGTCCACGCCGATGGCCGGAGCCAACTGCTCGGCGCGCGCCGCGATTATGTCGACGTCGTCTGCCAGCCAGAGCACGAGGTCGATCGCGTCGAATGCCAGGTCGTCGCCGAGGCATGGCGCCGGATCGATCGCGACAAGTCCGCGTTCGTCGCCCCGGTCGAGGATGTTCCTTGGGGTGAGGTCGCCGTGAAGGAGCGCGGTCGGCAGGACGCACTCGACAAGCCGGCTCGCGAGCTGTCGTCCGCGTTCGTACAACTCGGGCGGGACCAGTTCGATCAGCTCTGGGTGACGCGTGTAGGGCTTCGTTCCGGAGTCGAAGAGGTACGCGATGCGCTCGGCCAGCGTCAGGTAGGAGGGGTCAGGGACGCCGGTCGAATGCAGCGCTGTTACGAGCTCGGCCACGATCTCCAGCCGGGGGTAAGTACCGGACTTGGCGAGTGAGACTCCCGGTCCGATCGCCTCGAGAAGCAGTGCGCCGACGCTCTCCTCGACGGCGAGGACAGTCGGGGTGTGAACTGTCGCCCAGCTGTCGAGTGCGGTCGCCTCGTTTGCCAGCCGTGCGCGGTCAGGACTGATCTTCAGCACCGCCGGACGCCCGTCAGCTGTTTGGCAGCGAATCACGACGGACATGCTCCCGTGCGGAATGAGCGGGCCGAAATCGATCTGCCAACGTTCCGCAAGAACCCCCAGAACGGCCGGCAGCTCGTCAAACCAGGCGCCGACGTCGTCTCCGAATCGAGCAGTCAGACGCCGGCGGACTTCATCGCCGATCCTAGGAGTGGGCGAGGGCATCGGGGCAGACCGTAGCGGGGACACGATCGGCGATCTCGTGCCCGGCCTGACCACCAAGTCAGTCCGTTGCCTCCAGCCACCGTTCGCGAGAATGCCCCGGAGCAGGTGAGGTGGTGAGATGATCAAGGAGGCTCGCCTCGAGGATGTTGGCTCCGGGCTCGCTCCGGTGAGCCCCGGCTGGTTCGTCGTCAACGTGCGCGAGGCAGCCTGGGTAAGCCACGAGGTCTTCGGGGCCGCCTGTGTCTTCCAGTCCGACGGGCGTGTCTTGCGAGAGCGCCCCGATCTCGACGAGCAGCGCTTCCCGCAACTCGGGGTGACACTCGCGGTGCTCCAGCCCGGCGGTCCGAGTGGCCTCTACCATGCCGAGTCCGCGCAGGAGGGCTTCCTCGTCCTCGCCGGCGAGTGTGTGCTCATCGAGGGTGAGGAGCACGCTTTGCAGCAATGGGACTTCGTCCACTGCCCGCCCGGGACGGCCCACACATTCGTCGGCGCGGGCGACGGCCCTTGCGTCCTACTGATGGTCGGCGCACGACCGGACGGCAAGACGTTCATGTACCCACGTTCGGCGCTCGCGCTCGCCCGGGGCGCCGGTGTCGAAGAGGAGACTGAATCGCCCAGGGAGGCGTACGCGCGGTTCCCACATTGGCGACCCGGCCGGCCAGAGCGTGAAGCCGAGCTTCCCTGGAACCGTTGACGTCCGCGGGGGTCCGGGTGACGCGGGAACCCATCTGGGGGCCGAGGGATGTCGCATGAGGCGCTGCTCTAGTCTCACGCAGTGATTACGCTCTGGC
>Ga0307305_10000459_pt1 | contig 14646 bp, 11 predicted proteins | sample ER_DNA_186_FD_194512 | JGI IMG/M metagenome (GOLD analysis project Ga0307305, IMG submission 194512) | Bulk soil microbial communities from the East River watershed near Crested Butte, Colorado, United States - ER_DNA_186 | ecosystem: Environmental > Terrestrial > Soil > Floodplain | place... | reverse complement strand
CAGCGCTCGTTGCGTACGCGAAGGGGCAGAGGTTGACCGGTAGACGCCCACGCCGGCGAAGCCGGCATGGGCTCTATGGTCGGCGTCGCAAGCGACGCCTTGGCGCGTCCCGTTCGATCGTCCCTATCATGGCCCGATGTCAGCCTCGCGGGCGCTCTCGCTCTGGTTGCCCGTGATCGTCTGGGCGGCCGTCATCTTCACGTTCTCGTCGATCCCGAGCCTGGGGACCGGCCTCGGCGACTGGGACACGATCCTGCGCAAGGGCGCGCATATGACCGAGTACGCGATCCTCGGCTTGCTGCTTCTGCGGGCAATCGGCCGGGAACTGCCTGCGCTCGCGGTCGGGATCGGCTACGCGATCACGGACGAGATCCACCAGCACTTCGTCAGCGGTCGCCACGCATCGCCGATCGACGTCCTCATCGACACGATCGGCCTGGCGCTCGGAATCTTCGTCGTCCGCCGTCTCTTCCAGACACGGCCGGTGCCTGGCACCGGACAGGTCTCGTGAGGACGGTCGCGATCGAGCTCGACGTGCTCGGCGACACGCGGCCGCTCTGGAACGATTGGCTCGCCGATGCGGCTCGGCGCTTTCATTCGATCTCGCCGCTGGACCCCGCCACGCTGCCCGAGGACCGCGCAGCTGCGGCGGAGGAGCTCGACACGTGGGCAGAGCACGGAGTAGGCGACTGGCGGGGCGCCCTCGGACGCTTCGCCGAGGACCGCGCGCCGGTCTACCTGCGGCCGGACGCGGAGATCAGCGCCGCGCTGCGAGAGCTCGCGGCCCGCGGCGATCGGCTCGGCGTGTTCACCGACGCGCCGGAGCCACTGGCGCGAATCGCCGTCGCCCAGCTCGGAGCCGACCGCAGGATCGAAGCGCTGGAGACGGGAGGCGGCGCGCTCGAGCGCCTGCTGGCCAAGCTCGGCCAGGACGCCCTCGTCGTCCGTGACCGAACCGCGCTCCCTTTACAATTAACGCGGTGAAAGAGAACGAACTCGGCGATCGCCAGCTCGACGCCCTGCTCGAGCGACTCGACCGGATGAACGCAGAGCTGCACGCCTTGAACCGCAGACTCGATTCCGGCGAGCATCTGGCGCCGATCGTGTACGAGATCCGCGCGCTCAGCGAGTCGCTCCAGGCGCTCGCGTACGCGGCGCTCGGACAGACGGCGCCACAGGTCCGTCGCCGCCGAACGGGCTAGCGCTACCCGGCCTAAGGCGTCGCTTGCGACGCCGCCATCAGGATGCTCGGCTCAGCCGAGCATCCGTCGGAACTGACCGGTCGACGCGCTCGACTCCAACGCTACGGCGCTAACCGGTAGACGTTCCCGCTCTGCACCGAGGCGAGGTACAGCTCACCACGCGCGTCCTCGCCGAACGCCGAGAGGCCGTCGACCGTGAACGGCTCGTTGCGGTACGCGGCGCTACCGCCCGCGAGCGTGCTGTGGATCTGGCTCACGCAGTTGTCGCCGAAGAAGTACCGGCCCTTCGCTGCGGGAACCGCGCTCCCGCGGTCGACGAAACCGCCGATCACCGAGCAGTACGGCCCGTTCGGCAGCACGATGTACGGGAACACGAGATGCCCGGCCGCGTTCGGCGCCTGGTTCGCGGTGTACCGCGACTTGCCCTCGTAGACGCGCCAGCCGTAATTCTCGAGCCCGGGCGTGCCGCGCTTGGTGTAGTCGAGCTCCTCCCAGGAATCCTGGCCGACGTCGCCCATGTACAAATCGCCGGTCTGGCGGTCGAACGAGAAGCGCCAGGGGTTCCGAAGCCCGTAGCCGACGATGAGCGGCTGCGGACGCTTTCGCCCGACGTTGAACTTCAGCAGCTTGCCGAAGGTCGACCTCAGGTTCTGCGCCCGGTTCTCGGGATCGCCGCCGGAGCCGCCGTCGCCCGTTCCCGTGTAGAGATACCCGTCGGGCCCGAACACGAGGTTCCCGCCGTTGTGGTTCGGATACGGATCGTCCTGGAAGAAGATCTGCTGCAGCTTCCTCGGCTTGCGCGAGAGACCGCGCGACTTGTACTCGACGATGCGCGCGTCGCCGTTGCGATCCGTGTAGTCGACGTAGAAGTGCCGGTCCTTCGCGTACTTTGGGCTGAACGCGAGCCCTAGGAGCCCCTGCTCGCCGTTGTCGAGGACGAGCGAGCGGATGTCGAGGAACGGCCGCGCACGGAGGCGGCCGCGCACGATCACGCGGACCCGGCCGACTTTCTCGGCGATGTAGACGTTGTTCGGCTCGGTCCGCGGCGCCGTCACCGCGATCGGCTCGGTGAGGCCGCTCGCAACCCTGACGATGCGCAACTGGCTGCGCTCCGGGCCTCCGCGCGCGCTCAACGCGAGGACGGCCGCGAGCGCGGCGATAGGAACGACGGCAAGGGCGATGCGGCGCATCTGGGCTACTTCTTTAGCAGAACACGCCGGAGCTCGTCCTCTTTGCCCGGCTCGAGGATCGCAAGCACCTGGTCGCCGACCTGGAGCTCCGTCTCGGAGTCCGGAATCTCCGCATGGCCCCCGCGCATGACCGAGATCAGCCGCGCCCCACTCGGGAGCTCGAGGCCGGAGATGCGCTTGCCGGCCGAAGGAGAGCTCTTATCGATCTGCACCTCGACGATCTCGAGGTTCTCCTTGCGCAGCTCGAGCAAGTGGATCAGCTCGTGCTCGGGCACCTCGTGCTCGATGAGGGCCATGATCGTCTGCGTCGCGCTCACCGTCGGCGAGATCCCGAGCAGGTCGAAGTGCGGTTCGTTGCGCGGGTCGTTGACGCGCGCGATCACCTTCGCGACGCCGTAGCTCTCGCGCGCCATCTGGCAGATGACCATGTTGTCCTCGTCGTCTCCGGTGACCGCGACGACGAGGTCCGGCGGTCGCGCGATCCCCGCTCGCTCGAGGACGAAGATCTCGGTGGCGTCGCCGACGATCGCAGCGTGCTCGAACTCCTCCTCGAGATAGGCGAAGCGGTCGCGCCGCTGCTCGATGATCGTCACCTCGTGGCCGATCCGGCGCAGCGTGCGCGCGACGTTTGAGCCCACCTTGCCGCCGCCGGCGACGAGGACGAACATCAAGACGCGGCTGCGGGGGCACGCAACGGCTTGACCGCGCACGACTTCACGGCCTCGGACAACACTTCGATCGCGGTCGAGGTCGGGGACACGGTCCGCAGGCCGAGCGTCGAGTAGAGCTCGGCGCGCGCCGGGTCGAGGATGCGCACGACCGTGCATTCGATCCCGAACCGCTTCTGGGCGACCTGCCCGACGACGATGTTCGTGTTGTCGCCGTTCGTGGCCACGACGACTGCATCTGCCTCCTCGATCCCGGCCTCGCGAAGGACGTTGACGTCCATCCCGTGCCCGACGATGAAGCCGCCCGACCAGTTCTCGCCTAGCCTGGCCAGCGCCTCCTCGTTCTCGTCGATCGCGGTCACGTCCCAACCGCTCTTCGTGAGCTTCTTCGCAACGGCAGAGCCGACCCGGCCGCATCCGACGACGATTGCCTTCATCCTGAGCTCAGATTAACTCACGCTGGGGCTTCCTCCAGAACGCCCTGCGGGTAGGCAATCACCATCACCTCGCACGGGGCTTTCCGGAGGACGTAGTCGACCGTGGGGCTGAAGAAGCGCGACTGGCGGCGCCACCGCGGCGCGGAGCCGACGACGATCAGGTCGACCTCGTGGTCGACGGCCTCGTGGACGATCGCTTCGCCGATCGCACGGCCGCGCTCGATGTGCACCTGGATCGGGATCCCCTCATCCGCCGCGAGGAGCCTCGCCTCGGCGAGCGACGCGTCGGCCTGCTCCTCGGCATCGACCATCTCCGCATCGATCGGCATGTCGAGCGGGACCCGGATCACGTGCAGGACGTGAACCTCGCAGCCCTGCTCCTCGGCGAGCCTGAACGCGGTGCCGAGCACCTCCTCGCCGATGAGGCCGATCTTCATCGGAACGAGGATGCGCTTGTACGTGCCCTCGAGATCTGGGACGAGGTCGCCGATCGCCGGCGTGACGCGGCCGAGGACCCGCTCCCGCGCGGTGATCCGGGAGCCGACGAAGACGAGCGCGCCGAACGCGAGCCAGATCGGCCCGGCGATCCGCGCCGCATCGTGCGTGAGTAAGGCGAAGATCAAGATCACGAACGTGAGCGGCGCGCCGATCAGCGCCGCGATGGGCACCTCGGTGCCGCGGACGCGCACGTTGCCCGGCGCGCGATACGGCCGCTCGAGATCCGGTTCCGTGAAGCGGAGCCGCACAACGGCCACCTGCGCAGCGGTGAACGCGATCAGGACGCCGAAGCTGTACAGGCTCGCGAGGAAGCGCACGGGGTCGTTCGCGGCCTTCGCGATCAGGAGGATCCCGGCCGAGATCGCGGCCGTCGAGATGATCGTCGCCGGCGAGATCAGCGTTCTGCGGTTGAGGCGCCCGAAAGCGCGCGGAAGCATGTCGTACCGGCCGAGCGAGTAAGCGAGGCGTCCCGCGCCCGAGAACGAAGTGGTGATCACGGCGATGAGGATCACGACGCCGGTCAGCCCGATGAACACGCGCATGACGTCGACGACTCCGTCGGGCAGATGCCCCGTAAACGCGTCGGCGACGCCAACGAGCGGGGCGCGCAGCCAGCGGGTGCCGAGCTGGGTCTCCGGATCCGCGGGATATGCAGAGAGTGCGACCAGGGCGATCAGGAACGAAACGACGACCGCGGCGCCGATGCCGACGAAGAGGCTCCGCGGGAGCGTGCGTCCCGGCTCGCGCGTCTCCGCGGCCAGGTTCGCGACCGTCTCCAGCCCCGTGTAGGCGAGCATCGCGACGGGGATCGCGAACCCGATCGCGGACCACGTGGGCGCCGTCCCGAGGTCGGTGCCCTTGCTCAGGTTGTCGACCGAGAAGAGGAGCGGCATGCCGAGCACGATCAGGAGCAGGAGCCCGACGAACGTGATCCCGGCGATGACGATGGCGAGCCGGTACAGGCTCGGCCGACGCACGAACCGAACCGCGGCCATCACGCAGATGACGCCGACCCCGACGAAGAGATCGGTCGGGCTCGTCGTGAGGGCGTCCCAGCCGACCGCGTTGCCGAGGTAGTGCGGCACGAACAGCGCCGCGAGCGCGATCACGATCACGTAGTCGAGGAAGATCGCCCAGCCGGTCAGGAACCCGAGCTGGTCGTTGAACGCGCGCCGGACGAAGGTTGCGGCGCCACCGGTCTCGGGCAGTGCGGCGGTTCCTTCCGCGTACGAGAGCGAGACGAGGACGAACAGCGATCCGACTGCGAGCAGCACCCACGGCGTGAGGCCGAGCGCGTCCAGCGCGACGATGCCGAGCGCGAAGAAGAGCGACGCAGCGATCTCGCCGTAGGCGACCGCGGCCAGCGAGGGCGTCGCGATGACCCGCTGGAGACCGGGGAGTTTCCTAGCCAATTCTGGTTGAAAGGTACAAGCGGAGAACGCCGGCGACGATCAGGAGCGCGCCGAGGAAGAGCCCGAGCCCGCCCCCCACTCCGCCCGCGATCGTGCGCACGATCAGGCCGATGCCGAGCACGATCAGGATCACAGAGAGGACTCGCGCGACCATCGGAAGCGGCTACGCGGCCTGCTTGCCGGCGACGACGGCCACCCGGGTCGGCGCGTTTCGCAGCACGTAGTCCACGGTGCGGCCGAAGATCGGCCCGGCACCCTTCACCTTGGTTCGCGGCGCGCCGAGGATGACGACCTCGGCATCCCGGCGGGCCGCCTCCGCAACGATCGCCGGCCCCGCGCTTCGGGCGCGCTCGAGCCGGCTCGTGATCTGGACGCCCGCGTACGTCTCGAGGAGCGCCTGCGCTTCGTCGAGGATCTGATCGGCCACCTCCTGGCGCTCGGGGAGATCCGCGTCGAGCAGCCGGTCGAGCGGGACCTCGAGGACGTGGAGGATGACGATCCGCGACCTGCGTTCCGAGGCGAGCCGCGCGGCCGCGACGAGCGCCTCCTCGGACTCGGCGGTGCGCAGCACAGGGACGAGGATCGTGCGGTACTCGACCTCGAGCCCGAGCACGATCGCAGGCGCGCGGACGGTCTGGCGCAGCGGCAGCTGAAGGCGCCTGCGATAGAGCACATAGATGACAAAGCCGATTGCAAGCCAGCCGAGCCCGACGAGTCGGGTCGCCTGCTCCTGGACGACGACCACGATCCACGCGACGGCGGTGCCGAAGCCCCCGAGGATCGCGAACAGGGGCCAGTCGATCCCGCCGAGCCTGAGGTTCGGCCGCGCGCGGTAGACGAGCTCCTCGTCAGGCTCCTTGACCCGGAGCGCCACGACCGCCGCGTGGGCGATCGTGAACGAGAGCATCGCGCCGAAGGCGTACATCGTGCCCAGGAAGTTCGTCTGGCCGGGCACGATCACCGCGATCGAGGCGAACCCGGCGAAGACAACGAGCGCGAGCCAGGGCGTTCCGAAGGTCTTGTGCAACCGGCGGAAGACCTCGGGCAGCTGCCGGTAGCTCGCCATCGCATACGTGATCCGCGAGGCGCCGATCACGCCGGCGTTCGTCGCTACAAGCAGGATCGTCGCCGCGAGCACGCCGACGTAGATCTCGAGCCCGTGCTCGAAGGCGCCGTGCAGGTTGAGGTTCTTGACGAGCCCGAGCACCGGGTCGTTCGCGTAGCCGCCCTGCTCCGGCGGGAGGCCGAGGAGCGTCTGGTACTCGCCGTTCACCTTGTGCACCGGAAGCGCCGAGAGCGCGATCAGCGGGAGCGTGAAGTAGATCGCGAAGACGGCGATCGCGACGAGGCGGATCGAGCGCGGGATGTCCCGCGGCGGGTCGCGCGCCTCCTCGGACAGGTTCGAGATCGTTTCGATCCCCGTGTAGGCGATCATCGCGACCGGGATCGCGACGAAGAACGAGCTCCAGGTCGGCGCGACGCCCCAGTGGACGTTGTCGACGAGAATCGTCGGGCTGAAGATGAGGACGAAGCCGATGATCACGAGCAGGAGCTGCGTCGCGAAGTCGACGACCGCGAGGAAGATGTTCAGTCCCGCGGCCTCCTTGATCCCGACGATGTTCAGGCCGACGAGCAGGATGATCACGATCGCGCCGCCGACGATGTCCCAGGGGTTGTCCTTGAGCGGTTCCCAGAAGATCGACAGGTAGTGCGGGACGAAGAACGCCGAGATCGCGATCGTGATCACGTAGTTCAGGAGCTGCGCCCACGCGGCGCCGAAGCTGACCAGCTCGTCGAACGCGTGGCGCGCGAAGCTCGATGAGCCGCCCGCCTCCGGGTAGCGGACGGTTCCTTCCGTGTAGGTCAGGGCCGTGGCCGCGAAGATCAGGCCGGCGATCACGAAAACGAGCGGGGTCAGGCCGAGCGCGAAGACGGCCGTGACGCCGAGGGCGTAGTAGATGGACGAGCCGACGTTGCCGTACGCGGTCGCGAACAGCGCAGGCGTGCCGAGGACCCGCTCGAGCCGCTGCTCCCTCCTCCTTCGGCTGGGCGGCGCGGCGGGGGCCGCAGGCTCGGGCGCAGCGCTGCTCACGAGCGCAGGCTAAGCCTTCGAGCGGCTGGGCCTCCTAACAAGGGACAGGCACTAACGAGGGACAGGCCCTCGCTAACCGTGGATGGAGACGATCAGCGGGATGAGGAGGATGGCGACGATGTTGGCGATCTTGATCATCGGGTTGATCGCCGGGCCCGCGGTGTCCTTGTACGGGTCGCCGACCGTGTCGCCCGTAACCGCCGCCGCGTGCGCCTCCGAGCCCTTGCCGCCGTAGAGACCGTCCTCGATCAGCTTCTTCGCATTGTCCCACGCGCCACCGCCGGAGGTCATCGCAATCGCAAGGAAGATCCCGGTCACGATCGTCCCGATCAGAAGGCCGCCGAGCAGCTCGGGCTTGATGATCCCCGCGACGAGCGGGAACAGAATCGGGATCGCAGCGGGCAGCAGCATCGCCTTGAGAGCCGAGCCTGTGACGATGTCGATCGAGCGCCCGTACTCGGGGCGAGCGGTGCCCTCCATGATCCCCGGGATCTCCCGGAACTGACGCCGCACCTCCTCGACGACCTGGCCGCCCACGCGCCCCACGGCCTGCATGGCCAGCGACGCGAAGAGGAACGGCATCAGGCCTCCGATGAAGAGGCCCGCGATCACCCACGGATCGTTGAGCGAGAACGTGATCGTCTCAAGCCCGCGATCCCGGAGCCCGCGCGTGTACTCGTCGAACAGGATCAGCGCGGCAAGGCCGGCCGACCCGATCGCGTAGCCCTTCGTGACCGCCTTCGTCGTGTTCCCGACAGCGTCCAGCGGATCCGTGATCGCCCGCACCGACTCGTCGAGGTTCGCCATCTCGGCGATGCCGCCCGCGTTGTCGGTCACCGGGCCATACGCGTCGAGAGCGACGATCAGGCCGGTCATCGAAAGCTGCGCCATGACCGCGACGCCGATCCCGAGCAGCTCCTGCCCCGCGGCGTAGTACGCGCCCACGATCCCGATCGCGATCACGATCACCGGAAGCGCCGTCGCCTGCATGCCCACGGCGAGGCCCTCGATGATGTTCGTCGCGTGGCCTGTGCGTGACGCACTCGAAATCGACTTCACCGGGCCCCAGCGCGTGCCCGTGTAGTACTCGGTGATCGCGACGAGCAGGAAGGTGATGCCGAGGCCGATCAGCGCCGAGCCGTAGAGGTTCCAGAAGCTGAACGTGGCGCCGTCGAATGCCGCCGTCACCGGGATGAACCCGATCGCTGAGAGCAGCGTGGCCACGATCACGGACTTGTAGAGCGCGTTCATGATCGAGCCGTCGCGCCCGATCCGGGCGAAGAAGGTTCCGATGATCGACGCGATGATCGAGATCCCGCCGATGCCGAGCGGGTAGAGCCACAGCTCGCTGGCCGGGAACGCGGTCGCAAGCAGCATGACCGCAACCGCCGTGACGGCGTAGGTCTCGAAGAGGTCGGCCGCCATGCCAGCGCAGTCGCCCACGTTGTCGCCCACGTTGTCCGCGATCACGGCCGGGTTGCGCGGATCGTCCTCCGGAATGCCCGCCTCGATCTTCCCGACCAGGTCGGCGCCGACGTCCGCGGCCTTCGTATAGATGCCGCCGCCGAGACGCGCGAACACCGAGATCAGCGAGCCGCCGAACGCGAGGCCGACGAGGTCGTCGATGGCCGAGTCCGGCGAGTTGCCCAGCCAGCCCGTCAGGACCCAGTAGTAGCCCGCGACGCCGAGCAGGCCGAGCCCGACGACGAGCAGGCCCGTGACCGATCCGGCTCGGAACGCGACGTTGAGCGCCGGCTTGAGGCCGTGCCTGGCGGCCTCGGCAGTCCTCACGTTCGAGCGCACGGCGACGTTCATCCCGATGAAGCCGGCCGCCGCGGAGAGGAGTGCCCCGACCAGGAATCCGATCGCGGTACCCCAGCCGAGCTGGTTGTAGAAGCCGATCAGGAGGAACGGCGCGATCGCGACGATGGCGATCGTCTGGTACTGGCGGCGGAGATAGGCGGAGGCGCCCTCCTGGATCGCGGTTGCGATCTCGCGCATCCGCTCGTTGCCCGCGGGCAGCCGGAGAAGCCAGATCGTGAGCCCGATGCCGTACGCGACGGCAAGCAGGCCGCACAGGAGCGCGAACAGCACGGCGTGATCTCGGAAGAAGCTCATTGCAGGCTTTACGTAGAGGGCGCCGAGGACTCCCGGCGCGCGGAGTTTCTAACACACATCAGCGGTGCGCGGGCGGCCAGTTACGAGAAGGAGGGTTAGCGCCGGCCGACGGCGAGCTTGACCGGGAAGTTCCTGCGCTTGATGGTGCCCGGCCTCGGGTTCTGCGAGACGACGCGGCCGACCAGCGATCGCCGGGAGCGAACGCGGCGGATGTTCCCGACCGAGCAGTGCGCCCGCCGGATCTTCGCCTTCGCGGCCGCGAGGCGCAGTCCGAGAACACGCGGGACACGGCAGCGCGTCGGAGGCGGAGGCGGCGGAGGCGGCGCAGGCGGGGGCGGCGGGGGTGGAGGAGGCGGCGGCGGAGGTGGAGGCGGAGGCGGTGGAGGCGGAGGCGGTGGAGGTGGAGGTGGAGGTGGAGGTGGAGGTGGAGGCGGTGGAGGCGGCCCTCCGCTGTGGACGTACCCGAGATCCGTGTTCGGAGTCACAACGGCCTGGTTGCACCCGAACTGGGTGAACGGGCCTGCTCCGGTCGCCTGGACGCCCTCGGTCGCGTTCGCGCCCGCCTGGGCAACCGCTCCGTAGATCACATGGACGTCTTCGCTGCCTTCCGTGAAGACGACCTCGAAGTTCGCGCTGCCGCCGCCGGAGACGAAGCCCGTGCGGTACTCGATCACGAACCGGTGCGGGTTCTGGAGCTCGGCCGTGAAGACGCCCTGGCCGCCGCTGTTCGTAAGCAGGTCGTCCCAGAGGAGCAGCACGGATGCGCCTTCGATGCGGGACGGCAGGCAGGCGTTCGCCCACCAGAGGTTCTCACCGGTGAAGTTGACGATGCCGTTCGAGCTGACGTCCGCCTCGTTGTAGGTCTGGTTGTAGAGGTGGACGGGGAACGGGAAGACCACGTGGCGCCAGCAGTCGTCGCAGTGGATGCCGAGGTCGGTCGTGCCCGGAATGATCGTCCCGGCGCCCGTGCTCGTCGTGTACGCGCCGGGCGGTGGCGGAGGCGGTGGCGGCGGGGGCGGCGGCGGAGGTGGCGGCGGGGGCGGCGGTGGACCAGGCGGCGGGCCGCACGACGGGAACCTGAAGGAGCCGATCCGCGTGCGCCACGGCGTCGAGCCGGTGGTCTGGATGTACTCGGTCGTGTACCAGAAGGTGCAGTCGTCGACCGGGTCGACGGACATGCCCGAGTAGTCGCCCCAGCGGTTCGCCGTGCCCGTCTGCGAGCCGGTACCGGCAAAGAGCTGCTGCTCGGGTTCGAGCTCGCCGGGTGGGTCGGTCGCGAGGCGCGCCGCGTACGAAATGCTGGGGTAGTTCGGAGCGGTCCCGTTCGCCGTCGAATAGCCGACGGCGATGTCGCCGCTCTTGTCCATCGCGGCGGACGGCATCCAGCGGTTGAGCCCGTCGGCCGGCGCGAACGTCCCCTGATCGTGCATTTGCCAGGCGCCCGTCCCGATCTTCTCGATGCTGTACCAGCGCGCACCCGCACGGTCGTTGCCGACGTCGACCGAGTGGCTCGTGACGAGCGTCTGCCAGCCGCCGAAGTTGCGGTACTGGGCACGCCACATCCCGCGATCTGAGAGCGTTTGGAGCTTGACGCTCGTCCCCGGCTGCGGGATGCAGGCGCCGAAGTCGCAGAGATTCTCGTCGTACGGCGCCGCCTGGATGTCGGCGTCGTGCGTGATCGTGATCGACGGAGTGCCTGACCAGTCGACCGTCGCGTTCGTGATCTGGATCTGATCCTGCGGGAGGCCCGACCCGTCCTGGTTGATCGAGACGAACGGAGCGGGAGCGCCCGCCGGAGGCGGCGTGTCGCCGTCGGCGTCGGCCGGAAGCGTCGCCGGCATGTACGGGTCGATCGCCTCCATGTCCTGGTACACGAAGCGCGCGGTCTGGCAGTTCAGCATCGCGTCGCGCTCGAACGCCCAGATGCCGACACCGGCGTAGCTGGCGCCGAGCAGGAACTGGTTCGCGGTCATCGTGAACGAGTTCTGGCTGGGCCAGACCCCGATCTTCGGGTAGTCGTTGAACTTCGTCGGGCTCACTTCGAACTCGTATCCGCACCAGATGCCCGTCGGATCGCTCGTCGCCGAGACCGCGGTGCACTCCCAGTACGGAGGCGTGCCGCCCGTGCCGGTGAACGCGAACTGTGAGATCACAAAGCGCTGCGCGAACTGGTCGTAGACCACGACGGGGTCGCCGCGGTTCAGCGAACCGCAGTGCGGCGTGCCCGGAAAGAGCGTGTTGATCGTCGTCGGCGGCACGACCTGTGTGCCGGTCTTCGTCCAGGCGGCGAACTGCGCGTTGACGACCTGGACGTAGTGGTTCTGGCCGGCGGCCCCGTTCGTGTCCGGCGGGTAGCAGCCGCATCCGTTGTTCATCCCGTCGAAGTTCTGGTCCGGCGCCGGCGTCCTCGTGCCGTTCGCCTTGGTCTGGAGCGCGCCGTCACCTTCGGGGAGACCGGCGAGCGGGACGCGTAGGAACGACGGGCCCTCGTTCTCGACGTTGCCGGGCTGCGGGCCTTCCGTGAACGGCGCGGACTTCATGTCACGCACCGGCGGCGTGCGATAGGCGTGGGACACGCCGACGTTCTTCGCCGGCGACGTGACCGTCGTCAGGCCTGCGTTGCCGGCGCCGCCGTTGGCGCCGGGCGCCGCCATCGCCGGAGCCAGAGCGGCTCCGTGCCTGACGTCGCTCCGGTTCGACGAGAGGGCAAGCGCGGCAAGACCGACAGCCCCTGCCATCACGATCGCAAACGCGACGCGTACGCGCCCTCCCCTCACGGCGCGGATTCTTGCACCTCTTAGAAAATTCTCAAAATTGTTTGGTAACGCAGGCGGTCTTCACTGCGCGCAAGTAGCGACGCCCTTGGCCGTGTCGTGCGAGGGGCGGCTCGGGCCGCTTGGGGCTAGCGCCGACCGACGGCCAGCTTGACCGGGAAGTTCCTGCGCTTGATAGCGCCCGGCCTCGGGTTCTGTGAGACGACGCGGCCGACCAGCGAACGCCTGGAGCGAACGCGGCGGACGTTGCCGACCGAGCAGTGCGCCCGCCGGATCTTCGCCTTCGCAGCTGCGAGGCGCAGTCCGAGGACACGCGGGACACGGCAGCGGGTCGGAGGCGGAGGAGGCGGAGGCGGCGCAGGCGGGGGCGGAGGTGGAGGAGGCGGCGGCGGAGGTGGTGGTGGTGGTGGCGGCGGCGGAGGTGGAGGCGGCGGAGGTGGAGGCGGCGGAGGCGGCGGCGGGGGTGGCGCGCCCGCCGGACTGAACGTCAGCTCCTGGCCCGGGTTCTGCAAGTCCGCCGAGTTGCAGAGGAACTGGTCGGCCCGCGTCGAGCTGTCCTGGAGCCCGACCGTCTCGGAGAGGCCGTGGTCCGCGTCGACGCCGAAGCGCATCCTGATCACGTCGCTGCCCTCGTTGAAGATCGCCTCGAAGTTGGCGTTGCCCGAGCGATTCGCGTACGTGGTGCGCCACTCGACGACGAACTGCCTGTTCGGCGGCGAGCCCGTCGTCGCGGTGAAGATGCCCCCGCTTCCGGTCGTCAGGAGGTCGTCCCAGTAGACGATGACCGCGGATCCGAGAGCGGTGGTCGGCAGGCAGCTGTTGATGAACGCCGTGTTCTGCGTGCCGCCGAACTGGAGGTTCCCGTTCGAGCTGGCCCGCGCGGTCATGTAACTCTGGCCGTAGAGGCTGATCGGGAACGGAAGCGTGATCGCGGTCGTGCAGTCATCGCAGTGGTTCCCGATGTCGGTCGACCCCGGAATGATCGGCTGGCCGGTCGCGCTCGCGACCCCGTAGCACGACGGGCCGCCCTGGACGGTGAAGTCGACCGTGAACGGGCCTTGCGCCGTCGTCACGGCGAGGTGCAGCTGGATCAGAGTGCCGCAGGGAAGCGCGCTCGTCGCGACGCCGGCGAACTGCGTCACGTTCGTTCCATTGCCGCCCTCGCTCATGTCCGGATAGGCGGAGTTGGCCTGTGTGATGTTGATGCCCGGCGTCGGCGAGGAGAGCACGGCCGACACGCCGGTCGCCGATGCGTGCCCCGTGTTCACGAGCCGCTCGTCGATCTGGAAGCTCTCGCCCGGCTCGACCTTGCCGTTGCCGTTCCCGTCGGTCAGCGTTGTGAGCTGGTGCTCGAGCGCCGGAGCCGGAGCGAGGTTGAAGTTCTGCGTCGTCGTCTGGTCCTGCGTGACGGTGACGTTGGACACCGTCTGGCTCGTGAAGCCGTGAGCGGTGACCGTGACCGTGTATGTGCCGACCGGCAGCAGCATCGAGTACTGGCCCGTCGGGCTCGTACCGACACCGCGGTTGCCCGGGCCCGTCACGTGAACCTCTGCGCCGCCGATCGCGCTCATGTTGTCGGCGCGCCGGACCGTCCCGGAGAGCGTCCCCGTCGGCCCGGTCGGCGCCGCCGTCACGGCTGCGAGCGCATCGAGTTTTCCCTCACCCCAGACGTTGTTGTCCGCGGGCGTCCCGCCGCAGGTCGTGTTATTGACGTCGACAGCGGTCTGATCGAGGAGCGTTTCCGTCCGCGCGACATCTCCTCTCAGCTCGGGCGAGATCGACCAAATCAGCGCAACCGTGCCCGCCACGTGCGGCGACGCCATCGAGGTGCCGCTCAGGCTGCCGTACTGCGTGTCGCTGCCACCCAGCGAGGAGCGAACGTTGGCGCCCGGCGCCGCGATGTTCGGCTTGATGATCCCGCCGAATGCCGATGGGCCGCGTGACGAGAAGCCCGCGATGGCGCCGTTGATGTCGAACGCGCCGGCAGCGTACGTCTCCGGCAGGTCTCCCGGGGAGCCCGCGGTGCCGCAGGCGGGGCCGCTATTGCCGTTCGAGAAGGCCGGGAAGATACCCGCCGCGACCCAGGCCTGCACTTCAGGCTGGAAGAACGGGTCACCGGAGCCTCCGCCCCACGAGTTGTTGACGATGTCGGGCCGGAGATCCGGCCGCGGATTGTCTCCGTTCAGATCGGTCGGCGCCAGGATCCACTGGCCCGATGAGATCAGGGCCGTGTCGAGACAGCAGCCCTTCGCCGA
>Ga0307305_10000456_pt1 | contig 14675 bp, 10 predicted proteins | sample ER_DNA_186_FD_194512 | JGI IMG/M metagenome (GOLD analysis project Ga0307305, IMG submission 194512) | Bulk soil microbial communities from the East River watershed near Crested Butte, Colorado, United States - ER_DNA_186 | ecosystem: Environmental > Terrestrial > Soil > Floodplain | place... | reverse complement strand
AACGGCGTCAGTCCGGAACAGTTGACCATCACCGACGATGCGCTGTCGGAGGTCATCACCAGCTACACTCGCGAGTCGGGAGTTCGCCAGCTCGAGCGCGAGATCGGCCGGCTGGCCCGGAAGGTGGCCCGGAAGATCGCGGCTCGGGAGGTCGAGCAAATCACCATCGAGCGGGAGATGGTGGACGACCTGCTCGGTCGGCCCAAGGTCCATCCGGAGAAGAAGGCTCGCGAAGACGAGATTGGCGTGGCCACCGGGATGTACTACACCCCAACCGGCGGCGACATCATGTTCGTCGAGGCCTCGACCATGCGCGGTAAAGGCGAGCTGGTTCTGACCGGTCAGCTGGGTGACGTCATGAAGGAGTCAGCCCGGGCCGCGTGGACCTACGCCCGCTCGCATGCGGCGGCGTTGCAGATCCCGGACGACATGTTCGACCGGGACATCCACATCCACGTTCCAGCGGGAGCAATTCCCAAGGACGGACCGTCGGCAGGAGTGACCATGGCGTCGTCGGTGGTGTCTGCCTTGTCCGGGCGCTCTGTCCGGCACGATATCGCCATGACGGGCGAGATCACCCTCCGTGGGCGAGTCTTGCCCATCGGCGGGGTGAAGGAGAAGGTCCTCGGCGCAGTGCGAGCCGGAATCACTCGGATCATCCTGCCCAAGGAGAATGAGCCGGACCTCGAGGATCTGCCGAAGGAAGTGCGTGACAAGATCGAGGTCTTCCTGGTCCAGGAGCTGGGGGAGGTGCTCGCCTTCACGCTCCGTGGCGCCACGTTCCGCGAGGGGCGGTTGCTCTTCGGGGACGAGAAGAATCCCCGGGACGTGCTACCGCTGTCGACGGGGTTTAGGCACTAGGCGAGGAAGCAGGGAAGCGGGGAAGTACGGTTTATGCGAATGGCCCTCCGGAGAGCATCCCAGAGGGTCTTTTGCTTACCCGCTTCCCCGCTTCCCCGCTTCCCCGCCTACTCGAAGCGCTCTGTCCGCCGCCTGGGTCAGCTCCGCCGCGGTCGTGCCATCGCGGGGAAACACGGCCGATCCGACCCTCACCTGAAGCGAGACCACCTCACTGACGGTGGTATGAGCCGGTTGCTCGCTGAGCACCCGATGAAGCTTCTCCGCAAGGACCGCGGCACCGGCCGTGCTGGCACCCCGCAGCAGCATGCCGAATGCCTCCCACCCGTAGCGGCCGATCACATCACTGGCTCGCACGTTGAATCGAAACACCGAGGCCACGTGGAGCAGGACCTCGTCTCCCGCCCGTGGCCCCAGTCGTTCATTCAAATTGCGAAAGCCCTCGAGCTCGAAAAGGACGAATGCGAGCGACTCGCCGTGCCGTCGGCTGTAGTCAACCGCGGTCTCCAACTCCGCGATCAGGGTTGCGTGGTTGAGGAGGCCGGTGACGCCGTCCCGATGGACCATCTCCCGTAGCCGCCGGCCCCGGGTCGCCCGGGAAATGACGGTCTGCGTCAGAAGCTCAGGCTGGGCCGCTACCGAAAGAAAGTCATCCGCGCCGGCTCGGAGGGCGGTTACCCGTTCGGCAACGGTGTCGTCCCCGAGGAAGACGACGGGAAGCAGGTAATAGCGGGAGTCCTGGCGTATCAGCCGGGCGAGCGCGACGGGATCCAACCCGACCAGGCGAGTGTGGAGCAGCAAGAGGTCCGGCATCTCCCGTTCGAGTACTTCGGGGACGGCCTGCGTCGGCAGACAACGGGTCACCCGGACGTTGGCCTGCTCCAGTGCAGGGATAATCCGGGACGCGAGCACCGCGTCATGATCCACCAGCAGCACGTTCGACGGCGGAGGGCCGATCCGGGCGAAGGTGCGGGCGTAGCGAGGAAGCTTCTGCTCCACCTGTTCGGCAGAAAATACGGCGTCGACCCCAGCGGCGATGGCACGGAGGCGGTCCACACCTCTTAGGGTCTCCACCAGCACGACCGCTCCCGGCCGCCGGCTCGAGTCATTAGTCCAGGCCGACGCTACGGCAGAGGGGTCGCCATCGCCGGCCTCGCCTCCGATCACGAGTAAGTGGGGCAATTGCTCGGTGGGCGTTGCCGCAGGGTCGTCCTGCCGGTTGCCGGAGCGAACCTCGTATCCCGCCTTCCGCAGCTCCTCCGCGATCCTCTCGCGCTGCGGGCTCGGCCGCATGACGAGCAAAGCCCGGGGAACCAGCTCCGGGGGCTTACCCGCTACCGAGGCGTCGAGGCGCGTATCCGAGCGCCGGACGGCTTCCTCCAGGCGATCGAGGATGAGAGCCAATCCGTTGGAGTCCGGTAACCCCGGATTGGAGCCGAGATAGTCTTCGCCTTCCCGAGCAATGGCACTGAGATCCAGAAAACCGAAGGAGCCACCGGAGCCGGCGAGTCGATGGAGACGGGTCTTGAGCGAGCCGACGGCCTCGGTATTGCCCTCGCGCAACGTGGCCAGGTCGGCACGCAACTCCTCCAGGCGCGCCGGCATGGACGCGAGGTACTCTCGCTGAAGCTCCAGAAAAGCGGCGTCCAGTGGATCACCCATTTGGCGCACCAAACTGCTCCAGGGCCAACCGCGCGGCAGCCACGAACGCCGGCGCGGTGCTCCAGTGGCCGCGAACCTCGTTGCCCTGACGGAAACCCACGATCGCGCTCCGGTCGTCCACCACCGCAATGATCGGCATGCCGGGCCAGCCGTGATCTCCAGATACGAGCTCGACTGAAGCAAACCCGAGATCGACTGGGCCGGTGGACCAGAGGGAAACCGGCAAACCGGCTGAAACCGGGCGACGCAGCGCCGGAGCGAGGAGAGGAAACGCATCGGGCGGTGCCAGCAGGCCCACCGAGCGGGCGGCCCGGGCGACATCGTGAGTGATCAGCTGCAGCACGGCTCGCCCGGATTCGATCTCCACCACCGTAGGCGTGCTCGGGACGGCGATTGTCTCCAAGTCGGTGCTGAGCCGATCGAGGGCAAGGCCATGGTTATGCGCGATACGGGCGATGAGGCCGGCCGGTGCCTCGGGGCGATACTGTCGGGGTCGCCCTCCCTCCACGCGGGCGGCTCCCTTGGCGACGAGCCCCTCGAGGGCGCTGTACGCGTTGGCCCGTGCCAGACCCGCCGACCGCGCGATCGCGTACCCGGTCCCGGGTCCGCTGGTCAGGAGGACCTCGTAGACCAGGCTCTCCGTCGGGGTGAACCCGAAGTGAGTGAGATCGATGCGAGGCATGGGTAGTAGTATGACATGCTACCCATTCGCTCGCAAGACTTATTCAGGAAAAGCTGAGGGACCAGCCGAGTACCTTGGCGATGACCGCCAAGCGAAAGGTGATGTCCACCTCCTTTCCCTCGGTTGTCTTGGCATCGAGGTGAAGGGGGTAGTAGTGGTAGGTGATCTTGTTGCCCTGCTTGGGCAACGAGCGGAGGTTCTTGGGTCGCCAGACCCCGGTCTCGTCGCAATCCTTCAGTAGCCGCGCCAGGACCTTCGTCGCCACCGGTGCCCACTCCAAGGCGCCCATCCTGGCGAGCAGCTCGATGTAATGCAATGCCAAAGGGATGTCTTTGGCTTGTCCCTTGGCGTCGGCCTCGATGGGCTCGCCGAGGATGAGGTGCTGAGGCCGCACGGTCTTCTTGCCGACCTGGATCACGAAGGCCTTCTTCGGTGCAGGTTGGGCCAGGTAGTGGCCCAGCCGCTCGGTAAACCCGGCCCTCTCTCGTTGCAGGTTCGGCATCGATGCCAGCATTGCGACAGAGTACCAGCTCGGCGGATGGGCTTCCGGATGCAGGACGATCTGCTTGCCCGCCTTGACGAACGGCTTCTCCGCCAGAGGGCTCCGAAGAAATTGGGAGATGGCGCTGGCAATCCTGTGCCCTGCACCCCTGAGGCGGGGATCATCGGCGTATCCGGCCTCGGCCAGCGCTGCGGAGGAGGCTTCCCGCATGATCCCGCGGGCCCAGGCTTCAGCCTCGGGGTCAGACTTGACGCTCTTCTGGAACTCGAACAGGAGAGAAGGATCTTCGTCACGCGACAGAAGCCGGAAGAGGACCCGGTCGGCGAGCTTGAAGGGGCGGCTAGATCGGGGCCACTCGAGCTGGAGAAGGCGCCGGTATTGGGGGACAGTACCGACGTCCTTAGCCCCGTGGGCGACCGACGTGGCCAACCCAAGCAGATTTCCGCCCCAAACGCCATTGTCCTTCTGCTTCTTCACGACGGCGAGGGCAGCCTTGGACTCCAGAATGGTCTGCTGGGCTGTCTCCACCACCTCAGGGGAGGCGTAGCCCTCGGGCGCCAGCTCACGGTAGGTACGGTACCGTATGGACGCCCCGGCGTTCTCGAGCAGCCATGTCAGTGGGATCCGGTGCTCGGAAGGCAGGTCCAGAATAGCTCCGGGGGATCAAGGGGCAGGCGCTGGGCGGCGGCAAAGATAGTGCGAGACGGGAAAGACGGGAAGGACGGGTGGGAAAGACGGGAAGACGGGAAAGACGGGAAAGACGGGAAGGGAAAACCAACAGCGATGAGGTGCTCTTGTTACGAGCAAAAAGGACCTCGGACAACTAAACAAAGTAATCACGAAAGTGCGAAAAACAGCTAAAAGTGCCATCAGACACCATCTCTTTCGGGCATTTCCGTGTTTTTCGTGGTCCTTTTCGTGTTTTAGTGATTGCCCTACCGCGGCTGTTGCCTCGCCTCCCCAGCCTGGCGGAACTCCGAGTTCCTGTTCCAGGTCGGTTGATTGGGGGCATTCGCGACGGCCACTGCTGTACGGACGATGACCCGAAGCTGCTGAACAGCGCCGTCGTAGCTGAACCCGGGGAGTACCTCGTCGCTGGGCTGATGATACCGCTTGTCGGTGTACTCCTCCGACTTCTTGTGGCCGTAATCCGCCGGCTGACCGACGTACTCCTCACCGTTCTCGATCGACGTCCCCGGGACTCCCGCCTTGGCAAAGGGGAAGTGATCCGATCTGAAGTAGGACCCACGAATCAGGGCGTCACGGTTTACGGTGACGGTGAGCCCCTCCGCGGCTGCGGCACGGGTGAACACGCCTCCGAGGGAGGACTGATCCAGCCCGAGGGCCGAGACGTCTCGCGTGCGACCGTACATGTTCATCACGTCGAGGTTCAGAATCGTGGCGATGCGGCTCAGGGGTATGGTTGGCTTGGCGACGAGTGCCTGGGATCCGAGCAGCCCGGCTTCTTCCGCCGTAAACCCGATGAAGACGATCGACCGGCCAGTCCGCACGCCGCTCCTCGCGAAGGCCTCGGCCGCGGTCAGAACCGCAGCAGTGCCCGACGCATTGTCTTCGGCGCCGTTGTAGATCGAGTCGCCGTCTACCGGAGCGCCGATCCCGAAGTGATCGTAGTGACCCCCGATCAGCACCGCCTCACGCGCCAGCGGCCCCCGGCCGGGCCACCGCCCGAGCACGTTGCTGGTCTCGGATCGGCGAATGCCGCTTCGCACGGTGGCGTCGATTTGGAGCCCAAGAGGCATTGGTCTGAACCCGCGGCGGGCGGCCTGGTCCATGAGGCCCGCGAGGTCCTGGCCACCCTGGCGGAAGAGCTTGGACGCTGCATCCTGGCTCAGCCACCCGGCTACGAGGAGCGACTGTGGCGGCTCCTCGACCCGCACCTGGGGTCCGGTCCAGCTCGACTGTACCGTGCTCCACGGATAGGTGGCACTTTCGGTCGTGTGGATCATGAGGATGCCGGCAGCACCCTGGCGTTGTGCTTCTTCGATCTTGTAGGTCCAGCGTCCGTAGTAGGTGAGGATCGGTCCTCGAAAGATCGTTGAGTCGCGAAGACCGGGATCGTTCACCAGCGCCACAACGATCTTGTTCTTGACGTCTATGCCCTCGTAATCGTTCCACTTGTATTCTGGTGCCACGATGCCGTACCCGACAAAAACAACATCGCCTTTGGCATTGACCGTCGAGTCGTTGTGCATCGACCAGAGCACGTAGTCGGTACGATACGCGAGCTGGGTCGGTGTGGCGCCACCGACCTTCACGGTCGGCTGCGGGGTGAGGGTGATGATCGGTACGTGGTGGTAGTAGGTGCCGCTATCTCCCGCGGGTTCGAGACCCAGACGCTGGAACTGCGCGGCGATGTATTTGGCCGCTAGCTCACCACCCCGCGTTCCGGGCTTACGGCCCTCCAGCGCGTCGTCGGCCAGGAACTCGAGGTGGGCGCGAAGGACCCGAGGATCGACGGCCCGTGCCACCCGGGTCCCCGGCGAAGGCTGCTGGGCGGCGGCTCCCACCGCGAAGGAGCAGAGGAGAATCCCAATCGGGAAGCATCTGCGCATGTGAATCCTAGAGCTGAAGGCGCTTGAAAATATCTTCCGGGAGGCACTTTATCACTGCCATGATCGGCCTCCAGAACCACGGTATGTAGACGACGCTCCGGCGGCGCCCGATTGCACGGTGAATGCCGAGCCCCACCCGCCGGGCACTGGCGAAGAGCAAACTCTTCTTCATCCCGGCGGTCATCGGGGTGTCGACGAATCCGGGCTTGATGGTCACCACCGCTACCCCCGACCGGAAGAGCCGGTTCCGCAAACCCTCGAGAAATCGGTCCACTCCTCCCTTGGCTGCGCCATACACGTAGTTGCTCTGCCGGCCCCGGTCGCCCGCTACCGACGTGATCACGGCGATGCAGCCGCTGCGCTGGGCTTCGAAGTAGTTGGCGAGCAGCGTCAGCAGTGCGACGGTTCCAGTGAAATTGACCTGGATCGCATCCAGCGTCTCGCTCACGTTCAGTTGGCAGAGTGCCTGGTCCGGGAGGGTGCCGTGAGCGATCAGCGCCACGTCCAGCCCGCCCAGGGCTGCGATGGCTGAGTCGATCACCGAGCGATGACTCGGGATTCGGGCGACGTCCAGCTCCGCGGTCTCGACCTGGGCCGCACCCCGGACCAGCAAGTCATCCCTGACCGACGCGAGCCTCGCGGCATTACGACCGGTTAGGAAAAGCCGGCCGCCATTCCTGGCGTACGCCTTGGCTGTCTCACCGGCGATGGCCGAGGTCGCTCCGACGATCAGCACTCTCATGCCGTCACGTCAGGCAGCGGTGACACGCCGCCAGAAGGAAGAGGAGAACTTGGGATCGATGTGCGTTGCGAACGCTTCCCAGGCGGGGAAGAAGCGGCGGAAGCTGGCGCCGCTCATGCGGGCGTCCTTGGCAGGGTAGACGGCACCCCCCGCCTCGACAACCAGGCGATCGAGCTGCTCCAGGAATGCAAGCGTGGCCGGCCCGCGATTGGCAAAGTCTATCGCCAGAGTGATGCCGGGCCGGGGGAAGGACAGAAGCCCCGGCGACTGAATCGAGCCGAACCGCTTGAGGACCGCGAGCGCCGGCGTTTCGCTCGATCGCGCTACCTGCGCCAGCAGGGCCGCGATGGTTCTGCCGAGGTCATCGGGAACCACGCACTGGTACTGAAAAAAGCCGCGTCGGCCGTAGAGCCGATTCCACTCACCGATCCGGTCGAGCGGGAAGAAGAATTGCTCGTAATTCACCGTCTTGCGGAGCTTCGCCCGCAGCTGGCTTCGATAGTAGCATGTGTTGAAGATGGCCAGGGTCGTGCGGTTGATGAAGCCTGAGGGCAGATCGATCGGAACCTTCAGGCGGGCGCCCTGGGCCTCGCTGGATGTTGGGGATCCGGACGCGTGGTCGCCCCGCATAAAAAGCCCTCGCCCGAGTCGTCGCCCTTGAGCCAGACAGTCCACCCATGCGACGGTATACTCGTACTCCTGGTCGCTGCTGGAGAGGTCCAGGAACTCTTCGAGACAGGTAAACCGGACCTGCTCCATGGCGATCGCCGCACCAGGAACCGGCTTCAGCCGGATCTCTGCCCAGAGGATCAATCCAGTCAGGCCCAGGCCGCCGATGGTGGCGCGAAAGAGGTCTGCATTTCGCTCGGGAGAGCAGAGTACTCGCTCCCCGGTGGAGCGCATGAGCTCGAGGCAGGTCACGTGGGCGCCGAAGGTGCCGGCCCGGTGGTGGTTCTTGCCGTGGATGTCGTTAGCTATCGCTCCGCCCACGGAGACCCATTGCGTACCGGGAAGCACCGGAACAAACCAGCCGCGCGGTACCATCAGGCTAAGGACGTCGGCCAGGGTGACGCCAGCCTCGCAGCGAAGCAGAGCCTGGGGTTCGTCGAAGGCGATGAAGCGTCGGAGGCCGGTGACGTCGACTAGAGCGCCACCGTCATTGAGACAGCTGTCACCGTAACTGCGACCGCAGGCGAAGGGCAATACGCTCTCGGTGATGTTTCCCAGGGCCGGCGGCTCCGAGCGCCAGAACACCGGCAGTACGCGGGTGTGCTGGGTGCGCGGATAGCGTCCCCACGACTGGTACGCGCGCATCTCCGGCCCGGTTCCCAGCTATGCGGCGGCGAAGAGGACGAGTGCCACCAGGGCCCCGATGAGGTAGCTGACCGGGTCGCGCACGGTGGCCACGATTGGGTCCTGGTCGATGCGGCCGCGATGGGCCAGCAGCCACATCCGGCTGATCCAGTACAGCAGCAGGGGACAGATCAGCCAGAGCAGGAGTGGGGTGCCGTAGAGCGCCATGACCTGCTCGCTGTTGATGTAGAGAGCGAGCACCAGGACCGCCAGGTAACCGCTGGCTCCGCCCATAGACCCGAGCCACTCACGATCGCTGCGGAGGTACCCACGACGCTCGAGACCCTCAGTGGCGCCACCCTTCAGCTCACTCAGCTCAGCGTAGCGCTTGAGAAAGGCGAGGCTTAGGAACAGAAACATCGAGAAGGCCAGAAGCCAGGTCGAGAACCGCACATGGCTGGCCGCCACGCCGGCCAGCACCCGGAGAGTATAGAGACCCGCCAACAGAAGCACGTCGAGAATGGCGATCCGTTTGAGGTAGATCGAGTACGCGCTCGTCAGCACGACGTAGGTCACGAGCAGGATCAGAAACCTCGGCGAGAGCCAAAGCGAGCAAAGCAGCGCACCGGTGAAGAGGAGCGGCACCATCGAGAACCCGAAGGAGCGGCTCAGGATCTCCGCGGCGAAGGGGCGATTGCGCTTGGTCCGGTGGCGGCGATCGGCATCACTATCGAGCAGGTCGTTGAGGACATAGGTCCCGGAGGCGGCGAAGCAGAACGCTACAAAGGCCACCATCGCCTTGGAAAGCACCAGGGGGTCGAAGATCCTATGATCCAACAATACCGGCACGAAGATCAGCAGATTCTTCACCCACTGGTGTGCCCGCAGCGCCTGGGGAACGGCCCGCAGTTGCGACTTCGTGGTCGAGCGGAGGTCGAGTGTGGTCATAGGGCTTTCGGTTCCACCAATCGGTTCAGGCACGAGGCATCGACCGCAGGCGAAAGTTGGTGACCGAATCCGGCAAGTCCGTCGACTGCCCGAGGGCGTCGAGCACGGCGCTGCCCGTGGCTACCCCCGAGCCAAGGGCGGTGCCGGTGGATACGATCGAGGGGAATGTGCGGTAGTTCCCGGCAAAGTACACGTTCTTCCATGAGGCGCTGGTGATCGGTGGATTGCGAAAGCCACGATCGAACACCGGCGAATACATCGGCACCCGCGCGACATGGGTCCAGAACGGCTCCAGCTCGAACCCAAAGACTTCACGAAAATCGTCGGCATACTTCGCCATCAGGTGCTCATCGTTTGCGCTGAAGAGCGGCCGGTCGCGACCCCGGAGGTGGGTGACGAAATTGACGCAGGTATCTCCCGGCCGTCCGATGGTCGGATTCAAGGAGCTGAGCAGGAAGATGGCTCCCGCGGTGCGGTCCATCGAGGCCAGGTTGATCCAGTAGGCCTCGGGCCGCACCACCTGCCGAGTGGCGCAGACCACCGAGATCAGAGCGGTATAGCGGATGCTCGCCAGCTGCGGAGTGGTGTCGTGTGGCAGCAGCCGGAGGTAAATCTCCGTCGGTACGGTACTAACGAACAGGTCGCCTCGGATCCGCTCGCCGCTCGCCAGTTCGGCCTCGATCACACGGTTTCCCTCGGTGTGGAGCCGGGCGACCCGCGCCTGAGTCCGGATCCCGACGCCGGCCTCCTCCAGGAGCCGAGTCACCCCGTCGCATAGCACCTTGGTCCAGTTGGCATGGGCAATGTACCCGAGAGGCGCCGACCCCTCGCGGTAATGGAGACGCGCGCCGAGCCAGGCGCCGCTGACCTCGGCGCAGGGCATTTCAAACTTGAGTCGGGTCAGCCGCTCGAACAGCACCTCTCGCACCCCGGGACCGGCATAGTGATCGATCAGCTCTGCGGCGCTCCGGTCCTGCCAGTCCGACCAGTCGCGCTTACCGAATGCCTTGAGCATGAGGCGCACGAACCGCGCCTTGTCGGCAGCCCGCATCGGGAAACGCAGGAATCCGCCCGGGCTCCCCAGATCGTAGGTCTCGCGACCGAGATGGAACAGCATCCGGATCCGCCGCCAGACGACCCGGGGCAAGGCGCCGATCAAATCGAGGAAATAAAGAAGCGTCCGGTCCCGGTGAAGAATGTGATGGTAGCCCAGGGGATAAAAGTGACCCTCGCGCTCGAAGCTCCCCGCCAGACCACCCAGGGTAGCCCCGCCCTCAATGACGGTCACGTCGGTCAGGCCGGCGCGAGCCAGAGTGTAGGCTGCGGCTACGCCGGACAGTCCGCCCCCCAGCACCACCACCCGCGGTGAGCCCATCCTAATCCTCCGGTACCAGCAGCGAGAGCTCATCGATCTTGAACACCGCCGGCCGAAAATCAGGGGTAATGCCGACCTCCCTGATCGTGTCGGAGATCCAGACCGTAAGGGTCGTCGCGCTGTCGTGGATAGTGTCCCAGGTTCCGCGCTCCCAATTCGCACGGTCGCCGGTCGGCGAGTACTTGTAGAACCGCTCTGGCGCGAACTCGGCCTGGGAGCCCGGCTTCCAGCGCAGACCGATGTAGGGCAGCGTACCGTCATCACTCCGGTAGCGATACCTGAGACGGATACCCTGCACGACGCGGTCGCCGGGGAGCCGGAACAGCAGCGCGGGCCGTGGTCCAAAGACCCGCGCGGTGCTGTCATGCCAGGAGAGCTGCGTCGTCTCCACCGGGTGCAGGTCGAGCGGCACTACCCGAAAGGGGGGATCCAGTTGGAGCGCTGTGTAGTTGCCGACCCGCGCCCGTTTGAGCATCGGCAGGTAGCGCTGGGGCATGTCCTGGTGTGGATGCAGCCAGGGTCCGTATCGGTGGAGCAGTTGGTGGAGCGGAACCCCGGCGGCCAGGTCGCGTTCGAACCCGCCGAGCTGTCCCCGCAGCTCCCGCGCGTAGTCCACCCCGAACACGGTGTTCCCCCATAATGCGGCGAGCGACGCAAGCGTGAGCGCGGCTGGCGCCCACCGGCGCGCCCGGTCGCCGTAGAGGACCCAGGCGAAGTACAGCGCACACCAGGCCGGCAAGGCCAAGGTGACGTAGCGGGTCTCGAATCCGTTGCGGCCAAGACCGAGTCCGAGCGCAAGCGACCCAAGCGCTGCCAGGAAACAGAGCAGGCCGGCCACGCGGGCCCGCTCGGCGGGGCGATCGCGCCAGACCCGAATCAGGAGCAGCGTCGTGACCCCGAGCGCCGCGAGCGTGGCCAGCCCTGAGAGCGGCCAGGAGTTGCGAGTGGCCGGCCCCAGCCCGATGGTTGCGAACTGAACCGAGGTCTTGAGACTCTGGTAGACACTCTGGCTCTTTGGGTGGTAGGGTACCCGCTCCCAACCGATGAAATAGAGCGCGGTGAGCGCGAGTGCTCCCACGCCGAGCGCTGCAATCACTCGACTACCGCGAGTGTTGGTACCGCCGGACCAATCCTCGGGAAGCAGCGCCAGCGCAAGCGGCCACGCGGCCAGCGCGGGAACCATTCCGAGGCCGTTCGCGCCACAAAGCGGCAGCAGGAGCGCGCAGACTCCCACCGTCACCGCCGCACGCCGTACGGGTACCGTCGTCCCTGCGCGCACGATCGACAGCAGCGCCACGCAGGCTAGAGCCACCGAGGCAAAGAACTGGAGCTGCCAACCCCACAACAGGTTGGCTGCCTGTCCCCAGTGCAGAAGCACGAGCGGGAAGAACGCATCCTCCGCGCCGGGCCGGCCTCGGAGGCGGGCGGCGGTAAGCATCATCGCGGCCGCCAATGCTGCCATGACCAGCACATCGAAGTACATGGTCACCCGCATGTCGACCAGGGTGAGACGGTTGAGGCCCAGGAAGATCAGTCGCGGAACAGGTACCCGGTGCTCGTTATGCTGGGACCAGAGCCAGTCCCAGGTGACCGGCTGATTCCGGGTGAGGGTCGGGATCATGTCCCAGTCGTCCCACGAAGGGACGTTGCTGGCGTAATGGGCCACGAAGAAAAGCGCCGCGGCGAAGAGGGTCGCCCAGACACCCCAAGCGATAACGCCGCCGAAGCTGGAGCGTGACGCGCTCATTCAGCGGACCCGCTCATAGACCCGCGCTTTGTTGTCGGGAGCGGTGTAGACCAGACGCCAGGATGCGGGGTGGCGGGCGACAACCGGTGCCGCATAGCGCTCGGAGATCCCTGGCAGGCCGAGTTCGTCGAGAACCAGAAAGGAAACCGGCACGGCATCGAGATAGCGCGCCGCCGTCTCGGGATCCGGCTCGAGCGGCGGCAGCACGGCCTGGTGTCCGGTGCGTAGGTACGCCAGGTGGGGGACTGAAGTCGCGATGACCTTGCCGGACTCTGCATGCCGGCGGATGTACTCCAGTGCGGGATCGAGCGCGTGCCATACCGGTTCGTAGGTTAGGAGCCGGCCTGGCTGCTCGGTCCCATCCGCAGTGTAATAGCTGATTGGGAGCAGCCGGAGGAAGCCGGCCGCGATGACCACCTGGACAAGCAGCATCGCCGCCAGCGGAGCGGTGGCCACGAGGGCGCCTGCCGTCCTGCCCGTCTTTCCCTGCCGTGCGAGTCGGCGCGCCGCGGTGTCGAGCGCCACGATGAGAAACATCAGGGATAGCGGTGTCAGGGGGGCGAGATACCGCCAGAATTGGCTCGGCCAGGGCGTGAGTGAAATCATCGCTAGGGAAAGTCCGAAGTACAGCGGTAACAACCACTCGCCCCGTGTGAGGAGCAGTCCGGCGCCCACCAACGCGCCGGCGCCGATGAGCGCCAGCAAGAAGCCGGTCACGGCAAGGACGGCCTCGCGCGGAGGCTGTGCCCAGGGCAGGTGGATACCGCGGTATAGCTTGTCGACGAGATACGGCCCACTGGCCACGGCGATCCAGGCGCTCTCGCCGATGCTCCTCGGGAGGGCCAGGAGATTGCGTCCAACTCGCACCACGAGGTCCGGCGGCGAGGTCCGCCCAAGCTCCGGCTGGAAGGGGTCGACCAGCCAGCTGTTCTCCCCGTAGGTGACGTTGGAGTAGTAGTACGCTGCCCGCTGGTAAGGGTACGCTGGCTCGTGATACCCCGCACTCCCCGACACCCGCCCGGTGTACGCCTGCCATGCAATCACCGGAAGCGCTGCCGCCGCCGCTCGGAGCGCCGCCTGCCGAAACCGCCGGCACAGCAGGCTGTCGGCCACCCATACCGCGAGCAGGGCAATGCCTGCCGTCCGGATCAGATACGCGGTTCCGGCAAGCAATCCCGCCGCGGCGCCGTAGCCCGGTTGCTCGCGGCGGCGGAGGCAGAGCAGGAAGAGCATGGAAACGAGGGCGAAGGGGATCTCGGCGTAAAGCGAATCCGACGGGTAGAGAAAGCTATAAAAGGAGAAGCCCGTCCCGGCGACGGCTGCCAGGGCCAGCGGTGGATCCAGAAAGCCACGCACTACGAAATAAGCCGCCAGCAGGTAGGCGCCGGACAGTAGGAAATAGCAGCGCCGGAGGCGGGAGCCCACAATCACATAGTCGTTCGTGCCCAAGACCCATTGATGAGCCGCCACCAGGGCCGGAAGCAGCGGAGGGTACTGGACCGCTTCGATTTCCCCCGGCTCGTTAAGCAGCCGGTAGCCCTTTCCTTCCGCGAGCGACGTTCCGAGCACGAAATAGGTGCTCGCGTCCCAGCGCAGGTCGATCGGGCCGTGCAGTCGCGCCGCCCATACGGCGATCCAGAGCAGCAGTACGCCCCCCACGCCGACGACGTCGTGGCGTCCCAGGCGACGAGGCTTACCGGCGACGTTATTTTGCACGGCGTTCTGCGTCCATCAGGAGAGATCTCCGTGAAGGCAATCCGGCCGGCCCTCGGCTCGGTCCTGCTCCTCATCATCGTTGCCGCGGTGCCTCGTCTATTTCTCGCAGCCCGACAGGACTTGTGGGCCGACGAGCTGTTTTCTCTCGCGGTGGCCACCGGCCACAGCCTGGAGCACCCGGCATCCGCCGCGGTGCCGGCGCTCGGCGACTTCGTGGAGCCCGCGACGGCCGTGTCCCCGGAGACCTTCCGCCGGTATCTCGAGCACGAATCGCCACCGGCCGGGCCTCGGCGCGTGATCCGAGCGGTTCTGCTCTCCGACACCAGCCCGCCCCTCTACTATCTCGCGCTGATGGCGTGGACCCGCGTGGCCGGGACCAGCGACTTCGCCCTCCACGCCTGCTCGGTGGCCTGGGCGCTCGCCACGATGCCGTTGATCTGGCTCCTCGGGTATCGGCTCGGCGGCCGGCGCGAGGCGCTGATGGCGTGCGTCCTCTTCGCCCTCGCACCGGTCAGCCTGTACTACTCCGTGGAGGCACGGATGTACTCGCAGCTCTGGTTCATGTCCGCGCTTACCG
>Ga0307305_10000453_pt1 | contig 14735 bp, 14 predicted proteins | sample ER_DNA_186_FD_194512 | JGI IMG/M metagenome (GOLD analysis project Ga0307305, IMG submission 194512) | Bulk soil microbial communities from the East River watershed near Crested Butte, Colorado, United States - ER_DNA_186 | ecosystem: Environmental > Terrestrial > Soil > Floodplain | place... | reverse complement strand
GCTACCTGCCGCGGCGCCGACCGCGGGCGCCGCGCCGTGGCCGAACAGGCCGGAGCCGATCAAGATGATCACCTTGGCTGCCCGGCCAGGCCGCAAATCGAGCAGATTGATGAGGTTGGCGGTCATGGCAATAAGCGCTGTGTCGAGCAGTCCATTGAGAACCGTCGAGATCGGTTTGCGACAGTCCGGCCGGGAGCGCTGCACCAGGGTCGCCGCGACAACCGCACTGGCGCCCACCCCCAGCACTTTGATCATGCCGCTGGTCAGCTCACCAGACTGCAGCGCGTGCAAATGTCCGCGAAAACCCTTGGCATGGCTCGATCCGAAAACGTCGTCGTACGCCCCGACCAATCCAGATCCGACGCTGGCGACAACAACCGGCAAGCTGCGCCGGCCCGTAGGATCAAGCAGCCGGTCTATCGTCGTGCCGGCAAGCAATGCGGCTACTGCGATCGGACCCTCCGCGAGGGTCACGCTGGTTCCGGAGTAGTTGATTCGGATCCACGGTGAAGGTGCCTGGGACCGGGTAGCCCTTTGATTGCCGACGGCCGCCAGCAAAGCGGCAGCCGCACCAGAGGCCGCGCAGGCCAGGAGCCGCCGCACCGCTATCGCACCGGCAGCTCAGGCAGCGGCGCATCGGCCTTCGCAAGCGCACCGTAGTGCTGACTTGGCCGGCCAAGCAGTCGCTCCTTGCCCGCCAGTACGACGGTGGTCACGCCACTGCTGAGATCGGCCACATCCACAGTGCTGAGGCTATCTACCGCAGTTGGGTCCGACCGTGCTGCCAGCACATCGGTGCCCTGGATCTCCTCACTGTTCGGGCCTGCCAGCACGACACCGGCACGGGTTGTCAGGCCGACATCAAACTGAACGTGCGCAGTAAGTTCCTCGGAGGGCGGCGGGGGCTCTGAGGCTCGAGTTGTTACCACGATGATCAACTGCGCCTGAGCTGCGGAATCCTTGCTGATGGTGACCAAGCCCCGTTTTTCGAGCGACCCCCCCACAGCGATTGCAAGGGCGTCGCGATCCGCCATCTCCTTGGATCCGATGGACCTGCCCAGGGCGACGCCAAGCCTGGTTGCCGGCGACATCGTGTCGTTAAGGCCGAGTGGGCCGAAGTACGCCGTTAGTGCGCCGGTGACTTCCTCAGCTCGTGCTGGGTCGAATGCTTCGGCATTGACTTTGACATCGCGTACGACGGTGCCTCCAGCGCCGACGACCGCATTCGAAATGGTCCGTAATACGTCGGTGGGAGCGTCTGGCATGGCAACCATGGCGACTCGCTGCCCGTTCAGCACGCCGGCAGTGACGGCCGCGCCGACTTGCTCGTCGTAGGCATTGCGGTAATCGTCGAGCGCCTTGCGCCGATCGAGCTCGGCACGCAAATCGGTCACCTGCTTGCGATCCTGCGCGGCCTGCTGTAGTAGCCCTTGGTCGACCGATGGACTGAGCGACACACCAACCGCAATACCTACGGATAAAGCAATGAAGACCGCCATCAACGACACGATGTGGTATCGGAAGTTGATCAAGTGAAGAGTTCCTTTATCCAGTAGATCAGGTCACGAATCCGGGCAGTGATGACATTGCCGAACGCCCAGCCCACGTCGGTGAACAACAGCGCGGTGAGGAGCGCAATGATGCCGGAGAGCACGAACAACATCAGGTGCCAGGTTTTGATCTGGCTGCGGTAGATCCGCGAAACGCCCTTGGCATCGACCAACTTGGGCCCGACCCGCAGCCGGGTCAGGAATGTGGACGCCATCCCCGCCCTTCCTTTATCCAAGAACTCAACCAGCGAGGCGTGCGTTCCCACAGCCACGATCAAGCTTGCGCCCTTCGAGTCGGCGAGCAGCATGGCCGCGTCCTCGCTAGTGCCCAGAGCAGGGAAGACCACCGCGCGCAGCCCGAGCTTCTCGATTCGCTCCAGCCCAGGGGCGCGACCGTCGTGGTAGGCGTGTACAACGAGTTCCGCTCCGGACCGCAGAGTCTCGTCGGAACAGGAATCCATGTCGCCGATGATCATGTCCGGCTTGTAACCGGCCTCGATCAGCGCATCGGCGCCGCCATCTACCCCCATCAATAGCGGCCGATACTCCGTGATGTATGGCCGGAGGGCCGCGAGGTCGCCGCGGTAGTCGTATCCACGTACCACGATCAAAACATGACGGCCCTCTATCTCAGCCGCCACGTCGGGCACACCAACACCCTCGAGTAGGAGCTCCTTTTCCACCCGCAGGTACGTCATCGTGTTATCGGCGAAAGCCTCGATCTGATCGGAAAGGCCGCTGCGGGCATATTCGAGGTGATCCTCGAGAATCTCGGTCGTATAAACAGTTCCTTCGGCGACCACATGCCCTGAGGCGTCGATCAGTTTGCCGCCGTCCAGCGTCAGCCGGTCGCCCTCATGGATACGACTGAAGACCTGGTCGCCGACGTTGTCGATCAACGGAATCCCGGCCTCGAGCAGGATCCCCGGGCCGAGGTTGGGATAGCGGCCCGAGACCGATGACACCGCATTCACTACCGCCGCAGCGCCGCCCTCCACCAACGCTTCCGCGCTGACCCGATCCAGATCGCTGTGATGAATGATCGCGATCTCGCCTGGGGCCAGCCGTTTGGTGAGGCTCTTGGTACGCCGATCCAGGCGCACGACACCGCCGATTTCGGTGGGTGTTCCGCGCTTGCGCAGCAGTGTGGGAAGTCGCATCTCGGCGTCCATCCTTCCACCCCTGCAGCGTGGGCTCAGCCGCGAGCTTCGGATGCCTGGCTCTAGATACCAGGTCCGGATGCCTCATCCGCCGCCGTCAGGTCGGAGGCGGTAACCGAGACCGCGTACGGTCTCCAGCGACCGTACGCCGAACGGGCGGTCAATCTTCTCCCTGAGATATCGGATGTACACCTCGATCACATTGGAGCGATACTCGTGGCCGATGTCCCAAGCCGCGTCCAGCAGCTGGTGGTGACCGAGAACCTGGCCAGGGCTGCGCATGAAGGCCTCGAGGAGTGCGAACTCGCGACCGGATAACCGAATCTCCTGCTCGCCTCGCCATACCTGGGCCGACGCGGGGTCGAGACGCAGCGAGCCAACCGTAATGATCGCAGACCGGTCAGGAGGATCACGACGGGCGAGAGCACGCAGCCGGATAAGCAATTCGCCGAAGGCGAATGGTTTGCTGAGATAGTCGTCGGCGCCGGCGTCCAGCCCGCGAATTCGGTCATCGTTCCCGGCGCTGCCGGTGAGCATAATGATCGGTGTCCAGTTGCCGGCGCTGCGAAGTCGTCGACAGGTCACGAAACCATCCGCATCCGGCAGCATCACGTCGAGCACGATGACGTCGTACGGCCGATCCGCAAGCATGGTGTAGGCACCACTTGATGTCGCGACGACGTCCCCGACGGCGTTCACACTGCGCAATCCGCGCCTGATCGCGGCGGCCATCCGTACGTCATCCTCAACGACGAGCACCCGCATGCAGCGAAAGCTACGCAGCCACTGATGAGAGCCTTATGAGACTGAGCCCACGATTCCTGAAGCTCGCGCGATTCTTACGGCGCTCGCGCATCGCGCTTGAACCCGATGATGTCGTGGCTCTTTGCAGACCACCCAACTCAACCAAGACCGAAGGAGCTCGCCAGCTGGGTCTGCTCTCGCTCCTCCATTCATCAGGGCGCGATTACCGACGCTCGCGCCCCTCGTTTGGGCGGCGCTCGCGCATCGCGCCTTGAGTCCGATGATGTCGTCCCTCTTCGCGGACCCTACGCTAGAGCCCCGACTGACTGAACTCGCGAACCGGGTCCGCTCATCGCTCCTCCATTCATCGGGGCGCAATTACCGACGCTCGCGCCGAGGCGGCGAGCTCCACGAGTTCACCGGCGTGGGCCAGGGCCGATTCTGTGGTATCGAGGCCAGCCATCATGCGGGCCAGCTCGATTGCTCGATCCTCATCGGCAACCTGGACCACACCGCTAGTGGTGACTTGCCCGTCGTCGGCTTTGACCACCACGTAATGCCGGTCCGCGAAAGCCGCGACTTGGGCAAGATGAGTCACCACGACAACTTGGGTGTGTCGAGAGAGCCGGGCCAGACGGCGACCAACCTCCACAGCAACCTTGCCGCCCACACCAGCGTCAACCTCATCGAAGACGAGCGTGACCGCGTCTTGACCGGCTGCCAATACGACCTCCAGAGCGAGGCGGACACGCGAAAGCTCCCCGCCGGATGCCACGCGGCCCAGACTGCGCAGCTCGCTGCCAGGATTAGCGGCAAATACCAGGTCAATCCGGTCAGCACCCGAGGACCCAAGATCGGCACTGCTGACCTCGAAGTTCAGCCGGGCATGAGGCATTGCGAGCGCGGCGAGTTCAGGGAGCACCAGCTCAGTGAATCTGGTTGCGGCGGCGCGGCGCGCAGTGCCGATGTCGGCAGCCAGAGAGGTGAGCTCGGTTTTGACCTCCTCGATCCGCGTCTCCAGGATGGCGATGCGCTCGTCGCTTTGCTCCAGGTCGGTGAGTCGAACTGCCGACTCGGTGGCCCATTGCAACACCTCATCGCAGGTCGTCCCGTACTTCCGGGTGAGCGCATTGAGCTGAGCTCGACGTTCTGCGATCTGCTCCAGTCGCCCGGGTTGGCTCTCCAGACTGTCCAGGTAACGCGCCAGGTCGGCTGTTAGATCGGTCAGCTGGTAACTCGCTTCCCCCAATCGATCACCCAGCTGAGCGGCCGCGGGATCTTGCGAGGTTGCCGATTCAAAGGCCTTGCGGGCCGCGTACAGCATGGCCAATGCGCCGCCTGCCTCATCCTCAGGGCCAGCAAGTGCACGGCCGACTGCGCCGAATCGCGAAGATCGTCCGCCGACTGCAGCCGGACGGCCTCGGCGGCAAGCGCAATGTCTTCACCCGGAGCAGGTCCGATCCGCTCGATTTCCTGCAGGCCGAACTTCAGCAGGTCAATTTCGCGAGCCCGGCTCTGGGCTTGTTTGCGTAGTTGTGCAAGCTCAGTCTGTGCGCCGCGCTCCTCAGCCCACAGAGTCGAGTACTTGGCAAGCGGTTCGAGTACGGGGGTGCCGGCAAATCGATCGAGCAGTTCGCGCTGCCGATCGGCCTCAGTAAGACGTTCCTGCTCCGCCTGCCCGTGGATCTTCACCAGCGTCGCAGTCAGCTCGGCACAGACATTGGCCGGCACCTGAGCACCGCCTAGATACGCCCGAGAGCGGCCCGCTGCTGTCACATGACGCGCCACGATCAGCTCGTCATCGTCCAGCTCTCCGCCGACGGCCTTTACTTGTTGCAGCAGCTCGGCATTTTCGATCTTGAATCGGCCCTCCACCCGAGCCCGCTCTGAGCCACGACGAACTGAGCGCGGATCCGCGCGGCCGCCGAGCAGCAAACCCAGCCCAGTGACGATCATGGTCTTGCCCGCACCGGTCTCCCCAGTGACCACCGTAAGACCAGGATGCAGGTTGATCGTCGCATCGTTGATCACGCCGAGATCAGCGATGCGAAGCTCTGTGATCATGCAGACGTGTCGATCATGGTGATGGCTGGATCAGCAGCTCCACGCCAACCTTCCACCCGGAGACCGAACTTGTGAACCAAACGGTCGGTGAACGGCGCCTCAGATAAGCGGGCCAGCCGGAGTCGTTGCCGTCCGCGGACCACCTCGATCTCCATGCCCGCCAGCAATTCGACTGAACGGCGGCCGTCACACCAGACGACGCCGTGCGTCTGTGAAACGTCGAGCACTTCGACCACCACTGTCGAGGTCGGGCTGAGCACGAGCGGCCGGGCGAAGAGGGCGTGGGCGCTGAGCGGTACAACCAGAAGTGCTTCCACACCGGGCCAGAGCACCGGGCCACCGGCGGAGAAGGCGTACGCCGTTGAGCCAGTGGGGGTGGCAACCAGCATGCCGTCGCAGGCCCATCGCGACAGTGGCCGGCCATCGATTTCCACTAACACCTCGAGCATCCGCTCCCGGGCGGCTTTCTCGATCGACACCTCGTTGATGGCGTAGGAAGACCATGCCGGCTGGAAAGTCTTGGAGTCGCGCAGCGTGATGTCGATGGTGAATCGCTCCTCGACGGTGTATGAGCGCTCCACCACGCGGGCGACGATGCTGTCGATCTCAGAGGATTCGGCCTCGGCCAGGAAACCGACGTGTCCCAGATTGACCCCGAGAAGCGGAATCTCGCTGTCCAGAACCCACTCGGCACCACGCAGGATGGTGCCGTCGCCGCCGAGCACCAGCATTAGCTCAATCCCGTCCTCAGGCTTGACAGGCTTGGAGAGCGGCATCACGGCATCCGCAAACCGGTCGTCCAGTGCGGGCAGGTCACCGGCAGGCAGTGCTGAGACGATGCCGGCCGCACTCAGCCCTTCGACCAACCGGGTCGCCGCAGCGATCGCAGCCGGGCGACCCATATGCGTGAGCACCGCAACTCGTCGCGCCGAATCTGCGTTCACGTTGCCCGGCTGACCCTCACCCTGGGCTGATGCCTTGGTCACCTGCCACAGCATATTCAGGGGTAGGCGGCGACCCACGGACGTCAGGGCGTAGAAGTCTCGTCATGTTTGGACAAGGCCAGTCAAGTCGAGGTCTGGCACAGACTCGGTTCGGCGTAACAGCACGAAGAACTCGCGATTGCCAGACGCGCCTGGGAGTCGGCTGGGAACCGCGGCCACGCAGTGCCAGCCGTACTCGCCGGCCGATTTGATCACGTTCGCGATGGCTTGGCGCTGATGCGCCGGCGTCCGGACCACACCGTCCCTGCCCAACAGCTCACGGCCCACCTCGAACTGAGGCTTGACGAGCAACAGCAGCCAGCCATCATCTCGGACGACCCCGACAAGTGGACCAATCAGCAGCGTCAGCGAGATGAATGAGACATCTGCGACGACCAGGTCAACTGGAACTCCCCCGACATGGTCGAGTTCAAGATCGCGAAGGTTTGTACGCTCCAGCAGCCGGACCCGAGGATCGGAGCGTAGACCGAGGGCCAATTGACCGCTGCCAACATCTACCGCGATGACTTGCTGGCAACCACGCTCCAAGAGAACTTGAGTGAAACCGCCGGTGGAGGCGCCGGCGTCGAGAGCGCGACCCGCAACGCTGAGTTGAAGATCGTCTAATGCGGCAATCAGCTTGTGGGCAGCGCGTGACACATAGTGATCACTTGGAGCCTCAATGGCCGCTGACGCAGTTACCCGGCCGTCCGGCCGCTCGACAACTGAGCCGTCGACAAGGACTTCGCCCGCATTGATCATGGCCTGAGCCTGACTACGCGATCGGGCCAGCCCGCGCCTCACCAGCTCGCGATCAAGGCGCTCGTTCTCGGCTGTCATCGGTTCGATCCAGTGCCTCCTGTAGCACCTCGTGAACTTTGGCGAGCCGGTCGTGATGCTCGGCAAGCGGAGCGGAGTCCAGATCTGCGAGCCCACGAAGTGCGTGATCGACGGCGCGATCCCCGGTATCAGGACGGCTGGGCGTCGGATCAGCCTCATTGAGCTGATTATCGTCTCGCTCGGTCACGTCTTACTCCGGCTACGACGAGCGCTCAGCAGTTGCCGCCTTCTTGCGCGGCGGTTTCCGACCAGGAGACTTCGTCGCTGTTGACTTCTTGGTAGCCGTCATTGTTGCCGCAGTCTTTCTGGCTGGTGCCTTCTTCGCAGCCTTCTTCGTTGCCGCCGTTTTTCCGGCGCGCATCGTCGCCTCATTGAGCTGTGTCCGCAACGATGCAATCTCCTCACGCAGCGCCTCAACCTCCTCGGCTCGCGCGAAGCCAAGCCGGGCCGCCGCCTTGTCGACCTCAGTGGTCACGAAGTGCTGCAGTAGCTCCCGGTTGGTGCGACTGGCATTCATGATCTCTTCGGCCAGTTTGGTGACTCGCTCGCTGGCCTCCGTCGCCACATCTTCCAAGCCGGCCTGCTTCACCATCGCCCGAGCTGTGGCGGCAGCCTTTGCCTGAGTGGTCTTGGTGACGCCGGTCACCATGTTGATATAAGCCTGAAACGCATCGGTCATGTTGACGCCTTTCTACCGTGTACTGACGAAGTGTCGGCAAAGGGAGCGCCGCAGTGCCACGCTACCGCAGCGGCGACTAGGTGATCACTACCTGTTGAGCTGCGCTAGCGCGTCGCGCACGTCGAACACCAGTCCATGATCAGCACCCCACCACGCTGCGTGCGCTGTCGCCCAGATCGCCTCGACCTCTGTGGCGCCGTTGCGGTGGATGATGAGTGTGCCCTCCGCTGCCGAAGCAGTCGCCGCACCGCAGCGAAATTCACCATCGGACTGGCTGAGGTCCAACGGCGGCCGAAGCAATGCACGCAGATCTTCTCCAACATAGGTTGGCCGCTCTCCCGGTGTTGCGCTGAACAGCTGTTCGGCGCGATGCGAGCCTGAGAGCACCAGCATGCTGTCCAGGCCCGTGTTCACCGCTCCGGCGATATCGGTGTCGAGCCGATCACCGACGAATAGCGGATGGTATGCGCCAAGCCGGCTGACCGTGTCGTCTAACAGCGGGCGATACGGCTTGCCGGCTACTTCGGGCTCGGCCTGCACAGCCATCTGCACTGCGGCAACCGCCGCGCCGTTCCCTGGAACCAGCCCACGGTCGGTCGGGCGTGTCGGATCGATGTTCGTGGCGACCCAGTGCGCGCCGCGCTGGATCGCAACTGCCGCCTCGTTGAGCTCCTGCCATTTCAGGTCAACGCCATAGCCCTGAATCACTGCCACTGGATGATCATCGGCAGAATGCACCGGAACAAGGCCTACTTCGCTCAGTGCCACCGTCACTCCCTCGCCGCCGACAGCGAGGATTCTTGCGCCGGCGCCAAAGGTGTTGATCAACAGATGCGCGGCAGCTTGAGCGGATGTGACCACGTCCGCAGCCGTGGCCCGGATGCCAAGCTCTACCAGATGATCGGCTACAGCAACGGGCGGCCGGGCCGCATTGTTGGTGACGAAGCCGATGTTGGTACCGCGACCACGCAGTTCCGCAATGCCTTCGGCGGCACCAGCTACCGCGACTGGACCCAGATAGATGACTCCATCAAGATCGAACAGCACCGCGTCGTAGGAATCGATGACCGCCGCGGATGCGCTCATCGCTGACTCCCCTGCGGCGGTTCCCCCAACGGCCCTGTTTCATCCTCCTCGTCATAGTCGATCAAGAGCCCGTCGAGCTCGTCGACTCGTAGCTGCGCGTCGGTCTCTTGATCTTGATCAAGCTCTGCTGCGGCGGCAAACAACTCTCGCGCTTCGACATCCTGGCCCGCATGGAGCAATGCATCCGCGTAGGCATAACGCAACCGAGCCACAGGCAGTGGAGCCACACGTCCGGGTCGTACGGCGGCAACCGCACGTTCCAGAAGCCGCCGTGCCTCCTCATCTTGACCAAGATCGCGCCGCGCGCCAGCCTCGACGATGATCATCTCGATGCGTAGCGCCGGATCCAAGCCAACCCCGTCGGCCTCCCGCGCCAGCTTGAGGGCGTTGTGCGGTCGGCCCAGAGCGCGCTCGCAATCAGCCATCACCGGCAGGTAGTCCTGCGACCCGGTCATCCGTCGTAAGGCGCGGAACTCACTCAGTGCGACCTCATATCGACCAGCGGCGTAGGCGGTCTCAGCTGCGGCCTCACGAACGATCGGCAACCGCGCAGCCCGCCGCCGCGCGGCTTCAGCATGGGCGTACGCCAGCTCAGGATCTTCATCCACCAGCCTGCCCGCTACCACCAGATGTGCGGCGACGATTTCGGCAAGTTCCTTGGGCAAGCCCCGCAGCTCCGCACGAACTGACGCGTGCAAAGAACGGGAGTCAACGCCCTCCGGAACAGGCGGCTCATTCTCGCGACGTGCCAGGCCGGGTCTGTCACCAGCGGGCGCGCGTTTGCCTCGGCTAGCAGACTCCCGCGGCGGCCGATCACCGCGCTGGGATGGCGGCTTACGCTCCGAACGGCGTCCTGCCGACTCACGCCCCGCCGACGCCTTGTGTCGCGACCGATCGGGCCGCCCTTGCTCTGCCACCGCCCCATTATTGCGGGCTCGCGCCCCGGTCGGGCTCCACAGATCCTGTCTTCCTCCAGCACTCGCACGACGATCGATGCGCGGAGTCGCTCGCTTTCTGCGGGTAGTGCTCACTTTGTCGTCCAGACAGGATCCGTCGCCCGCCCAACCCCACGCACGCCCGCATATGGGGCGCTACTCAGCAATAACCACTTCAGGCCCGGCGGCGGCTAATTCGCTCACAATCTCCGGATTCGCCGCGGCATCGGTGATCACCAAATCCACTTCATTGATGGCAGCAAAAGAGCAGAAGGAGTTTCGGCCGATCCTGCCGGAGATCACCGGTACGATCCGCCGCCTAGCAGCCAGCAGCATGGCGCGTTTAGTCGCCGCTTCTTCCGGATTTGTCGTCGTCAAGCCATGTGTCGGCGTCATGCCATTGACGCCGATGATCGCAAGATCAACAGTCAAGGTGCTGAGTCGCCGGCTGGTCCAGGCATCGACCGCGGCGGAGGTTAAGCCCCTGATCGTTCCCGGCAGTGTGAAAATGCGAAGATCCTCGTAGTCGACCAGATACCGAGCGGCAGGAAGGTTGTTCGTCACCACTGCGAGGGCGCGATCCTTTGGCATCGCGTGGGCGCAGAACAAGGTCAGAGAACCGGAATCAAGCACGACGACACCGTCCTGGGGCAACTCCTCAGCGACCCGGCGGGCGATTGTCAGCTTGTCGTCGAGCTGCTCCGCATGCCGCGCCGCGAGCGCCTGCTCGAACGGTGTGGAATCCAGCAGCTCGGCACCGCCCCGGATCCGGCGTAACACGCCACGTCGCTCCAGTACGTCAAGATCACGGCGCACCGTCTCGGTGGTGACCTTGAGCTGCTCGCTGATTTGGGTGACGCTGGCGCGTCGACCGTCATGTTGGATCAACAGGTCGGTGATCGCCCGCTGCCGCTCGGGCGGATACATCGTCATGGCTGCCTTTCTGGCCCCATCTTCACATGGATGACCGAACGTCGCCTCACGACGTACTCCAGTCGCAAACGGGCAACGCGTCGGAGCCGGAGCGCAGAACCGGACACTAGATCTCCCATTCCGGCTGCGCTAGCCTCCGGCTAGGAAGCGATTCAAAGATGTTTTACAGGCATTCGGTCAAGGCAGACGAGGTGCATCGGTGACATACGCACACTGCTGGATCTGGACGCGATAGTGCGAGCGATCGTCTTCGCGAGACCCGGTGAGTTCTCCCTGACTGAGCTTCCTGATCCCGTCCCCGGTCCGCGAGATTGTGTAGTTCAGGTCGAGGCGGTCGGTATCTGTGGAACCGATCTCCACGTACTCGATGGTGAATTCGCACCCACGGTCTATCCGATAGTGCCTGGGCACGAGGCATCTGGGACTGTTGTCAGCGTTGGTGATGAGGTCACCAAGGTGGCGCCCGGAGACCCGGTGGCCATCGATCCTTCTTTCTACTGCGGCGAATGCTCGTTCTGTATGGCCGGACACGGCAATCTCTGTGAGAACTGGGACGGTGCCGGGGTCGGGCGCACCGACGGTTCCACAGCCGAACTAGTGCTGTCTCCGGCCAAAAACCTGCATCGCCTGTCGGGTTCTGTTGATCTTGCTTTGGCGGCGCTGATTGAGCCGCTGTCCTGTGCGATTCATGCCTACGATCTATTGCCCCGCTGGATTGGAGCGCATTATCTGATATACGGTGCGGGCACCATGGGTTTGATCATGGCTCAGCTCGCGCCCCGCGCTGGCGCAGCCTCGGTCAGCGTCGTGGACCCGAATCCGAAGCGACGGCAGGCGGCTCGCGATGTGGGGATCGAACTCGTCGGCAGTAACGCGGAGGAAGTCGCCCGATCAGGCGGCTGGGATAAGGTCATCGATTGCACAGGCGCCGTCCATGCGATCGAAGACGGCCTCCAGCGGGTACGTCGCGGTGGCACCTTCCAGCAATTCGGCGTCGCCGCGAACGAGGCACAGGCCGCGTTCTCTCCGTTCCGCATCTACAACGATGAGGTGACGGTGGTCGGCTCGATGGCGGTGCTGCATTCCTACGCCCGAGCAGTAGAGATGTTCGCCGCCGGCGCCCTCAATGCCAAACCCATGATCAGCCATGCGTTCGCCCTTGCTGATTACGGGGAGGCGATTGATACCTTCCGGGCAGGCACCGGGCGGAAGCTGCAGATCAGACCACAGGCAACAGAATCAATAACACTGTTGTAGCCGGCGACCATCAGCGCCGTACGAGCGAGAGGACACAATGACCGTCCAGAACGCGCAGGCCGTGGCTCGTTACCAGGCGATCACCGACTTGCTCACCGCTGAGGGACGCGTAGATGTTGTCGACATCGCCAATCGACTCGGTGTGGCCCAAGAGACCATCCGTCGTGACCTTCGAGCGATGGAAAACGCTGGGAAGCTGCAACGCGTCCATGGTGGCGCTGTGCGGATCGCCGCCGGCCCACTAGCACTGATGAACAGTCACCAGCTGACCGCACAGGATGATCTCGTCCTCGCGGGTCGGGTATGGGAACAGCTCCCGCGCCGGGGCACCATTCTGCTCGGCACGGGCAGCCTGACACTCGCGCTGGCACACGCCATAGTCGGCTCCCCGCCTAACGGGCACGGATTGACCGTTGCCACCAACTCCCTCGACGCCGCTATCGTGCTCTCCCGAGCGAGCCGGCTTGAGGTGTACAACATCGGCGGGACCGTGTCGGCGGCCTCCCGGGCTCAGGAGGGCGACTGGGCTGTACACGAGATTGAACGGCTGCATGTCGACGTCAGCGTGGTTAATCCGGCCGGAGTTAGCGTCGAACGCGGCCTGACCGAAGCCACCCCGGCGACCGCCGCCGTGTCGCAGGTCGTCGTTGCCGCCGGTGACCAGGTGATCGCGCTCGCCGGTCCCGGCAGCTTCGGGGTCTCAGCCTTCATCCAGTTCGCACCAGTTGATCAGATCGATGCCATTGCCGTCGCTGGCTCACCCAGCCAGGCTGTTTTGCAGCAATTCCTAGAATGCGGCATCACCATCACCGTTGGAGGCACCTCATGACACTCGTGGCCGGAGTCGACTCCTCAACCCAGTCAGTCAAGATCGTCGTTTGTGATCTTGAGACTGGAGCGGTCGTACGCGTCGGGCGGGCCGCACACCCAGACGGCACGGAGGTGCCAGCCTCCGCCTGGCTGGAGGCCTATCAAGAGGCGACGGGCGATCCTGCCCTCCTTGAGGGGGTCGCTGCGTTGGCTGTCGGCGGCCAGCAGCACGGCATGGTCACCCTCGACGAGAACGGTGAGCTGGTGCGCGACGCCCTGTTGTGGAACGACAATAGGTCTGCCCCCGACGCCAAGGATTTGATCGCCGAGCTCGGCGGCCCAACGGTGTGGGCTGACGCGGTCGGGTCGGTTCCGGTGGCATCAATGACCGTCGCCAAGGTCAGGTGGATGGCTCGGGCAGAGCCTGAGAACGCGGCGCGAACGGCCGGAGTCGTCCTCCCGCATGACTGGTTGAGCTGGCAGATCGGTGGTCGAAGCTTTGCACCGACGACCGACCGTGGAGATGCATCGGGCACCTGCTACTTCGACGCGACCAGCAACCGCTATCGAAATGATCTTGTGAAACTCGCCATAGGACATGATCTTGATTTACCGCGTGTCGCTGCTCCTAGCGAGGTCATCGGATATACGCCGGGCGGTATTGCTATCGCTCCGGGAACCGGCGACAACATGGCGGGAGGTTTGGGCCTAGGCGTCACGAACGGCGACGCCATTGTTTCTCTGGGCACCAGCGGAACGGCGTTCACCAAGAGCAACCAACAAACACACGAGCCGACTGGAACCGTGGCCGGCTTTGCCGACGCAACCGGCGAGTTCCTTCCACTCGTCTGCACCCTCAACGGCGCTCGCAATCTTGTTGCAACTGCGCAGGTCCTCGGCGTTACCCTGACCGAGCTGAGCGATCTCGCTAAGAGCGCCGAACCCGCCAGTCAAGGCGTCACTTTCGTGCCGTACCTGGAGGGTGAGCGGACGCCCCCCTTGCCAGATGCACGTGGTCAGCTCGTCGGTCTCACCCTGGCCAATATGACTCCGGCCAATATCGCGCGCGCCACCATCGAGGGCGTGCTGTGGAGCCTCGCCTACGGTGTCGAAGTACTGCGAGAACAGATCGGCGAAATTTCCTCGATCACTCTGACCGGCGGGGCATCTCAATCCGAGGCGGTACGCCAGATCGCTACGGCGGTGTTCGGCTTGCCCGTTGTGATCACCGACACCTTTGAAAGCGTGGCCGTCGGCGCCGCACGGCAAGCGGCCTGGGCGTTGACGGGCACGCTCCCCGACTGGCAGGTGCCCATCCTTAGTCAGCAAGAACCCACAGCGGATGACCAGCGCGCTGCCGGGGAGATCATGGACCGCTATCGTTCGGTGCTTAGCGCCAATTTCGGCGTTTAACAATGTGGGCCATCCGCGGGCGGCTTGTGCCCCTGACCTCCGATCCGACGGTGGCCCCGAACGAGACCGCGGTCTTCACCGGCAAGGTTTGGATGAGCGACGACGGAATCATTATCGCGGTGACAAGAGGCTCCCAGCCCGGCCCACCCGGTTCCGAGGCTGCGGCGATCATTGACGTTGGCAGCTCGCTCGTATTCCCCGGACTGATCGACCTTCACAACCACCTCGCCTACAACACACTGCCGCTGTGGGCCGAGCCAGGACAGCAGACGCCGTTTCTG
>Ga0307305_10000447_pt1 | contig 14775 bp, 11 predicted proteins | sample ER_DNA_186_FD_194512 | JGI IMG/M metagenome (GOLD analysis project Ga0307305, IMG submission 194512) | Bulk soil microbial communities from the East River watershed near Crested Butte, Colorado, United States - ER_DNA_186 | ecosystem: Environmental > Terrestrial > Soil > Floodplain | place... | reverse complement strand
TACAATCCCGACCAATGGATGGAGCCGAAGGAACAGCGCAAGGTCGATGAGTTTATCGTCTTTGCCATGTGTGCCGCTCGCCAAGCGCTTGACGACGCCGGCTGGCACCCGAAGACTTATGACGAACAGACTACCACAGGAGTGCTGATTGGTTCCGGCATTGGCGGCATTGAGGGCATTGCCGAAACGGCCATCGCCCTGAAGGAGAAGGGGCCGCGTCGAGTATCACCGTTCTTTATTCCGGGCCGCATTATCAATTTGGCTTCGGGGTTTGTATCGATCGCATTCGGTCTAAAAGGACCGAACCACGCCGTAGTCACCGCTTGCTCAACCGGAGCGCACGCCATCGGCGACGCCAGTCGATTGGTAGCGCTAGGCGACGCCGACGTCATGGTGGCTGGCGGGGCAGAGTCGCCCGTGAATCGAATATCGTTGGCGGGATTTTCGGCTTTGCGAGCGCTCTCAACAAACTTCAATGACGACCCCACCCGAGCTTCGCGCCCTTACGATAAGGACCGTGATGGTTTCGTAATGGGAGAGGGCGCCGGCGTGGTGGTGCTTGAGGCGCTCGAGCATGCAAAGGCACGCGGCGCCAAAATCTACGCCGAGCTTATCGGCTATGGCTTGTCAGGCGATGCCTATCATATTACGGCCCCAGCTCCGGATGGTGACGGCGCGTTACGCTGTATGAATGCAGCAATTCGTCGAGCTGGCATTTCGAGTGGTGACATCGACTACATCAACGCGCACGGTACTTCGACGCCCCTCGGAGATGAGATCGAACTCGGTGCGGTGCAGAACCTGGTTGGCAATGCGGCAGGCCGTACATCGATGTCATCGACAAAATCCTGCATTGGCCATCTGCTGGGTGCGGCCGGCGCGGTAGAAGCCATCTTTTCGGTCCTTGCGATTCGCGATCGGGTAGCGCCGCCCACGATCAACCTCGATAGTCCTTCTGTCGACACGCCAATCGACCTGGTCCCTCACCAGGCACGTAAACGTGATGTCGATATCGCATTGTCGAATTCTTTCGGATTCGGGGGGACAAACGCGTCGCTGATTTTCCGCCGTTACGCTGCCTAGGAGTTTGCGCGGGTGAGTGCCCTAAGCTTTCGCCATATTTTCTTCTAACGTGCGTTGTGTTTTTCCGGTCGCGACGGAGAATGAAGCGACTAGGGGGACATCAGTATTGATTCGGGAGCGGGCTACGTGAATTCGAATCGACCCCCGGACGGCCCTTCGGCCGCGAAATCGCCTTTGCCGCGCAGCCCGCGAGCCGCCCTTGAGCCTGAAAGAGTACCATTGCCAAGCCGCCATTCGCGGCGAGCGCGCCATCCGATTGTAGTTATCGGGAACGCGATCTTCACATTGCTCATTGTCCTCTCGATTGCGGCAGCCGCCGTAGTGTTCATCGGAAAGCAACGGTTTGAAGCACCTGGTCCGCTCGCCGAAGACAAGATGGTGAACATTCCGCGTGGCCTTGGAATCCGGGATATCGCCGACCTGTTGCAGCGTGAAGGTGTGATTGATCAACCGTACGTATTTATGGGTAGCGTCATTGCGCTCAAAGCGCGCGGTGAGCTCAAGTATGGAGAATATCAGTTCAGCAAGCAGTCCAGCGTCGCCGATGTCGTGGATACGATCACCGAAGGTAAAGTCATACAACACGCTGTGACCGTGGCGGAGGGATTGACCTCAGAACAGATCGTAGCTCGCCTCTTGGAGAACGATGTGCTGGGGGGCCAGATCAAGGAAATCCCTCGGGAAGGCACGCTGCTTCCGGAGACGTACAAATTCACGCGCGGCATGACGCGCGAACAGATCATTCAGCGCATGCAACAAGCACATCGGCGCGTTTTACAGGAGGTGTGGGAACGCCGGATGCAGGATTTACCGGTCAAAACGCCAGAACAGTTGGTCACCCTTGCATCGATCGTGGAGAAGGAGACCGGCAGACCAGACGAGCGCACGCGGGTTGCGGCAGTCTTTGTCAACCGGTTGAAAAACAGAATGCGGCTTCAGTCGGATCCAACCATTATCTATGGGCTGACTGGCGGCAAGGGATCGCTCGGCCGTCCAATCATGAAGAGCGAAATAGAACAGCCGACACCTTACAATACCTATGTCGTTGATGGCTTGCCGCCCGGGCCTATTGCAAATCCTGGCCGTGCTTCACTCGAAGCGGCCGCAAATCCTGCCCGTACGAAGGAGCTTTACTTCGTAGCTGACGGCACCGGCGGCCATGTCTTTTCGGAGAATTATGCTGAACACCAGAAAAATGTCGCGCGCTTGCGCGGAATTGAGCACGGCCCGATCAATACGGCGCCTGCGACAGGCTCACCGGGCGGCAATAGACAGTAGACTTGTGGCGTTTACCTCTCACGGCTAAGGTCGCCGCGTTTTCGAGCAGGCGGCAACAGCGTACGGATTCAGCCCATGGCTCTGTCGAGCATGACGGGATTTGCTCGCGGCCAGGGTGCCGCCGCTTCGTACGCGTGGAATTGGGAAATCAAATCGGTCAACGCCAAAGGCCTTGATCTGCGTTTCCGTTTGCCGCCGGGGTGGGATGCCGTCGAGGTGCCGGCCCGCGCGCGCGCCGTCGAAAAACTTTCGCGCGGTACCATCTATGCAAATCTCACCGTCGATCGCAAAGGTGTACAGCCAACGGCAAAGATCAACGAACCTGTGCTTGGTGCCGTTCTCTCAACGCTCAAGAGCCTTTCAGGGAAAGTCGAGGCTGCTCCAGCAAGTCTCGATGGCATTCTATCACTCAGAGGAGTGATTGAAATTGCCGAGGAAGACGAACGCGAGGAAGACCATCGCGCGGCTGAGACAGAGATCATTGCTGGGTTTGAGCAGGCCCTCTCGGCAATGATCGATATGAGGCGTGCGGAAGGGGCAACTCTTGGCCAGCTACTGATCGCGCGACTCAATGAAATCGCCATGCTTGCTGACCGCGCGGAGAGGGCACCCGGGCGCAAGCCGGAGGCGATCAGGTCCCGCCTAGCCGAGCAGGTGGCGATTCTGCTGTTGGCTTCGGAGCGATTTGATTCTGATCGTCTGTATCAGGAGGCGATCCTGCTCGCTGCGAAAGCGGACATACGCGAGGAACTTGACAGGCTTGCGTCTCATGTCGCACAGGCGAAGAAACTTCTCGCCAATGGCGGCGCAATCGGCCGCAAGCTCGATTTTCTCGCGCAGGAACTTCACCGCGAATCGAATACTCTGACTGCGAAAGCCAATGACGTGGAGTTGACCAATATAGGTCTCGAGCTCAAAAGCGCAGTCGAGCAATTCCGCGAACAGGTGCAAAATTTGGAGTGACTTCAGATGGAGCATCAGCGGCAACAGGACCTCGCTGTCGCCAGACGCGGGCTCATGCTTGTGTTGTCGTCGCCTTCAGGCGCCGGCAAGACAACGCTGTCGCGCAAATTGCTCGATGAAGACAACAATGTAATGCTGTCAGTGTCGGTCACGACACGTAAAATGCGCCCGGGCGAAAAAAATGGCCGTGACTATGATTTCATCGACCGAAAGCGATTCGACGCTATGGTCGACAACGACGAACTGCTGGAATGGGCCGAGGTGTTTGACAACTACTACGGCACACCTAAAAAACCGGTGATAGACGCGCTCGCCGCCGGTCGCGATGTCTTGTTCGACATTGACTGGCAGGGTACTCAACAGCTGCGTGAGAGAGTTCGAACTGATCTCGTTAGCGTGTTTGTTTTGCCCCCGACCATTCCGGAGCTCGAGAGGCGACTGCGAGCGCGCGCACAGGACGACTATGAGACCATTCATCGGCGCATGGCCAAGGCCGCCGACGAGATGAGCCACTGGGCAGAATACGACTATGTTGTGATCAATCGCGACCTAAAGCAGGCCTTTGCCGAGGTGGCGGCTATTCTCGCGGCCGAACGGCTTAAGCGCGAACGCCAACCCGGTCTTTCCGATTTTGTGCGTGGTCTTCAGGCGAAGCTCTAAGTAGTGAGGACGACGCGCCCGACGATGCGACCTACGCGCAGGTCATCGAGGGCTGTTGACGCTTGATCGAGCGGTCGTTCCGCGATCGGCGGAGGGGCAATCTGCTTGGTGCGCACCAAATCGATGAGTTCTCGCGCTTCGGCAAGTGTGCCCGTTGTGGTGCCTTCGATCGTCATGGCCTTCAAGGAAAACATGGCAACTGCGGTCGAATAGGCGCCCCCAATCAGCCCGGTCACCACGACCTTTCCACCCTTAGCGAGCACGCCGGTGGCAAAATGCAAAGAACTCTCTGAGCCGGCAAAATCACACGCGGCGTACACTCCTCCGCTTGCGTTTAGGAGCGCCTTGCGCGCATTTGGATCAGATGGATCAAATGCCACCGCCGCGCCGGCGGCGAGGGCAGCCTCACGTTTCTTCAGATCAATATCGGCAACAAACGGTGCCACGCCAAACATGGCGCGCGCCAGGGCGAGCCCCATCAATCCCACGCCGCCAAGCCCGACGAGCAGGAGCGGCGCGCGCGCGACCCGGTCGGCAAGTCGTTTGAGGGCCGCATACGCGGTCAGGCCCGAACACATCAATGCGCCAGCATAACCCGGCGACAGAGGCTCATAGTCGATCAGGTAGCGCTCATGCGGCACCAGCACATAGGTGGCAAAGCCGCCATCCACGGTAATCCCGAGATGGCGCGGAGCGGAGCAAATATTCTCGTCGCCGACCTTGCACGCAGCGCATCGCCCGCAGCCAATCCACGGATAGACCGCGACCTTGCCACCGGCCTTTGCAGTGGCGAGGGGGCCGACGACATCGATCACGCCGGCAATTTCATGTCCGAGCGTGAAGGGCAGTGTACGGCCGGCACGAACATCTAGTTTCTTGTCACCGCCAAGCAGGAAAAAACCATCCTGCATATGCAGGTCGGAGTGGCAGACGCCGCACCGTTCAATTCGAACGAGGACTTCGGATCCCTGCGGTTGCGGCGTTTCGACGACGGTCTCGCACAGCGGAGCGCCATACGACGTCAAGGACTGACGGTGCAATTGCATCGGCACGAACGTATCACACGTGGGTCTTCGCTTGCTCGGCGAAAATTCGTGCCAGCATCACGAAGCCCTCGACCGGAATTTCCTCGGCTCTTGCCGTTGGGGCGATGCCGGCTTCGGCAAGCAACGCGGCCGCGTCCACGCCCAATGATTTCAAGCTTTGCCGTAGCATCTTGCGCCGCTGCCCAAAAGCCGCCTCGGTTATGCGTTGCAAAGCAGTCGCGTCACAGATGGGTGGTTCAGGATGTGGTGTCAGCCGGACGACAGAAGACGTCACCTTGGGTGGTGGTACGAATGCAGATCGTGCCACATCAAACAGAATTTTTGCGTCCGTGCGCCAACCCACCAACACCGATAGACGTCCATAGGATTTCTTGCCGGGTGTGGCGACGATACGTTCAGCAACTTCGCGCTGGAACATCAGCAGTAGTGAATCATACCAGGGCGGCCACGGTTCTACGGTAAGCCATCTCACGAGCAGGGCCGTTGCGATATTATAAGGGAGATTTGCCACCACGCGGGCGCGCTCGGGACCAAGCTGATCGCGGGGATCCACACTCAAGGCGTCGCCCGCTACGATTTCCAGACGTCCTGGATAATGCGCGGCAATTTCTTCAAGCGCAGCGATCGCACGTTCATCGCGTTCGATAGCAATGACACGGCGTGCGCCGAGCGTAAGCAATGCTCGCGTAAGCCCGCCGGGGCCCGGTCCGATTTCCACCACCGTGATGTTTTCGAGCGGTTCAGCCGCTCGCGCGATACGCGCCGTCAGATTAAGATCGAACAAGAAATTTTGGCCGAGAGATTTTTTCGGCCTGAGATTGTGCCGGCGTATGACCTCGCGCAGCGGCGGCAGGTCATCAATCTGGGCCATTTGAGATCACGGTTATTTCGCCGGGACGAGCGCCGGTGCGGTTGCCGAGAGCCGTGCAGCGAGTGTGAGCGCCGCCAGCAGACTGGATGGATCTGCGGTCCCTTTTCCCGCGATATCGAATGCCGTGCCATGATCCGGCGAGGTGCGCACAAACGGCAGGCCCAGCGTCACATTCACCGCGTGGTCGAAAGCCAGCGTTTTTATCGGAATCAGAGCCTGGTCGTGATACATGCAAAGTGCAACATCATAGCTAGCGCGCGCGCGCTCGTGGAACAGCGTGTCGGCTGGCAGGGGTCCGATCGCGTCAATACCCTCCGACTGCAATCGTTTTACGGCTGGTGCGACAATCTTCCCGTCCTCGTCGCCAAGTGCTCCTTGCTCGCCAGCATGTGGGTTGAGACCGGCGACTACAATACGCGGCCGCGAAATGCCGAAGCGCGCGGTGAGATCCCGTGCAACAATGCGAGCGGTCTCCACCACGAGTTCTGACGTGAGTTTGCTGACGACATCCCTGAACGGCAAGTGGATGGTCACCGGTACCACAGCGAGTTCAGGCGACCAAAGCATCATCACGGGTGTAGCCGTTTTGCCCGTCGATTCTTTCGCGAGCTTGGCCAGGAATTCAGTATGGCCCGGTTCCGCAAAGCCGGATCTGTAGAGTACGTTCTTGGCGATCGGGTTGGTCACAATAGCGGCTGCCTGTCCTGCCAGAACATCAGCCACGGCGCGACGGATCGAAGCGATCGCGGCGGGCGCACTTGAGGCGTCGGGCTTGCCAAGCCCGGCGGTGACCGGTGAATCAAGAGGTGAAATCGGCAAGGCGCGGGCAAAAGTGTCGATCGCTTGTCCAGGCTCTACCAGACTTAAGGCAACGTCCAGTCCAAGAACGCGAGCGCGGCGTCCAATGAATTCCGGATCTGCGATGAGATAGAACACCGGCAGCCGAAGTTCGACCCGGCGGTGCCACAACTGAATCGTCAAATCGGGGCCAATGCCGGCCGGCTCACCTAGCGTCAAAGCTAGCGGGAGAGCGGGAGAAATGCTCATTTGTTGTTCTTATATTCAATCATCGCCGCTTTGCGGATCTCGTCGAGGTACTTCTTTGATTCAGACTCGAAACGCTTGGCAAACAATTGCTCACGCATTTCGCGCTTGAGTGGCGATTCCGTCGCGCTTTCTTTCTTGTTGCACACCGCGAACATCTGAAGTCCTTGCGCCGTGACTTCCGGCGGAGTGAGCCGCCCGACCTGAATGTTGCCGAGCAGGTCCCGCAACTGCGGATTAAGGTCGGCCGAATTTCTGGTAATCGGATCGCGCACCGCCACGTCACGCAAGCCGCGCGCCATTGCAAGACCCTCGGTGCACGAGACGAATCGCGATCGCAGGTTTTCCGCTTCGCTACGCTTGGCGGAAATGATCGCTTCGCTCGAACCGCGCGCCACGACAATCATTACCGGATAAAGTGTGTAAATATAACCTACCGCCTGAGTGTCAGATTCGTTTTTCTCCTGAAGTGCCTTCACGACATCGCTCTCTCCGACCTGGAGCGAAGTGTTGTACTTGCCCCGGATCAGTTGCTGCCATGTAAGCTCGGCACGGATGCGTGCCTTTACGGTATTCGGGGAGATGCCGGCGCGCTCCAGAACTTGGCTAAACTGTGCCGGCGTGATGTGTTGCCGGGTGGCCATGCCCTCGAACGCGTTGTTGATCTCTGAATCGCCAACTTCAAGGCCATAGACCTTGGCGCGCGCAATTTTTAATCGATCATCGATCAGGTCACTGATGACCTGTTGGCGGGTCATGTTTTTCTGGGAGATAGCCTCCAGCTTTGTTCGCTGTTGGATGTCGTACTCTGTGATAGGTGAGCCATTCGCAATCACGACAACTTGGGCACGCGAAGGAACGGGAGCACTGAAGGCCAGGGCGACGGCGGCGCCCATCAGCCACGCTCGATACCTTGCGGTTGTTTTCTGCATTTCAGTTTCCAAAGTTCTGCAATTTGCAACCGCGCCACTAATCTGACGCTGGTCGGCCAACCCCTTGGCTTACCGACGTGCCACCCAGTGTGCGCAGGTTCAACTGGAGCATGACCGTATGGTTGGCCTGAACATTTCCACTGTATGTATAATTTGTAATGTAATTCAGGCCCAGGATCACGCAATCGTCGACATAACCCAATCCAACCCGAGTCTGGTCAAATTTCCCGGCATTGATGTCGTAGCGTGCGGCGCCCAGCATAACCCAATTTGCATCAAGCTTAACCTGACCAGTTCCTAAGACCCCTTGCTGACGCTCAAGGATGCCGAGTGCTGGTTGGGCCGCATAGTCGCCATAGAGCACGCTGCCGCTCCAACGGTCGAACTTGGCCCGTGCCTCGAGTTCAATCCGCTGCGGGGTGAAAGTGTCGTTGTCAAAACGGAACCGCGAGGTGAACATGTAGATGCTGTTTGGCGCATACGACAACCTAGCCACGTAGTCGGAGTTCGTCGTGTCCAGACCACTGTCAAGACCGGTGTTGGTCGTGCCCCCGAGCGCAAAGGAGTTTTGGCCAAACATGTTGTACGATTGGCCAAACAATGCGTTTATAAATCCGCCTTGGTTGAATTGGGCGGTGTATTGCATGCCATAGTTGGCACGGCTGCCACCTTCAACCCGATCCCAGCCTGAGAATTTATCAACGCGGAACAGGTTGCTGTCGTCAAACACTAAGCTTTGCGCATCTTCGGTCGGCCAGCGTCCGATCTGCTGTTCGTTCGGCCGCACGATTACCTGAGCGATCGGTTCTAGGGTCTGCGTCCCCCACGATTGCACGTTGATGAACGGATAGCGGTACTCAAGACCTATTGTCGGCATAGCGCGCACCAAATTGGTGTCGCCCGGTGCGATGAAGTTGGAAACGCCGGGCTCGTTGCTGATTTGCATGGCGCCGGCGTCAACGCGTACCAAAGCGAAGGGCGTGAATACTTGGCCGAACGGATCGGTGATACTGCGGCGCCATTGCGTTTCAGCCGAGAAACGACTGTAGGTCCCAGGGACGCCGCGCAGCAGGCAGCTGGCCGTCGTCTTTATCGCCGGATTGGCTGTTTGTGTACAGGTGCCGTTGTTTAGCGCGCTCTGAGTAATCGGATCGAAGTCGGCTTCGTTGCGCGTTAGGCTGGTAAAGTTGAACTTGTAACCGAGCTCGCCGCCGAGAATTGGCCGATCGAAGACGTAGTTATAGTCGAGCACCGGGTGAATGACCGGGATTTGCGTTTGCGTGTCAGCTTCTGAAAAGCCGAGGTAATAAATGGTGCGCACGTCAAAATAGCTGCGGTTGCCCTTGCCGGTAAGAAACAGTTGCGAGGTCGCTGCGTCGTTCAGGCCGGTCGCATTCAGAACCGGTTCAGTGGCGTTGGCGTAGTAGCGCGAAAGACGCGGGTTGTAGTCCTGCAGGAATGTGCGGTCGGAAAGCAAGGCCGCGTCCCAGCCCCACACCCAATTGTTGTTCAGTGCAAACAAGCCCGTACTTTCAAGGCTTCCACGCAAGTCGCGGAAGCCAGGTGTGGTGGTTCCGTCGCTGCGGATGAAATAGTCTTTATCCAGCTGATAAATTCCGGCGGCGCGGATCGAGTAGGCGCCGTTTATGAGTCGCTGACGGAATTCACCTTGCAGCAGCGGCCCCTGCTTGGTGGTGATCATCGGCGCAAAGGTTGCATCGTAATCTGGCGCAAGGGCCCAGTAGTAGGGCACCTCGATTGCGCCACCGTAGACTGTGCTCGATGAAATTGTCGGCATCAGGAAGCCGGTCTTGCGCTTGACGGTTGGATCGGGCGCAGAGAAATAGGGCATATACAATAGTGGCTGGCCGAAGAATTCGAGGCGAGCGTCCTCGAAGTAAATCATTTTCTCGCCCTGGTCGTGAATGATGCGCGCCGCCTTAACCTGCCAGAGCGGTGGTTTCCTCGGGTCGTCTTTACAAGGCGCGCAAGCAGTGTAAACGCCGTTGTGGAAGACCGTGTAGTTGCCGCTAGAACGCTCGGCGCGCGTGGCAGCCATACGGGTTTGATCAGGGGCATCGAGACGTAGGGAGTCGACAAAACCGTCGCGATAATCATCCGAGAGGTCGATGACTTCGCCGTAAGTGACTTTGCCGTCCTGCTCAGTCAGTCGGACATTCCCTTCTGCATGCAGACGCTTGGTCTTCTGATCGTAGATGACCCGATTGGCCTCAAGGGTTGAGGCGCCGTAATAGATCTGGACGTTGCCCACTGCGGCAACACGATTGTTGGCATAGTCGTAGTTGATCTCGTTCGCTTGAACGAGCATTTGCTTTTGACCAGATTTCTCGCGCTCGAGGGCGATCGCGGATTTCTTCGGAGGCGGCGGACGCTGCGGGAATCTCAACTCCTGCGCCGGAGCGGACGCAGGCGCGAGCATCGCGCCGCACGCCAGCAGTCCGAGGACGGCGGCAGCTGCGGCGACACGGCTACGCGGCCGTGGCGCTGATGGACGAGTGCTAATCAGCCCCGCCATCACCCATCCTCCTGGTAGAGCAACGCAATAAACCCCGTCACGCCCCCGGCAAGCACAGGCAGCCAAGCCGCTGCCACAGGGTGCATCAGCTCAGCCTTGCTCAAATCCTCGGTCACTTTCGACAAAACGTAAAGCAGAAACCCAGCTGCCACGCCAGTTAAAACCATCTTTTGAACTCCGCCAAAGCGGAAGAACCGAAGACTCACAGCGGCGGCAAGTAGAACCATAGCCGCCAACAAAAATGGGCGGGCCAGAAGTTTTTGAAATTGCAATCTATAGCCTGCAGCGACTAAACCTGCGTGTTCCGCAATCTGGATGTACTGGGGAAGTTCCCAGAAGGGGACGGTTTCCGGGGTTGCAAAACTTTCGCGTACTTGTTCGGGGGTCAAACTAGTCTTGAGACGAAATTCAGACTGCCTCGCGGGCAGTACGGCCGGCGCGTAAACGCGGGCATCGCGCAGGACCCAGACGCCCGGCTCCAATACGGCCGCCCGAGCCTCAATGCGCTGCTTGAAACGACCTTCGGTGTCGAAAGTGAAAACGGACACACTGTTGAGGTTGATTCCTTGATCGCGGCTGCTGACGGCATTGATGATTGCTTGGCCCTCGTCAGTCCGCTGACCGATCCAGAACGTGCCGCCACTTCGACTCAACGCCCTTGCGGTGTGTCCAAATAGTTCGGTCTCAAATCGTTTCGAGCGCTCCTGAAGTATGGCAGAGACCGGATTGTAGATGGTGGTGGCCATCAATCCGAGTACGAACGCCACAACCAGTGCCGGAGTAACGAATTGCCAAGCAGACAGGCCGGCTGAGCGCGCTACGACCAATTCGAGGCGTCGCGACAGGTTGAGGTAACACGACATTGCGCCGATCAGGATGCAAAACGGCAAGATGCGCTCGACAACCTGCGGCACGCGGTAGAAGGACGTTTTTGCAACCAGCACGCTTGATACATTGGGAATATCGCCGGCGCGACGCATCAATTCGATGTAGTCGACCAACGTGACCAGTGCGAAGATTCCCGCGAATACCAACAATACCGCGGTCAGAAATCGCAGTCCGAAATATCGCGCCAGTGTTCCAACTAATATCGGCATGGTGTCCTAAGGCGCAACGAAACGCCGGCTGAGGCGCTCGGTCAGCGCTCCCAGACGGTCGGTGATAAAAGCGGGCGGCTCCAAAATTAGACCGCGGCGGATGACGTAAAGCCCGGAGCCGATTGCGATGACCGCTGCCAAATACGGCAGCGATAGCATCCAAGGGACGGTGACGCCGAACACGGTGGACACAAAGCCGACGAGGCGCAACAAGGCAACGCCGGTAATAGCGCCCAGCATTGAAACAGTGCGGCTTTGGCGGGTGGTGCGGGGGGCGCCGAGATAGGCATAGGCGATCACCACGAAAGCAATCGGATATAGCGGCGCCATCAAGCGATCGTGCAATTCGGCACGGAACTGGTCCGGCTGTTCGAGATAGAATTGATCGTTCGGACCAGGAAACAGCAACTGCCACAAATAGCGCTCGCGGATCGAGTACTTCACAGCCTGTGCGCCGGCAGCGAATTGCGAAAGATCGAAGGCATAGCGATCGAAGGCCACCATTGCGGGATCCCGCTGGCCCGCTTCATGTCGCTGCACGATCCCCTTTTGTAGGACGAGGTACGTGCCGCTGCTGTTGTCGAGAAGTTCACCGATTTCGGAGAGCACGGTAATGCGTTCGTTGGGATTCCGCCGATCATCAAGGAAAATACCGGCGAGTTGTCCGTTTGGGCGCCGCTCACGAATATGGATTGTGACGCCGTTTTCGATCGATCTAATGCGGCCAGGCTGAACGATGGTACTTATCACGTTCGCGCGAACCTCGGTCAGCTTGTCGCGCAACATCCGCAGTCCCTTAGGCGCGAAGTAGGCGCTTATCGCGCCCACCAAAAGCGAGACCACAAGCGCCGTAGCGAGGAATGCACGAAACAGAATCCATGGTGACATGCCTGCGGCATTCATCACTATGATTTCGGAATCGTTTGATAGCTTGTTGAGAACATGAGCGACCGCGATCAGCAACGCGATAGGCGCGATCACGAGCACCAAAAGCGGAATAATCAGTGCAGTGATGCCAACGAAGACCAGAATGGTCTGGCCTTGGTTCGTCATGATGTCGATGTCGCGCAGGGCCTGTGTTACCCAGATGACTGCGGTCAGACTGACCAGCACGACCAGGAACGCACCTAAGGTGGTGCGGAAAATATATCGGCTGATTGACCCCATCCGCAGTGTCGTCCCCTGATCCGGCACAAACCGGACCGCGCGTTCGGCTTCCCCACCGGACGCGGCGCTTCAGCTTAAAACTCAACCCCCGTCAGGATTACATTGATCGCTCCACAAAGTGGCCGGGCAAAGGCAAACCCGTTGAACATGCACAACAAAATCTAGATGTGTGGCCCGCAGGACATAGTCCGTTCTGCGTTGCCGGCTCCGCCCCAAACGGCCAGATTAGGGCCATAATCGTAGTGATTTGAGGGCCAAAGCAACGTCCTTATGGGAAAAAGGCTGGATTCCGGTCGATTGGGGCTTTGCAGAGCGGTTCGGCGCGCGCCATATGGGGCGCTGTCAACCCCGCCCCAGCCCGACCCGCCAGGAAAAGGACTTCCCCCGATGACCGATGCCCTAAAGCTCGGCTTTGGCCCGTTCACAGCCCCTGCCAAGGGCGTTCTCGTCGTGTTCTGTGACGGCGGGTTGAAATTCGGTCCGGCAACCCAGAAGGCGCTGGGGTCCGCCGCCGAAACGATAGCGAGGGCTGCGAAGGCTGAGCGCTTTACCGGCAAGAAAAATTCGGCACTGGAGCTTGTTGTCCCGCCAGGACTCAAGGCGGCCCGACTAGCCGTCATTGGCTTGGGCAAGATAGCCGAACTCAAGCCAACTGATTTCCTTAGATTAGGGGGGCTTGCCGTTGCCAAGCTGCCGCGTGCCGCGAGCGACGCGACGGTCTTTGCCGAAATGCCAGGGGGGGTTATGAGACCCGAACAGGCCGCGGGTCTGGCGCAAGGCGTGCGTCTGCGCGCCTATGCATTCGACCGCTATAAAACCAGGGACAAGGATGACGAGAAGCCGCCGAAGACTCGCAACGTGACTATCGCAGTCGGCGATGTCGCAGCGGTCCGCCAAGCATACAGTCCACGTGCGGCAATTGCAGACGGCGTCCTGTTGGCGCGCGATCTGGTCAATGAACCGGCCAATGTTCTTTATCCGGAGGAATTTGCACGCCGAGCTCTTGCTTTGAAAAAGTTGCGCGTTGCAGTTGAAGTTCTCGATGTCAGGGCGATGAAAAAACTGGGAATGAACGCGCTGCTTGGCGTTGGCCAAGGTTCCGCACATCAGAGCCGCGTTGTGATAATGCGCTGGAACGGTGGCCGGGCAGGCGAGGCGCCGGTTGCTTTTATCGGCAAAGGGGTGTGCTTCGATACGGGCGGGATTTCGATCAAACCTGCCGCCAGCATGGAGGACATGAAAGGCGATATGGCAGGTGCAGCATGCGTGGTGGGTTTGATGCATACGCTGGCTGCCCGCAAGGCCCGGGTGAATGCGGTCGGTGTCATTGGCTTGGTCGAAAACATGCCTGACGGCAACGCACAGCGGCCCGGCGACATAGTCAAATCGATGTCCGGGCAAACGATTGAAATCATAAACACGGACGCGGAAGGGCGGCTCGTGTTGGCTGACGTAATCTGGTACGCGGCGCAACGATTCAAACCGAAATTCATGGTTGATCTCGCAACGCTCACTGGGGCCATTATTGTTGCCCTTGGGCAGGAATACGCCGGCATGTTTTCCAACAACGATCAGCTCGCGGAACGTTTGAATAAAGCTGGCCTCGAAACCGGCGAGTTGGTGTGGCGAATGCCGCTTTCGCCCGAATACGATAAAATGATCGATTCCAAATTCGCTGACATGAAAAACACTGGCGGCAGCCGGTGGGGGGGAGCGATCACGGCGGCTCAGTTCATCAAACGTTTTGTCGATGACAAGACGCCGTGGGCGCATCTTGATATCGCCGGAACCGGCTTTGACTCGCGTCAAACTGATATCAACAAGAGTTGGGGCTCAGGATGGGGCGTGCGACTGCTGAATCGCCTCATCGAAGATCACTACGAGAAGTAGTTTTGCTCAACGAAAACAGATGACAGAGATTTTCTTCTATCATCTTCAGGGTCAGAAGCTGGAGGGCGTACTTCCCGCACTACTTGAGAAATCGCTTGAACGCGGATGGAAGGTGATTGTGCAGGGATCGTCGGAAGAGCGCATCGAGGCACTCGACGCGCACTTGTGGACCTATCGCGACGACGGCTTTCTGCCTCATGGCACATGG
>Ga0307305_10000443_pt1 | contig 14793 bp, 14 predicted proteins | sample ER_DNA_186_FD_194512 | JGI IMG/M metagenome (GOLD analysis project Ga0307305, IMG submission 194512) | Bulk soil microbial communities from the East River watershed near Crested Butte, Colorado, United States - ER_DNA_186 | ecosystem: Environmental > Terrestrial > Soil > Floodplain | place... | reverse complement strand
TCTCGCGCGGGACGCTCGTGGTGGCCCCTGACGGCAGGGGCGCTCTGGTCTTAAACAAGCTTGCCGACCCCGGGGCGAACCGCACCTATGAAGCGTGGGTCGCCGACGGCGGTGCTCCACAGCCCGCGGGGTTGTTTGCAGGAGGAACAACGATCGCAGTTCCGCTCAACAAGCCGGTGCGGGACGGGGCGACCGTGATGGTCACCGAAGAGAAAGCGGGTGGGACGGAAGCCCCTTCGCAGGCGCCGTTCCTGATCGTCAGGAACACGTCACAGAGCTAGAATCAGGCGCTTGCTTCGCCGCAAACGTAGCGCCAGCGCGCCCGCCTCGAACGGGCACCGGCGGAGGATCCGAAAGCTCCGCCTCTCAGCCCTCCTCCTGCTTCTCCTTGTGCTCGGCGCGACGTCGTTCACGTTCGGGCTCATCACCGCGATCGCGAGTCAGATCCCGACTTGTGATCCGGGCCACGTTCAGCGCGAGGTGGACGGACACATCTACGCGAACGACGGGCATACCATCCTCGCCACCTTGCGGGGCGCCGAGAGCCGCATCCTCATCGGCACCAACGACGTTGCGCCGATCATGCAGCAGGCGATCGTCGCCGTCGAGGACAAGCGCTTCTACGAGCACAACGGCGTCGATCTGCGCGGCATCGGACGCGCTGTCTGGGCGGATGTCGCGAGCAAGAAAGTCGTGCAGGGCGGATCGACGATCACACAGCAGTTCGTCAAGAACTCATGCGTCACGTCCGCGCGGACGATCAGCCGCAAGCTGAAGGAGGCCGCACTCGCCTGGCAACTGGAGCAGCGCTGGCCGAAGTTGCGCATTCTCACCGCCTACCTCAACACCATCTACTTCGGGAACGGCGCTTACGGCATCCAGCGCGCCGCTCAGACCTACTTCAACACGACCGCGTCGAGGCTGACGTTGCCCCAGGCGGCTTTGCTGGCCGGTATCCCCGCGGATCCCTCGCGTTTCGATCCGGTGGCGAATCCCCGGGCTGCTCGCGCCCGGCGCCTGGAAGTACTGAAAGCGATGTTCGCGCAGGAGGAGATCTCGGCGCGGGACCTCAAACGGGCTGCGCGTACACCGCTGCCCCGGGCAGCCGACGTCCATCTACCGGGAATTCAGGGACCCGCGCCCTATTTCGTCAACTACGTCAAGCAACAGTTGATCGAGAAGTACGGAACACGGAAAGTCTTCGGAGGCGGGCTCAACGTCCAGTCGACGATCGACCTGCGGCTGCAGAAACTCGCGAGACAGGCCATCGGGACCGTGCTCAAGGAGCCGAACGGCCCGTCGGCTGCGCTCGTGTCCATCCGCCCGAAGACGGGCGAGGTGGTTGCGATGTACGGCGGCGACAACTTCCGCCAGAGCCAGTTCAATCTTGCCGTCCAGGGAGAACGGCAGCCGGGCTCGGCCTTCAAGCCTTTCGTGCTCGCCACTGCGCTCAAGCAGGGCATCTCGCCGGTGACGACCTTCCCGTCGAAACCGGTTTCGATCTTCATCGGCGACAAGTACTGGCCGGTTCACAACTACGAGAACGACTACATCGGCTCGGCCGACCTCGCGACGGCAACAGTGGTGTCGGACAACAGCATCTTCGCGCAGCTCACTCGCGTCGTCGGACCGGCAAACGTCGCGCGGACCGCGCACGAGCTCGGCATCACGCGGCACCTAAATCCCTACTTCGCGATCGGTCTCGGCGCAGACGCCGTCAGCCCGCTCGAGATGGCGCGTGCGTTCTCCACGTTCGCGAACGGCGGTCGCCGTGTCGACAGCTCTGGATTCGGGAATCGTCCGCGGGCGATCGCGCGCATCAGCAACGCCGAGGGAAAGATGGTCGAGGACAACCGGCCGGTGAACCGTGTCGTTCTGGGCAGCGACGAAAACGCTCTGCTCACGAGCATCCTCCAAGGCGTCATCACGTCCGGGACCGGCAAGCGCGCCAGGCTCGCGGATCGCACCGTCGCCGGGAAGACCGGCACGACGGAGAACTACGGTGACGCGTGGTTCGTCGGATACACGCCACAACTTGCGACAGCTATCTGGGTCGGATACCCGAACCGGTTGACGCCGATGCTGAGCCAGTACCACGGTCACGCGGTGGCCGGCGGCACCTTCCCCGCCGACATCTGGCGCGTCTTCAACCAACTTGCGCTGGCCGGGACGACACCCGAGTCGTTCTCGCCGTACTCGTACCAGTACTCCTCAGCCAAGCGTGTCGTGTGGCGCGACGGCCTCGTCCAGCTCGACAACGGCAACTGCCGCGCGACCGAGTTGATCTCGTACTTCGTCGGACGCGGTCCGAGCCGCACCGCCACCTGCAGGCCGAACGAGGTCGACGTGCCTCGCGTCATCGGCATGTCGCTTGCGCGCGCGAAGATCCGGCTCGGCGCGCAACCTCTGACCCCCAACGTCGTGTACAAGCCGGCGAGGGCGGAGCAGCGAGTCGACCTCGTCCTCGACCAGTTTCCGCGGAAGGGACGCCTGTCGTCGTACGACACTGTGACACTCGTGCTCGCGAAGCCATTGCACGGCGTCGTGCCTAGACTGATCGGGCTTTCGCTCAACGATGCAAGACGTCGCTTACGCGCGAGAGGGCTGGTGGCGGTGATCGAGCGCTTCGCGGACGGCCGCGCGGGCCGGGTGCTCGCGCAGATGCCGGTCGCTGGCGTGGCGGGTGCCCCGCGGATGAAGATCAGGCTCGTGGTAGGGCACGGCTAATATCCGTGGAAAGTGCTGCGCACTTTCCACGGGTTGTGAGCTAGGACTTCGCTTCGCTCGTCGATTGGGAGCTCCGCGCTCAGCGCGGAGCTGGACGGCTGAGATACGGCGAACCCGCACTCATGTAGCGCCAACTCAGCTCGGTGCCGCGCGTGATGCCGATGCGCGGTCCCGTGACGATCTCCGGGACGACGGCGCGGGCCTCGAGCCGGAACGGAGGTACGTCGAGTGCCAAACCGTCGTGCTCGCCCGTGATCCCCAGCGCCTGGCAGAGCTTTCCCGGCCCCGAGCAGAGTGCCCGCACGTCCTCTACCCCGCGCCGCCTTTGCTGGATGTCCACCCCACGCGTCGGCTCCAGCGCCCGGATCAGCACAGCCTCAGGCACGCCTTCCCCTCCGCAGACGAGATTCAGGCACCAGTGAATGCCGTAGGAGCGGTAGACGTAGGCGTGCCCGGGCGGGCCGAACATCGCCGCGTTGCGCGCCGTGCGACCGCGATAGGCGTGACTCGCCGGATCCTCTTGGTCATACGCCTCCAACTCGACGATCCGGCCGCCGACGCCGTCGACGAGGAGCGTTGCTCCGATCAGGTCCGGTGCAACCTCGTGGACCCTCCGCCCGAAGAAGTCACGCTTCAACATTCGCCTGAGCGTCGTAGCGGAGAAGCGCCGGGACCGCAGCCGCGAGAAGCAGGCAGCCGGCAACGCAGGCGATGCCGCCCGAGACGATCGAGAAGCGCACGCTGGTCACCGACGCCAGGGCGCCAGCTTCGAGGTTTCCGACCGACGGCGCGGCGGCGACCTGCATGAACTCGATGCCCGAGACACGACCGAGCATCTCCTTGGGAGTGATCCGGTAAAGCATGACGGAGCGCAGGATCGCGCTGATCTGATCGCCGAGACCCGCCAGCGCCAGCAACAGCAGCGCCAGCCAGAATTGTTGCGCGAAGCCGAAAGCCGCAATCGCAAGCCCCCACAACGAGGCGGTGATGATGACGCCGAGACCCTGCCGGCGCACGTGCCGTAACGGCCCGGAGAGCAACGAGACGAGCAAGGCACCAGCCGCCGGCGCCATGTACAGGTAACCGACCAGCGACGGATCGCCGAAGCGGTGTGCCGCCATCGCCGGGAAGAGCGCGCTCGGCATCCCGAAGATCATTGCGTTGGTGTCGACGAGGAAGAAGCCGAGGATCACCGGCTGGCTGCGCACGTACCGGAAGCCGGCCACGATCGAGCTCCAGCTGGGGCGGTCGGCGTCCTCCCTTGCGACGAGCCGCGGCAAGAGCGCGACGGCGATGAGCGCGCCGGCATAGGAGAGGGAGTCGCCGAGGTAGACCCATTTCAGGTCGACGAACTTGATCAGGAGGCCGGCGAGTGCCGGCCCGCCGACAGCACCGAATTGGGACGTGACGCTGTTCAGCGCCGAGGCTGCCATGAAGTGCGACTCGTCGACGAGTTGAGGCGTCATCGAACGCTGAGCGCCCACGCCGATGCTGAAGGCGGCGGAGATGACGAACTGGAAGACGTACAGCGGCCACACGCGCGGATGGCTGAGGGCGGCGTTCGCCGCGAGCCCGAGGCTGCCTGCGACCATCCCTACCTGCTGCACGAGCATCACGCGCCGGCGGTCGAACGCATCGGCGAATGCGCCGCCGATCACGGTCAGCGTCAACAACGGAACGAGGTGCGTGAGCGAGATGAGACCGACGGCGAGTGTCGAGCCGGTCAGCTGGTACATCTGGTAGGCGAGCGCCACCTCGGCTATCTCCGTGCCGATGAACGAGATGCCCTGCCCGAACCAGAGCCGCCTGTAGGCGGGATTGCGGCGAAGGGGCGTGACGTCGAGCGCGAACCGCGCAGCTCGTTGCCGAAAGCCGCGGCGCTCGGCCGCAGCGACCCCGGGCTCGTCCGTCAAAACAGCTTGGTGTCGTCCGTACCGAAGCCGAAGCAGGTCATCCGGGTCGCGTCGGCCACACGCGCATTATCACCGGTGAAATGCTGCCGGCGCGAAGACACAAAAGGGTGCAGAAGCTACGAGGAGCGCGCGGACTATGTGGCGTTGCCGACGGCGGCGCTCAGCACGTCGACGACACGGTGCTGATCGGACGCGTCGATCTGGGTGAAGAACGGCAGCGCGAGCGTTCGGCTCGAAGCGTCCTCGGCGACGGGGCAAAGGCCCGATGCAAATCCGTACCGCTCCCGCATGTACGACTGCAGATGGATGCATGGCACGTACTCGGCCGTTGCGACTCCCTCTCGTCTCAGCACGTCCATCACGGCTGCGCGGTCAAGCTCGGCGTCAAGCTTCACGACGTATACGAACCACGAACGCTTGTGCTCGGCGTCGGCGGCGGAGGGAATCTCGACACCGTCCACTTCTTCCAGCAGCTCGCCGTAGCGTCGGGCCGCTGCCTCGCGCAGCTCGAGGATGCGGTCGAGCTTCTCCAGCTGTGCAAGCCCGATCGCCGCCTGAACATCTGTCCAGCGGTAGTTCATGCCCAGCCGGACGTGATTGAACCACCCGCCCCCGCCGTCGTATGAGCGGCCCTGGTTGCGGAGGCTGCGGAGCAATTGCCACTCCTCCTCGGAGTGGGTCGTGACAATCCCACCCTCACCGGTCGCCATCTGCTTGTTCGGATAGAAGGCGAAGACCGCGGAGGTCCCATGCGCTCCAAGGGTTCGGCCGCGATACTCAGCGCCGAGTGACTCGCAGGCGTCCTCGATCAGCGTGAGGCCGTGGCGGTCGGCAATCGCCCGCAGGTCATCGAGCTCGCACGGCAGCCCGAACATGTCGACCGCCACGATCGCGCGGGTGCGGTCCGTGATCGCCGCCTCGACCGCGGCAGGATCGACATTGAGCGTGACCGGGTCGACATCCGCGAAGACGGGCGTCGCGCCCTCGAGGATGAAGCAGTTCGCCGAGGAGACGAACGAGAGCGGCGACGTGATCACCTCGTCGCCGGTTCCAAGCCCAGCGATCTTGCAGAGCAGGTGCAACCCGGCGGTGCCGCTCGAGAGTGCTGCCGCATAGGGCGCACCGACTCGCTCGGCAATCTGCTCCTCGAAACGGTCGATCCACGGGCCAAGCGACAAGCGGCCGGACCGCAACACTTCGAGGACGAGCTCCTCCTCACGCTCGTCGAGCCATGGCCGGGAGAGTGGGATCTCCCGGACTGCTTCGGTCATGCCTCCGCTCGCGCCGGTTCGGTCGAGGCGTACTCGAGCCAGTGGGACCAGCGCTCGCTTCCGCCACGGACGGTGTCGAGGTACGCCTTCTGGATCGCCAGGGTCACAGGGCCGGGCGGGCCGATCGGCTGATCGTCGACCTCGCGCAGCGGGGTCACCTCGGCCGCGGTACCGGTCATGAAGACCTCGTCGGCCAGATAGAGGTCGGTGCGGATCAGCTGTTTCTCGACGACAGAGTGGCCTAGGTCCTGCGCGATCTGGATGATCGTGTCACGCGTGATGCCCTGCAGGATCGATGCCGACAGATCCGGCGTGTAGATCGTCCCGTCCTTCACGATGAAGATGTTCTCCCCGGACCCGTCCGCGATGAAGCCGTCTTCGGTAAGCAGGATCGCCTCGTCGTAGCCGGCACGATTCGCCTCCATCACCGCGAGCATCGAGTTCAGATAGATGCCCGTCGCCTTCGCGACGTGCGGAATGACGTTCGGCCCAACGCGTGTCCACGACGAGATCTTCGCGGTGATGCCGTTTTTCAGCGCATCGGCGCCGAGATACGTCCCCCAGGGCCAGCTCATGATCACGACGTCGACGGGATTGCCGGTCGACGCGACGCCTAGCTCGCCGAAACCGAAGAATGCAATCGGCCTGAGGTAGCACTCGGCCACGCCGTTCGCGCCGATGAGGTCCATCGTTGCCGATCGAAGCTCCTCGACCGTGTACGGCAGCTCCATGTTCAGGATCTGCGCGGAGTTGTGCAGCCGCTGCATGTGCTCGGTCAGCCGGAAGACGGCGCTGCCCTTGGGCGTCTCGTATGCGCGGATCCCCTCGAACACACCCGAGCCGTAGTGGAGCCCGTGTGATCCGACATGGATCTTGGCGTCGGCCCAGTCGACGAGCTCGCCGTTCATCCAGATCTTCTCGAGTTCCTGCAAGAGAGTTTCTCCTTTTGCGGGGGACTGACCGGAGTCGAATTCTACCCTCGAGGCACGTCGTCGACCTCCCCCGTTCTAGCTTCTCGGAGGAGATCTGCGATTTCCGCCCTGGTCACTCGGGCAAGCTGGGCCGGCGACAGTCCGAGCACGTGACGTGGCGAGCCCGCCTCCAACCAGACGGCGTCCGACGACACGACGGACTGGTCAATGAAGACCCGCGCTCCTTCGAACGGAAAGTCGGTCGCAGGCGCGGGCCGCAGCTCCCGCGAGCCCGCGGCGAGAGCGAGCTTCCGCGTGTCGACCGCGCGATCGTCCGGAACGAGCGCGACGACGATTCCGCCGTCTCCGTCGAATGCGTCCGCACGTAGCTTTTGCCCGGTCGGCGGGCCGGCTCCGGCGAGCAATTCCTCGAGCCGTCCCTCCACGCCCGAGGCCCGCAGGAATACCGCGATGCGCTCTACAGCTTCAGGCCACACGACCGCAGCCTAGAGGCCAACCGCAACCGATTTGCCGCGTCCACCGTTATTGAACTGGCGGTCAATCGACGGGAGACGAGAATGGCTGAACGGGAAATGCGGGTGGCGCACACTGAGGCGCTGTTCAGGGACGTCAACGAGAGAATCGCGGAGAGCGCCGGCCGCTTCGAGGCACGCGATGCCGAGTTCGTCTGCGAGTGCGCGGATCCCGCCTGCGCGGAGCGAGTCCCCGCAACACTCGACCAGTACGAAGATGTCCGTTCCGACGGGACGCACTTCCTGCTCAGCCCTGGTCACGAGCTTCCCGAGGTTGAGCGGGTCGTGAAGCGGCCGCACAGGCGGTCAGTGGTCGTGGAGAAGTTCAATACGGTCGTGGCGCGAACCGTTCGACGCTTGAATCCGCGCGCCGACACGGCCTAACCTCTAAGTTCATTCCAGCGAGATGAAGCGGGCGTCGTCGAACTGCGAGTGGATCTTCACGACCAGCTCGGGCGGCGCGGGCGAGTCGATCGACAGGGTCATCAGCGCCTGGCCGCCCTGGCGCGTCCGTGACACCGTCATGTTCGCGATGTTTACGCCCGCCTCGCCGAAGAGCGTCCCCACTTTGCCGATCACGCCCGGGACGTCGTCGTAACGGAAGACGACGAGCAGAGGAGCCAGCTCCATGTCGAGCTCGAACCCCAGCGCACTGACGAGCCAGAGCCGGTCATCGTTGCCCATCGTTGTCCCGGCCACGCGCAGGGGTTGGCCGTTCGAGACGGCCTCGACGCGCACGAGGTTGGTGTAGTCGCGGGCCGAAAGGCTCCGCTCCTCGCGGACGTCCACGCCGCGCTCGGCCGCAATCATCGGTGCGTTGACGTAATTCACCGGCTGGTCGGAGCGTCCCTGGAAGGCGCCGTTCAACGCGGCGACGGTCAATAGCCGCGTGTCGTACTGGGCCAGCGCCCCGAAGTAGGTCAGCCGCAGCTCCTCGACGTGCCCTTCAGCGAGCTCCATCGCCAGCCGCCCGAGTTTCGCGGCGAGCGGGATGTATGCCCCCAGCACCTCGAGATCGTCCGCACCGATCACGGGGATGTTGACGGCGTTCGTCACCAGGCCACCATCGAGTGCAGCGGCAACCTGCTCCGCGATGATCACGCCCGCTCGGTCCTGCGCCTCCTCTGTCGATGCGGCGAGGTGTGGTGTCGCAACAACGTTGTCCAGCTCGAGCAGGGGACCGGAGTACGGCTCCGTCGAGAAGACATCGAGCGCCGCGCCGCCGACCTTCCCGGACTTCAGCGCCTCCAGTAGATCGTCCTCGTCCACGAGATCGCCGCGCGCGGCGTTGACGATCCGGACGCCGTCGCGCATCTTCGCGAATGCTCCGGCGTTGATCGACCTGCGCGTCTCGTCAGTCAAAGGCAGATGCAGCGTCAGGAAATCCGCAGCCGCATAAACATCGTCCTCGGTCTGGACGCGCTCGACCCCGAGCTCGCGGAAGCGGTCCGCCGACACGAAGGGGTCGTAGGCGACCACCCGCATGCCGAGGCCCGCAGCACGGCGAGCGACCTGCTGGCCGATCCGGCCGAAGCCGAGAACACCGAGCGTCTTGTCGGCCAGCTCCACTCCGCCGTAGGTCTTGCGCTCCCACCGGCCCTGCTTGAGGGCTGCGTGCGCTTGCGGGATGTTTCGCGTCAGCGCAACGAGCAGGCCGATCGTGTGCTCGGCCGCCGAGATGACCGTCGACTCCGGTGCATTCGCCACGACAATGCCCCGCCGCGTCGCCGCCTCGACGTCGACGTTGTCGACACCGACTCCCGCACGTCCGATCACCTTGAGGTTGTCCGCCCGCGCGATCAGATCGGCGGTCACCTTCGTCGCCGAGCGGACGATGATCGCGTCATAGCGGCCGATCGCCTCGGCGAGGTCGGAGTCGGCGTCGACGTCGACCTCGAAGCCGCGCTCGCGCAGGAGGCGGATGCCGGCCTCCGCGATCTCTTCGCGGACGAGGACTTTGCTCAAACGGGGGTGTGCTCGGCCCAGGCTTCGAGAGCGCGGGTGACTGCGACGCCGCGCTCGATCTCTGCGCCCGCGTCCGTGAGGACGAGCTCGACCGCCGCCAACGCGGAGGTGATGTCGAAAATGTCGAACCAGCCGATGTGGCCGATGCGGAAGATCCTTCCCTTCAGGTCGCCCTGACCGTTGGCGATCGTCATCCCGAAGCGGTCACGCAATCCTTTGACGACCTCCGTCGAGTCGACGCCGTCCGGCGCGCGAATCGCCGTCACGACCGCCGAGCGCTCGTCGTCCGGGGAGAACAGCTCGAGCCCCATCGCCTTCGCGCCTTCGCGACACGCTCGCCCGAGTCTCGCGTGGCGGTCGAACGCCGCTTCGAGCCCTTCGTCCAGCAGCAGGCCGAGCGCGACGTCGAGCGCGCGCACGAGGGAGACCGCTGGAGTGAACGGTGCGTCGAGCTTCGCCTGCCCCTTGCGGGTGCGCTCCCAGTCCATGACGTAACGCGGAGCGGTCGCGGTCGCGGATGCGGCGAGCGCAGCGGCGGACACTGATGCGAACGCGAGACCGGGCGGGCACATGAGCGCCTTTTGCGAGCCGGATACCACGACGTCGATTCCCCAGAGGTCCGACTCGAGCGGGACGGCGCCGAGGCTCGACACAGCGTCGACGACGACCAGCGCGCCGGCTTCCTTCGCGACGGCCGCCAGGCCCTGCACATCGCAGACGACCCCGGTCGACGTCTCCGAATGGGTGAGGTAAACCACCTTCACCTCGCCCGCGTCGGAGAGCGCGGAGCGCAGGTCCTCGGGCTCGGGCGTCTCCCCCCATTCCAGCCGCGCGTGCACGAGGTCGGCGCCGAACGCCTTCGCCATTCCTGCCCAGCGCTCGCCGAAGTTTCCGGCCGAGAGAACGAGCTGCCGGTCTCCTGCAGAGGTCAGGTTCGCGACCGCCGACTCGAACGCGCCCGTCCCGGACGTCGTGAACATCAGCACGTCGTTCTTGGTCCTGTACACGGCTTGCAGCCGCATGAGGCAGCGCTCGTAGATCTCGCGGAAGTCCCGCTCGCGGTGATGGATGACCGGTTTCGCCAGCTCTGCGAGGACCTCCGGCGGCACGGGAGTCGGTCCCGGCGTCAGCAGGTAGCGCTTCTCGGCCATCGACCTGAGACTAGCGCGGCCTATGGCTGTCGAAGCTGCGCCACCGCACCACGGCTGCGGCAAGCGCAACAGCGCGAATCATCCGGAAACGACCTTACTAGGACGCCTCTTCGAGGCAATCGCCACGAATAGGCCTAACTTATGAGGCGCCGGGGAAGTCTTACCCCTTCGACACAACTAGCTGTCTTCGAGCTGCGGCACAGTCATCGAGGCGGCGTTGATCCGGGGGGATCACTCAGATGCGTTCCAAACTCACACTCGCGCTCGCGTGCGCCTGCGCCCTTGGGGTCGCGCTGGCTTGCGCTGCAACTCTCCAGGCGGAGACGACGCCCGAACCGCCTACGGAGACCGAGACAGAAACGGTGCAGCTACAAATTGACCACTGGCAGATCCAGCGGGAAATCGACAGATATCGTCACGAGACCTGGCGCTGGCAGCGGCTGATGGGCCGCAAGCTGACCCGCAGCCTCAAGGACCCGCCCGCGGACGTCGAGGCGAAGATCGCGGTCTGGAAGCAGGTCGCGTTGAAGACGCGCTCGCGCGCCCAGAATCCGCCCCACAAGCGTCAGTGGCTCTGCATCCACCGGTACGAAGGCTCGTGGACGGACCCGAATCCGCCGTACTACGGGGGCCTACAGATGGATCTCGGCTTCCAGCGCACCTATGGCCGCCGGCTTCTCTTGCGCAAGGGAACGGCGAATCACTGGACGCCGCTCGAGCAGATGTGGGCTGCAGAACGTGCCCACCGATCCGGACGGGGTTTCTACCCGTGGCCGAACACAGCACGCTACTGCGGGCTCATCTGATGCCTAGTTAGGGCTTCAGCTTCTCCCGCAACAGCTCGTTGACGACCTTCGGGTCGGCCTTTCCCTGCGTCTCCTTCATCACCTGGCCGACGAAGAAGCCGAGCAGGCCCTCCTTACCGCCCCTGTACGCCGCCACCTGGCCGGGGCTATCCGAGAGAACGCGCTCGACTAGCGGCTCGAGCTCGGCCGTATCGGCGACAAGGGTGTCGCCGAGGTACGTCTCCGCGCGGAATTCCGGATCGGCGCTCTCCGACAGCGCGCGCGTGAACGTCTCCCGGGGAATCGTAGCTCTCGCCGCGATCAGTTTCCCCAGCTCGCCGCCGTTTACGGCGGCAGGGTCGATTCCGGTCGCGACGAAGTCGTTCATCAGGACGTTGGAGGCCGCCTTCGCGTCGATGCCTGCAAGCGCGACCTGCTCGTACAGCGCTGCGAGTCCGGCTGAGCCGTTCAGCACCTCCGCGTCGTAGTACGACAGCTCGTACTCCCGCTCGAAGCGGCGGATGCGCGCGCCAGGCAGCTCGGGCACCTCGGTACGGAGTCGCTCGACGACGTCGGGCTGCGGCTCCAAGGGCACCAGATCAGGCTCCGGGAAGTACCGATAGTCGTCGGCCTCTTCCTTGCGCCGCCGCGGGGTGACAGTGTCCGATTTCACCTCGTAGTCCAGCGTCTCCTGGACGACCTCGCCGCCGGACTCCCACGTGTCGATCTGACGCCTGAGCTCCGCCTCGATCCCGCGGGCGATGTGGTTGAACGAGTTCATGTTCTTGAGCTCGGTGCGTGTGCGATAGCCCGCCTCCCCCACCTCGCGCACGGAGACGTTGGCGTCGGCGCGCAACGTGCCCTTCTCCATCTCCGCATCCGAGATGCCGATCTCGACGATCGTCTGGCGCAGGAGCTGCAGGAAGCGTTTCGCCTGGTCCGCGGAGCGCAGGTCCGGCTGCGTCACGATCTCGACGAGCGGCGTGCCACCGCGGTTGAAGTCGACGTTGGAGTGCGCGGATCCGACGATGCGGCCGGTCGCACCGCCGACGTGAATCGTCTTTGCCGCGTCCTCTTCGAGATGCGCGCGCACGATGCCGACCTGGGCGTCACTTTCGGGACCGGGCACGACAAAGGAGCCGTCGATGCAGAGAGGCTCGTCGTACTGGGAGATCTGATAACCCTTCGGATTGTCGGGATAGAAGTAGTTCTTGCGGTGGAAGACCGCACGTTCGGCAATCCGGCAGTTGAGGGCGTGCCCGAGCTTGATCGTCCACTCGACGGCCGTCTGGTTCGGTACGGGCAGTGCACCGGGAAACGCAAGGCACACCGGACACGTCCGCGTATTCGGCTCACCTCCGAAGCCCGACTCGCAACCGCAGAACATCTTCGTGTTCGTCTTGAGCTGCACGTGGATCTCCAGCCCGATGACGGGTTCCCAATCAGTCACGCGAGGAATTCCTTCGCCTTGAGCAGCGGCACTTCGATGTCGCCACGTACCTCGAAGATCGCGAGGTATTCCTCCAGCAAGCCGTGCATGCGGATGAGGCAGAGCTCTCGTTCCCCCGCTTCGAGCGACAGCCGAACGTCGTCGATCTGCACGGCGCGCGAGCCGTCCAGCACTCGCGGCGGCACGCCAAACACTCGCTCGACCGCGAGGACGAAGTCGGCGGCTCGATCGACGATCGTCTTCATCGCAGCCGTTCCGGGACGGTGTCGAAACCGATCGCGCGCTCGAGTGCATGGCCGGTTCGAAAGAGTGTGTTCTCCGAGAACTGCGGGCCGATCAACTGCAGACCGACCGGCAGTCCCTCGGACAGGCCACAGGGGATCGACAGCCCCGGAAGCCCCGCCATGTTCGGCGGGATCGTCAGAACGTCCGTGAGGTACATGGCCAGCGGGCTCGCCGCCTTCTCGCCGATCTTGAACGCAACGGTCGGAGACGTCGGGCTGACGAGGACGTCGAAACGCTCGAACGCCGCGGCGAACTCGCGCGCGATCACCGTTCGCACCTTCTGGGCCTGACCGTAGTACGCCTCGTAATAGCCCGCGGAGAGGGCGTACGTTCCGAGCATGATCCGCCGCTTCGGTTCGTCGCCGAAGCCTGCGTCACGTGTGCGCGCGACCATGTCGTAGTAGTTCTCCGCGGGTACGCGGAGCCCGTAGCGCACGCCGTCGTAACGCGCGAGGTTCGAGGACGCTTCCGCCGGCGCGATCAGGTAGTAGCAGGGCAGCCCGTACTCGACGGAGCGCGGCAACTCGCACTCGCCGACGTCCGCTCCCAGCTCGGCGCAGAGATCAATAGCGCGACGCACCGCCTCTGCCACACCGGGCGAGATCCCCTCGGCCTCGTTCAGCTCTTTGGGGACACCGACGCGTAGACCCTTGAGGTCCTCCGCCTGGGGCAGCTCGACCGGCGGAACGTCGACCGTCGTCGAGTCGCAGTCGTCGCGCCCACTGATGATCCCGTAAAGGAGCGCGTTGTCGCGCACCGTTTTCGTCACCGGGCCGACCTGGTCGAGGCTGGACGCGAACGCGACGATGCCGTACCGCGAGACGGTTCCGTACGTCGGCCGTAGCCCGACGTTCCCGCAGAGAGCGGACGGCTGTTTGATCGAGCCGCCGGTGTCCGAGCCCAGTGCCCACGGAGCCAGGCCCGCAGAGACTGCAGCGGCCGAGCCGCCGCCCGAGCCGCCGGGAACGCGAGTCGGATCCCAGGGGTTCCGTGACGGACCGTACGCCGAGTTCTCCGTCGACGAGCCCATGGCGAACTCGTCTGTGTTCGTCTTGCCGAGCAACTGCAACCCTGCCGCCTTGCAGCGGTCGGCAACGGTCGAGTCGAACACCGGCACGTAGTCCTCGAGGATCTTCGAGCCCGCCGTGGTGCGCACGCCCTTCGTCGAGATCACGTCCTTGAGCGCGATCGGGACGCCGTCGTTGTCGTCGCCGTCAACGAGCGTCAGGAAGCAGTGCAGCTCCCCGTTCCGTGCATCGATCGCTTCGCGGTAGGCCGAACGCAGCTCGGCGCCTGAGGCTTCCCCCCGCTCGAGCAGCCCCTTCGCTTCCTCCGCTGTAAGCCGGAGGGTGTCGATCATGCCGACGACTCCTCGGCAACGCCGGTGGGCGGCACGCGGAAGAGGTCGCCGTCGCGCTCCGGGGCGTTGGCGAATGCATCGTCGAGCGGCAGCGAGGGCCGCGCCACGTCAGGTCGAAAGACGTTCACGACTGACAGCGGATGCGAGGTCGGCGGCACGTCCGAGAGGTCGAGCTCCGAGACCTTGCCGACGGCGGCAAGGATGTCATTCAGCTGCTCGGTCAGGCGGCCGATCTCGTCCTCGCTCAGTTCGAGCCGGGCGAGCGCCGCGACGTGCAGGACATCCTCACTCGAAATCGCCATCTGTGACTCCCATCAAAACAAAGGGCCCCCTTTCGGGGGCCCTGGTATTTGGTTCCGAAAGGAAAGCTAGACAGGCTGGACGTTCGCGGCCTGAGCGCCCTTGGGGCCCTGCACGACCTCGAACTCAACTCGCTGACCCT
>Ga0307305_10000439_pt1 | contig 14813 bp, 13 predicted proteins | sample ER_DNA_186_FD_194512 | JGI IMG/M metagenome (GOLD analysis project Ga0307305, IMG submission 194512) | Bulk soil microbial communities from the East River watershed near Crested Butte, Colorado, United States - ER_DNA_186 | ecosystem: Environmental > Terrestrial > Soil > Floodplain | place... | reverse complement strand
TCTTGCGGACGCGCGACTTGGGCACGACGGCCTCCTGCGTAGCAAACCTGGCGACGTAAGCCAGCGAACATTCCCGGCGCTGCGGACCTAAGCGTAGCCGCTCCTCGCGGTGGTCGGCGCGATCGGCGTTTTCCGACGACGGTAGTAACTAATAGATATTCTTCAGTTTCTCTTAGTGACCGTACTCGCCGCCGATATCGCGATGAATGGATGGGGTCGTGCGACACGCTACCCGTGTTGCGGCAAGACGTGGGTGGCGCCGACCGACACGGCCGTGCTCGACCCGGTGCCCAGCCACCCGCGGCAGCGGCCCACCCTGCGGCTGATCACGCTGATCACCTGCGACCCGGCCTGGACCGGCACCCACCGGGTGATCGTCACCGGAGTCCTGGTCGCCGCCAAGCCCCGCTAGATGAAGCCTCAGACACCTCAGGAGCGGGCATGTACGCCTGGCTCTGGCGCCGGCTGCCCGGCCGCACCCCCGCCCGGCGGGGATGCTGGCCCTGATCATCCTCGCCGTGGCGGCGGCCCTGTGGTTCTACGTCTTCCCCTGGGCCTCGCGGCACCTGCCGATCGACTCCTCCGGCTTCACCGGCTGAGGTTTAAGATCCCGGTGCCGTCGGCCGGGCCGCTCGGGGTCACGGTGGGCGTGGCCGTGTCCGTCGGCGGTGCGCTCGGCGACTGCCCGGTCTGCACGAAGATGGTGACCGTGGAGCCCTTCGTCGCGGAGCCGTTGGCCGGCTGCTGGCTGAAGACCGTGCCGTTGGCGTACTGCGCCGGGCCCGACCCCTGCTGGACGTTGACCTGGAAGCCGGCCGTGGTCAGGACCTGGCTGGCGGTTTGCTGCGAATCCCCGACCACCGACGGCACCGAGACCGCTCCGCCGGACACGGTGATGGTGATGGTGGCGCCGGGCGCGGCTGTGCCTCCGCTCGGGTTCTGGCTGATCACCTGGCCGGCCGGGGAAGACGAGGTGGCGTCGGTCTTGACGTCGACCTTGAACCCCTTGGCCTGCAAGGTGGCCTCGGCCTGGCTCTGCTGCTGGCCCACCACGCTGGGCACGGCGACCGGTGCCTGTCCCTTGGAGACGAACAGCGTCACCAGGGTGTTCGCCGGTACGTTGTTCCCTTCGGCAGGGCTGGAGTTGATGACTTTGTTCGCCTCGACGCTGTTGGAATTCCGGTAGACCAGCGTCGAGCGCAGGTGCTGGGCCTTGATCTGCGCCTGCGCCGTGGCCACCGGCTCGCCGTTCACCAGCGGCACCGCGTACGTCTTGCCCGCGCCGGCCAGCAGGTAGTAGGCCACGCCGCCCACGACGGCGATCACCAGCACCACGCCCAGGACCCACGGGATCCAGCGCCGGTTCGAGCCGCCGCCTGCGCCGCCGCGGCCCCCAGAGCCCGCGTAGTCATAGTCCCGGCCCGCGTAGTCGTAGTCCTCGACCGGCGGGATCTGCGAGGTCGCCCCGGCCATCATCGTGCCCGTGCCCATCCGCTGGGTCTGCGGGTACATGTCGAACCGGGTCGGCGGGGCCGCGGCCACCGGCATGCCGGAGGCGGCGCGCTGCAGGTCGGCGCGCATGTCCGCGGCGGTCTGGTACCGGTCGGCCGGGGATTTGGCCATCGCCTTCAGCACGATCGCGTCCGCCCACGGCGGGACGTCCGGGTCCACCCGGGACGGCGGCACCGGGTTCTCCCGCACATGCTGGTAGGCGATGGCGACCGGCGAGTCGCCGGTGAACGGCGGCCGCCCGGTCAGCAGCTCGTACAGCAGGCACCCGGTCGAGTACAGGTCGCTGCGCGAGTCGACCCGCTCGCCCCGGGCCTGCTCGGGCGACAGGTACTGCGCGGTGCCGATCACCTGGGCCGTCTGGGTCATCGTGGCCTGGGCGTCACTCATCGCCCGGGCGATGCCGAAGTCCATGACCTTGATGTCGCCGTTACGGGTCACCATCACGTTGCCCGGCTTGATGTCGCGGTGCACGATGCCGGCCTGATGGCTGTAGTCCAGCGCGCGCAGCACCCCGTCGATGATCTCCAGCGACCGTTCCGGCAGCAGCCGGTGCCCCTCCTGCAGCAGGTCCCGCACCGTGCGGCCGTCCACGTACTCCATCACGATGTACGGCACCGGAACGCCCGAGGTCATGTCCTCGCCGGTGTCGTAGACCGCCACGATGGACGGATGGTTGAGCGAAGCCGCGGACTGCGCCTCGCGGCGGAACCTCGCCTGGAATATCTGGTCCCTGGCCAGGTCGGTGCGCAGCGTCTTGATCGCGACGATCCGGTCGAGTCTGATGTCACGGGCCCGGTACACCTCGGCCATGCCGCCACGGCCCACCACGCCATCAAGCTCGTAGCGGCCACCGAGTAGACGGGGCTGTGTCATATCTCGCACTGTGCCAAACCACCCTGCGTTTTTTCTAGTGTCTCACTGAGATGTCGACGGAGGCGAAGATGACGGCGGGGTCACGGACGGCGATCCCGTGTCCGTCGGGCTCGATGAGCTGCTCGCCGAGGAGGACGGACTGGCCGGCGATGAGCTCCCGGAGGACTTTGTCGGTTTAACGGACGTGACCGGCTTCGGGTTGCCGCTGGGATTCGGCACCGGGACCGAGGCCCTCGCGGTCTGGCTGGGCGTCGGCGTCAGCGTACTCGACGAGGGCTGGCCGGCCTGCTGGGCCGGCGGAGCGGCCGACGAGCTCAGGTGCTGCGCCGAGTTGAGGTCGACGTTCCCGCTGTTCCGGCCGGAGATGTGACCGGTGAGGTACAACCCGGCCGCGGCCGCGGCCGCGCACAGGGCCGCGGTCGAGCCGGCCACGACCAACTGGCGGCGCCGGCTGGCGCGGCCCGGAATCCTGATACCCCATGGGCCGGGGAACGGCCCGGTGCCGGGATCTCCCGGGCCGGACAGCGCGCCGGTGGCCGCGGCCGGCAGGTCGGCGCGGGTCGCGCCGGGATATCCGGGCTCCGCGGACTCGCCCAGGGCCAGCGCGCCGCGCAGCATGTCGGCACGCTCGGCCACCAGCCGGACGCTGCCCGGCCGCTCCTGCGGCGTCTTGGCCAGCATGTGGTAAACCAGGTCGCTGACCGGTTCCGGCACGTCCGGCGGCAGATCGGGCACCGGCTCGTGCTTGTGCGCGAACGCGATCGCCAGCGGCTCGCTGGCCGTGAACGGCGGGCGCCCGGCCAGGCACTCGTACGCGACCACGCCGAGCGAGTAGATGTCGGAGGCCTCGGTCACCTGGGCGCCGGTGGCCTGCTCGGGCGACACGTACATCGCCGTGCCCATCACCATGCCGGTCTCGGTCAGGTGCGACGCCTGGGCCGCGGCCACCGCGGTGGCGATGCCGAAGTCGGTGATCTTCGTGGTGCCGCCCGCGGCGACCAGGAGGTTGCCCGGCTTGATGTCGCGGTGCACGATGCCGGCCTGGTGGGCGGCGGCGAGCGCGCGCGCCGCCTGGCTGACGATGTCCAGCGTGGCGTCCGGCGAGAGCCGGCCCGCCCGGGCCAGGATCGCCGACAGCGGTTCGCCGTTGACCAGCTCCATCACCAGGTACGCGCCGCCGAACTCGGCGGATTCGCCGTAGTCGTAGACCCGGGCGATGCCCGGATGGGACAAGCTGGCCGCGTACCGTGCCTCGGCCCGGAACCTGGCCAGGAACGCCTCGTCGCCGGCCCGCCCGGTCGGCAGCAGCTTGACCGCGACGGACCTGTTGAGCAGGTCATCCTCGGCACGCCAGACCTCGCCCATGCCGCCGGCCGCGATGCGGTCGGTCAGCCGGTAGCGGCCGGCCAGCAGATAATCGCTCACTGATTCCCCACGGCTCGCTGATATGCCTTGATGACCTGCACAGCAATGGGTGCGGCCGCCGAGGCGCCGTAACCGCCTCCCTGAATTATGACGCCGACGGCGATATTCGGGTTGGCGAACGGAGCAAAGCAGGTGAAGGCGGCGTCGTTCAGGCTCGTGACCGTGCCGGTCTCGGCCGTCCCGGTTTTGCCGGCGATCTCCACGCCGGTGACGTCCTGCCGGAAGGCGTAGGCCGTACCCTCGGGCTGCTGGACCACGGCGAGCATCATCTGCTTCATGCTGTCGGACACGGAGGAGGAGATCGACTGGCTGAGCACCGACGGCGACATGCCCTGCACCGTGCTCAGGTCGCTCGCGGTAACCTGCTGCACCAGGTCGGGCTTCATCAGCGAGCCGCCGTTGGCGACGGCCGCGGCGAACATGGCCTCCTGCAGCGGGGTGACGGTGTCGCTGAACTGGCCAATAGCCGAGAAGGCGGTCAGCGCCTGGCTGGCCGGTATCACGTAGTTGCTCTTCGCCACGGGCAGCGGGATGGTCAGGTCGGCGTCGTTCATGCCGAACTGGCCCGCCATGTCGTTCAGGGCGTTGGCGCCGACCTGGATGCCGATCTTGGCGAAGGTCGTGTCGCAGGACTGGGCGAACGCCGTGATCAGCGGGGCCTGGCCGCTCCCGTCGCCGCACGCCTCGCCTTGGTCGTTGTGCAGGATGTGCTGGGTCTGCGGCAGGGTGAGGGTGGTCGGCGAAGCGACGTTGGTGTTGATCGTGGTACTGGGGCTCTTGGTCAACAGGGCCGAGCTCGTCACGATCTTGAACGTCGAACCGGGCGGGTACGTCCCCTGCAGGGCCCGGTTCAGCAGCGGCTGCGCCGGGTCCTTGAGCAGCTTGTTGTCGATCTTGTTGAGCTTGGCGCCGTCGTGGATAGCCAGCACGTTGGGGTCGAAGCTGGGGTAGGAGGCCAGCGCCAGGACCGCGCCGGTCTTCGGGTTGAGCGCCACCACCGCGCCCGGCTTGCCGAGGGCCTTGAGCGCGTTCCAGGCCGCGTCCTGCGCCTTGGAGTTGACCGTGACCTGAACGGTGGCGCCCTTGGTCGTCTTGCCAGTGATCAGGTCGATGATCTTCCTGACATCGAGCGAGGAGTCGTTGCCGGACAGCAGCGAGTTCTTCGCCGCCTCGATGCCGGTCGCGCCGAAGATCGTGTAATAGCCGGTCACCGGGGCGTACTCCGGGCCCGAAGGGTAATACCGCTGGTACTTGATGGAGTCGTTGCCGCTGCTCAGCCTGGAGGCCGCGATGACCTTGCCGTCCGAGGTGACGATGCTGCCGCGCTGGTACTGGTTCTGGGCCGCGTAGAAGGCGCGGGAGTTGCCTGGCTTGCTCGCGAGGCTGGCGGTGTCGAAGCCCTGCAGGTAGTTGACGTTGACGAGGAGCAGCACAAACATCACGAGGACCGCGATCGAGATCCGGCGCAGCGCACGGTTCAATTGAGCGTCACCACCTGAGTCAGTCCCTCCTCCTGTATCGGCCGCGGCGGCGGCCGCCGGGCGGTGTCGCTCACCCGGACCAGCAGCGCGATGAGGATCCAGCTGCCCACTAGGGAGGACCCGCCTTGCGACAGGAAGGGAGTGGTGATGCCGGTCAGCGGGATGAGCCTGGTGACGCCGCCGACGATGACGAACACCTGCAGGGCCAGCATGAAGGAGAGGCCGCCGGCCAGCAGCTTGGAGAACGGGTCCTTGACCGATATCGCGGTGCGCAGCCCGCGCTGCACGATCAGCCCGTAGATCAGCAGGATGGCCATCACCCCGGCCAGCCCGATCTCCTCGCCGAACGCGCTGAACACCAGGTCGCTCTGCACCAGCGGGGTGATGTACGGCTGGCCGCCGCCCAGGCCCTTGCCCAGCAGGCCGCCGCTGCCCATCCCGTACAGGCCCTGGACTAGCTGATAGGAGTTCCCCTGCACGTTGGCGGGGGTGAACGGGTGCAACCAGATGTCGAACCGCTCGCCGACGTGGCCGACGAGCTTGCTCGCGGCGAACGCGCCGACCACGAACATGAGGAAGCCGAGCAGCAGCCAGGAGGTCCGGGAGGTCGCGATGTACAGCATCGCGACGAACAGCCCCATGAACACCGCGCTGGTGCCGATGTCGCTCTCGAAGATGAGCAGCAGCAGGCTGGCCACCCAGGCCAGCAGGATCGGACCGAGGTCGCGAGCCCGCGGCAGGTCGAGGCCGAGCACGCGGCGGCCGGCCAGCGCCAGCACGTCCCGCTTGGCCACCAGGTAGCCGGCGAACGCGGCGGCCAGCGCCAGCTTGGCGAACTCCTCCGGCTGGATCGTGGTGAACGAGCCGAACCGGATCTGGATCCTGGCCCCGTTCACCTCGCTGATCGACGCCGGGAGCAGCGCGGGCAACGCGAACAGCAGGATCCCGACGGCACCGAGGGTGTAGGTGTAGCGCTGCAGCACGCGCGGCTCGCGGATCAAGACGAGCACGGCAACGAAGCACCCGATGCCGATGGCCGAAAAGGCGATCTGCAGGTTGGCCTGCGAGGCGCTGATCGCGGGCACCCCCCTGGCCGGGTTCGCCTGGGCCGACAGACGGTCCATCATCACGATGCCAAGTCCGTTGAGCAACGCCGCGAGCGGGAGCAGCAGCGGGTCAGCCCACGGGGCGAACTTCCGCACCGCCAGGTGGGCCAGCAGGACGATGGCCAGGTAGACGGCTAGGTAGAGGGCCGCGCCCGCGGGCAGGCCGCCCTTGAGCGTGAAGCCGACGTTCGCCAGCGCGAACGCGACCAGGGCGAAGGCGAACACGAGAATGATCAGCTCGGTGCGCCGCCTGCTGCGGGACGCCGGGGGCAGCGGACCCGTCGGGTCAACGGCCGGCGACGAGGCGGTGATGCTGTTCACGAGGCCTTAGCCGGGTTGAGGTCGGCGGCCGCGATGCCGAATACCGTTGACGGGGGGCACATGGCGCCGGCCAGGGGAGGCTCGGCGCCAGGGTCGGCGACGGCGGCCGGCGGCTTCTTGTGCTGCTTGTTGGCCACCACCACGGCCGCCTTGTAGGCCTTGAAGAGATTCTCCCTGGCCACCCAGGCCTGCCGGTTCAGGTAAGCCTGCTTGCAGGCGTTGACGGCGTTTTGCAGGTTGGCCACGATGGCCCGGGCGCTGCTCAGGTTGCTGGCCGCGTCCGTGGCCTTGACCGTCCCCTGGTAGGGTGCCGGCACCTGGGCGAGCTGGATCTGCGTCTGCTGGTAGGGATGGGACAGGCTGACTCCGAGGATCCGCTGGTTGACGCCGCTGTAGATGACCACCTGGCCCTTGCTGTCGGCGCCGACGTAGTACTGGTTCTGGCTCCACCGCCAGGCGGCGTAACCGCCGCCGATGACGACGGCCAGCAGCACCACCAGCGAGGTGGTCACGATCGGCCAGCGGCGCCGTCTGGGCTGGGCCCGGTGGCTGCGCCGGGCCCGGACGGCGGTCATGTCCGTGCCGTTCTCGCTCGCCAGCGCGAGCGCGAGGTCGTCGGGGTCCAGGTCGTCCAGTGCCACCATGGGCCGCGCGACCGTCATCGACGGGTGCCCGTCTTCGTCGTAGGAACCGTCGTAGTGATTCCCCTGGTGGTCTCCGTCCGTGCCGAACGGCCCGGTGCCGTCGGTGCTCAGCCGCGAGTCGTGGCCGTTAGCGGCCGCGCCGGCCAGCACCGGCGTCCCGGTCGGGGATACCCGGGAGGCGGCCGTGTCCACGACATCCGCCACGATGCAGGTGATGTTGTCCGGGCCGCCGCCGTGCAGCGCGAGGTCGATGAGCTGCCGGGTGACGGCCTCGGGGTCCTCGATGGTCGCCAGCGTCTCGCGCAGCGTCTCGTCGCTGACTACCCCGGACAGCCCGTCCGAGCAGAGCAGATACCGGTCACCCGGCTGGGCGTCGTGCACGGACAGGTCCGGCTCGGCGACCGACCGGCCGTCCAGGGCCCGGAGCAGGAGCGAGCGCTGCGGGTGGGTCGAGACGTCGTCGGCGCTGATCCGGCCCTCGTCGACCAGCGACTGCACCAGCGTGTGATCGTGGGTGATCTGGTAGAGCTCACCCTCCCGGAGCAGGTAGCCGCGCGAGTCGCCGATGTGGCACACGGCCGCGTGCCCGTCGGACCAGAACAGCGCGGTCAACGTGGTGCCCATGCCCTCGACCGCCGGGTTGGCGATGATCATCTCCTGCAGCCTGGTGTTGGCCGCGGCGACCGCCGCGGCCAGCTCGGCCATCATGTCGCCGCCCGGCGGCTCGGAGTCGAGTTTCGCCATCGAGGCAATGGTCAGCGAGCTGGCCACCTCACCCGCGGCATGCCCGCCCATTCCGTCCGCGACCGCGAGCAGGCGAGGTCCCGCATACGCCGAGTCCTCGTTACCTTCACGGAGGAGTCCGACGTCGGAACGTACCGCGTAGCGGAGTACAAGTGTCATCTGCGCAGTTCCAGAACGGTCTTACCGATGCGGATCGGCACGCCCACTGGCACGGGCATCGGCCGTGTCACCTTCTGCCGGTCCAGGTAGGTGCCATTGGTCGAACCGAGATCCTCGACGATCCACTGACCGTCCTGCGGGAAAATCCGGGCATGTCGGCTTGAAGCGTAGTCGTCGTTGAGCACTAGCGTGGCATCATTGGCCCGGCCGAGCGTGATCTGCTGCTGGGCGAGATCCAGGCTGGTCCCCTTCAGCGCGCCTGCCGTCACCAGCAGCACCCGCGGTGACCCGCGGCCGGGCCGCGGGGGCCGGGCCGGGCGGCCCTGGCGCGGCGCTTGGGCCTGGCGCGCCTTGCTCCGCCTGGCTGTCGTCGACGGGCCGCCGAGCAGATCAGTGCGGACGACTCCGATGGCCGCTATGACGAAAAGCCACAGCACGGCCAGGAACGCCACCCTGATGATAGTGAGAGACAGCTCGTTCATGTGCGGCCACGCCCTTGGACCCTAGTAGGTGGTGCGCGAGTAAGCGGTGCCCTGGCCTTCGTCCTGGCCGTCCTGGTGGAAGACCAGCGTGGTCCGGCCCAGCGAGACGTGCGTCCCGTCGGTGAGCGCCACCCGGCGGACCGGTTGGCCGTTGACGAAGGTGCCGTTGGTGGAACTCAGGTCCACCAGCACGACCTGGCCGTTTTCCACCCTTAGCTCCGCATGGTGTCTGGACACACCCGGATCCACCAGCCGCAGGTCACAGTCCGTGCCGCGGCCGAGCAGCGTCACCGGGGTCTGCAGCTCGTAGGTGTGCTGGTCGCCGCCTGCCGGGCCGCCGGGAGCCCCGGGGCCGGAGACCAGCAGCCGCGGGTGGCCGGGGAAGCCGCGCCCGGACGTCCGGGGCAGGTCGCTGGCCGGCATCCGGATCTCGCCGCCCTCGATGGTGGAGCCCCTGATGACGCCGGACCGGATCCTGAACGTGCCCGTGGTCATGTCGGGCACCCCCTCGAATCGCATCCGCACCGGGCCGACGAACGAGTAGCCCTGCTCCTTGGCGTAGTCCCTGGCTAGGTTGGCAAGCTCGACGCCGAGGCTCTCGGCGTACACGTCGAGGCGCTCGTGGTCGGTCTCGGACAGCTCGACGACGAAATCGTTCGGCACCAGCGTGCGCCCCTTGGCCACGATGGCGGCCCGGTCGTCCATCTCGCGCTGGACCGCGCTGGCCACCTCGACCGGCTGCAGCTCGGACCGGAAGGCGCGCGCGAAGGCACCCTCTACCATGCCTTCAAGACGACGCTCGAAGCGCTGCAGAACTCCCAACGTGCCACCTCCCTTCACGTCCCTCGCCCCCGATGGTATCCGGGGCGCGGGAGCGCTCGCGGTCGTGCTAACCTACTCGTTGCCCAGGGCGGGTGGCGGAACGGCAGACGCGCACGGTTCAGGTCCGTGTGTCCGAAAGGACGTGAGGGTTCAAATCCCTCCTCGCCCACGTATTGATTATGGAACGACGATGACGGGGCAGCGGGCGTGGCGGGCTAGCCAGCCGGAGACGGAGCCCGCGACGCGATGCCAGATATGCTTCGGCGCCCCGATCACGAGCGCGTCCGCGTTGAATTCCTCGGCGGCCGCGGCGAGTTCCCTGGCCGGGCTGCCTCGCCTGGTGCGGACGTGCACCTCCACGTCGCAGGGCCCGGTGACCTGGTCCAGTTCGGCCAGCAGCCACCGCTCCAGCGCCTCGGCGTCGCGGGGCACCCCCACGACCTGGCCGGTCAGCGGCTCGCAGTAAACCCCTGACGAGCATACGTACACGACCAGCAGCGGCCGGCCGAGCCGCTGGGACACGCCAGCCGCGTAGGCGAGGGCGTTGCGGCTGGAGGCCGAACCGTCGTAGCCCGCGATCACTGGATGTTCGAGCCGGAGGGCGGATGACTGCGGTTCGGCATGCGGAGCCGGGCCAGGAACGCTGGCGTCGGTTTCGGCCGCCACCTCGGGAGGTGGCGTGCGGGAAGGCCGTCCCTGCGGGTCCGGCTGGCCCGGTGACGGGCTTGACTCTGCCTGGTCCATGATCCGCGTCCTAGCGGAAGACCGTTTCCTCGACAGCCATACCCTGATGATTGCCCCGGATGGACGGCCTTACTCGTTATTTGAAAAGCACTATAGATCAACGCGCGGCCATATGTGAGTACTCACCGGCGGTCACATGACACGATGTTCAGGTGACCGAAGGGCAAGCGGGGACGGTCGGCAGCCGGACGGATGCCACGGCCCGCGCCGTGATCGAGTGTGCTGCCGATGCGATCGTCGCTTTCAGCACCGATCGCACCGTGATGCTCTGGAATCCCGCGGCGGAGCGGATGTTCGGCTGGGCCGCGGCCGAGGTCGTCGGCCTGGAGCCGCAGATCATCCCGGAGGAACTGAAGGCCGAGCACAACGCGGTGCTGGAGCGGGTTAGGGGCGGCGGCCAGATCTCGTTCGCGACCCGCAGGATCCGCAAGGACAGCACGGTCATCGACGTACGGATCGACACCAGCGCGCTGACCGACGGGGCGGGCGAGGTGACGGGCTGGGTCAACGTCTGCCACCAGACCGGGGAAGACGACGTGGCCAGGCACTATATGGCCGAACGGGCCCGGGTGGTACGCCGTCTCGGCGATGTCGTCGCCGACATGAACGCGCAGCGCGACCTGGAGTCGGTGCTCGACCGCATCGCGGCCAGCCTGCGCGAGCTGACGAGCGCCGACGCGGGCGGCTTCGTGCTCATCGAAGACGACACGCTCCGGCTGGTCAGCACGGCCGGCCTGCCGGCCCGGCTGCGCGGGAGAACCGCGACGCTGTCCACCAGCCTGGTCGGCGAGCTGATGGGTTCGGGCAAGACGGTCATGATGGCGACCGGTGAATCGGGCGGTTTCGACGACCTGATCTGGTCGGCGCTGCCCGGCCTGCACACGATCGCGCTCGGCCTCTCGCACGTGGCGGGCAAGCCGTACGGTGCGCTGTACGCGCTGTACAGCCGGCGCACGCTCAGCCACGTCGAGCTGGAGCTGCTCGAGTTGCTGGCCGGCCACGCCGGCGTGGCCCTCACCAACGCGATGGCCTTCGAGGAAGTGGTCAGGCAACGCGCGCATGAACGGGCGGTCATCGACGGCAGCGCGGACGGCATCGCCGTGCTCGACGAGGCCGGCCTGGTCCGGCAGTGGAATCCCGCCGCGCACCGTATCACCGGGACAGCCGCCGCGGACGCCATCGGCAAGCCGCCGTCGTTCCCGCTGCCCGAGCCGGGCTCCACGCTGAACTGCAAGCTGCCCAACGGGCGCTGGCTCGACGTCCTGTGCACCTCGCTCGCCGACGGCGGCGGGGAGCTGGTCATCGACTTCCGCGACGTCACCGCGGCCAAGGAGCTCGAGGAGGCCAAGGACTTGTTCCTGGCCACCACCAGCCACGAGCTGCGCACGCCCATCACCGTGGTGCAGGGCTTCGCCAGCACGCTGGCCAGCCGCTGGGATCAGCTGCCCGATACCGAACGGCGGGCCGCGGTGCGGATCATCGCCGAACGGGCCGGGTCGCTCGGCCGCCTGGTCGAGCAGCTGCTGCTGGGCTCGCGGGCCGGGGCGGAGCAGCTGCCGGTCAGCAATGGCCCGTTCGACCTGGCCGCCGTCCTGCACGGAGCTGCCGCCGCGTTCCGGCCGCTGTCGGACAAGCACGCGGTGGTGGCCGACGTCCCGGACGGCCTGCCCCGGGCCAGCGGCGACACGATGGCCACCGACATCATCGTCGGCCAGCTCCTCGAGAATGCCTTCAAGTACTCGCCGGACGGCGGCACGGTGCGCGTCCGGGCGCAGGTGACCGGGGAGTGGATCGAGGTCACGGTGGAAGACGAGGGCATCGGCATCGCCGACGGCGACCACGAGCGGATCTTCGACCGGTTCTTCCAGGGCGAGGCCGGCGACCGGCGCAGGTTCGGCGGGGTGGGCATCGGGCTGTTCATCGTCCGCCGGCTGGCCGAGGCGCAGCACGGCGAGGTCACCGCCAGCACGCGCCCTCAGGGCGGTACCTCGATGTGCCTGCGGCTGCGGCCCGCCGCGGATTAGGGCCTTACCCGGCGGCCCTTAGCCGGTGGTCCCTTAGTGGTCGGCGCCGTGGTCGTTGTGCTCGGGCTTGTCCCGCTGGCGTGGCTCGCCGCCGGTGGCTTCCAGGTAGGCGTCGATGATCGCGGGTACGTCGTAGCCTTGCCGCACTATCTTGCCCCTCTCCAGCCAGATCACCCGGTTGCAGCTCGCCTCGATCTCGGTCAGGCTGTGCGAGACGAGGAACACAGTGCCCGCATCCGCGCGCAGCTGGACGATCCGTCCGTGGCTTTTGGCCCGGAAGTTCGCGTCGCCGGTGGCCAGTGCCTCGTCGATCATCAGGATCTCGTGGTGCTTGGCGGACGCGATGGAGAACCGCAGCCGCTGGGCCATTCCGGTCGAGTAGGTGCGCATGGGGTAGTCGATGAAGCTGCCCACCCCGGAGAAATCCACGATGGACTGGAAGCGCTCCTTGGTCTCCTGCGGCGTCATGCCCATGGCCAGGCAGCCGAGCACCACGTTCCGCTCTCCGGTCAGGTCGTCGAGGAGCGCGGCGTTGACGCCGAGCAGGGCGGCCTGCCCGCTGGTGTAGACGCAGCCCTGCTCGGGCGGCAGCAGGCCGGCGATCGCCTGCAGCAGCGTGGACTTGCCCGAGCCGTTCCGGCCGATGATGCCCACGGCGTCGCCGTGATTGATCACGAACGAGATGCCCCTGATCGCGTGCACCTCGCGGACCGACGGGCGGCGCTGGCGCTTGATCACCCGCATCAGCGCGGTCGCCGCGGTGCCCTTGTCGCCGCCCGCGCCGAACACGCGGTAGACCACGTGCAGGTCATCGACGACGACGATGGGCTCAGCTCCGTTGGTGGCTACGGGCCCGCTAGCCACGGCCGTACCTCGTTTCCGCCTGCCAGAAGAACACGAACCCCACCACCACCGCCACGATCGCCCAGCCGATGCCCCACAGCCACAGCCCGTTCATCGACACCGTCCCGTGGCAGTAGGCGCTGTATTCCAGGTAGGGCTTCTTCCCGGTGTGGTAGAGGGCGCAATTCGCCGCGTTGTACGGCTTGCTGCCAGGCCAGCCGATCCGCTGCGTCTGCAGTATCGAGTTCCGGACCAGGCCGATATAGACCGCGGCCGGGTTGATCTGCAGCAGGTGCGTGAGCGTGTGATGATGCCGCAGCGAGCCGATGGTCTGGATGCTGAACATGACCCCGGAGAAGTACAGCCAGGTACGGATGAGGAACGGCAGCAGCTGGCTGAAGTCATCCGCGCCGGCGCCCACCCGGGCCATGCTCAGGCCCATGCCGACGTTGAACAACGCCTGGAGCGCCAGGGCCGGGAGAGCGAGCAGCCAGTACCAGGTCAGTGGCTCGCCCGTGACCAGCACGATCACCGTAAGCACGATCATCGACATGACCAGCTGCTCGAGCTCGATCAGCACGTACCCGATGGGCAGGCAGGCGCGCGGGAACGGCAGGGCCCTGATCAGTGGCAGGCTGTCCGACATGACCCGGGACGTGGTGATGAACGCCCGCTGGGTGAAGTTGAAGATGAAGATCCCGGTGATGAGGAAGGCCAGGAAGTTCGGCACACCGCGGCTGGTGTCCAGGATGATGCCGAAGATCAGGTAATAGACGGCGGCGTTCAGCAGCGGGGTGAGCACCTGCCACAGCTGGCCGAGCCGGGCCTCGGTGTACATCGCGACGTTGCGCGCGGTGGCGAAGCTCACGATGAAGTGGCGCCGCTCCCACAGCTGCCTGGCGTAGGCGAACACGCCGGGCCGGATCGCGCTCGGCCGGAGCCCGTGCCTGGCCGCCAGGTCGGCGAGCGGCTCGTCGGCCAGGGACGACGGATCTACCTCGGGGATCACCAGATCGTCGGTCAGGGTGCCCGGACCGCCCTGGTCACGTGATCGCTCTCTCATGCAAGCGAGCCTATGGCGTGCCGGGCGGGCCGTGCGCGCAGGAATGAACTGACAACCTTCACGGTGAGACGTTACCGTGCCGGCGGCACGTGCTGGGGCCACTGGGGGTTTCTGCTGGGACGCCGTTACCGTTCAGATATCTGGGATGCTGGCGTGTTTCCGGAACGCTCTCACGGGGCATTTCCGCTCGTACCGGGTTCGCTCAAGGTCGGACAGACAGGCTGGGCTGGCATGGAGGTGACTGCGGCGAGCGTACTGCTGCTCCCGTTCGCGGCGGCAAGCGTGGGCGTGGCCCGGCGGCGCCTGGTGTCGGACCTGATCGCGGCCGATGTCTACGATTCCGCCGTCTGTGACGTCGCGCTGGTCATCAGCGAGCTGTTCAGCAACGCCCTGCGGCACGCGGCGCCGCTGCCCGGGGCCAAGATCCGCGTGGCCTGGCGCATCGACCCGGGCTGCGTCCAGGTCTCGGTCAGCGACGGCGGCGGGGCCACCGTGCCCGAGCTGGGCCAGCCGACCCAGGGGGCGACCGGGGGGCGGGGACTGCGGATCGTGGAGAAGCTGTCCACCCGC
>Ga0307305_10000438_pt1 | contig 14817 bp, 14 predicted proteins | sample ER_DNA_186_FD_194512 | JGI IMG/M metagenome (GOLD analysis project Ga0307305, IMG submission 194512) | Bulk soil microbial communities from the East River watershed near Crested Butte, Colorado, United States - ER_DNA_186 | ecosystem: Environmental > Terrestrial > Soil > Floodplain | place... | reverse complement strand
GATCGACAAGATCGCGGAGGACCTCGGCCTCGATCCGCTCGAGTACCGGAAGTCGATCCTGCAGCCGGCGAACAGCCGCACCGTCAACGACCTTCGCATCACGTCGATGGGTCTGGGTGAATGCCTTGATGCGCTGCAGCGCGCGACGCGCTACTCGGAGCGCCGCGGGCAGCTTGCTCGCGGCAAGGGCGTCGGCCTCGCCGGCAGCGCGTACATCTCGGGCGCGGGGCTGCCTATCTACTGGAACGAGATGCCGCACTCGGGCGCGGAGATCCGCATCGACCGGGGCGGCGGCGTCACGGTCATGTGCGGCACGTCCGAGATCGGCCAGGGCTCGGACAACATGCTCGCGTCGGTCGCGGCGGAGGCGCTCGGGGTCATGCCCGCTGACGTGCACGTGGTTTCGGGCGATACCTCGCTCGCGCCGGTCGACCTCGGGAGCTACTCGAGCCGCGTCACGTTCATGGCCGGAAACGCCGTTCGCGATGCGGCGATGAAGCTGCGCGCGCTGCTCGTCGCGGCCGCGGCGGAGAAGCTCGAGGTCTCCGCGGATCGTCTGCTCACCGCGTACGGCCGCATATACGACCGCGACGATCCATCGAAGTTCGTAGCGTTCGCGGAGGCCGCTGTGCTCGCCGAGTCGAAACACGGGACCCTCGTGGCCGCCGGCAGCTACAAGCCGCCAAAGGGCATCGGCGGTTCGTTCAAGGGCGCCGGCGTCGGTCCGACGCCGGCCTACTCGTACCAGGCCGCGGTCGCTGAGGTGACCGTCGACCTCGAGACCGGCATGGTCACCGTCGACAAAGTGACGACCGCGCATGACTGCGGCCGCGCGCTGAACCCCGCGAACGTGGAGGGCCAGATCGAGGGGTCGGCGTATATGGGGTATGGCGAGATCATCGGCGAGGAGCAGGTGTTCCGCGGCGGTCTCCACAAGAAGCCCTCGCTTCTCGACTACAAGATCCCAACGTCGCTGGACACGCCGGCGCTCGAGGCCATCGTCGTCGAGAGCGTCGACGCCGAGGGTCCCTTCGGTGCGAAGGAGGCCGGCGAGGGCCCGCTGAACCCGGTGATCCCGGCGATCGCGAACGCGGTGTACGACGCGATCGGCGTGCGCTTCGACGAAACGCCGATTACCGCGGAGAAGATCCTCACGGCGCTCGGCAAGCGCGATCGACGGGGCGAAACGAAGTCGCGGATCGGCCCCGACGGCCTCGACTCCGGAACGCCGAAGGGCGATCCGAAGCGCGCGCTGCGACGGCTGACCGCGTCGACCGATGCGCGCGAGCGGAAGCGACCGAACTAGATGCTGCGCCTTCCGCGGTTCCGCCTTCTCGAGCCGCGCTCCTACGGCGAGGCGGCGCAGCTGCTGGCGGAGAACGGCGCGGGCGAGCTCGACCGGAGCCGCGGGACGCCGACGCTCCGCGTGATGCTCGTCGCGGGCGGCACCGATCTCTTTCCGAATATGAAGAGGCGCCAGTTCACGCCCGAGATTCTCATCTCGCTCGCGCGCGCGCGCGACGCTGCGGGCATAGAGCACAACGGGCACCTCGACATCAGCGCCGGGACGACGCTCACCGCCGTGGCGACCGACACCGGAATACGCGAGCGGTATACCGCCCTGGCCATGGCCGCCGAAGTGGTCAGCACGCCACAGCTTCGCAACATGGGGACGATCGGCGGGAACATCTGCCTCGACACTCGCTGCAACTGGTACGACCAGTCGCTCTTCTGGCGGACCGCCGAAGGGTTCTGCATGAAGACCAACCCCGATGTCGTGTGCCGCGTCGCGACCTCGAGCCCACGGTGCCTCGCGGTCGCGAGCGCCGACACCGTGCCCGCGCTCCTCGCGCTCGGCGCGAGCGTCCATTTCGAAGACGCGAACGGCCCGCGCGAGGTGCCTTTAGCGGAGCTGTACCGCGAGGACGGCATCAAGCCGATGGCCATGCGGCAGGACGAGGTCCTCACCGACATCACGATGCCGGCGGCGGACGGTTGGCGAAGCACGTACATGAAGCTGCGCGATCGCAACTCGTTCGATTTCCCGATCGCCGCGGTCGCGGCCGCGGTCCGCTGGGACGGCACTACGGTGACAGCGGCACGGGTCGCGATCACCGCGCTCGGGTCGCGGCCGGTCCTGATCGAGGATGCGGCGAGGCCGCTCATCGGGACGCGGCTCGACGATGTCACCATCGCGCTCGCCGCCGAGGCGGTCCACAAGGTCGCGCGTCCGATGGACAACACGTCGGGCACGATCTCGCAGCGCAAACGCGCGGCTCTCGTGTTTACCGAGCGCGCGCTGCGTTCGCTTCGCCCGGCCTAGAGTGCGCGTCGTCGCTGTCGTGACCGCCGCGGGATCGGCGGAGCGATTCGGCGGGAAGAAGCTGCTCACCCCGATCGACGGCGAGCCGCTCCTCGATCACACGATCGACGCGCTCCTCGATGGCGGCGTCGCCGAGGTAATCGTCGTCGTCGGAAAGGATGCCCGCGCCGAGCTCGAGCGTGACGTCAACGCGATGCTCGACCCGCGCGTGCGTGCCGTCGAGAACCCCGACCCGTCGCGCGGCATGTTCAGCTCGATACAGGAGGGCGTCGCACAAGCGCAGGGCGACGCGATTCTCGTGATGCCCGGAGACATGCCGTTCGTCTCACCCGATACGGTTCGCGCGGTGATCGCGGCGTACGAACAAAAGCCCGCGATCATCTCCCCGCGTTACCGCGGAAAACGCGGTCACCCAGTTGCCCTGCCAGCCTCGCTTCGCGATGAAATTCGTGCGGCCGACCCTCGGGCCACCCTTCACGACGTGATTCACGCGCACATGGACATGCGCGTGGACGTGGAGGTAGGCGACCCCGGAGTCGTGAGGGACGTCGACCGGCCCGAGGACCTGGCCAAAAGCTGAAACGGGCGCGAGTTTCCTAAGAAATCGAGCAAGGGCGGATACTGGGGAGATGCGGGAGATCTTCGCTCGGATGGCCGAGCTCGAGCGTGAGGGGCGGCGGTTCGCGGTCGCGACGGTGGTCCGCACGACCGGGAGCACTCCTCAGGTCGTTGGCGCAAAGCTTCTTGTCGACGACCTCGGGCGTCTCGTCGGCACACTCGGCGGCGGGTGCGTCGAGGGCGACGCGTTCGCCGAAGCGAAACACGTCATCGAGAGCGGCGAGCCCTCCCTCCGCGAGTACGAGCTCACCGAAGACCTCGCGTGGGACACCGGGCTGGTCTGCGGCGGCACGATGTGGATCTCGATCGAGCCGGGCGAGCGCGTGCTGCGATTCGCCGGCCGCGATCTTCTCGGCGACGTGCTCGCGGCCTCGGCCGGCGGCAAGCCGGTCGCCGTCGCGACCCTCATGCGCAAGCGTGGTAAGGACGTGATCGCGGCCGGAAAGCTCTTCGTCGAGACCGACGCGAGTGGGGGTGGCACCCTCGGTGACCACGCGCTCGACGCGCGGGCGAGGGCCGCGGCGATGGAAACGCTAAGGCAGGGCACGGCCCGTTCCGTCGTCCTCGACGAGGAGACCGAGCTTCTCGTCGAGCCGGTCATGTCGCGGCCGCGCCTGGTCATCGCGGGCGGTGGTCACGTGGGCCTCGCGATCGCGAAGCTCGGCGTGCAGCTCGACTACGACGTCACGGTCATCGACGACCGCGCCGAGTTCGCGAATCGCGAGCGCTTCCCCGGCGTGAGCGAGGTCGTGAACATGGACATGGCCAAAGCCCTTGAGACGATGCCCATCGGCTGGAACTCCTTCGTGATCGTCGCGACGCGCGGCCACAAGCTCGACTCGCAGTGCCTGCGCGCCGCCGTGAAGAGTGGCGCGCGCTACGTGGGCCTTCTCGGCAGTAAGCGCAAGACGATTCTCATCGCGCAGATGCTGCGCGGCGAGGGAATCGCCGAGGAGCGGATCCGCGCGGTGCACGCGCCGGTCGGTCTCGATCTCGGTGGACGCACGCCGGCGGAGATCGCCCTCTCGGTCCTCGCCGAGCTCTCGCTCGAGCGGCACGGCGGCTCGGGCCGGCCGCTCCGCCTTTCCGATGAGCTCCTCGAACGAACGCTCGGCACAAACAAACGGGACTAGCTCCGCCGACGAGCGCGCAGGCCATACACAGCGAGCGGCTCGACCTCGTGCTCATGCCGATTCCACTGCTCGATGCGCTCATCGCCCGCGATCGCGCCGCGATGGCGGCGCTCGCCGGTTATCGGATCCCGGCGGACTTTCCGAATGTGGGCGCACGTAAGCTCGCGCGCTATCGGCGCGACCAGATCGCGAACGACGCGTCGTGGGCACCCTGGTCGCTGCGAGCGATGGTGCTTCGTGATGCCGCGACGATGGTTGGCTACGTGAACTTCCACGGTCCGCCCGGCGTGAACGACACCGCGACACCGAACGCGGTTGAGCTGGGGTGGACCGTTTTCCCGAATCATCGGAAGAAGGGCTACGCGACCGAGACCGCACGCGCGCTTATGGACTGGGCGGCCACGGAACACGGCATCCGCCGCTTCGTGTCGTCGACCACACCAAACAATGCGCCATCTCTGCGGGTCCACGACAAGCTCGGGTTCGCGCGGACGGGTCAGGTGGTCGACGGCGAGATCATCTTCGAGCTGCGCCGCTAGCTCGGTTCGCTGATCTCGTTCACATCCTGAGGATGCGGCGGTGTGCCTTCGGGCTTGTCGCTCGCCGCAGGTGGACTGCCACGACGCTTGTCGGTGAGACCCTGCTTCTGTTCCTGATCGCGCTCGTTCTCGAGCTTCTTGCCTTTATCCATGACCGCGGCACGCGCACGGCGCGTGCCAGGCGTCGGCTAGAGGCGAGCCCACCACTGGTACGCACGACGCGACCACGCGTTCCACGCCTCGCGCTTCATCAGTAGGGCGAACCCGGCTGTCAGGAGGATCGCTCCGCTCGCGCCGAAGAGCGCCCAGTTCGGAAGGCGATTCACGACGTCGATGCTCGCCCGGAGCGTCTCCGCCCCCAGGGCTGCAAGCGCGCCTGCGACCAGCCACCGACGCCCAAGAATCACACCGACGACTATCAGCAACGCGATCTGGAGGAACACGACCAATGTTCCGGGCAGGAAGGGTTCGTTCCAGCTCGCGACGAGCGACGGTCCGAAAAAGAGCGCGGACCCGAGAAGCTCGGCCCCAATGAGGGCGCGCTCGGCGAGGACCTTCGGCGCGTATCGGATCGCAGCCAAAGTGATCGCTATCAGCGCGGCGCCCGCGGCAATCCCGTGAAACTGCCTCGCCGCGGGGTCGCCAATGATCCACACGGCCATCACCGCAACGGTGGCGAGGCCGGCGCTCGCGAGGGCTCTTCGCGAGAAAGCGATGCCTATCGCGAGGAGCCCGAGTCCCTCCGCAAGAACGCGAGCAGCATGTCCGCCACCCGTGCTGAACGCGGCGGTCAGCGTTAGCTCCAGAGGCAACGAGACCACGAGTCCGGCCGCGAGGATCTCGAGCGCCATCTCGAACTGCGCCGGGAGCCGTCGCGGTAGGTATCGCGGGATCGCGAGGACTAGCGCCAGGACCACGACACCGGTGCCCGCCACGAAGGGTTCGGCCCTGGCGGCGTCGCGCAGAGCGACCAGTCCCGTTGCCGCCAGCATCGCGGCCGCTGTTCCAAGGAGCCCGCGCCGACCGGACCAGAGCCCAACGGCGACGATGACGGCGCCGGCGGCGAGGACGCTCGCACCATGCGTGAGGGCATCGTCCCCGAACGCCGTCGCGCGTACCAATGGCGGGGCGAGGACGAGCAGAACGCCAACGACCTCGGCGGCGTCGCGCAGCTCGTTCGGCAGACGCCACGGGATGCGCGGTGTCAGAAGGACGAGGGCGATGGTGACGACGCCGAATGCCGCGGTCGATGCTTCAAGGGCCAGCGGGGCCGCGGCCGCGCGCACGACGACAAGACCGAGCGCTGCGATCGACACGGCGCCGAGCTCGCGCAGCCCACGACCGCTTGCGAACCGGAGGAGGATCACGCTCTCCGCGAGCAGCACGATCGTTCGTGTGGCCGCGTCCTGTTGCCAGCTTTGAAGGTACGTGGGGCCGAGGAGCACGATCGCGGCCGCGAGCTGGGCCGGCAAGAGGAGATCCCGCCTGAGTGCCGGCGAGCCGAAGGTCGCGATGCCCCAGGCGGCGAGCGCGAGATATGTCGCCGCTGGGACCGTGAATGCCTCGATCGCGCCAGGGTGCAGCCGCGCAACCACGATGAGCACGCTCGCGAGGTAGGACGCGGTCGCGAAGAGAACGACCCGTTCGGTTCTACGGTGAAGCGCTTCGATCAACGCGAGCGTCCCGAACACCGCGAAAACCGGCGATGTGGCAAACCAGACCGATGTGTCCCACACGACGGCGCTAAGCGGCCGCGCGATCGCGAAGCCGAGCCCGACGCCGACGCCGGCGAGCGCCGCGGCGATCGCGATCTCGCGTGCGACCCGCGCGAATTCGTTCGCCCGCAACCGGCTCAGGTACGCGGGGGCGTACAAGAGGATCGCCGCGGCCGCCAGGGCGAGCGGGCGAATCTCCTCGGCAGGTTGAAGCCATCGGCCGACGGAGACCGCTGTGACCGCGGCGAATGCGGCGGCGATCCACAGATGCGCGGGGCGGTGGCCGTCGAAGGCGGCGGCGACGATCCCGACGGTGGCGGCGCCCGCGAGAATTGCCGCGAGGGGGGCGTCGCTCCAGGCAAGTGCGACGACGAGCGCGGCGCTGGCCAGGCTTGCCACGGAGCCGGCGTCCCTGAGGATCGGCAGCCGCCTCCGGGCGACCGCCGTGAGCGCCGCGATGGCGGCGGTAATGGGCGCAAGACCGAGAGCGAGCACGCGCAGGTCCATGCCGTCGAACAAGACGACTCCGGAGCGTGTGAGACCGGCCCCGACGAGCGCGAAGACCACGCCGACGTGTAGTGCGGCGGCTCCGAGAAGGACGAAGCCGAAGAGATCTGGGGCTGCCTTGTCCTGCCGTGATCGCCATGCACGCGAGACGGCAAGCGCCGCCAGAAGGAGCGCCATCCCGATATAGGTCGCGGCTCCGACCGGCGGAGCTCGCCAGTAGGCAGCAACCGGCAGGAACGCGCCGGCGACGAGCATGTACCCGACGTACCGCGCCCGATGGCGTGCCCACATCGGTATGGGAGACGACGTCTCGCCCCGGTCGCCGAGCTCTCGGACGAGCGCGTAGGCGATGGCGAGGAGACCAGCCAGGAAGCCGTAGGTCTGTGCCGGGCTGCGGACTGCGAAGAGCAACGCGAAGCTGATCGCCGCCGGTCCGGCCACAACGAGCCAGCGCTCGCGCGGGTGGTCCGTACCGACGCGCGCGGCGTAATAGCCGGTCCCGAGAAGCCCGAGGGCGGCGACCGAAAGGCGCTCGGCAAACACGAGGTCGTTGAACACCGAGGCGGTCAGGGTCACGGTTGCACCGAGGATGAAGGCGACCGGCATCAAGAAGCGCCCCGGAAGATCAAGCGGGGCGATCAGCAGTGCCGCGCGGCCGTTTTCCATCCGGGCCGCCAGCTGAACCGCGAGCGGATATGCCGCCAACGGAACGAAGAACCATCCGGATGGCAGCTTGAGAAGAACTCCTACCCCGGCGAGCGCGCTCACCGAGGCAATGAAGAACAGGTAGGAGTACGCGCGGCCGTAAGCCATGACCGCGAGCACGCCGTAGAGCCCCGCAGCCACAAGAGAACCGAGCACCCACATCGCCGGCGAGCTGAACGGCGAGACATGAGCGACGAGCGCGTAGTACGCGCCGAAGTCGAGGGGCACGAGAAGCGCTCCCACCACGAGGAACGTCTGTCCAGCTTCTCGAACACGCGGGATGCGGTGGCAGAAGAGCCCTCCACCGAGGAAGCCGAGCGTGCCAACGAGCATGAGGACGAGGCGCACCGTGTCGGAGATCTGCTGCCCCGAGACGTTGACGAAGATCAGTGCGGCGACGACCACGAGGAACGCACCGAGATAGAGGAGAAGACTTGGCGCACGCTCCGGCGTGAAGAAGGTCTCGGCGAAAGAAGGACCTGCCGGTTTTGGCGGGGTCGCGACACGCACGGGCATCGCCCGCTCGGGGAGCGTCGCCGGACCAGGGACCATGGCCGGTCGCGCCGCCGTTACGACCGTCGCTCTGATTGATCGTCCAGTTGTGTTCTCGAGCTCGCTCACGACGATCTCGCGGATGCGGTCCGCCGCGACCCCGTCCAGGGCGCCGGTTGCGGTGAGACCATCGAGAGAGTTGAGGAGGTAAGCGCGCCCGAACGTCACGAGCGCCGGCGAAAGCTGGAGCGTCCGACCGCATACGGCGCACGTAGGTCTGCCAACGTCGGGTTGGCCGGCTCCGCAGAAATAGCAGTGAATCGTACTCACGGTCCCCGCCGTCCCTTCCCCATGCTGACGCGCCAGACCATCATCCTCACCGCTCCAAGTCTTTTGGCTAGGGCACCATCGGTCCGTCGGTCGGGCCACCGTGTGGGCGTGTCCTCCGACACGGTCCGTCTCACATCCGCCGTGCGGGCGCCGTTCTATCGTCGTGAGATCGGAACGGTGACGTTCGGTGAGCTTTTGGAGCGCCACGAGCGCGAGATCTTCGCCTACGTGCTGCGCCTCACCGGAAGCCGGGCCGATGCCGACGATCTCTACCAGGAGACGTTCCTCGCGGCTTTCCGCGCGTGGCCGCCGCCCCGCGCGGGCAACGAGCGCGCGTGGCTGTACAAGATCGCGACGAATAAAGCGATCGATCAAGTGCGACGCACACGCCGCCTTGTTCCACTGGCGGACCTCCGCCTTGCGGCGCCGGAGCGCGACGGCGTGACGTTGTCGGACCTCGCGACGGCCGTACGCACGCTGCCGACCGGACAGCGTGCAGCGTTCGTCCTGCGCAAAGTCGAGGGACGCTCCTACGCGGAGGTCGCGAACGCGCTCGGATGTAGCGAGGTGGCGGCGCGCTCGCGCGTTGCCGAGGCAATGAAGAAAGTGAAGGAGGCGGTCCGATGAATGCGCTCGAACCACTCGTAGACGAAGCGCGCGAGCATCTCCTCGCGCGCGCGAAGCGGGAAGGACTCGTCCGGGTCGGGTACGGCATCATGGACTCGCCGCTCGGTCCGCTCTGGATCGCGGTCGGTCCGCGCGGTGTCGTGAACATCCATTACGGCGTGACGCCGGATCCGCGCGAGCTCGCGCGGATCACGCGCGCCTACGGTCCGGGAGTGCTGCCTGACCGGCGGAGCTGCGACCGCGTGCTGACCGAGCTCGACCAGTACTTCGCCGGCCGGCGCAAGAGGTTCGATGTGGAGGTTGACCTCGCCCCGCTCACGCCGTTTCAGCAGCGGATCCTCATGGCGACGGCGCGCGTCCCGTACGGCGAGCTCACGACATACAAGGTCGTCGCGCGGCAGGCTGGGAACGAGCAGGCGTCCCGTGCCGCCGGGGCCGCGCTCGGCGCGAACCCGATCCCCATCGTGGTCCCGTGCCACAGGATCGTCGCGGCCGACGGCACCCTGGGCGGCTACGCCGGCGGGCTCCCAGCGAAGCGGCGCCTCCTCGCGCTTGAGCGCGGAAAGGCCGAGGTCCCGGCCGGCGGCTGGGAGCGGTCGCGGCGGTAGCCTCTGACTGTCTATTCGTGGGGAGGCCGTTCGTCGTACCTACAGAACGGCAAGGGAGGCCAAAGACATGAGCAAGTACGCATTCCTCTTCCTCGACGACGGCGTGGATTACCAGGCCGCGCCGACGCCCGAGCAACAGAAGGTGTACGCCGACATCTTCAAGTGGTTCGAGACGAACGGGTCGCTGATCGCCGACGGCGGCGCCGAGCTTCAGCCCACCCGTACCGCCACGACGGTCCGTAAGAACACCGGGAAAGCCACGGTCGTCGACGGGCCCTTTATCGAGGCGAAGGAGTCCGTCGGCGGCTTCAGCGTCATCGAGGCCGCGGACATGGCCGCCGCGGTCGACCTGGCCAAGACGTGGCCCGGATACGGCATCGAGATCCGGCCCATCCGCGAGAGTTAGGGAGACCGAAGATGGCCAAATATGCGTTGCTTTTCTTCAACGACGAGTCGTTTCGCGATCGCTCGAAGGACGAGGTAGACGCGGTGTACGCGGAGGTCACGCGCTGGTCGCAGGACCTCCAAGGAAAAGGCGTCCTCAAGGGCGGTATGGAGCTGCAGTCGAAGGGGACCGCGATGACGGTGCGCCGGGTGAACGGGGCGATGCGTGTGTTCGACGGACCGTTCATCGAATCGAAGGAACACGTCGGCGGCTTTGCCATGATCGAGGTCCCCGATCTCGACGAGGCGATCCGCATCGCGAAGGCCTTTCCGGGCGGCATAGAGGTCCGTCCGATCGTGGAGCACTGAGCACCGACATCACGAGCGAGGCGGTGGCCGCGGTCTTCCGCGAGGAGGCAGGCCGGCTCACCGCCGCGCTCGTCAAGCGGCTCGGTGATTTCAATCTCGCCGAAGAGTGCGTGCAGGACGCCCTGGTCTCCGCGCTGGAGCACTGGCCGCGCGAAGGGATCCCGAATAACCCGGGCGCGTGGCTCATGACCACGGCCCGTCGCAAAGGCATCGATCGGCTCCGCCGCGAGAAGCGATACCAGGAGAAGCTCGCCGAGCTGGAGGAGCCCGCGATGAACACCTCGAGCGCGACGAGCCTGCCGGACGAACGTCTCGAGCTGATCTTCACCTGCTGCCATCCGGCGCTCGCCCGCGAAGCGCAGGTGGCGCTCACGCTCCGCTCTGTGGCCGGTTTCACGACGCCCGAGATCGCGCGTGCTTTTCTTGTTCCCGAGGCGACTGTCGCCCAGCGGCTCGTCCGCGCGAAGCGGAAGATCGTCGACGCGCGCATCCCGTTCCGCGTGCCCGATCGTGAGGCACTTCCCGAGCGAATTGAAGAAGTCCTCGCGGTGCTCTACCTCATGTTCAACGAGGGCTACCTCGCGACCGGCGACCGAGGCACTCACGATCGCGACCTCGCGAGGGAGGCGGAGTGGCTCACCGGGCTTCTCGCCGAGCTCATGCCAGACGAGCCGGAGGTCTTCGGTCTTCTCGCGCTCATGCGATTCAACCTCGCGCGGATGGACGCGCGATTCGACAAGGACGGCGCGATCGTCCTGCTTCGCGACCAGGACCGCTCGAAGTGGGATCGCCGCCGGATCGACGAGACGTTCACCATTGTCGGCCGCTTCCTCACCATGCGGCGTCCGGGGCCGTATCAGCTGCAGGCGCTCATCGCCGGCGCGCATGCCGACGCCAAGACCTGGGACGCGACACGCTGGCCCGACATCCTTCTCTCGTACGACGCGCTTCTCGCGATCGCGGACTCGCCGGTCGTGAGGCTCAACCGGGCGATCGCGCTCTGGCACGTCCACGGCGCGGAACAGGCGTACATCGAGATCTTCCGCTTGGCCAGCGACCTCGACCGGTATCACCTCTATCACGCGACACGGGCCGAGCTGCTGCGCGCGCTGGGGCGTTCCGACGAGGCGCGCGCCGCGGACCGTCGCGCGCTCGAGCTCACCGAGAACCCGGCGGAGCGCGCGCTCCTCGCTGCCCGCCTCACCTGATACTCGGCGCGATGGCCGCGCCGCACAGGGAGATACAACGAGTCGCGGTTCCGAACGCGATGGGCCACGTTGTTCTCGCCTTCGCCGAGCGAACTCTTCGACCGCTTGAGCTCGGTGGACTACGCGACCAGCTCTGGCGCACCCAGACCTATCTCTACGTCACACCCGGGCCGGTCCTCATCGAGCGCGCGCTCGAAGGCTTTCCGCCGGAGATTCGCGCCCTCGGCGCGCGCTGTCCTTTCTTTCGCTACGAGGCGCGAGGCGGCGGCGGGTACTGGCCCGATCGCAACGAGATCTGGCTCGCGGCCGGCGTCGAGACGTACGAAGGACTCCGACAGGTGCGGCTGTCGGCGTGCCATGAGCTCTTCCACTTCATCTGCTGGAACCATCCGCGCTACCGCGCCGATGAGGACCGCGGCTTCGCTCGCCTGCGCAAGGCAGTCGCCGAGAGCAGACCGGTGGTGAAGGACTTTCCACGCTATCGCGGTTGGGTGACGGCGTCCTTCCTACGCCAGGGCGATCACGCGAACGTGGTCGAGTACTTCGCAGACATCCCGACCAACTTCCGCGACACATCGGAGCTGCCGCCGTTGATCGCGGCGCATTTCGCGCCGCTCATCGACGGCTCGGCGTTCCCGGATGAGTTCGACGGGGAGCTCGCAGCCGACGCGTACGAGCTCGCGGAGTTCCAGCGTTCGCTCGCGCCCTAGATCGGCTGCAGCACCAGATCAACCGCCCTCGCGAACATAGCGCCGGGCCTCGAAGCGGGTCCGGAAACCCTCGTCGCGAAGGTTCCGCGCGGAGACGCTCTCCGGCTCGGTCATCGCGTAGAACAGTCTGAACCCACGGTCGTATCCGTAGCGGACGCGCGCGCGGATCATCGCGTTCTGGAAACCGCGTCCGCGGTAGCGCGGCATGACGCTTCCCGAATAAAGGCCCGCCGCGGGACGGTTCATGACGAGAACGCCTGTCGCAGCGGGCAAGCTCGAAACGTGACCGGCGAACGCGACCGCATGCCGACCGGTTCGCAGCTGACGGATCCAGCCACGCTCGAACACCCGACCGATGCGGCCCTTCGAGTCGAATCCTCGCGACGCGAGGCGCGCGTACCAGAATGCACGGCTGCGAAGAACACGCGCGACCCGGAGACCCGCCTGGTCGCGAGCGGCCGGCAGCCTCCGCGGTTCCAAGACGTGCACCTGGTATTCGCCGTCCTCACGATGGAAGCCGTTCCTTTCGAGGAGTCGGACCGCGGTGCGGCCGATGGCCGGATGGAGGAATTCAAACCGGGTCGGCAGTCCGAGCGCGGCGTAATGGCGAAGCGCCAGGTCGACCACGGACTGTGTGGCCGGAACGAAAGTGCCAAAACCGAGGGCGCGGGTGAACAACGCGCCGGGAACCACGGTGGACGAGAGACACACGAGGCCCCTCCGCCGAGCGACTGCCAGGCCGAGATCCTTTTCTATCCGGCGGTCGCCGATCATGTGCAGCTTCATCGAAAGGGCGGCGCAGCGGTCAACCGCGAGGGCGAGCTCCGTCGCGCTCACTCGTGGGCTGAGGCGAAGATCTCCAGACCGCAGATCTCGCGGAAGCCGAGCTTGGCGCAGATTGGCGCCGAAGTCCGTCGGTCACCCTGAATGATCGCCGCGGTGCGCCTGTCGGCGCGCGCATCGGCAAGCCGTCGCGCGACGAGGGCGCTGTACAGGCCCTGGCCGCGGTACTCCTCGAGCGTCGCCGCCCCGCCCAGCAGCACGGTTGGTGAATCCGGGAGATACACGAGAAAGCTCCACGCGACGGGTTTGTCGTTTCCGTCCACGTATCCGAAATAGCCACGCGATTTGACCCGGTCGGCGGTCGCGGCAATGAGCTCGTTGAAGATGCGCATGACCTCCACCGGCATCGCATAGGCACGCGCCATCATCTCGGTCTCGCCGAGGAGATTCTTCATCGGCGTCTCCTCGACGCGCACGCTCGGGTTCACCGCGATCGGCGTGGCGAGGTCCGTGAGCGTCATACCCGAGATGCTGTCGGCGTGACTGAGCCCCACATTTTCGAGCCGTTGTGGAAGATCAGCCGGTCGCGTCGAGGGACCAGTGACCCATCCAAAGGCGAGGTCTCCATAGCGGTGCCGAACCTTCTCGATCATGGCGTCGCATTCACGCTCCGAGAAGCGTGCGTCGCCGCACAGGTTCGCCAGCGGATGCGAGACCTTCGTGATCCGCCCACGCAGTCCGGCGATACCGAGGTCCTGCACCAAGCCGTGGACGGCCGGATAGATAAAGAGCGTCGATTCGATCGCCTCAACGAGGTCGCGCTCGACGACGACATTCACGCTACGAGCGACCGCAGAGCGCGTCGCACGAGCTCGCGCGCGAGCGTCACCTTGTAGCCGTTGTCGCGCAGCGGTGTCGCGCCGGCGAGCAGCCGATCCGCCGCATCCGCGCAGCTCGCATCGTCGAGGGTGCTTCCTTCGAGGCCCTTCTCCGCGGCGATCACGCGCCACGGCACGGGCGCAACGCCGCCCATGATCACCCGAACGTCGCGGGCCACGCCGCGCTCGATCCGCGCGGCCGCGGCGACGGACACGAGCGCGAAGCTCCACGCTTTTCGATCCATCGCCTTCAGGTACGTCCCGCGCCGCGCGAGCGCGGCCTCAGGTACGCGCACCTCGGTGATGAGCTCGCCCGGACGCAGCGAGTGCTCCCGCCGCTCTTTGCCGTGCGGCGCTATGAAGAGGTCGGCGAGCTTCATCCGCCGCGTGCCGCGCGAGCTTGTCAGCGCGATCTCGGCGTCGTATGCGAGCAGGGCCGGCACCAGGTCGGAGGGCGACACCATGGCGCACTCATTGGTGCCGATGATGGCGTGGTAGCGATTCTCCCCGTCGATCGCGAAACAGCGGTTGCCACCCTTGAGCCAGCAGACCGTCCCCTCGTCACGGAAATACCAGCAGCGATTCCGCTGAAGCAGATTCCCGCCGACGGTGCCCATGGTGCGCAGCTGCACCGTCGCCGCATCCTTCAGCGACTCGCGAAGGATCGGCATGGTCTTCGCGAGCGCATCGCTCGTCTCGAGGTCGACGAGGGGCGTGAGCGCACCGATGCGAAGGCCGCGGCCCTTCGCGTGCGACCAGCCGCGCAGGCCTTCGATGCCGGTCAGATCGACGAGCGACTGCGGGCGGGCGAGCCCGTCCTTCATCAGTCCCACGAGATCGGTGCCTCCGGCGAACGCGACCGCACCATTGCGCAACATGCGAAGCGCC
>Ga0307305_10000430_pt1 | contig 14932 bp, 13 predicted proteins | sample ER_DNA_186_FD_194512 | JGI IMG/M metagenome (GOLD analysis project Ga0307305, IMG submission 194512) | Bulk soil microbial communities from the East River watershed near Crested Butte, Colorado, United States - ER_DNA_186 | ecosystem: Environmental > Terrestrial > Soil > Floodplain | place... | reverse complement strand
CGCCGCCATTTACATGGCGGAGAAGATGAAGACTTTGGGTGCACCTGTTGCTCTGGTGGTCACCTTCGGTCCGACGACGAATTTGGCGGCGCCGTCAAACGTGGCACAAGTCATCAACTATCATACGGGCAACACGCTCGTATCGAAGCGGCCAGGATTCAAGGGTTCCATTTCCAACATTAATCTCAATTTGGCTCCTGATATCAATCATCTAAATATCGAGAAGAGCAATCGTCTCCACGCCAGTATTATCTCCAAAATCCAAACGATCGCCGGTCGGCAGAGGCGCGCGAGCCCGTCAGCTGCGGTACAATAGACTGTTGTCGGACGGCGCTATCTTGCTGTATGCGCCACCGAACAACCGATCGCTGAACAAAAGGGCAAAAGTGGCTGAGAAACAAAAAAAATCGCGGGAAACGCTGTCGCGGCGCTTTTGTGTGGCACCGATGATGGAATGGACCGATCGGCACTGTCGGTTCTTCCATCGGTTGTTGACGCGTCGGGCATTGATTTACACCGAGATGCTGACCACCGGCGCCGTATTGCATGGCAATCGCGCCCGGCTGCTTGGGTTTGATCCGTTCGAACATCCGGTTGCCCTCCAGCTTGGCGGCTGTGATCCGCAGGCGCTTGCGAAATCAGCTTGTATTGGGGAGCAATTTGGCTACGACGAAATCAATTTGAATGTGGGATGCCCGTCAGATCGGGTGCAAGTGGGGCGGTTTGGCGCCTGCTTGATGGCAGAGCGCTCGCTGGTCGGCGACTGCGTTGCCGCGATGAAGGCCGCGGTCAAAGTTCCGGTAACGGTCAAATGCCGGATTGGAGTAGACGACCAGAATCCGGACGAAGCGCTCTTTGCCTTCACCCATGCTGTAAAGACAGCCGGCGTTGACGCGCTCATCGTGCATGCCCGCAAGGCTTGGCTGAAGGGACTGTCACCCCGCGAAAATCGCGAGGTGCCGCCGCTTGATTATGCTCTTGTCCACCGGCTCAAAGCGACACATCCGGACCTTGTGGTCGTGCTCAATGGCGGCATTGCGACTCTTGATCAGGCGCGCACCGAACTTGGTGTGCTGGACGGCGTGATGATGGGTAGAGCGGCGTATCAAGAGCCTTGGCAATTGCTCGATGTTGACCCTCTGATTTTCGGGGAGCCCGCGCCGTTTGAGTCACCGAAGGAGGCCGCGACGGCGCTGATGCCATACATCGAACGTGAACTGGCTAGCGGTGTGCGGCTGCACTCTATTACGCGTCACATACTCGGCCTTTTCCGCGCGATACCTGGTGCGCGCGCTTTCCGGCGGCATCTTGCGACCGAGGCCGCTAAGCCTGGCGCCGGTCCAACCGTCCTTGCTGAAGCACTGAGGTTTACGCTGGACAGGGACGCTGATTTGGCGCACATCGCCGCCTGACGTTTTCCCACCGCGTTTTTCGGTCCATCATGATTTTGGGATATCCGATCGGCGAGATCGCCTTGCTCGCGCTTTGGATTGCGGGAGCCGGCATTTTGGTGGGCGTCTTGGCCGGACTTTTCGGTATCGGCGGCGGCGCTATCATCGTGCCGGTCCTGTACGAGGTATTTCAAGTCCTTGCCGTGCCCGAAGACGTGCGTATCCAGACATGTATCGGCACCTCGCTGGCGATCATCGTGCCAACGACCATACGCTCCTACATCGCGCACAAGAAAAAGGGCGCCGTGATCCCGCATGTTGTACGCATCTGGGCGTTGCCGGCGGTGGTCGGCGTTGCAGTGGGGTCGATTATTGCCCACTACGCGCCGGCACCTCTTTTCAAGGTCGTGTTCATTGTTTTTGCAACCTTGATTGCGCTTCGAATGTTGTTCGGTACTGAACATTGGAATCTCGGCAGTGAATTGCCGGGGCGCCCTCTGTTGACCCTTTACGGTTTTCTCACCGGTTTAATTTCATCGCTCGTCGGAGTGAGCGGCGGCTCAGTCTCAAACGCGGTTTTGACATTTTACGAACGATCGATGCAGCAGGCGGTCGCGACGTCTGCAGGAGTAGGGGTGCCAATCACCATTGCCGGCACCATCGGATATATGCTCGCTGGGTGGCCGTACATGGCGCAAATGCCGCCACTTTCGATCGGTTTTGTGTCGTTGATTGGCTTTGCATTCATGGCACCGGTTTCGAGCTACACCGCAAGTTACGGTGTTCAACTGGCTCACTGGTTGCCCCGGCGGAAGCTTGAGATTGCCTTCGCCATCTTTCTGTTTTTAGTTTCGCTGCGCTTTGTTATCAGCTTGATGATCTAGCCGCGCTAGGGCGTCCCACGCATTCGCAATCTGTCCCCACGCACCTCCCAGCTTTGCAGCCGGTTGAGAAAACTCATGCCAAGCAGATTATTCTTGAGTTGACCTGGCGGCGCCACCAGCGCTGGTACCGATCGTTCGGTGAGGCCACCGACGGCAACGCGATCGAGTGTCACTGCGGCCGCTCGCGTCCGTCCGTTGGCAGTATCGATATTGACCGTGTAGTTCAGGACTTCGATTGGTAGGCCGGCAGCCTTGGCGGCTTCTTGCGTCAGCACCACGGAACTGGCGCCGGTATCTAGTACCATTGGAACCCGCGTTCCGTTGACATGAGCAGCGACGGCAAAATCGCCGCCATGACCGCGAACGACTTCGACGTTACGGCCGTGACCGGCCACATGGCCGGGCACAAGCTCCGCTACCACGCGATCAGTAACCTCTCGTAGCTCGAAGCGGTAGCTATAACCCACGACAAGCAGCAGGCCGATGACGGCCCAAAAAAGGGTTGCTTCGATCGCCTTCGACAGCCGCTCGCGGAACAGTGTCAGGATCAGACCGCCCAAAAAAACCAGCAACATGATTTTCAATGCGAGCGAACCGATGTCGTGACGCAGCAGATTTGTGATGGCATCCTGATCGCGGCTTGCGATCAGGGCAGCCAGCGAAACCGCTACACCGAACAATAGTGACCAGACGAGACGGCGGCTCACGGCGTCATCCCATTGCTGTCGCCGCTTTGGTGGCTTTGAACGCCACAAGCCGGGCAGGCAATTCGCGCATGACCTGGGCGCGTTCGGAGGCGTTCATAACGGTCCAGCGCGCGATTTCGTCGACCGTTCGCCCACAGCCCAGACAAAGCCCCGTACGGGCATCGAGGGTACAAACTTTGACGCACGGGGTCTCGATCATTGATTTGACCTAAGTCGCTTGCCGACCATAAACGCGGCAGACGAGAAAACAATTGCGCGATTGTCGCAAGGTCATAAATCCTAGGTGCCAGCCCGGAACAAGGGTTTGCGGTTCAGCTGCCACGTGTCGTCCGACGACGGTTCTGGCTTGCTGCCAGGCGCGATCGAGGGTGCCTGTTCGGCTATGGGGGCCATTGCAGCGACAACCCGCTCCGGCGGAAATGTGAGTGCCGATACGTAATTTGGATTTCAGAGTGAACGTCCCACCGTGAAGGTCGACCAGGCTTTTGGCGATGGGTAAATCGAGGCCGGCTCCTTGTTCCGCTGATTTGATCGAATTCGATCCCTGGCCAAAAGACGCAAGCACTACGGGAATTTCCTCTTCAGGGATGCCGGCGCCGGTATCCTTTACGCTGACGTATTGGCCGCCCGCGGCGGTCCAGCCACCCTTGAGCCAGATTTCGCCACCTTGCGGCGTGAACTTGATCGCATTCGATAACAGGTTGAGACAGATCTGACGAATTGCCGGTTCGTCAGCCCACAGTCGAGGCAATGCAGGCTCGAACATCTCATGAATGATGATGCCGCGGTTGCTCGCGCGCAGTTTCAGAAGGTGATGACAATCCTCAACGATGGAAACGAGCGAAACGGATTCCTCCTTGAGCTCGTAGCGGCCGGCTTCGATGCGTGACAAATCGAGAATCTCATTGATCAGACCGAGCAGATGGACGCCGGAGTTGTGGATGTCGGACGAATATTCCTTGCAAGATGAAGTCCACTGCGACTGCAGTGGTGACAGGGAAAGTGGCGGCGAACACTGCTGTCGGCAGACTCGATGCAAGCATGCTCGATACCGCCACAACCATCAGCATGACAAATAACATGAAGATGCTCGAGCTTTCCTCGGCACCCACGATGCGGATTAGTATGAACATCCACGCCAGCCCATAGAACAAGTCGAGTGTTACGAACCGTACACGCCACGCGCTGGGTGAAATCTCCTGCATTGGGCGTTCAAGGAACTGCCGGCACTTTGCGATCATGACGACATGGATCACCAGCACGGCGGCTGTCCATGTTCCGGCAGCGAACGCGCCGTTCCATATACTGGACATGAATCCGACAGTCGCGACGAGAAGCAGGATTATCAGCGAAGCCGAAATCCGGTTTTGCGCGTATTGCCGTAGCAGTTCGTGGTCGAACGCCGGCTGGATTCCGGTGGATGACGTCAGCCTGTCACGGGCCTCGCGCACATATTGTGCGGCCAGGCGCCGCTTTCACCGGGGAAGTGTCCGGAGGCAGTGCAGCAAGATCGGGTTGTTCGCCTGGAATCGGCATCAATTGACGCTGAACGCTTGCAAAGACTGCAGGCAGCGTCGCGCAAAAACCTTAAGACCAAGCTTAAGAGCGACCTAAAGAGCCTGGTTAATGATTGCTTAAAGGACCTTTGACAGCGGTTTTTCCCCGTGTTCGGCTTCGATGGAGAGACAAACACGCCTGAAATGGGGGGTCGCGAATGAAGCTTTACGATAGCAAGGTGGCACCGAACCCCCGCCGCACGCGAATTTTTCTTGCCGAAAAAGTCATCACTGTGCCGATCGAACAAGTGGATATCGCGGCCATGCAACACAAGACGCCCGAATATGCGGCGATCAATCCGTTACAACGAATGCCGGCCCTGGTGCTCGACGATGGCACCATCATCACCGAATCAATCGCGATCTGTCGTTACTTCGAGATGACGCATCCGGAGCCGCCATTGTTCGGGATTGGTCCGAAAGACATTGCAATTGTCGAAATGTGGAACCGCCGGGCAGAGATCAATTTTTTCTCCAACGTTGCGGCGGTTTTTCGTCACACGCATCCGGCGATGAAGGAACTCGAGATCCCGCAGGTACCGGCCTGGGCCGACGCCAACAGGCCGCGGGTTACATGGTTCCTCGAATTACTCGATCGCGAACTTGCTACGCGAGAGTTTGTTTCGGGCGACCGTTACACGGTCGCTGACATCACCACGCAGGTCGCCGTGGATTTCATGAAGCCGGCGCGCCTTGCGGTCCCCGAAAGCGCCACCAACCTGAAACGTTGGCACGCTACCGTGTCCGCCCGGCCGAGCGCAAAAGCATGATCCCCATCACCCAATCGGCGTGCAGTTCAATGACACGCGAACGAGTCTTGCCGATCAACGATTGAGCAACGCAATCAAGCTCGACGTGTCCCAGCGCTTACCACCCATTGCCTGGATTTCCGAATAGAACTGATCCACGAGCGACGTAACCGGGAGGTGAGCGCCATTCTTGCGTGCCTCACCCAGACAAATCCCAAGATCCTTGCGCATCCAGTCGACTGCAAAGCCGAAATCGAATTTTCCGGCCGCCATCGTTTTATAGCGATTTTCCATCTGCCAGGATTGTGCCGCACCCTTGGAAATAGTGGCGATCAGCTTTTCGATGTCCAATCCGGACTTTTGTGCAAAGTGCAGACCTTCGGCCAAGCCCTGAACCAGCCCCGCGATACAGATCTGATTGACCATCTTCGACAGCTGCCCAGAGCCGGTCGAGCCAAGCAAATTGCAAGCGCGTGCGTAGGCCGCAATAATTTTCTCAGCACGCGAGAACGGTTCGGCATCGCCGCCACACATGACCGTAAGAACACCATTCTCGGCGCCTGCTTGGCCACCCGAGACCGGGGCATCGACAAAATCAAAGCCTCCCTTTTTGGCGGCTGCATAGAGCTCCCGCGCGATTTCGGCGGATGCCGTGGTGTGATCGACGAAAATCTTGCCTTTGCCCATGCCTGCGAAAGCACCATTCGGCCCCAACGCCACTTCGCGCAAATCGTTGTCGTTGCCGACACAAGCCATGACAAAATCCTGGCCTTCAGCTGCGGCCTTGGGGGTAGGGGCAGATTTGCCACCATGTTGCTTAACCCACTGCTCGGCCTTTGCGGCGGTCCGGTTGTAAACGGTCACTTCGTGGCCGCCTTTGTTCTTCAAATGCCCCGCCATCGGGTACCCCATGACACCCAGGCCCAGAAACGCCACTTTCGCCATCCTCGATCTCCTTCAAGAATTTCCAGCATCCCTTGGCCGGGCGCCGTCGATGCCTATCTCCCAATAGGTCATTGCAGGGGTCGGCCCGTCAACAGGTCTGAGCTTAGTAAGGTTGCATTGACCGCCACGCGCTCATGCCTATGGTGTCGGCGCAATAGGCTAATTCGGACGCTTGATCATGGCGGTGACGAGAGAACAAGTGCTCGCGGCTTTGGCGAAAGTGGCGTCGCCTGGCGGAATCGCGTTGCCGGACGCGCGCGTGCTATCCGACGTCGTCGTTTCCGATGGAAAGGTGTTCTTCTCGCTGACCGTCGATGCTGCAACAGTGAAGGCTTGGGAGCCTGTGCGCGAAGCCGCTGAAAAGGCTGTGCGCAGCATTTCCGGCGTTCAGTCGGCCCTCGTTGCACTGACTGCAGAACGCAGCCCCGGCGCAGCCGCCCGGGGGCCGCAACCCGCTCACGTCGCCGCTCAGCCGCAGCGTGCCGCTCATCCCGCCGACAAAGTTCAGCCGGGCATTCCCGGCGTCGACGCCGTCATCGCCGTCGCCTCGGGCAAAGGCGGCGTCGGAAAATCGACCACGGCCGTCAATCTGGCGCTCGGCCTGCGTGATCTCGGTCTGAAGGTGGGCATGCTCGATGCCGACATTTACGGACCGTCATTGCCGAAATTGCTCGCCATCAAAGAGAAGCCGCAAACCATCGGGGGTACCCGGCTAAAGCCAATCGAGCGTTATGGCCTCACTGTGATGTCGATCGGTTTCCTGATCGATGAAGAAACCCCGATGATCTGGCGCGGGCCGATGGTGATGTCGGCCATCACCCAGATGCTCCGCGAAGTGGAGTGGGGCAAGCTCGACATCATGGTGGTCGACATGCCCCCCGGCACCGGTGACGCACAGCTTACAATGGCGCAGCAGGTACCCCTCAAAGGCGCCGTGATTGTATCGACGCCGCAGGATCTTGCCTTGATCGATGCACGGCGCGGCGTAGCTATGTTCAAGCGCGTGAATGTCCCCGTGCTCGGTGTTGTCGAGAATATGAGTTATTTTCTTTGCCCGAGCTGCGGAACGCGGACCGATATTTTTGGCCATGGTGGAGCTCGGCATGAGGCCGAACGTCTTGGCGTATCCTTCCTCGGCGAGGTGCCCCTGCACATGACCATACGCGAGAAATCTGACGCCGGGCTGCCTGTAGTTGCAACCGCGCCGGACAGTGAACATGCGCGTATTTATCGAGATATTGCGACCAAGGTGCTTGATCAGCTCAAAGGTGCGGCGGGCGGGCGGGCCGCTCCCAAGATCGTAATTGAGGCCTGATCCAGCATTGCCGGAACGAAAGAATTAGACGATTTGCGCAATTGGCGCCTTGTGCGCTATCCGGACCGGCATCATGGTAAGGGCCCGCCGGACGTATTCACTGGGGGGCGAAGGCTGAATCGTCAGGGCGCCCGATGGAGGAACAGATGAAACGACGTCAATTTCTAACTGCAATGGGTGCCGGCGTTGCCGCTACCGCGATAGCCGCTCCGTCGATTGCTCAGTCGTCGCCGACTTTAAAATGGCGACTTACAGCCAGTTGGCCGAAGTCGCTCGATACTTTGTTTGGAACCTGCGACTTGTTCGCCAAATATGTATCGGAAGCAACCGACGGCAAATTTCAGATCCAGTCGTTTGCTGCGGGCGAGATCGTGCCCGGCTTGCAAGTGCTCGACGCGGTACAGAACGGCACTGTCGAATTGGGCCACAGTGCCCAGTACTACTATATCGGCAAGGATCCGACCTGGGCGCTGTTCTGCGCGACGCCATTCGGACTCAATGCGCGCCAGCAGAATGCATGGTTTTACCATGGCGATGGCCAAAAGCTGATCGACGATTTTGGCGCCAAGTTCAACACCAAGTGCCTGCTCGCGGGTAACACCGGAGCTCAAATGGGTGGCTGGTTCAACAAGGAGATCAAGGAGCCCGGCGATTTCAAAGGTCTCAAAATGCGTATCGGGGGCTGGGCCGGCAAAACGCTCGCTAAACTAGGTGTCGTCGCGCAGCAAATCGCTGGCGGCGACATCTATCCTGCGCTGGAGAAAGGCACCATCGACGCCGCCGAATGGGTTGGACCCTACGACGATGAGAAGCTCGGCTTCTATAAGGTCGTCAAATTCTACTATTATCCGGGTTGGTGGGAAGGTGGCACCGCCAATCACATGCTCATCAACCTCGCCAAGTGGAACGAGCTGCCGAAAGGCTACCAAGCCATCCTCGAAGCGGCAGCGGGGGCCTGCAATACACGACAGCAGGCCGATTACGATGCGAAGAATCCGCAGGCCCTCAAGCGATTGGTTGCCAACGGCACCCAACTCCGACCTTTCTCGACGTCGATTATGGAGGCCTGTCTGAAGGCGTCCGAAGAGGTGAACGCGGAAACCTCGGCCAGCAATCCCGATTACAAAAAGGTCTGGGATTCGATCGTCGCGTTCCGCAACGACGAATACCTGTGGTGGCAAGTCGCCGAGTACACCTACGACTCCTTCATGATCCGATCCCGGGCGCGCGGGTGAGAGCCGCAATTGCGGAAATTTAAGGGGCCGGCCCACCCAGCCGGCTCCTGGCTGTTTTTGGCTAATATTTAAGCGTTTGTTCTCACTCACGACTTTGGTTAAACCGAATACAGACTGGAATTAGGGCGCGGGCTCAGTCATGGTTTCGACCATAACCCGGGCTGTGAGATGAAACATGGGTCCATCGGGTAGTAGGGGCTCCTGCTATCAAAAAAACACGGGAGGATACGGGATGAAACGACGCCAATTTTTGCAAGCTGCCGGTCTGGGTGTGGCCGGAAGTGCAATCGCTGCTCCGGCCATCGCGCAGTCGATGCCCGAAATCAAATGGCGCATGCCGGCGAGCTGGCCAAAATCGCTTGACACGCTCTTTGGTGGCGCTGAGGTCATGTGCAAAGCGGTCGCTGAGGCAACAGACAATAGATTTCAGATTCAGCTCTTTGCTGCTGGCGAAATCGTTCCAGGTCTAGCAATCGTTGACGCCGTCCAGAATGGCACCGTCGAGATCGGTCATTCCGCTTCGTATTACTACTTCGGCAAAGATCCCACCTTCGCCTTCGGAACCTCGGTCGCGTTCGGCCCAAACCAGCGATTGAACCAAGGCTGGTTTATGCTCGGCGGGGGCAAGGAAGTGCTCAACGAATTCTACAAGAAGTATAATTGCGTAGCGTTACTTGCCGGCAACACAGGCTGCCAGATGGGCGGCTGGTATCGCAAGGAAATCAACACAGTCGACGATCTCAAGGGCCTCAAGATGCGCATCGGTGGATTCCCTGGGCGCGTGTTGCAAAAGCTCGGCGGCGTGCCCCAACAAATTGCTGGTGGCGACATCTATCCGGCGCTAGAGAAGGGCACAATCGACGCCGCAGAATGGGTCGGTCCTTACGACGACGAGAAGCTTGGCTTCTTTAAAGTCGCGCCGCACTACTATGCACCGGGCTGGTGGGAAGGCGGCACGATGCTGTTGGCCTTCGTCAATCTAGACAAATGGAATTCGCTGCCGAAGGCCTATCAGGGCGTGCTTGAGCAGGCTGGTCACTACGCCAACAACTGGATGATGGCTAAGTACGATCAGCAAAATCCTCAAGCGCTTAGACGCCTGATTGCGGGAGGCACCAAGCTGCACGTATTCTCGCAACCAATCATGGAGGCAAGCTACAAGGCCGCGATGGAGCTGCACAGCGAGATCGCGAAAGAAAACGCCAGCTTCAAGAAGGTGAATGACTCTCTAATGGAGTTTACCCGGAACGGCTATCAATGGTTCCAGGTAGCGGAGTTGAACTACGACAGCTTCATGGTCCGTCACTCTCGCTGATTAACTAGACGAAAAACAAAGACCCAGGGGCCCCTCCGTCCCCGGGGCCGCTTTTGTTTGGATGAACCGCTGCCATCCCAATTCGGCGCCTCATTTGAACTCTACCGGCGGCGGCAAATCGATCTGTGGAAGCTCAATTTGTATTTTGCTCGGATCAACACCCGTGCCGGCACCCTTGTAGTGCATCACCATGGCCGGGAAGAGGATCACCAGTACCACCATAATGACCTGGATGATTACGAAAGGCACGGCGCCCCAGTAGATCTGGCCGGTCGTTACGCCTTCCATTCGTTTGCCGGTGATGCGGTCAATGAAGCTTTCGCGGGGCGCCACTGAACGTAGATAAAAGAGCGCAAACCCAAACGGCGGATGCATGAACGAGGTCTGCATATTTACGCCGAGGATGACTCCGAACCAGATCAGGTCGATGCCAAGATGTTCTGCCGCGGGTCCGAGCAACGGGATGACTATGAAGGCGAGTTCGAAGAAGTCGAGGAAGAAGGCGAGCACGAAGACGAAGGCATTGACGAAGAGCAGGAACCCGATCTGTCCACCTGGCAGCGACACCAGCAAATGCTCAACCCAGATGTGCCCGCTGACGCCGTAGAAAGTGAGCGAAAATACGCGCGCTCCGATTAGGATGAACACCACGAAAGCCGACAATTTCGCCGTGGATTCCACTGCCTGGCGGATCAGGTCCCAGTTTAGGCGGCGCTTGATCGTGCCGAGGATCAAAGCCCCGGTGGCGCCCATGGCGCCGCCTTCGGTGGGCGTGGCGACTCCGATGAAAATCGTGCCGAGCACAAGGAAGATCAGGAACAGGGGCGGGACCATGACAAAGGTGGTCTGCTGGGCGATGTGTGAGAGAAAGCGGAAGCCCAGAAATCGATTGGTCAACCAATTGATGACCGCGACAGCGAAGGCAAACATGATACCGAAGAACATGGTAAGCACGACGAAATCGGCGCCGTGAGTACTTGAATTCCGCATCATCATGTAGCCGAACACGCCACTGACAAGCGTAAGCACGGCGAGCGATGTCAGGCCACGGCTCCCGCCTGGCTCGCGGAAGCCGACCGCCTCGACAGGCAGGCCCGGGGCTGCTTTTGGGTAAAGCAAAGTTACCAGGAACACGTAGAAAGCATAAAGTCCCGCAAGCACAATGCCGGGGATAAACGCGCCTTCATACATATCGCCGACCGATTTGCCGAGTTGATCGGCCATCACGATCAGCACCAGCGACGGCGGAATGATCTGCGCGAGCGTGCCGGAAGCTGCGATCACGCCACTCGCGACACGGCGGTCGTAACCGTACCGCAGCATGATCGGCAGGGAGATCAGGCCCATGGAAATGACTGAAGCCGCAACAACGCCGGTCGTTGCGGCGAGCAGTGCGCCGACAAATATGACCGCATAGGCAAGGCCACCGCGCACAGTGCCGAACAGCTGCCCAATAGTGTCGAGCAGATCTTCGGCCATGCCGGATCGTTCCAGAACCAATCCCATGAACGTGAAGAACGGAATGGCGAGGAGCGTATCGTTGCTCATCACTCCGTAGATGCGCTCAGGCAAGGCCTGCAGAAAGTCGGGCGCGAATAGACCAAGTTCAATGCCGATGAGGCCGAAGATGAGGCCTACGGCGCCAAGCGAAAATGCAGCCGGGTAACCGAGCAGCAGAAAGATCACCAGGGCTCCGAACATGATCGGAGCCATATTTGCGATAACGAATGCTTCCATGCGCGACCCCGATTACCTCAGCAGGTAACTAGTGCTTTTCGATTGCGCTCATCACTTCCTCAGCCTCGGTTTCAAGCGAGCTCTTTTGGCCAGCATGCGGGTCGGGAATAAGGTTGCGCATGACCGAGATGCGTTTGATCAATTCAGACAGTCCTTGAACAAAGAGAAAGGCAAATGCGGTCATGACCAGCGCCTTTGACGGCCATTGCGGCAGTCCGCCTGCATTCCACGACTGCTCATTGACCACAAAGGATTTCAAGAAAAACGGAATGCCGGTGATGACCATGACGATGCATAGCGGCAACAGGAAAAACGCATGACCCACCACATCAATGGAGTCGCGCAGCCACTTTGGCAGGAGATTGTTCACGATGTCGATCCGGATGTGCTCGTTGGCCAGCAGCGTCCATGGCGAGCACAGCAAAAATACGATGCTGAAGAGCACCCATTGCAGCTCAAGCCATGAGTTCGACGACATGTCGAAAATTTTGCGCACAGTGGCATTGGCTGCCGACACAATCACGGCAGCCAGGATCAGCCATGCCAGGCGTTTTCCTAGCCATGCGGTGGCTGCGTCGACGACGCGCGTAATCGGTAGCAATGCGTTTAGCAATGCGTCCAGGCCGCCCACTTGACCCTCCCCTCTACCGGCCCCACAAGGTCCGCGGGCCGATGTTTTATTCTTGCTTTATATCCCCAGACCTGGCCATGGGGCCAAGCCCAGCACCTTAATCCGATGCCGGCATAAGGCGTCAATGGAGAATTTGGTACGAAGAACAAGATTGGCGGTTTTTTTGCCGCAACTGGTCGTTCCACATTCCTACCGGCCGAAGACCCTTAAACACGTCCTGGCCTCAAGGGGTCGGAATTGCGTAATCTGGCTGACTTGTTTACCCGCCGGTCATACTCATGTGGCGCTGCAACGCAGGCTTTTGATGCCGACGGTCGATCACGAAATCATGGCCTTTCGGCTTGCGCGTGATGGCCTCGTCGATTGCCTGGTTCAGGAGTTCGTCGCTTTCCGAGGCACGCAACGGACGTCGCAGGTCCGCGGCATCGTTCTGACCGAGACACATGTAGAGAGTTCCGGTGCAGGTGATGCGCACACGGTTGCATGACTCACAGAAATTGTGCGTGAGCGGCGTAATAAATCCCAGTCGGCCGCCCGTTTCCTTAACGCGCACGTAGCGAGCCGGACCGCCGGTACGATAGTCGATATCTTCAAGTGTATAGTTCTCAGCTAGGCGCGACCGCACGATCGACAGTGGGAGATACTGGTCCAGCCGGGACTCATCGACGTCGCCAAGCGGCATCACTTCGATCACGGTGAAGTCCATGCCGCGGCCGTGGCTCCATTCGAGCAAGTCTGCGATCTCGACTTCGTTCACGCCTTTGAGGACCACGGCGTTGATCTTGACCTGCAATCCTGCTGCCTGCGCCGCATCAATTCCGGCGATCACTTTGTTCAAATCACCCCAGCGCGTAATGGTGCGAAACTTTTCTGTATCAAGGGTATCGAGCGAGACATTGACGCGATTGATGCCACACGCTTTGAGCTCGGAAGCATAAGTCTGCAACTGCGACCCGTTGGTGGTTAACGTCAGTTCCTCAAGCGCGCCGCTCGCCAGATGGCGTGACAGCGAACGAACCAAGGTCATGATGCCGCGACGCACCAGCGGTTCGCCACCAGTCAATCGCAGCTTGGTCACGCCTTTCGCGACAAATGCGCTGCAAAGGCGGTCAAGTTCCTCGAGACTCAGCAGATCGGCCTTCGGCAGGAACGTCATATGTTCCGCCATGCAGTAGACGCAGCGGAAGTCGCAGCGATCCGTGACCGACACGCGCAAATACGTGATCGCGCGCTGGAACGGGTCGATCAGTGCCCTCGGTTTCTGCGCAGGGCGATCAAGGTCAATTGTCGAAGCGGCGTTTGCCACCATTGTCATCCATTGCCTGGGCCGGAATCCCATGGCTCACAACCCATATATAGGAATTCTGGCTGATATTGACGATAGCGTCCAGAATTTGCGAGCGGCCTCGCAATCCGCGCCGGCAGAATGGACATGGCGATCTTATTGGCGTACGACAGGCCAGATATGTTGGCCAAGGCGATGATGGCGCCTGAGTAGGCGCGGCTGTCATCGGAGCAGGGGCCGGAGCCGCAGCGGCTTTCGGTCGCGTAGCCGGCTTCTTCGCCGCGGGCTTGGCCGGCTTCTTTGCGGTTGATGGCGATGCGGGTGAAAACTCGACGACGACGGGGTTGGGGCGCAGTCTGGGCGGTTCGCCGATCGCCTCAAGCTTCTCTGTTTCGGGCTGATAGCCATTGAGCGTGAATGTAATCGAGGACGAGGCGTCGACCGGCAACCCAAGCGCGCACGGAGTGGCGGCAGGTTTGTCCGTTGGATGCCTTCGCTTCAGCGAGGGGGTTCGGACTCGAGGCTTACCGTGTCCAGGAAGGGCCCCGACTAGAACGCATTCATGCTTGCCATGTCAGATGAGCACGCGGCAAGCGCCGACAACCGCAAAAAGTCGGTAGATCATGTCAGACTGTCCCACTCAAGCGGCTTCGCGCCGCTCGCCCCAACGTAAGGATACGAGCGTCATCGCACCCGTGCAACATTGGGCATCATTTTATGCCCAATTTCGCATCAAAGCGTCAAAGACCGTACGAAACGGCCGCAATCGACATGGGCAGCTGCACAAAGCTGCTGATGGTCCGGTCAGGTCCGAGCTCCGATACTGGATGCTCGCTATAGCCAAAATCGACGGCAATAACCGGAATGCCTGCCGCACGGGCAGTGCGAATATCGACAATTGAGTCTCCGATCATGATCGCCCGTTGCGACGTTCCGCCGGCGGCCGCCACAGTGCGGCGCAGAATTTCCGGGTCAGGTTTTTCGATTCCAAATGTGTCCGGTCCGCAAATGGCCGCGAACCGCTCTGCGAGCCCGAAACGCTCAAGAAGATTTATCGAGAGGCGCTCGAGCTTGTTCGTGCACACCGCAAACTGATAACCGCACTCGGTAAGCGCATCGAGTGCAACGTCGACTCCCGGAAAGGGTTGTGAGCGTTCAGTCAAGTGTTCGCTATAGTGTGCA
>Ga0307305_10000429_pt1 | contig 14970 bp, 15 predicted proteins | sample ER_DNA_186_FD_194512 | JGI IMG/M metagenome (GOLD analysis project Ga0307305, IMG submission 194512) | Bulk soil microbial communities from the East River watershed near Crested Butte, Colorado, United States - ER_DNA_186 | ecosystem: Environmental > Terrestrial > Soil > Floodplain | place... | reverse complement strand
TTTCGATGCGCAGAGATTTTGCTCTCGGTGCAAGCCCGAACATCAGAAGCGCGTCCGGTTTGTGCCTGGCGATCAACTTGGGCAGGTCGCGGTCTACAGCTGCGTAGCTGGTCTGAAAGACATGAGGGATGATCGCCACGTCCGCGAGTGCTGGCCGGCGCAGCCGTGCAAGCCTTTCAACTAATTTCTCGGTTGGATTGAACGGTGCACCTGGAAACGGTCCAAAGCCGGTGACAAGGATAGCTTTGGTTGACATCTATACGCCCAGCAGTCGCGCGATTTCCTCAACCGCGAGGGTTGGAGCGAGTTTGCCAGCGGCGACCCGAGCTTCTACCTGTCGCAATTTCGCACGAACGGATACGTCACTGCGCAGGCGCGCGGTGAGTCGTTCCTCAAGCATCGACCTCATCCATTTTACCTGTTGGTGGCGCCTGCGCGCTGCCAATTCACCCGAGGCCGTCATCTTCTCCTTGTGTGCAAGAATCTGAGCCCATAGTCTATCGATGCCATTCCCCGTAAGGGCGGAATAGGTAATGACCGGAGGCGACCACGTTGATGACTGCTGAGTTAGGATATTGAGCGCGGCGCGGTACTCCGCCGCTGCCTGTTTCGCGGTTTCCACATTATCGCCATCAGCCTTGTTGACTGCGATCATATCCGCGAGTTCGACAATGCCCTTTTTCAGGCCTTGCAATTCGTCGCCGGCACCGGGGATCATCAACACAAGAAAAAAATCGGTCATGTCTGCGACAGCAGTTTCCGACTGGCCAATGCCAACAGTTTCCACCATGACGACATCGTACCCGGCGGCCTCGCACACCAACATGGTCTCGCGTGTCTTGGCTGCAACGCCTCCAAGCGTTCCAGAGGACGGGGAAGGCCGCACGAACGCGTTCGCGTCGGCTGCAAGCTGAGCCATGCGTGTCTTGTCTCCGAGGATCGACCCGCCGGTACGGCTCGACGATGGATCGACAGCCAGCACAGCGACCTTATGGCCTTTGTGGGTAAGATGAGTGCCAAGAACGTCAATGGTGGTCGATTTTCCGACACCGGGCGCGCCGGTGATGCCGAGGCGTACGGCGCTCCCCGTATGCGGCAACAGCTCTTGGACGAGAAGGTGTGCGGTTTTGCGATGGTCGGCGCGCTTGCTCTCGATCAGCGTAATCGCACGAGCGAGCGTCGCACGGTTGCCCGTGCGAACACCGCGAGCGAGGTCGGCCGGAGGAAGAGTGCGCGAGGCCATCGATTTCCCTAGCGAGGCGACTCTGAATTGTCGTTCGGCAGGCGAAGCACCAGGGCGCCTTCACCCTTTTGTCGTGCATCGGTCGCGCGCGCAAACGCAAACAATTGCGTTTGGGTAGCAATCCGGCAACGGCTATCGTCCACTCGCTGACAGTTACGAGCTCGCGTGGCGCCGTCGGCGTCATCCTCGTCAATCGCCGTGACCTGAAAGACTCCGTCCGTCAGTTTGTAGGCGACGGCATATTCGAAAACGTTTGGCCGTTTGGCTGCCGCGCTCTGTATCAAATAGGCGCGACATTCAAACCGATGCGCAGTAAAGGAAATTTTGTCGCCCATACCGCCTCCGGTGCGGGTGTACCGCGTACCGTCCCATTTGAACGACGCTTGTTCAGGCTCGTCGGCGAAACCTTTACGGAGCGTGTAGAATTGCAGTCGCAAGTCTTGGCCGAACAGGGGCTGCGCAGTCTGAAAAATCGGACCTGAGGACTCGACGCATGCTGACAGCGACAGGTTGCCGAGCATAATTGCCATTACGAATTTCGCCTCACTCGGCGGCCTCTTTGCCGTGTCCGAGTCGTTTATTGAGTGTCTTGAGAAGATTTTCAGCTGCATCTGCAATCACTGTGCCTGGCGGGAAAATTGCTTCGGCTCCCGCTTGCATCAATCCCTCGTAGTCCTGAGGTGGTACCACACCGCCGACCACAATCATGATGTCGTCACGGCCTTGCCTGGCGAGCTCGGCTCTTAATTCGGGCACAAGGGTTAGATGAGCCGCGGCAAGTGATGACACGCCGAGAATATGGACGTCGTTTTCGACCGCTTGGCGCGCCGCCTCAGCCGGCGTCGCGAACAAAGGCCCGATGTCGACATCGAAACCGAGATCCGCGAAGGCAGAGGCAATCACTTTCTGTCCGCGGTCATGGCCGTCTTGTCCAATCTTCGCGACTAACAAGCGAGGCCGACGCCCCTCGGCAACTTCGAACGCCTCAACTGCGGTGCGCACACGCTCGACGGCGCCGGTCATGCCGACCTCCCGCTTGTAAACTCCCGTGATCGCTTTGATTTCGGCGCGATGTCGGCCGAAGACTTTTTCCAATGCCGATGAGATTTCTCCGACCGTCGCCTTGGCCCGTGCAGCATCAACGGCAAGTGCCAGGAGGTTGCCGTTGCCGCGATCCGCGGCGCGAGTAAGCGCATCGACGGCTTCATGCAAGGCGGCTGGGTCGCGTTCTGCTTTGAGGCGCTGAAGCTTCGCGATCTGGCGCGAGCGTACAGCGGAATTGTCTATCTTGAGCACATCAATCGGCCTCTCATCAATCGGCGCGTATTTGTTCACGCCGATTACCGACTGTACCCCGGCGTCGATGCGAGCCTGCGTTTTTGCGGCGGCTTCTTCGATGCGGAGTTTAGGAATGCCGGCCTCGATTGCCTTGGCCATTCCACCGAGCGCTTCGACTTCCTCGATGTGGCCCCAGGCTTTCCGCGCGAGCTCATAGGTCAGCCTCTCGACGTAATACGAGCCGCCCCAAGGATCCACGATGCGGGTAGCGCCAGCCTCCTGCTGTAAAACGATTTGCGTATTACGCGCGATGCGCGCCGAAAAATCCGTGGGCAATGCAAGTGCTTCATCGAGCGCATTCGTATGCAACGACTGAGTTTGGCCCTGTGTTGCGGCCATCGCCTCGATCATGGTGCGGGCCACATTATTGAAGACATCTTGTGCAGCGAGAGACCAGCCTGAAGTCTGGCAATGCGTGCGCAGCGACAACGAGCGCAAGTCTTCCGGGTTGAACGCTTTGATCAGTTTCGCCCACAACATGCGGGCCGCGCGCAGCTTGGCGATTTCCATGAAACAGTTCATGCCGATCGCCCAGAAGAACGAAATTCGCGGTGCGAATTGATCGATTGAAAGTCCCGCCTTAAGTCCGGCGCGAACATATTCAACCCCATCGGCCAGGGTGTACGCGAGTTCGAGATCCTGCGTCGCGCCTGCCTCCTGCATGTGATAGCCGGACACCGAAATAGAGTTGAATTTCGGCATCTCGGCCGACGTATATGCGAATATATCGGAAATGATCCGCAAACTTGGGGCTGGTGGATAGATGTAGGTATTGCGGACCATGAACTCTTTGAGGATATCGTTCTGGATTGTGCCCGAGAGTTTCTCGTGTGGTACGCCTTGTTCTTCTGCTGCGAGGATGTAGAGCCCTAGCACGGGCAGCACCGCACCATTCATGGTCATCGATACGCTCATCTGGTCGAGCGGGATTCCCGAAAACAACGTTCGCATGTCATAGATCGAGTCGATCGCGACACCTGCCATTCCGACGTCGCCCGACACCCGTGGATGGTCGCTGTCATAGCCGCGGTGGGTTGCAAGATCGAACGCGATAGAAAGGCCTTTCTGTCCGGCGGCGAGATTGCGTCGGTAGAAGGCGTTTGAATCCTCAGCGGTTGAGAACCCGGCATATTGTCGGATGGTCCAAGGTTGGGCCGCGTACATCGCAGGGTAGGGGCCGCGAAGAAACGGCGGCTTACCCGGAAAGGTGCTTAGGAAATCGAGACCAGCCAAATCTCGTTCGTCGTATATCGACTTTACGGTAATGCCTTCCGGCGTAGTCCAGGGTGCAGGCGCGCCCTTGCCGATTGACGTTGTCGTGTCGGCGAAGTCGACTTTGGCGAAGTTGGGTATGTGACTCATTTGACGCTCAGAATATCGTGTGCGGCCTGCAAGGCCGCAAGCGTGTCGCATCCTGTGTAAATGAAGGCTTTAATGCCCGCCTGGCGCCACTTGGTCTCGTTCTCACCGGGTCGACCGGCAAGTTGAACAATAGCGCCCATACCGGTGAGCGCTTTGGCAGTGTCCGCCGCTTCGCTGGCGTAAACTTTGTCCGATGAGCACAGGCAAGCGAGCCTCGCACCGGACATTTTGAAGGCTGCGATGACCTCATCGCGGTCCTTGAAACCGTCATTGGTGACGGACGCAATGCCGCCGGCCTCGTAAAAATTTTTGGCGTAGGTCGTGCGTGCTGTGAAGTCGGAAACCTTGCCGAGGTTGGCCAGGAAGACTTTTGGTCGTGTCCCGGTCTTCTCCAATATGCGGTCCGAGGCATCCCGCAAACGTTCAAAAGGTTCGGCCAGGCGTATTCGGGGTAAGGCCTGAATAATAATTGCCGGCGCGGTCTCTTTGCTCGGAGGTGTTTTTGGGACATTGAGGGTTGCAGCCGGCGTTTCACTTAAATTCGGATAGTCACTAGCGCCTGTAATCGGATCCTTGCGCCGGGCGGCTGCCCGTTGGCGTTCAGATCGCACGGCGGCGATATTCGACTGGATGAAGCCTTTCTCTAACGCTGTCCAAGCGCCGCCCAGAGAATCGATTTCTTGAAACTGGTTCCATGCGGTCACACAGATTTTGCTGGTAAGTTCCTCGATAGCGCCGGACCCGGCGGCGGGATCAGCAACCTTACCCAAATGTGACTCTTCAAGCAGGATTAACTGGGTGTTTCGGACAAGTCGGCGCGCGAATGCGTCTGGCAACCCAAGTGCTATTGTGTGAGGCAACGCTGCAATACTGTCGGCGCCGCCGAGCCCTGCAGCGGCAACTGCGATAGTTGTACGCAACATGTTCACATGGGGATCGCGCTTGGTCATCATTCGCCACGCAGTTTCCGCAGCTACGTAAGCAGGTTTTGGCGTGAGCTTGCACGCTTCTTCAACGCGCGCCCAAAGCTTTCGTAAGGCACGAAACTTTGCAATCGTAAGAAATTCATCGGCGTCGGCGCATAGCCGAAAATAAATCATGTCGCGGGCGGCATCCAGTGAGATGCCGTTGCTCTCGAAGGCACGGAAATACCCAACGGCACTTGCAATAGTGAAAGAGAGCTCCTGCGCTTCGGAGCCGCCTGCATTGTGAATTGCTCGTCCGTCGGCGGCCGCAAACGATCTGCGGAAACCTCGATCGCTGAGCTCCCGCGCCGCTGCAACAAAATCCCTCGACAACTCGGTCCAAGAGAATTTGGTGGCGCCGGAGACGGCAAACCCGCCGATTGGGTCGATGCCGGCGGCAATGTCGACGGCGGCGGCGATACCGGCGGCGGGGGCGATATTGGCGGCGGGGCTAATGCCGGCGGCGGGGGCGGTGTGGGCGGCGTCGGGTCGCCCATCGCGCCGCCGCGCCAGTTCGGCAAAGTGCCGCAGCATCGTCAGGCTCGACGGCCCCTGATCGAAATCGATCCTGATACCGGCGTCGAGCTTCACGCCCTCGAGCACGCGCGCAAGCGTCTCAGGCGACGGATCGAGCCCATAGCCATTGGCATTGATCGAGTCGGCCATCACTAGGGTCAGGCCGGTTGCGCCATTTTCCAGATCCTCAAGCGCCTGGGTATTCGCCGCCGCCGGATCGGGATGGTCGACACGTTGCATCACCGTCCAGGCGCCCCCGGGCCTTGGCCCGGCGACCGGCTTTGCCCCTGCCGCGCGTGGATAAAGCGGCTCGATCCGCAAACCGTCATAGGTGCGGCTCACCAGCCGCTTGTCGAAATCGGCGCCCTTGAGCGCGGCCTCGACAAGTTTGCGCCAGTCCGCCTCGGTCACGGGCGGGAATTCGGCGGCCAGAGAGAGTTCGTCGGTCATGGACGCAAAATGCCACAGTCGGCGCGATGGAGCCATCGCGTTGAAGCAGGGTGCGTGCTCGGAACGCGCAGGCCTCTAGGCGAGCCGCTGGATTGTTCCGCTATCCACAGCGCTCGCAGCCTCGTCCACGCGCCGCCCGGCAATCACCCTGTCGCCGGCGATTTCCGCCAGCGGAACCAGGACGAAAGCGCGTTCGAACAGGCGCGGATGCGGCAGCGTGAGGTTGGGTTCATCCAGTGTCACGTCGTCATAGGCGATGATGTCGATATCGGCGGTGCGCGGCCCGTTTCTCTTTTCGTGAACGCGATCCCGGCCGAGCCGCAATTCGATTTGCTGTGCGCGTTCCAGAAGCGCGCGCGGGGTGAGCGTCGTTTCGACCGCAATCGCAAGGTTGACGAAGTGCGGCTGGTATTTGAAGCCCCACGGCGGCGTTCGATAGTCGGATGACCGCGCGGTCAGCCGCACGTCTTTGCCGTCGCAGAGCATTGCAATGGCGCGGTCGAGAATGGCCCGGCTGTTTCCGACGTTTCCACCGAGAGCGAGCAGCGCTTCAACCATGACGGCTCCGCACCAGCGTCACACCGACATCATCGAACGTCGCGGCGATCGGCGCATGCGGCTTGTGGATCGTGACCCGCACCGAGCGCACGCGCGGAAAAGTGGCGAGCACGGCATCGGCTACGCGGCCGGCCGCCGCTTCGATCAGGCGATAGCGCTGGCCGCAAAATGCTTCCGTCGCGCAATCGACGACCTTGTCGTAGGAGACAGTATCGACCACCTTGTCCGAGCGGGCGGCAGCGGACAAATCGATTTCGAGATCGAGGTCGAGCATGAAGGTCTGTCCAACCTTGGCCTCGTGCGGCATGACGCCGTGATAGGCATGCAAGGCCAGCCCTCTCACGAAGATCCGGTCGCTCATCGGGCGGCTTCGATTGCAGCGCTCACACGCAGGGCCTGTACTGTCTCCGCAACGTCATGGGCGCGCACGATCGCTGCGCCAGCCTGGACCGCAACCAGATGGGCGGCAATCGAGCCGCCGATGCGTTCGTCCGGCGGCGAGGGCGTCACCGAATTGATGAAACGCTTGCGCGAGGCACCGATCAAGAGCGGCAGGCCGAAGCGCTTGAATTCGCCAAGCCGTGCAAGGCAAACGATGCTCTGTTCCGCCGTCTTGCCGAAGCCGATGCCGGGATCGAGCACGATGTTCTCGCGTGCAATACCGGTGCGCGCGGCGATCTCCAGCGAACGGGTAAAGAAGGCGATCACGTCGGCGACGATGTCGATCGTAGGGTCGGCCGCCTCGCGGTTGTGCATCACGATCACCGGTACCCCGCGTTTGGCCACCAGCGGCGCCATGTCAGGATCTCCCTGCAGGCCCCAGACGTCGTTGACGATGGCGGCCCCCTGGTCGATCGCCCAGGCCGCAATCGAAGCCTTGATGGTATCAATCGACACGGGCAGACCGAGCCTGATCACGTCCGGCACGACCGGCGCCAGACGGGCCTTTTCATCTTCCGCCGATACCGGGACCGGATCGCCGTAGGGGCGCGTGGACTCCGCTCCGATATCGAGAATGTCGGCACCTTGGCGCGCCATTTCGGCGGCATGAACGATCGCTATGGCAGGATCGAGGAACCGGCCGCCATCGGAAAACGAATCCGGGGTTACGTTGAGGACGCCCATGACCAACGGGCGGCCCAACGCGACCAACGCCGAAAGGAAGGGAGGTAATGGTTTTGGCGTGGTTCCGGCCGTTTTATCGAGGGTACGGACGTTTTCCATCCCGGTCGCTTTGCGCGGTCGGCGAGGGGCTGTCAAGCAGGCCCAAAGCCTCTAACGAGACCACTAGTACGTGATCTTGAGTGGTAACGTCCTGGCGTTTTCGATCCACCGCTTCACGACTTTTTCCGACGGCAAGAGCCTGACAAGCCTGCGCTTCTTGTTGGCGTCGGCCATCGCCTTGGCGAGGTTGGATGGGTTTCGATACTTGAGTTCTTTCACGGTATCGACGCCGGCTGCTTGCAGCAGTTCGGCATATTCCTTGCGCACACCTTTGATGCGCATGCGGTCGGCGATGTTGGCCCAGTACAAAAGCCGCTTCTCGTCAAACCCGGTTTTCTCGGCAAGCGCCTTCCGTCCCTTGACGGTGCGCGCGGCTTCCAGAAGGCGGTCGGACGACCTAATTCCCGCCGACTTGAGAACGGCGGCAACTTCGCCGTCGATCCCGTCAATGTCGGTTATGGGATAGGACATCCGTGCCTCCGCCTTTTCTTATCTTTGTTCGCTCTCAAAGGGTTCAAACAAATTGACTTAACCCGGGAATGGCGCCGACGATTTCTCCCACAGCATCGTCGCCGATTTTTTCGCGAGCATATGCAATGGTCTCGCGCGTGACAGCTTGTACCTGTCCCATGCTCAGCCCCGCTGACATCATTTTCGTACCTGCGCCCATGATACCGCCCATCGAGAACCCACTACCGCTTTCGGATTGTTTTGCGATCAACGCTTCCGCTCCGGGAAGCTGGTTGATGAGAGCCTGCACCTTTTCGGTTGGCCCCTCCTTGAGCAGGAAGTCGAGGATGATGCCAACCGAGTTTTCCGCGGCAGTTCGGTCGACGCCAACATTGGCGACGAGACGCCCGATCAAGTCTTCCATGATCCCTCACGCCCCCAGCGTTCGTGGCGGAATTGCGTTCATATTGAACGGCGTTTTCGTCAATGACAAGCACGATACGGATCAATTGCGCGCAGCAGCACCAAGCCACCGCCGTCGTGAAAGTCACAGTCAAGAGAAATGAGAAGGCCTCCGTACGAATTCAAGTCCAGTGATGCAGCCTTGCACGATGCAGCAATTGCGTATGGCGACAACACTCGGCAACTGACAACGAAGGGATCGAACGCCCGTGCACAAGGGGGTGTAGTCTTAAATAATACTGACAGAAGAAGGATATACCGGTCCCGTTTGGTCGCCGATCGACGTGCGAGCTTCGCGCAGGCGCTACCGAGACAAACTCAAGCGGATCGCAAAGGGTTGCGTCATGAAGTCGATGAGGGGTTTGCGTGTTGTCGTCGTGATTGACAGCGAACACGGCCATATATTGGCTGCCCGTCTGCGGCGCATGGAGGTGGCACAGGTCACGGCGGTGGCGGGTCTCGAAGAAGCGCGGCTTTTGTGTCAGTCGGGCAACGCTGATGCCTGTCTTGTGGCCGTCGACGCTCCGGTCCCTGATGCGGTGCCAGCGAAAGAAAGCGATACCCCCGGCCGGTGGTGCGGTGTCCCTGCATTGATGCTTGCTCCCGTCGTTACACCGCACCTACGTCAGGCCGCCCGTCGCCGCGGCTATCTCGCGGCGATTTCTGCGACAACTCCACCGCGGATGCTTTATCGCCGTCTTGGCGCAGCCCTTCAAGGCCGTCACACCGTGCGTCGGGAGCCGCGCTGGCTTGCACTGCCCATGGCCAGCCATTTGAATTCGGCCGTTTTCGGCAAACCGACCCTGCGTTGACGCTTCCTTTCAGCTTGATAGTTTCGGACTCTGACCCTGAAGGAGTCCGTCATGAAGACGCTCGAGGCGGTGCTGAACCGCATCGACCAGGATATTGACCAAAGTGTAGAGCGGTTGTTTGCGCTGTTGCGCATCGCCTCGGTTTCGACCGACCCGGCCTACAAGGATCAATGCCGCGCAGCGGCCCAACATGTCGCCACTGACCTCAAGTCGATCGGTTTTGAAGCCGCGGTACGTCCGACGGCCGGTCATTCGGTTGTCGTTGCCAAATCGAACGCGGTGGCGGGTCCTCGCGTTCTTTTTTATGGCCACTACGACGTCCAGCCGGTCGATCCTCTCAATCTATGGAAGACGCCGCCGTTCGAGCCGCGCATCGAAACCCTGGCGGATGGGCGCAAGATTATCGTCGCCCGCGGGGCCTGCGATGACAAAGGTCAGGCGATGACCTTCATCGAGGCTTGTCGGGCGTTCAAAGCAGTCACTGGAAAATTACCTTTGCCGATCACCATGATGATCGAAGGCGAAGAAGAGTGTGGCTCGAAGAACCTGTTCAGTTTCGTTCGCGATAATGCCGCTGAATTCACGCTGGACCTGGCGCTCGTTTGCGACACGGCCATGTGGGATCAGAAGACACCGGCGGTGACGACCTCACTGCGCGGCCTGGTCTACGAGGATGTGAAGATCATCTGCGCCGATCGCGACCTGCACTCCGGTGTGTTTGGCGGTGCCGCGCAAAATCCGTTGCGGCTCCTGGCCGAGATCCTCGGTGCGATGTGGGATAAGAACGGGCGCGTGACTATTCCCGGCTTCTATGACGGCGTGAAAGAACTTCCCGCCGACATCAAGGCCGATCTGAAGGGGCTCGATCTCACGCCGGAGAAATTCCTCGGTCCGATCGGATTGAAGCAGCCCTCGGGGGAGAAGGATCGCATGTTGATCGAAATGATCACCACGCGTCCGACTGCCGAGGTCAACGGTATCATCGGCGGCTACACGGGAGAGGGCGCAAAGACCGTCATCCCCGGGGAAGCCAGCGCAAAGGTTTCTTTTCGTCTCGTTGGCGAACAGAACCCTGAAAAAATCCGCGACGCCTTCCGCGCTTTCGTGCGGGCGCGGTTGCCCGCCGACTGCAAGGTCGAGTTCGGTAATTTTGGCCTCGCGCCGCCGATCCAGCTCTCGTTCGACAATCCGGCCCTCACAAAGGCGCGTGCCGTGCTCGCCGAGGAGTGGGGACACAAGGCCGTGGCCGTGGGGGCAGGCGGGTCCATCCCGATCGTCGCTGATTTCAAAAACGTACTCGGCATGGATTCATTGCTCGTCGGCTTTGCGCTCGACGATGACCGTGTGCATTCGCCAAACGAAAAGTTCGATCTGAAGTGCTACCACAAGGGCATCAGGAGCTGGGCGCGGATCCTCGACGCTCTGTCGGCGAGCTAGCGTGGCAAGGGTGTTTATTTCCGGTGAGCGCCGGCGATCACTTCTTCAGCTTGTAACCTGTCTTGAACATCCACCAGATCGTGATCAGGCAGACGACAAGGAAAAGCAATGTCATGCCGACGCTGACGGCATGACTGACATCGGCAATTTCGAAGAAGCTCCAGCGGAATCCGCTGATCAAATAAACCACCGGATTGAACAATGCGACGGTTTGCCAGGCCGGCGGCAAAACGCTGGTTGAATAGAAGGTGCCGCCAAGAAACGTCAGAGGCGTAACAATCAAGAGGGGCACGATCTGCAATTTTTCGAAACCATCTGCCCAGATGCCGATGATGAAGCCGAGGAGACTGAAGGTCGCCGCCGTCAGCACGAGGAAAGTGACCATCCAGAATGGGTGCGCAATGCGCAACGGCACGAACAGCCACGAGGTTGCCAGGATGATCAGGCCGAGGATGATCGACTTGGTTGCGGCCGCGCCGACGTAACCCAGCACGATTTCGAACGGCGACACTGGCGCCGAGAGGATTTCGTATATCGTTCCAGTGAAGCGCGGAAAATATATGCCGAAAGATGCGTTCATGGTGCTCTGGGTCAGCAGCGTGAGCATGATCAAACCCGGGACGATGAACGACCCGTAGGGCACGCCCTCGATCTCGGTGATGCGAGACCCGATGGCTGCGCCGAACACGACGAAATAGAGGGACGTCGATAAAACCGGGGAGACGATGCTTTGCCAGATGGTGCGCCCCGTGCGCGCCATTTCGAAGCGGTAGATTGCTTTGACAGCCCTAAGGTTCATTGTCTGTCGCTCACCAGTCCGACAAAGATGTCTTCCAGCGAGCTCTGGGTCGTCTGCAGGTCGCGGATCCTCAGACCGGCGCGGGACAATTCGCCGAGAAGGGTCGCCACGCCCGTGCGTTCGGCCTTGGTATCGTAATCGTATATGAGGGTGCTTCCGTCCTCGCCGATCGAGAGCTTGAAAGCCGACAGCTCTGCCGGAAGCGCGAGAAGTTTCTGCTGAAGTTGCAATGTCAGCTGCTTTTTTCCAAGTTTACGCATCAGCTCGGCCTTTTCTTCGACCAGGATGATTTCGCCCTTGTTGATCACACCGATGCGGTCGGCCATGTCCTCGGCTTCTTCAATGTAATGGGTGGTGAGGATGATGGTGACGCCGGAATCCCTCAGGTCGCGCACGACGTGCCACATGTCCTTGCGCAATTCGACGTCGACACCGGCGGTCGGCTCATCGAGAAAGAGAACCTGCGGTTCATGCGAGAGCGCCTTTGCGATCAGTACGCGGCGCTTCATGCCGCCCGAAAGCGTCATGATCTTGTCGTCCTTCTTGTCCCACAGGGACAGCGCGCGCAGCACTTTCTCGATGTAAGCGGGGTTCTTCGACTTGTTGAACAGGCCGCGGCTGAAGGACACGGTCGCCCATACGCTCTCGAAGGCGTCGGTGTGCAGTTCCTGCGGCACGAGCCCGATCAGCGAGCGGGCCGCACGGTAATCCGTGATGATATCGTGACCATCGACCGTAACCTTGCCTCCGCTCGGAACGAGGATGCCGCAGATGATGCCGATCAGTGTCGTTTTTCCGGCGCCATTGGGGCCGAGCAGCGCAAAGATCTCACCGCGATGGATGTCGAGATTGATTCTCTTGAGCGCTTCGAATCCCGACGCGTAGCGCTTCGACAGATTTGTGACGGAAATGATCGATTTCATGGCAGGGAACATGAGGAAGGTCGCAGCCGCCATATAGGCCGCAAATCCGCGTCGCGCTAGCCTCCTGAATGCGAACGAAAGTGCTAGTCGATTTCACTCAGCGCGCTGAGCTCTTTCAGGACCTGCGCCGGCGGGAAGTCCTGGTATTCATTCGGCATATTGGAACGATTGACCCAGATGCCGCGGAAACCCGCGCGAACGCCGCCCATCACGTCCCAACGGTTCGACGAGACGAAGGTGACTTCGCCGGGTGCGCACTTGAATTGATCGGTGACCAGCCGATAGACCTCCAGGCGCGGCTTGAACATTTTCAACGCATCGACCGAAAGAATCGCGTCGAGATCCTCCCCGATTGCGGCCGCCTCGACCGCACCCTTGAGCATGGTGGGCGATCCGTTCGACAGGATGCCGGTCTTGCGGCCTTTTGCTTTCAGCGCCTTGAGAGCGATCCGCGCGTCGGGATAGGGATCGAGCTTGAAATATGCGTCGAGCAGCGCCGGCTTTAGTGATTTGTCGACGCTCGGCGCCATCGCCAAGGCATAGTCCAGCGCGCGTTGCGTGAGCATCCAGAAATCCGCGTAGTGCCCGGCCAATGTGAGCGTCCAGCTGTATTCGAGCTGTTTTGTCCGCCAGATCGCCGGACTCGATCGGCGTCAGGCCCGACCTTTTCCTTGTGACGTGCGATGGCCGCATGCACGTCGAACAACGTGCCGTAGGCGTCGAAGATGAAAATGGCCGACATGGCATCCTCCGCAGCGGGCGGCTATGGTTACAAAGGATAAGGGCCGGGCAAAGGCACCCGCGCGATGACCGGGAGTATACGGATGGCGCCGGGACAAACTTGGTCGAAGACGTGGACCTTCTATGAAGGCGATTGGCACGAGGGCAATCTCCCCATCATGGGTGTGCGCGACCACGCAACCTGGCTGTGCTCATCGGTGTTCGACGGTGCCCGCACATTCGAAGGAGTGTCGCCCGATCTCGATCTGCATTGTGAGCGCGTCAATGCATCGGCGGAAACCATGCACCTCAAGCCCGTGGTTTCCACCGAAACGTGGATGGAGCTTGTGCGCGATGGCACCAAGCGTTTCGACAAGGAGGCCGCCCTCTACATACGTCCGATGTATTGGGCGGAGCGCAGCGGCACCTTGCTGGTCGCACCCGACCCGGAATCCACGAAGTGGTGCCTCAGCTTATACGAAGCGCCGATGCGCAAGCCGGAAGGTTTTTCGATCACGCTGTCGCCCTATCGCAAACCGAGCCTCGAATGCATGCCCGTGAACGCCAAGGCCGGCTGCCTTTATCCCAACAATGCGCGCGCGCTGCTCGAGGCGCATGCGCGCGGCTTCGGGAACTGCGTTGTGCTCGATCTGCTCGGCAATGTCGCGGAGCTTGCGACGGCCAATATTTTCATCGGCAGGGACGGCGTGGTGTTCACGCCAGCGCCGAATAACACTTTCCTCAACGGCATTACGCGTCAGCGGGTGATCAAGCTGCTGCGCGAATCCGGGGTCAGCGTCGTCGAAATCACGTTGAGTTACCGCGACATTCAGGCCGCCGATGAGATATTTTCGTCCGGCAACTACTCGAAAGTAATGCCGGTGAACCGCATCGAGGAGCGTTCACTGCAGCCTGGACCGCTTTATCGCAAGGCGCGCGAGCTCTACTGGGATTATGCCCATGCCTGAGCCACTGCGTGAGCGCGCGGCCAGCGCTCCGGTCGGCATTGTCGGTCTTGGGCTGATGGGCGAGGTCTATGCCCGGCGGCTGATCGCGGCCGGCATTCCCGTCGCCGGGTTCGACATTGATCCTGTGCGCACTGCGCGGCTTGCGGAAATCGGCGGCCGTCCCGCGCGGTCTATTGCCGATCTGGCTAAATCCACGCGCTGCATGATTCTTGCGGTATTCAATACTGAGCAGGTTGAGGACGTTGTCGAGAAAGAGCTTTTACCGGCGCTCGGCGACGGGTCCGGCAAAATCGTTCTCTGCATGAGCACCTGTGATCCGGATCGGGTGGCCGCGCTTGCAAGCCGCGTCGTCCCTCGCGGCATTCGCTACCTCGATGTTCCCGTATCCGGCACGAGCGATCAAGTGCGCCGCGGCGACGGTGTCGCTTTGATCGGCGGCGACGCCGCTATCGCGGCCGAAGTAAGAGACGTGCTCGATGCATTGTTCGTTCGCTGCTTTCACGTGGGCAAGATCGGCGACGGAGGCCGCGCTAAGCTCGCAGTCAACTTGATCCTCGGTCTCAACCGCCTGGCACTGGCCGAGGGTCTGGTTTTCGCCGAGCGGTTGGGTCTCGATTCTGCCGCGTTTCTAGAAGTAGCGCGCGGTTCGGCCTCCTATTCACAGGTGATGGAAACCAAAGGGCCGAAAATGGTGCGCGGCGATTTTGCCGCGGAGGGTCGCGTGAAACAGACTTTGAAAGATG
>Ga0307305_10000426_pt1 | contig 14982 bp, 14 predicted proteins | sample ER_DNA_186_FD_194512 | JGI IMG/M metagenome (GOLD analysis project Ga0307305, IMG submission 194512) | Bulk soil microbial communities from the East River watershed near Crested Butte, Colorado, United States - ER_DNA_186 | ecosystem: Environmental > Terrestrial > Soil > Floodplain | place... | reverse complement strand
GACCGGCAGCGCCCCGGCCAGCAACGCGGCCAGCACGGTCACCAGCCCCGCCCGCCGGATCAGCAGCGCGATCAGCAGCACCGCCAGCAGCACCCCGAGCAGCACCAGCCCCACCGGCCAGAGCAGCGCCGACACCCCGAGCAAGAAGGCAGCTCCGCCTATTTCGGGGGGGCCGGCCCCCCCGATCCCCCCCAGAGCCGCACGAGCCGGCCGCCGTTCGCCGGGTGACCGCAGCAGCAGGTACAGGGCGAGCACAACCAGGAAGGCGAACGGGACGTCGGGCAGCGCATCGGATTCGAGCTGGAGCTCGTACGCGTCGAAGAGCACCGGGACGGTAGCCAGCGTCGCCGCCCAGGCGGGCAGCCCGAAGCGGCGTGCGAGCAGGTAGATCAGCACGCCCATGGCCAGGCCCATCAGGTGCTGCACGGCGGCGACCAGCGCGAGGCTGTGCAGCGGCCGGAGAATCCACAGCATGAAGCCGTAGCCGCCCACCCGGGCCGGGTCCGGGATCAGCCGCAGCCCGGTGGCCAGGTAGGAGGCCGAGTCGCCGCCGAACCACATGATCGGCCGGAACGCCAGCGCGGTCAGGATCCGCAGCACGAGCGCCGCGACCAGCACCAGCCCGAACAGCCAGTGCCGCCGTGCCCTCGCCGTCAGCCCAACCTGGTCCATCAGCGCGAGTTTATGCCGCGTCCCGCCGGCTCGCCGGACGTGCCACTATTTGCGGTATGACGTCGGACCCCACGCTCACCGAAGATGAGCACCTCGTGCTGCGGCTGCACCCGCACTGGAAGACGCTGATCCGGCCGGTGTCGGTCGCGGTGCTCGTGGTGGCGGTGGCGCTGATCGCGGAGGTGCTGATCCCGTCGAACTCGGGGGCGGCGGTGGAGCGCCTCGTGGTGGCCGCGGTCGCGATCCTCGCGGTCATGCTGTGGCTGATCGTGCCGGTGCTGCGCTGGCGGACGACGACCTACGAGCTGACCACCCGACGGCTGCGGGTCCGGTCCGGCATCGTGACCAGGCACGGCCGGGACATCCCGCTGGCCAGGATCAACGACGTCTCGTTCGAGAAGGGCCTGCTGGACCGGCTGCTCGGCAGCGGCCGGCTGGTGGTCGAGTCGGCGGGCGAGCATGGCCAGATCCTGCTGAACGACATTCCCCGGGTGGAGTTCACCCAGGCCACGCTGTTCCGGCTGGTGGAGGAGGAACAGCGCAGGCTGGAGCGGAACGAGAGGAGCCAGCCGTGAGCCCAGCGTTGAGCACCGTCAGCACCTCGCGTCCCGGCGACGGGATCGCCCAGATCACGCTCAGCCGCCCCGAGGCGATGAACGCCATCAGCTCCGCGATGGCGGCCGAGCTCGCCCGGACCTGCGTCGAGCTCGCTGCCGCGCCGGAGGTCCGGGTGGTCGTGCTCGGCGCGGCCGGAGAGCGGGCCTTCAGTGCCGGGGCGGACCTGAAGGAGCGGGCCGGCATGACCGACGCGGACATCATGCGCCAGCGGCACGCGATCCGCGGCGTGTTCGGCGCGCTGCTCGCGCTGCCGCAGCCCGTCATCGCCGCGGTGCACGGCTTCGCCCTCGGCGGCGGCTGCGAGCTGGCGCTCTCGTGTGATCTTGTGGTGGCCGACGAGACCGCCACCTTCGGCCTGCCCGAGGTGACGGTCGGGCTGGTGCCCGGGGGCGGCGGCACTCAGCTGGCGCTGCGCCGCCTGGGCCCGGGCCGGGCCGCGGACATGGTGCTGACCGGCCGCAAGGTCGGCATCGACGAGGCGATGAGGTTCGGCCTGGTGGACCGGCGGGTGCCGGCCGGCCAGGACGGCCCGGCCGCGCTGGACCTGGCCGGGCAGATCGCGGCCAACTCCCCGGTGGCGGTCCGCGCGGCCAAGCGGGCGATCAGGCACGGCTGGGGCGTCTCGCTGGAGGCCGGCCTGGACATCGAGGACGCCGCCTGGCGCACCGCCGCGCTGTCCGCGGACCGGCGCGAGGGCATCGCGGCCTTCGTCGAGAAGCGCAAGCCAGCCTGGCCGGGGCAGTAACTCAGGCCCGTTCGGCCTACTTTTCCAGCCGTACGGTCGCCGAGCGGGCCAGCACCCGGCCGCTGGCGTCTTCGGCGGCCGCCGCGAAGTACGGTCCCTTCGTGTTCACCGTGATCGCCGTCTCGAAGCCGGCCCGCCGCTGCGAGCCGGCCTTGGCCAGCGCGCCCGCCGTCGTCCCGGCCAGGACCGTCCACGTGTCCAGCTCGGTCGCCCCGTTCCAGCTCGCGTACACGACCGAACCCCCGGCCGGATTCACCCGCGCCGCGACCGCGGGTCTGTCCGCCGGATGGCCGGTCCAGTCCGCGGTGAAGACCCGGTATGACTGGTCCCCGACCGGGAACTGGCCGTCCAGCAGCAGCGTCCCGTCCGCGGCGAACTCGCCAGATGTACGGCAGGTTGCCCCATCCGACCAGGACCCGGCCGTCGGCCAGCACCTGCATGCTGCCCTGGTTGGCCGCGGCCAACCAGGCCGGGTGAGTGTAGGCCTGCCTGAGCGTGGCCCTCATCGCGCTGGTGTCCAGGTCCAGCAGGATGGCCCGGGACTGCGCCTCTTTCTGCGGTGGCGCCCCGCCGTCGTCGAAGATGCTCACCGTGTTCGCGTCCAGCGGCGTGATGTGGTGCTGGAACCAGAAGGTGGCGCCCGGCCCCATCTGGAAGCTGGACTGCTTCCCGCCGAGCTGCCAGGCCACGTTGCCGCTCGGCCGGGCCACCTTGTAGATCGCGCTGGTGTCGCGGCCGGACAGCAGCAGGTCGCCGTCCGGGGCGATCGCGATCGAGTTGATGTGCAGGTAGTCGAACGGCGCGGACGTGGTCCCGCCGGAAAACGGTGCGTAGGTGCCGGTGACCGGGATGTGGTCCAGGCTGTCCCACTCGAACAGGACCTTGCCGGTCGCGATGTCGATCTCCTGCACCACGCCGGACAGCGCCACCCCCTTGGCCGGGCCGCCGATCTTGGACAGGTCCGTGGTCCGCGGCCGGTAGGCGGTGATCAGCGCGGTGTCCTGCGGGCTGATCACGAACTCGTGCAGGTCCACCTGGAGCCCGTCGCCCGCCTCGATGGTGGCGATGGTGCGGTACGAGGTGTCGGCGATGACCGCCTTGCCCTCCCCGTAGCCCTTGATGACCTGCCCTTCCCACCAGGTGAGCACGGGCTGCCCCCGGTAGCTCTGGACCTTGAGATCCATCCGGCCCTGACCCTTGCGAGCCGGGAAGCCGGTGTTCGGCGAGTACCAGACGATGCCGCCGTTGCGGTCCATGATCATCAGCCCGGGCACCCCCGGACCGGTGAGCGGATAGCCCGCCGGGGCCAGGATGAAGTACTCCGGGCTCGTGCCGCTGCCGCTCGTGCCGTCGTGGCGGGCGATGGTCAGGGCGGCCGGGGTGAGGTCGGGCCGAGTCACGAAGTGCAGCACGCCGCGGGCGTCGTCCGGCGTGGCCGGCACGGTCGGCAGGCTCGCGGCGGCCGCGGACTGAGTGTCGTGTGGCCACGCGTATCCGGCAAGGCCCGCCAGGGTCAGCCCGCCGGCTCCCACCATCGCTATCCCGCCGCCCTGGAGGATCTCCCGGCGGCTCAGGCCACCACGCCTCACGTGTCGCACCTCCGCCGTCTACGTCTGCGATGTTCGCCTCCTGACCTAGGAGAATCCGGAAGCGCGTATCCAGGTTTTCGCTGAGATGCCACAGAATTCGCTGAATGCGCCCGGGCCGCCCCGGCTGATAGCACCACCGGCTGCCGTTAGCCTGATCTCATGAGCTGGGAACTGCCGGACCGGATCTCGGTGCGCGAGGTCGGGCCGCGCGACGGGCTGCAGAACGAGGACCCGGTGCCGACCGACGCGAAGGTGGCGCTGCTGGACGCCTTGTCCGCGACCGGGGTGCAGCGGATCGAGGCGGTGTCGTTCGTCAGGCCGTCGGCGATCCCGCAGATGGCCGACGCCGACGAGGTGTGGAAGCGGGCGGCCCGGGCACCCTCGGTGCGGTACTCCGCCCTGGTGCCCAACCTGCGCGGCGCGCTGCGCGCGCTGGACGCGGGCTTCACCGAACTGGAGGCGGTCGTGTCCGCCTCGGAGACGCACAACCGCAAGAACGTCAACCGGTCTACGGGTGAGTCGCTGGACGAGATCGCCGAGATCATCGCGGTCGCGCACGACCGCGGCGCCACCGTGCAGGTGATCGTGTCCACCGCGTGGGGCTGCCCGTACGAGGGTGACGTGCCGGTGAGCCGGGTGGTGTCGGTGGCCGGGCGGGCCGTTGCGGACGGGGCCGATTCGGCCTCGTTCGGCGACACCACCGGGATGGCCACGCCGACCCGGGTGCGGGCACTGGTCGGCGCGTTCCGTTCGGCCCATCCGGAGACCGGGCTGAACCTGCACTTCCACAACACCCGGGGTACCGGCCTGGCCAACGTGCTGGCCGCCCTGGAACTCGGCGTGGCCGACTTCGACGCCTCCGTCGGCGGCCTGGGCGGCTGCCCGTACGCGCCCGGCGCGACCGGCAACATCGCCACCGAGGAACTCGTGCACATGGTCGAGGACATGGGCGTGGCCACCGGCATCGACCTGGACGCGATGATCGCGGCCGCGGCCGAGGCGGAGGGCATCGTCGGCCGCACCCTGCCCTCCCAGGTGCTCCGGGCCGGCCCCCGCACCAGGACAATTGCCCCATGACCGATTACGTGAAGCTGCGCGAGACCATCGAGCGGGGCGGCGCGGCTAAGTACCATGAGGCCGCCGCGGCCCGCGGCAAGCTGTTCGCCCGGGAGCGCATCGCGTTCCTCGTCGACGAGGGCAGCTTCACCGAGGACGGCCGGTACGCCAACGCCCTGGCCGACGGGCTGCCCGCGGACGGCGTGGTCACCGGGACCGCGACGATCGACGGCCGGCCGGTCGCGCTGATGGCGAACGACTCCACGGTCAAGGCCGGGTCGTGGGGCGCCCGCACCGTGGAGAAGATCATCCGGATCATCGAGAAGGCCTACGACGCCGGGCTGCCGATGATCTACCTGGTCGACTCGGCCGGCGCGCGGATCACCGACCAGGTGGACATGTTCCCTGGCCGCCGCGGGGCGGGGCGGATCTTCCGCACCCAGGTCCGCGCGTCCGGCTCGATCCCGCAGGTCTGCGCGCTGTTCGGGCCCTCGGCCGCGGGCGGCGCCTATATCCCGGCGTTCTGCGACTTCACCGCGATGGTGGACGGCAACGCCTCGATGTACCTGGGCAGCCCGCGGATGGTCGAGATGGTGGTCAGCGAGAAGACCACGCTGGAGGAGATGGGCGGCGCCCGGCTGCACTGCACGGTGTCCGGCAGCGGGCACTTCCTGGCGTCCTCGGAGGCCGATGCGCTCGGTGCGGTCCGGGACTACCTGTCCTACCTGCCGCAGAACTGGGCGTCGACGCTGCCCGTGGCCGAGGCGCGGGACCCCAAGCCGACCGACCTGCGGGCCCTGGTCCCGGAGAGCGAGCGGCAGGCCTTCGACATGCGCCGGTTCGTCCGCGGCGTCGTCGACGAGGACTCCTTCTTCGAGGTCCACGCGCTGTGGGCGCGCGAGGTGGTGACCGGCTTCGCCCGGCTGGACGGCCAGGTCACCGGCGTGATCGCGAACAACCCGATGTTCAAGGGCGGGGTTCTGTTCGTCGACTCGGCGGACAAGGCGGCGCGGTTCATCCAGACCTGTGACGCGTTCGGCATCCCGCTGCTGTTCCTGGCGGACGTCCCCGGCTTCATGGTCGGCACCGCGGTGGAGCGGCAGGGCATCATCAGGCACGGCGCCAAGATGATCGCCGCGATGTCCGACGCCACCGTGCCCAAGATCTGCGTGGTGGTCCGCAAGGCCTACGGCGCGGGCCTGTACGCGATGGCAGGCCCGGGCTTCGAGCCGGACGCCACGCTGGCGCTGCCCACCGCCAAGATCGCCGTCATGGGCGCCGAGGCCGCGGTGAACGCGGTCTACGCGGGGAAGCTGGAACAGTTGCCCGACGAGGAGCGGGAAGCCGAGACCGGCCGGCTCCGGCGCGAGTACGAGCGGGACATCGACATCCTCCGCCTGGCCTCCGAACTCGTCGTCGACGACGTCGTCGAGCCCGAAGACCTGCGCGCCGAACTGATCCGCCGCTTCGCCGCCGCCCGCGGCAAGGACCGCACCCCCCCGCGCCGCCGCCACGGCATCAGCCCCGCTTAACTCCCGCACCCCGCCGATGCCACGGCGTCAGCCCCGCGTAGCCTCCGCAGCCCGCCGATGCCACGGCGTCAGCCCCACCTGACCCCGCTCCCGCGCCTGTGCCCGCGCTTGAAACTCCAGTCACACACGCACCGCTTCGGAATTTTCGTCCCACTCGCCCCAACGCCAGATATCTCGTCGCGGCATCAGCCTCGCCTTGGCGCTGACCTCTCCATGATGCGAGCGCCCGCAGGCGCTGAGAACCCGCGGAGCCAGCCCTCGCCCACCTCTGCTAACCCCACCTGCCCCTAACATCACAGCATCGACACGTGCCAGAATCCCTTCCATGATCGTGAAGGATTTTTAGTCTGCCTAGACTAAAGACTCTTCGGGATCATGAGAATCCGCACGTCTGCGGAGGAGAAGCCGCGTCAACGGGCCGCCCCCGCACCCCGGAATCGCCTGAATCCGCCCCGAAGGGCGTTAGTTTTTTACCGTTCCTTTACTATTTACCCATGACCCGCGTACTCCTCGCTGAGGACGACACCTCGATCTCGGAACCGCTGTCCCGCGCGCTGCGCCGGGAGGGATACGAGGTGGACGTGACGGCGGACGGTCCCAGCACGCTCGACAAGGCACTGGGGGAGGGCGTCGACCTGATCTTGCTCGACATCGGCCTGCCCGAACTCGACGGGCTCGAGGTGTGCCGCCGGGTCAGGGCCGGGGGATACGCCGTGCCCGTGCTGATCCTCACCGCGCGGGCCGACGAGGTCGATACCGTGGTCGGCCTGGACGCGGGCGCGGACGACTACGTCACGAAGCCATTCCGGCTGGCCGAGCTCCTCGCCCGGGTCCGCGCCCTGCTGCGCCGGGGCACGGCCGAGGGCTCGGCCGCGCACGGTGTGCGGATCGACCCGGATGCCCGCCGGGCCTGGCACGGCGACACCGAACTCGACCTGACCACCAAGGAATTCGATCTGCTCTGGATCTTGCTGCGCGACGCGGGCAAGGTGGTCACCCGGGAGCAGATCATGCGCGAGGTCTGGGACGCGAAGTGGTGGACGTCGACCAAGACGCTCGACATGCACATTTCCTGGCTGCGCCGCAAGCTCGGCGACGACGCGCACAGCCCGAGGTACATCACCACCGTCCGGGGCGTGGGGTTCCGCTTTGAACGCGGCGACTGACGGCCCCACCCTCGACGGTTCCGCCCTCGACCGCTCCGCCCTCGGCCGCCCCGCCGCCGTCCGCCACAGCATGCGTAAGAGGCTGTGGTTCTGGAGCTTCGCCGTGGCGGTGATCGCTGTCCTCATCGTGGGCGTGCCCGCCTTGGTGATCGCCGCCCGGCGCGGCGCGGCGGCGGTTGGCGTGACCGTGGCGGCGATGGCGGCGGCGGCCGCGCTGGCCGGCTGGCTGACCGCCGTGCTCGCCGGGCGGCTGGGCCGGCCGGTCGAGGAGCTTGCCGAGGCGGCGGCACGGCTCGGCCGGGGCGACCCTCGCCCGCTCGGCCGCCGGTACGGGGTGGCCGACCTGGACCAGGTGGCCGACGGCCTCGACACGTCGGCGCGCAGGCTCAGCAGCCTGCTGGCCGCGGACCGCGAGCTCACCGCGGACGCGTCGCATCAGCTGCGCACGCCGCTGACCGCCCTGTCGATGCGGCTGGAGGAGATGATCGCGGCGGCGGATGACCCGGACGTGGTCCGGGAGGAGGGCAGCGCCGCCCTGGCCCAGGCCGAGCGGCTGGCCGACGTGGTGACCCAGCTGCTCAGTCCGGCCCGGCGGGCCACCGCGTCGGCGGGCGCGCTGACCGGCATCGACGAGATCGTGCAGCAGCAGGTCGTCGAGTGGGAGCCGGCCTTCCGCCGGGCGCGCCGCAAGCTCGTGGTGATCGGCGTGCGCGGCCTGCAGGCGCACGTCTCCCCGGGCGGCCTGGCGCAGGTGCTCGCCACGCTGCTGGACAACGCGCTCATGCACGGCGGGGGAACGGTGACCCTGCAGACTTCGCAGAACTCGCGCTCGGTGGTGATCGAAGTGCGGGACGAGGGTAAGGGCGTCCCGCCGGAGCTGGCCTCCCGGATCTTCGAGCGGAGCGTCAGCGGACGTCCGGAGGGCACCGGGCTGGGCCTGTTCCTGGCCCGGACAATGGCGGCGGCGGACGGCGGACGCGTCGTGCTGATCAAGCCGAAGCCCCCCACGTTCGCGGTTTTCCTGCCCAGGAACCCGCCGCAGACGGCCGCCCAGCCGGTCCGCGGTCCGGCATAACCGCCGGGCATAACCGCCCGGCATAACCGCACAGCGAGCAGCTAGCGCCGCCGCGCATCCGCGGTGTCGAGCAGCTCCCACGACGGCCCGTACTCGTGCTCGAAGGAGGCCTCGTCCCCGGCGTCGGCCAGCACGGGCCTGTCCATGGTCCCGGCCAGAACGGCCCCCGCTTCGCTCGTCTCGGTGACGTCGACGAACCCGGAAACCGCGGCTTCGCCAGCGGCCACGGCGGCGCCGGGAGCACCGGCCAGGAACACCCACTTCTTGTACGAGAAGTACCGGAAGACGGTGCCGAGCCCGGTGCCGGCCAGGCTGGCCGCGTTGAAAACCAGAGTGCCCTTCATGTCGAGCCCGTAGGTGACGAACGCGATGACGCATTCGGCGATGGCCAGGCCGACGACGTTGAACGCGGCGAACAGCATGCCCTCGCGTAGCAGCGCCTGGTTCACCCGGTGCCTGAAGGTCCAGAACCGGCTGCCGAGGTACGTGAGCACGGTGGCCGCGATGATGGACAGCCCCTTGGAGACCATCGGCCCGATGCCGACCGCGCCGTGCAGGTAAGCCGCGCCGCCCAGGTCGACGACCGAACCAACCAGGCCGACCAGGCCGAATTTCGCGAGCTCAGGAATCAGTTCGGCGAAGCGCTTGGGCAGGCTCACCATCCTGGGCATACAAAATAGTCCTTTCGGGACGGCATCATCATCTGGCCTGTGCGCTCACCCCCGTACAGGCTCCACTAAGACCCGCACATGCTACCGGCCGCGGTTCACTGACGACTCCGCCTTCCCTTAGACGGCGGTATGAAACGGGACACAACCCGCGAACCGGACGCGCGCCGCCGAAAACCAGCCGGGCGAAGACCAGCCGGGCAAAGATCAGCCGGGCGTCACGCGGTGAGCGTGTTCTCCCGCCCGGTCCTGGCGATGGCGTGCCAGGTCAGGTACACCACGGCCGTGATCACGAAGCCGACCTCGAAGGTCAGGTCCCCGACGTCCCCCACGTGCGTGGGCACCACGCCGACGTACTCGGTCTGGTTGGAGAACAGCCAGATCGAGATGCCCATCCCGGCGAGCATGGCGACCGGCCCGGCCCAGTTCGAGCGCCGCTTGTCGAACAGCAGCGTCTCGTCCGGGTTCTTCCGCAGCAGCAGGTCGCAGAGGTACACGGCCAGCCACGGGGCGATCCAGTACGCGATGATCAGCAGGAAGTTCTCGTACTTGCTGCCCGCGTTGTGCAGCCCGCTCCAGGCCAGGAAGAATCCGATGGCGCCGAACCCGAGGGCCACGATCGCGCGGCGCATCGAGAGCGGCAGCTTGATACCGAGGGCGGTGAACGACAGCGCGCCGGAGTAGATGTTGAGCACGTTCGCCGAGATGGCGCCGAGCGCGATCGCCAGCAGCGTCAGGTCGGCCAGCGGGGTGGCCAGCAGGCTGGTCATGCCGCCGGGACCGGCGAGCGCGTTGTCCGCGCCGACCGCGGTGCCGACGGCCGCGCCGACGATCTCCAGCACGGCGCAGGACAGGAACAGCCCGCTCCCGGACCACCAGGCGATGGCGGTCCGGTTCGTGTCCGGCTTGAAGTAGCGGGTGTAGTCCGACGCGTACGGGTTCCAGCCGACCGCGTAGCCGAACGAGGCGCCGAACGTCAGCAGGAACGCGCCGGGAATCGTGTGGTGAGAGGCACCGGGGTGAGCCTTGCTCAAGATGACCACGGACGCGATCACGAAGATGATGGCCAGCACGGGGAAGGCGTACCGCTCGAAGAGATGGACCAGGTTGTAGCCGAAGAACGCGACCACGACCTGCACCGCCACGATGATCAGCAGGCAGAGCACCTGCGGCAGGTGGGTCAGCACGTTCAGCGCCAGCGCGCCGCTGACGCTGTTCACCGCGAACCAGCCGATGCCCGCGGTCACCGAGTTCAGCCCGGCCGGCAGCGCGTTGCCCCAGTAGCCGAACCCCAGCCGGCTCAGTACCATCTGCGGCACCCCGTACTTGGGCCCGCGCAGGGACAGGATTCCCTGCGTGATTCCGCCGATCGCGCTGCCGAGGACGAGGGCAAGCGCAGCCTCCCAGAAACCGAGGCCGAATCCGGCGACCGCGAGAACGCCGACGAAGATCGTGGCGAATTCCATATTCGGCGAGGTCCAGGTCCAGAAAAGCTGAATCGGCCGGCCGTGCCGTTCGTTGAGAGGGATGAATTCGGCCCCGCCGGGCTCGACCTCGAAAACCTGGGTGCCGTAACTGCCCTCCCGGACAAGGACGCCAGGCCCGGCGCCGCCGCTGTGTGTGACGTCCTGATCGCTTGCCGCCATCTGCGCGCTCCCCTTCGGAGTGGCCCATGATCACAAGTCTTTTACCCGGATATATGCAGGGCGAAAGGCTCTAATGCTTCGTAGCAGAAAAAGACCGCACGACAGGAAACGGTTGCGTCACATCCTGGCCACGCGCACCGTGACCGGTCCCGTAGGGTACGGACCGTGACCGATTCCGCGGAGCCGACGGCCTCGGCTCCAGCACCCCCCGTGGTGGGCATGGTCGGCGGCGGCCAGCTCGCCCGGATGACGAGCCAGGCCGCCACCGGCCTGGGCATCGGCTTCCGCGTGCTGGCCGGTGACCCCGGCGAGAGCGCGGCCCAGGTCGTGGCCGGGACCCGCCTGGGCGACTTCCGCTCGCTGGCCGACCTGCGCGGCTTCGCGGCCGGCTGTGACGTGCTCACCTTCGACCACGAGCACGTGCCAGGCCCGCACCTGGCCGCGCTGGAGCAGGACGGCGTGACGGTCAGGCCGGACGGCGCCGCGCTCCGCTTCACCCAGGACAAGCTCGCCATGCGCGAGCGGCTGACCGGGCTGGGCATCGCCTGCCCCCGGTTCGCGCCGGTGCGCACCGTCGCCGAGGCCGAGGCGTTCGCTGCGGGCTCCTGGCCGCTGGTGCTCAAGGCGGTCAGCGGCGGCTACGACGGCAAGGGCGTCTGGGTCTGCGACTCCACCGCCGAGGCCGCCAGGGTCCTCGCGCACGACCTCGAGATCATGGCGGAGGAATACGTCGACTTCGACCGCGAGCTCGCGGTGCTCGCGGCCCGCTCGCCGCACCGGCAGGGCGCGGTGTACCCGGTGGTGCAGACGGTCCAGCGGGACGGCGTCTGCCGTGAGGTGATCGCCCCCGCGCCCGGCCTGGCCTCCGGCTGCCGGGCCGAGGCTCAGGAGCTGGCGCTGCGGATGGCGAAGGAACTCGGGGTCACCGGCCTGATCGCGGTGGAGATGTTCGAGACGCCGGCCGGGCTGCTGGTCAACGAGCTCGCCATGCGCCCGCACAACACCGGGCACTGGACGATCGAGGGCGCCCGCACGTCTCAGTTCGAGCAGCACCTGCGGGCCGTCCTGGACCTGCCGCTCGGTGACCCGGCGATGGCCGCGCCGGCCGCGGCGATGGCCAACGTGCTCGGCGGCGACGACGCCGACGTGTACGACAGGTACATCCACGTGATGGCCGCCGACCCGGCGGTGAAGGTGCACATGTACGGCAAGCAGGTCCGCCCGGGCCGCAAGATCGGCCACGTCACCGTGGTCGGCGAGGACCCGGAGGACCTCGCCGACCGGGCCCGCCGCGCGGCCAGTTACCTCCGCTGGGGCAAGGAGGACGGCGATTGAGCCAGAACCCCGTCGTCGGCGTCGTGATGGGCAGCGACTCGGACTGGCCGGTGATGCGCGCCGCGGCCGAAGCCCTCGACGAATTCGAGGTCCCCTACGAGGCCGACGTGGTATCGGCGCACCGGATGCCGCACGAGATGATCGAGTACGGCTCGTCGGCCGAACGCCGCGGGCTGCGGGTGATCATCGCCGGCGCCGGCGGCGCCGCGCACCTGCCCGGCATGCTGGCCTCGGTCACCCCGCTGCCGGTGATCGGCGTGCCCGTCCCGCTGGCCAACCTGAGCGGCCTCGACTCGCTGCTGTCGATCGTCCAGATGCCGGCCGGCATCCCGGTCGCGACCGTCGCGGTCGGCGGCGCCCGCAACGCCGGCCTGCTCGCCGTCCGCATCCTCGGTGCGGCGGAGAGCCCCGGCGGTGCCGCGCTGCGGGCCAGGCTCGCGGCTTTCGCCGAGGACCTCGCCGGTCAGGCCCGCGCCAAGGGTGCCGCCCTGCGCGGCCGGCGTTCGTAGTTTCGTACCGAACGGGCGGCGTTTTCTGCCCAGATAAACGGTGCTTGCCCCGATGCCGGTACGGGTACGCTCCTCGAACAGGATCCGACCCGGGGCGAGGAGGTGTGCGTGAGCATTGGCGCGACGCTGGCCGCGGCCCGCCGCCGGGCCGGGCTCACCGTTAGTGAGGTCAGTCAGAGCACTCGTGTCACGGAACCCATCATCCGGGGTATAGAGCAGGATGACTACGCTGCGTGCGGCGGTGATTTCTATGCGCGCGGCCATATCCGCGCCATCGCGCGGGCCGTGGGGGAGGATCCCGTGCCGCTGATTGACGAGTTCGACTCGACCTGGCAGTCCGCCAAGGAGATCACGGCCGCCGAAGCCTTCCAGCCGTCCATGCCGCTGCGGAAACGAGAGCGCCGCCGGGTGCGCTGGTCCGCCGTGCTGGCCGTGCTAGTCCTGGCGGTCCTCGGCTTCGCCAGCTACAAGTTCGTCTCCGGCGTGGGCCGCGCCCGGCCCGCGGCCGCGACCAGCCCTCGTCCCTCCCCGCCGGGTGGCCCCACCAATCCGGCGGCCAGCGCCCCGGCCGTCCAGGGCAGCACGGCGCAGAGTACCTCGGCTCAGGCCAGCGCGTCCCAGGCCTCCACCTCGCCGCCGCCCTCGGCGACCCCGGTGCCGGTGCAGGTGCTGCCCCCGGCCCGCGTGGCGGCGTTCGGCCCGGCCGGCACCGCCGACGGCGACAACCCGCAGCGAGCGGCGTTCGCGATCGGCGGCAACCCGGCCCGGCCCTGGACCAGCCAGTGGTACGCCACCGCGCGGTTCGGGGCGCTGAAGCAGGGGACAGGGCTGCTGCTGGACATGGGCCGCCCGGTCACCGTCGCATCGGTCCGGCTGTCCCTGGTCTACTCCGGTGCGGACATCGGATTGCGTGCCGGGAGCAAGCCGGTCCCGGACTGGCTCCCCTCGGTCGCGCGCGTCTCGGACGCCGGCCGAACCGCGCAACTTCGGCCCGGCGCGCCCGTGCACGTCCGCTACTTGCTCATCTGGTTCACCAAGCTGCCCCCCGACAACGCGGGTACCTACCGGGCCGGCGTCTACAAGATCACCGTCCAGGGCCACCGCTGACCGCCGCCCCGGCCCGCGATCTACCATCGAGCCATGAGCGATGATTTCCCGGCCTATGCCCTGTCCGAGGAGCACGAGGCGCTGCGTGAGGCGGTCCGCGCCCTGGCCGACGACAAGATCGCGCCCCGGGCCGCCGACATCGACCGTACCTCCGAGTTCCCCTGGGACGTGTACGAGGCGCTGGTCAAGGCGGACTTCCAGGCCGTGCACATCCCCGAGGCTTACGGCGGCGCCGGCGCCGACGCGATCGCCACCGCGATCGTCATCGAGGAGGTGGCCCGTGCCTGCGCCTCGTCGTCGCTGATCCCCGCGGTGAACAAGCTGGGCACGGTGCCGCTGATGCTCGCCGCGTCCGAGGACGTCAAGGCGAGGTACCTGGCGCCGGTCGCGCGGGGCGAGGCGATGTTCTCCTACGCGCTGTCCGAGCCGGAGGCCGGCTCGGACGCGGCGGCCATGAAGACCAAGGCGGTGCGCACCGATTCCGGTTACGTGCTGAACGGGGTGAAGCGCTGGATCACCAACGCCGGGGTGTCGAAGTACTACACGGTGATGGCGGTCACCGACCCGTCGGCGGGCGCGACCGGGATCTCCGCGTTCGTGCTGGAGGACGGGGACCCGGGCTTCACGTTCGGGGCGCCCGAGCACAAGCTCGGCATCAAGGGCTCCCCGACCCGGGAGCTGTACTTCGACGACTGCGCGATCCCGGCCGACCGGCTGATCGGCGCCGAGGGCGAGGGGTTCAAGATCGCCCTGCGGACCCTGGACCACACCCGGATCACGATCGCGGCCCAGGCCCTGGGCATCGCCCAGGGCGCCCTCGACTACGCGCTCGGCTACGTCAAGGAGCGCAAGCAGTTCGGCCGGGCGGTCGCCGACTTCCAGGGTCTGCAGTTCATGATCGCCGATATGGCCATGAAGCTCGAGGCGGCGCGCCAGCTCACCTACGCCGCCGCGGCCAAGTCGGAGCGGGCCATGGCCGGCGAGAAGATCGCCGACCTGACCTTCTTCTCGTCGGCCTGCAAGTGCCTGGCCTCCGACGTGGCCATGTCGGTGACCACCGACGCGGTGCAGCTACTCGGCGGCTACGGCTACGTCAATGACTACCCGGTCGAGCGGATGATGCGCGACGCCAAGATCACCCAGATTTATGAGGGGACGAACCAGATCCAGCGGGTTGTAATGGCAAGACAGCTCCTGAAGTGATCGCCGCCGGGCCTCTACTCCGTCCCTGCTCCGTCAGAAACTGCCCGCGGGCGGAACATCC
>Ga0307305_10000425_pt1 | contig 14983 bp, 15 predicted proteins | sample ER_DNA_186_FD_194512 | JGI IMG/M metagenome (GOLD analysis project Ga0307305, IMG submission 194512) | Bulk soil microbial communities from the East River watershed near Crested Butte, Colorado, United States - ER_DNA_186 | ecosystem: Environmental > Terrestrial > Soil > Floodplain | place... | reverse complement strand
GGCGCGGGACCGGGTCCCAGGCCGCGTCGAACGGCGGATCGAGCGGTTCCGTGAGGCGATCGAGCCGGATCGCGGTGATCTTCACGTCAGGTCAGATTGGTCGACGGGGACACCCGGCCAGTATCGCCGACTCAAGAAGTCCGTGACGAGGCGGACCCGCCTGCGGTACGGTGTCGCGGACACTCCCCGCCCGGAGGACCGTGCGACCGATGACCGGCCTGGCGACCCACGGTGCCATCGTCCAATTCGACGATGTCTCGAAGTCCTACGACCCCGAGGCGACGAAGAGCGGGAAGGGTCCCGCTGCCGTCAACGACCTCTCCCTGACCGTCCCCGCTGGCAAGATCTGCATCCTCGTCGGGCCATCCGGCTGCGGCAAGACGACCTCGCTCAAGATGGTCAATCGGCTGATCGAACCGACGTCGGGCCGGATCACGATCGACGGAGTCGACGTTACGACCCAGGAGCTGACCTCGCTCCGGCGGCGGATCGGCTACGTCATCCAACAGGTCGGTCTGTTCCCGCACCAGACGATCGGCGAGAACGTCGCGACCGTCCCCCGCCTGCTCGGCTGGCCGAAGGCCCGCCTCCGCGAACGCTCGGAGGAACTGCTGGGGCTCGTCGGGCTCGAGCCGGCGCGATACCGCGACCGCTACCCGAGCCAGCTCTCGGGCGGCGAGCGCCAGCGTGTCGGTGTCGCCCGGGCCCTCGCCGCGGACCCGCCCATCATGCTCATGGACGAGCCGTTCGGGGCGGTGGACCCGATCGTCCGTGACCGCCTCCAGAACGAGTTCCTCCGGCTCCAGGAGACGATCGCCAAGACGATCCTGTTCGTGACCCACGACATCGACGAGGCGATCAAGATGGGCGACCTCGTCGCCGTCTTCCAGACGGGCGGCATCCTGGCCCAGTTCGGAAGCCCGCTGGACATCCTGGCGGCGCCCGCGTCCGAATTCGTCGCACGCTTCGTCGGCCAGGACCGCGGGCTCAAACGGCTTTCCCTGCTTCGCGTGTCCGACGTGCCGCTTCAGCCGGCGGTAACCGCTCGTGTCGGCGACAGCTCCGGCGACGCGCGACGGCGCGCCCTCGACGACCCGCAGCGATACCTGCTCATGATCGATGCCTCGAACCGGCCGCTCGGCTGGGTCGCCCACGGCGATATCCCGGGAGAAGGCGTCCTCACGGAAACCATGGCCAATCCGGTCTCGCCAACGGTCAACAAACGGACCACGCTCAAGGACGCCCTGTCGATGATGCTCGACGCCGACGTCCAGACCGGGATCGTCGTCGACCGGACCGGGGCGGTCCAGGGCCTCCTGACGGTCGACGCCATCGCCGAGAAGATGCGCGCCGGAGAACACGTGGCGGCCTTCGATCACGCGTTGGAGCCGGCGGAAGAAGAAATCGAGCCCGGCCCGATCGAGGCCGAGCACGCCGAAGTAGAGGTCAGGGCCTGACGTGCCTCCCGGCACACAGATCTTCGATTTCGGCTGGGTCGGGAGCCACCTCGGGCAGGTCGTCGAGCGGATCCTCCAGCATCTCGAGCTCACGATCCCCCCGCTGATCCTCGGGATCATCGTGTCGCTCGCGCTCGCGGTGTGGGCGGTCCGTCAGCAGCGGGTCTACGCGCCGATCACGGCGGTCACGGGCCTGCTCTACACGATTCCGAGCCTGGCAGCGTTCGCGGCGCTCGTCCCGATCACCGGGATCACCCTCATCACCGCCGTAATCCCGCTGACAACTTACACGCTGCTCATCCTGTTCCGCAGCTTCGCGACGGGGTTCACCTCGGTTCCCGGGGAGATCCTCGAGGCCGCCGAGGGGATGGGCTACACGCGCGGTCAGCGGCTGTTCCGCGTCGAGCTGCCCCTCGCCGTCCCGCTGATGATCGCCGGGATCCGGCTCGCGAGCGTGACGACGATCGGGCTCGTCACCGTCGCGTCCGCGATCGGCGGCGACACGTTCGGCGGGCTCGGCCAGTTGATCACCGAGGGGATCCAGACCTTCTTCCCGACCAAGTACCTGCTCGGCGCCGCACTGTCGGTCCTGCTCGCCTTCTCGGCCGACTTCCTGTTCGTGCGGGTCGAGCGCCTGATAACGCCGTGGGCTCGCGTCCGCGCGGGCGCCGTCTGATGGACGGCGTCATCGCATTCTTCACCGACCCGGCCAACTGGACCGGAGACACCGGAATTCCGCACCGCCTGTTCGAGCACCTGTACATCTCCGGCTCGTCGATCCTCCTGGCGCTCCTTGTAGCCGTCCCGATCGGGCTCTACATCGGGCACACAAACCGCGGGTCGAGCATCGCGATCAACCTCGCGAACATCGGCCGGGCGATCCCGTCCTACGCAATGATGGTCATCCCGTTGCCGTTGACGCTGACCCTCGCGCCGATCCTTGGCTACGACACGGGGTTCGGGCTGACCTTCCTGCCGATCTTCATCGCGATGACCTTCCTCGCGATTCCGCCGCTCCTCGTCCAGACCTACGCCGGCCTCCGTTCGGTCGACCGTGACCTCGTCGAAGCGGGTCGCGGCATGGGAATGTCCGAGCGCCAGATCCTGGGCCGGATCGAGATCCCGCTCGCGTCGTCGATCCTTGTCGGCGGGCTCCGGACGGCAACCCTGCAGGTCATCGCGACGGCGACGATTGGAGCGATTCTCGGCGGCGGAGGCCTGGGGCGACTCATCTTCGACGGCATGCTCCAGGGCGTGGTGGGCTACCCGTCCCTGTTCGCCGGGGCGATCCTCGTATCCGCCCTGGCGATCGGCGTCGACCTGATCCTCGCCTGGGTCCAGCGTCGGCTGACGCCGCGAGCGCTCAGGACGCCGCGGCGAGGTAGCGCGTCGAGTCCGGCGTCGGTGGTCGGGCCGGACATCGCAAGTCCGGCAACGGGCGGGACCGCTTAAGCGTTTTTAGGCGACGCATTGCCAGTGCGCTGGTAATGTACGCGGGCGAATGCCGTCCCCCCGGCGGCACGGATGAGGAGGAACCCACATGCGGACACCCCGCGTGCTGGCGCTTGGAATGACCCTGCTGGTGCTCGTCGGCGCCTGCTCGACCGGAGGCGGCACGTCCAACGCGCCGTCGTCGGCACCATCGGTCGCGGCCCCAAGCACAGCATCAAGCACCGCCCCGAGCGAGGCGGCGTCGGCCGCCGCCAAGGCCCCGATCAAGATCGGCTCGGACAACTTCTACGAGTCCAAGCTCATGGGCGAGATCTATGCCCAGGTCCTCGAGCACGCCGGCTACACGGTCGAGCGCAAGTTCGCGCTTGGCTCGCGCCAGCAGAGGATCCCGATCATGGACGCCGGCCAGATCGACCTCGTTGCCGAGTACGTCGGCTCGGGTCTCGGCTTCTATGACCAGACGAAGATCACCGGCGACGGCCAGAAGAACGCCGACGCGCTCCAGGCAGCGATCAAGTCGAAGGGCCTGACGGTCCTCGGCATCTCGCCCGGCCAGGATTCGAACGCCTTCGTCGTCCGCAAGGACACGTCGACCACCCTCAACCTGACCAAGATGAGTGACCTCGCGGCGGTCCAGACCCAGATCAAGTGGGGACTCCCGGCCGACTGCGACACTAACCCGATCTGCTCGGGCGCGCTCAAGTCCTACGGGATCACCTATCCGCCGGCCAAGCGCACTGCGCTCGGCGCGTGTGACGTCCCGATGGCGCAGGCGCTCCAGGGCAAGGCGATCGACCTGGCCGAGCTCTGCTCGACCCAGCCGGCCATCGCCCAGTTCGGCTTCGTCCAGCTCGTCGACGACAAGGCGACTCAGCCTGCCGAGAACATCGCCCCGATCGTTCGGGACGACTACCTCGCCAAGGTCGACGCGACCGCCTTCAAGGCGCTGCTCGATGCCGCCTCTGCGAAGGTGACCACCGAGGCGCTCACGGCGATGGGCGTCGACGTCGCAGTCAACCAGAAGGACGTCAGCGACGTCGCCAAGGCGTTCCTCACCGCGCAGGGCCTCCTCCAGTAGGTTTCCGCCCCCGCAACACCTCGAAGCCCGCCCGACCAACGGGCGGGCTTCGTTCGTGACGGGTCAATCGCAACGGGGTGAAACAGCCGATGACCGTCCGGCTCACGGGACGCGACCTCGATCGTGACCAGGTGGTCCGCGTCGCCCGCGGCGGCGAGCGCGTCGAGCTCGACGTGACGGCGCGCGCGCGGATGACGCGGTCGCGGGAGGTCGTCCGGGCCGTGCTCAAGCGCGGAGAGCCCGTGTACGGCTCGAACACCGCCGTCGGCGTCCTCAAGCGGGTCGGCATCGCAGCGACCGACGCCGATGGCTACGCAGCGTCGATGAACCGGCACCACATCGTCGGCCAGGGGCCAACCGCGTCGGACGATCTCGTCCGGGCGACGATGGTCCGCCTCGCCAACCACTTCGCCGAGGGCTCCGCGGGCGTCCGGCCCGAGCTAGCGGACCGGCTCGTGGCCGCCCTAAACGGCGGCGAGGTACCTCTCCTCCGAACGATCGGGTCGATCGGCCAGGCGGATCTCGCACCGCTGGCCGACCTCGGCGACGCGCTGTTCCGGGAGATGACCCTGGAGGCCGGCGAGGGGACGGCAATCCTCGACAACAACTCGTTCTCGACTGCCTGGGCGGCACTCGCGGTCGCCGATGTCGAGATCCTGCTCGACACGATGGACGTGGCCGGCGCCCTGAGCCTCGAGGGCCTCGCGGCCAACCCGACGATGCTCCATGCCGCGATCGGCGAGGTGCGGCCGTATCCCGGGCTCCGCCGGACACTGGAGCGATTCCGGGAGCTACTTACCGATAGTGCGATCTGGGAACCAGGCGGCCCTCGCAACCTCCAGGATCCGCTGACCTTCCGGAACCTGCCCCAAATCCAGGGCGCCTGTCGCGACGTTCTCGCTCACGTGGATGCGCAGCTCGCCATCGAGCTCAACGCGTCGCAGGGGAACCCGATCGTCGTCCCTGCCGAGGAACTGGTGATCTCAGTGGCGAACTTCGAGATCCTGCCCCTTGCCGTGGCCCTCGACTACCTCAGGCTCGTGCTTGCGACGGCCCTGACGAGCTCGGCGGAGCGGACGGTCAAGATCCTCGGCGCGCCGTGGTCCGGCCTGCCGACCGGCCTGACGCCCGTGGCCGGGACGACGGCGGCGGGCTTGACCTATCTCAGCCTCGCCGCCCAGAGTCTGGCGGTGGAAGCTCGACTCCTCGCCCAGCCGGTCTCGTTCGAGGTCGCCTCGACGACGCACGCGGAGGGCATCGAAGACCGGACGACGATGGCGCCCCTCGCGGCCCGACGCCTCGCGGAGATGGTCGGCCTCGGTGAGCGCATCGTTGCCATCGAGCTGACCGTCGGCGCTCAGGCGACCGACCTGCGGGGCCTGCGGCGCGGCCGCGGAACCGAGGCGGCGGTCGCCGTGGTACGTGGCGTCATCCCGTTCCTCGACGTCGACGACTCCGTGCCGGAGCTGGAGCCGCTCGTCGGGCTCGTCGGACAGGGGGCGTTCGCCACAGGATCCGTCACGACCGAACGACCGATACCGAACCCGACACCGACAGCGAACCCGACCTCAACCTCGACACCGACACCGAACCCGACGTCAACCTCGGCGGCCGGCTGACCGATGGCTCGCCAGACGACGGCCCGCGATCATCCCCCGGAAGAGGCCGGCGAGGACACATCGTTTGCCCGCGGCCTGCGGATCCTGCTCACCATTGCCGATCGCGGCGAGGTCCGGGCCGAAGAGCTCTCCGCGCTGCTCGAGACGCCCGCCTCGACCGTCTATCGATACCTCCGAACGCTGACGGAGTTCGGGTTCGTCGATCGCCACGACGGCCGCTACCTGCTCGGGCCGCGCCTCGTCATCGGCAGCGGCTCGAACGTGACGAGCGAGCAGCTCATCCGGGTCTCCGATCCGGTTCTACGTCTCCTCGTGACGGAGACCGGCGAGACCGCCGTCGTCATGCGCCGGATCGGCCTGTCGGCCGTCTGTCTCAACCAGGTCGAAAGCCCCAGCGCGCTGCGCGTCGCCCTGGAGCCCGGGGCGATGCTGCCGCTCCACGCCGGTGCCATCAACCGGGTACTGCTCGCATATGCCGAGCCCGGGATCGTCGACGAGCTCGTCGCCCAGGGCCTCGAGGCGGTCACGCCGAACACTCCGACGGAAGCGGTCCTGCGCGAAACCCTGGCCGACATCCGGGCGACCGGCATCGCGCGGAGCGAGGGCGAGCTCGTTTCCGGCGCCGTGGGAATCGGCGCTCCCGTGTTCCGCGACGGCGGCATCGTCGGTTCCGTCGGGGTCATCGGTCCCCAGGCACGCTGCGGGCTGGCCTGGCGCTCGCGGGTCGCCCGTCTCCTGCCCGAGGCCGCTCGAACAATCATGGCCGGGCTCGACGAGGAGGCCGGACCGAGGCCGACCAGTACTATCGTATAGTGGGATCAGGGAGTACCACTACTTGACATTCTGACCAGCACGTCTATCGTCGGGTGCGATGGACGCACTCGACGAGCTGGTTCCGACGACCGAAACCTACGCTCGGCTGCCCGTGGCGGACGCCTTCAACTGGGCCGATTGCGAGTCCGCGATCGAACCGGGCGAGTGGTATCTCGTCGCATTCCGGTCGACCGTCCGCCCCGACGCCGACATCGAGCGGCTCCGCGAGTACGACGATTGGGCGCACGCCGAAGCCAGCGGGGCGCCGGGCTTCGTCCACTACTACAAGGGCCCGCTGGCAAGTGACGGAAGCTGCCTGTCGTTCTGCCTGTGGAACAGCCGCGCCGAGGCGAGGTCCGCGGCCCGAAAGCCAGCGCACATTGAAGCCGTTTCGCTGATCGCCGAGACCTACGCGGAGTACACGCTCGAGTTCATCAGCATGTGCAAGGCGGATGCCGTCGCCACCCTCACGTTCGCCCCGTACGACACGGTTCCCGCCCTGCAGGCCGTTCCGGGGCCGCAGGTGTCCACCCTGCCATCATCGCCGACGCTCGGGTTCAGCCCCGCCGCATCCTGACCGACGCGCGTCGATCGCCGGTCGACCGAGGTCAGCCGCGGCTCAGCTCCGACGCCACCCCAGCCGGACCAGCGCGACGAGCCCACCAACCGACGTGAGCACGAGGATCGTCGCGTGGACGAGCAGCGCGATTGCGAACGCTTCGTGCGGCGGCACCCCGACGGCCTTGGCAATCTCGACGGCCGCCAGCTCGAACGTCCCGAGGTTCGCCGGCCCGGCCGGGATCGCCGTCACGAGGGCGACGCCGGCCGCGAGCAGTGACGCCTGGCCGATCGTCAGCTCGATCCCGACGGCTTGACCGGCCGAGGCGAACGCGAGCACCGTCGCTCCCCAGGCGAGCAGGCTCAGAACGAGCGCCTCGCCGAGCGTCCGCGGCCGTCCGGCCACCGCCAGCCCGCCGCGCAACTTGCCGGCGAGATCCATCACTCGCGGCCAGCGCCCGGCGATGACCGCGATCCGCTCCGCGCCCGGCAGCCGGTGAGCGGCGACACCGATCGCGATCGCCGCCGCAAGCAGGGCGGCCAGCGCCACCCCGACGAGGACAGCGTTGGCGACGATCCCGCGGACGCTCAGGACGAGGATCGCCGCCGAGGCGATCGCGACCACGACAACGAAGTCGACGACCCGCTCGACAACGACTGTTCCGAGCGTGGTGGTTCGGGAGAGACCCTCTCGGTCGCCGAGATAGTGGCTCCGGACCAGCTCGCCGAGGCGGGCCGGCAGGACGTTGTTGGCCAGATAGCCGATCAGGAGATAGGCGAGCATCGGCAGAAAGCCCACGTGCCCGATCGGGGCGACGAGGCGCTGCCAGCGCAGCGCCCGCGTGAGAAGGTCGACGACGACGAAGGCAGCGACCAGGACGATCCAGCCGAGATCGGCCGCCCGCAGGATCTCGACGGTCTGGCCGACATCGACCGACCGGAGCACGAGCCATATCGCGACGACGGAGATGGCCGCGCCGATACCGCCGCGCAGGAGCGCGTTACGCCTGAGGGTCACCCGCTCAGGTCGCCGGCGGGGTCGTTCCGGGCGCGGGCGCCCGTGCGGTGAGCTTCTTCGACCGCCGGATGCGGAGACGGTGGAGCACGAACCGGAGGACGACCCTGAGCGTCGACAGGCCGTAGACGACGCTTCGCCGGAAGTTGACCGAGCTCGCCTCCTCGAAGTACCTCGTCGGCACCGCGATCTCGGCGATCTGGAGCCCACCAGCCGCCACGACCTGGGCAACGAGCTCCTGGTCGAAGACGAAGTCGTCGCTGTTGAGGTGGTACGGGATCACCTCGAGGAGGCGGCGCGAGTAGGCCCGCAGACCGGTGTGGTACTCCGACAGATGGAGACCGAACGCGACGTTCTCGACGATCGTCAGGAAGCGGTTGCTGATGTATTTCCAGCGCGGCATCCCTCCGGCCAGGGGGTCACCGAGGAACCGGCTGCCAAGCATCAGGTCGGCCTCGCCGGCAATGATCGGTTCGATCAGGGCGGGGATCCTCGTCGCGTCGTACTGGTAGTCGGGGTGGAGCATGACGACGACGTCGGCACCGGCCGCCAAGGCCGCGTCGTAGCAGGTCTTCTGGTTGCCGCCGTAGCCCAGGTTCTGCTGATGGATGATGACGTCGAGCCCCAGCTGACGGGCGATCTCGACGGTTTCGTCGTGAGAGACGTCGTCGACGAGGATGATCTGGTCGACCCGGCCGTGGGGGATGTCGGCGTACGTTCGCTCGAGGGTTTTCGCCGCGTTGTAGGCGGGCATGACGACGATGACCCGAGGCCGTGCGCCCTGCGTCGCGCTGATCCCGGTGGAGGGCTCGGTCGATGACACGCGCAGAGGGTAGCGCACCCGTGCTCGTCATCGAGCCGACATCGTCGCCGCGGCCGTCTGTGTCACGATGGGCAGAGCAACCGACACGGAGCAGGGATATGTTCGAACGCCTCTTCGGATCAACGACAAAGGACCCCGCGATCGCCGCGCGGATCCCGCCGGGCCAGTACAAGACCGACAAGTTTCCGGTCCTCCACTACGGCTCCGTGCCGAAGACGAACCTCGCGACGTGGGACTTCCGCGTCTGGGGCGAGGTCGATGCCCCGTTCACCCTGACCTGGCAGCAGTTCAAGGAACTGCCGCGCAAGACGGTCCACACGGACATCCACTGCGTCACCCGCTGGACGAAGCTCGACACCGATTGGGAGGGCGTCCCGATTCAGGAGATCCTCCGGCTCGCCCAGGTCCGCCCGAAGGCGACGCACGTCGTCGCCCACTCCGAGCAGGGCTACACGGCCAACCTCCCGCTGTCGGTTCTCGACGACGACGACGTGATGCTCGCCGATACGTTCGGAGGCGAAGCGCTCGAGCCCGAGCACGGCTACCCGCTCCGCCTCCTCGTTCCGAAGCGCTACTTCTGGAAGAGCGCAAAGTGGATCCGCGGCCTCGAGTTCCTCGACCACGATCAGCTCGGTTTCTGGGAGCGCTACGGCTACAACAACGACGCAGACCCCTGGAAAGAAGAACGCTTCAGCGAGTGACGTGGCGAGATCTTCGGCTGTCGCGCCTGGACGGCCATGGCTGCGTTGCCGACTGCGCTGCTCGCTCACGGGCGTCTAAGCCCGCTCGCTCCGCTGCTCGCCGGCGCCTTGCCCTGACCGCCCAAGCGCGACGAACGCAGTCGCGGGTGTGGAGCGGCGTTGGCGGGGCGGCCCCTCGCCCCGCGCGCCCGGAATCCCAGCCTGACGTAGGCTGACCGCGGCTCACGCCGTCGCCCAACCTGTCACCTCGAGGCTCTTGCCCTTGACTGCCGAGCTTGCCCTTGCGACCCGCGCCCTCAGCAAGAGCTACGGATCCCGACGCGCTCTCGATGGGCTCGACCTGACCGTCCCTACCGGGGTCGTCTACGGCTTCCTCGGCCCGAACGGTGCCGGCAAGACGACGACGATGCGGCTCCTGACCGGGCTCCTGCGACCCGACGGCGGGACCATCGAGATGCTCGGTCGGCCGTTCTCGAGGTCCGACCGGCACCGCTTGTTCGACGTCGGTGCGCTCGTTGAGTCACCCTCGTTCTATCCGTACCTCTCCGGCAAGGAGAACCTCCGGGCGCTCGCGTCCGCCGGCCCTCGCACTCCACGCGGGCGAATCGACGAAGTCCTCGAGATCGTCGGCCTTCGCGACCGGGCGTCAGACAAGGTGTCGCGCTACTCGCTCGGCATGAAGCAGCGGCTCGGGATCGCGGGGGCGCTGCTGGGCGATCCCCAGCTCCTCCTCCTCGATGAGCCCGCGAACGGTCTCGATCCGGCCGGCATCGTCGCCATGCGCGAGACGCTCCGCCACCTCGCGGCGATCGGCAAGACCGTGTTCGTGTCGAGCCACCTCCTCGCCGAGGTCCAGCAGCTCGCCGACGTCGTCGGCATCATCGCCGCCGGACGGCTCGTCCGCGAAGGCTCCATGAAGGAGCTGCTCGCCGGCGAGGGCATCGTCCGCGTACGGGTTGCGCCCGAGCAAGTTGCGGCGGCGGCAGCAGCGCTCGCGGCCCTCGTTCAGCCGGACCACGTCGTTCCATCGACCGCAGAGCCGGGCTGGCTGACCGTCCAGATCGCTCCGGATCGGACGGCCGAGGTCAACCGGACGCTGGCGACGGCCTCGATCTACGCTTCCGGGCTCGAGTCCGGCAATGATCTCGAAGAGCTCTTCCTGAGCCTCACGCATGATCCGTCGGCGGTCGATCCGGACGGGACGTTCGCCGGGTTGGCGAAGCGGCCGACCACGACCGAGATCAACTGATGAGACTGTTCGTATCCGGGCTCCGCAAGTTGTCACGCCGACTCGCGACGTACCTGACCTTCGGGCTGCTCGCAGGGTTGCTGGCACTGATCATCGTCGCCGTCGCCGCGAGCGGCGGACGCGGCCAGAACGGCAACGGGCCGGCGAACCCGCTGGCGATCGTGACCTTTCCGGGTGCCTACGACCTGATCCTCAGCTTCATCCTCGGCCTCGGTGGGCTCTTTGCGGTCGTGTACGGCGCGGCGATCGCCGGTTCCGAGTGGACGTGGGGAACGCTCAAGACCGTCGTCGCGCGCGGCGAGAGCCGGAGCCGCTATGTCGTGGCGACGTTCGCAGCGATCGCCGTCGTGGCTGGCATCGGGCTTCTCATCTCCTTCGGCATCGGGGTCGTGGCGGCGGCGCTTGGAGCGACCATCGCCAACGTCCCGCTCGACGGCATCGGCAACGCCGACGCCCTCGGCCGGTTGCCGGAGCACTTCCTCCGAGGGTGGGCCGCAATCGTCATGGAGGGTTCGATCGGGTTCGCGATCGCGACGCTTGCACGAAGCCAGCTGGCGGGGATCGGTGCTGGGATCGCCTTCTATTTCGGGGAGGGATTCGCCTCGCTTTTTCTCCCGGACGTGGTGAAGTACCTGCCGTTCAATCTCGCCAGCACGGCGGTCGGGAGCGGCGGCGGTTTCGGCGGTGGCGGCGGTGGCGGCGGCGGGCCACCCGTTGCCTCGACGCCCCTGTCTGCGGACTTTGCGCTCCTGCTGGTAGCGGCCTGGCTGATCGGGTCAGTGGTCGTCGCCGCGGGCTTCACGGAACGGGCGGAGATCACCGGCTGAGAGGCGGCCCCCAGGTCTCTCGACTCAGCTCCGCCGCGGACCCACCACCCCCGGGGTCGGGGTGAACGCCCGCAGCCGCCGTCGCAGCAGGAATGTCTCGCGATCGATGAGACCGAGCAGGTCACGCAGCCGTTCCTCGGTCGTGTCCGCCTCGAGGAGCGCCTGGCGCGTCGGCAGCTCGACCTGGATGATGCCGCTCAGGAGGTAAGACAGCGTTGTCGGATCGTCGGGGATGATGACCCGGCGCTCGATCGGCAGGCCGGAGACCTCGCCGCTGTCGGCGTCCTCCGCTTCGGCCATCGACTCCGGGTCGATCTCCGCCGACAGCCCGAAATCCATGCCCGTCGCTCGCCGTTCAGCAGCGTCGGGATCCTCCTCGCCGGGCATGATGTTCTCGGTCTCGACCTCGACCCGGACGTCGATCTCGTCGGCCGTCTCGCCCTCGCGCGGCTGGAGCAGCTCGAGGTAGTGGACGAAGCGACGGGTCGCGGTATTGGCCAGCCGCCGGGACGCCGCCTCGTCACCGATCTCGTCGTCGAGCACCGTCGCCTCGGCGACGAGGTAGGGCTGACGGTCGGTCGCGACGTCGCTGATGGCAAACCGCTTCGTACCAACCACGAGCAGGTCGTAGCGACCGTCCGGATAACGGCGCGCTTCCCGGATCTCGGCCAACGTCCCGATCGCCGAGAACGAGATCGACCCGCCACCGACCTCGCGGCCGTCGCGTATCAGCACGATGCCGAACGGAGCCGCCTTTTCGACGCAGTCCCGGACGAGCGCCCGATAGCGATCCTCGAAGATGTGCAGCGGCAGCGCGATGCCCGGGCAGAGCACCGTGTGGAGCGGAAAGAGGGGAAGCTCCATGGCCGGTCAAGTCTAGGGACAATCAAAAACGCCGCCGGTGCACCTGGCGGCGTTCGTGTTGCGTCGATGACGCTATCCGATCAGTGAGAGCAACCCTTGGCGGAACCCGCGTCGTCCGCGGTCCGGAAGCTGGAGCCGCAGCCGCAGGCCGCGACCGCGTTCGGGTTGTTGACCGTGAAGCCCGCGCCCATGAGCGTGTCGACGTAGTCGATCTGCGAGCCCTTGAGGAGGTCGACGCTGTTGCCGTCGACGTAGACCTTGACGCCGTTCGCCTCGAGGACCTTGTCCTCGGCCGTCGGGGCATCCTCGAGCATCATTCCGTACCGGAAGCCCGAGCACCCACCGCTATACACGTAGACACGCAGCCCGACATCGGGATTCGTCTCTTCCTTCGTGAGCTCGTGCAGCTTCGCCGCGGCAGCGTCCGTCAGGCTGACGACGGTGGGCTGGATATCCAACATGTATCGGTTTCCTCCTCGAGAGGGCGAGTCGACGACGATCATTGCAGGCGGACGGTGATCCGTCACTGGCCCAATCGTACGCAGCGCAACGGATTCCGACAAGTGTTGTGCCGAAATCGGCTCTACCCGTCGATGCGTTCCACGATTGTGGCGATCCCCTGCCCGACCCCGATGCACATCGTCGCCAGGCCATAGCGGCCACCGGTCCGGCGCAGCTCGTGGGTGAGCATCGTGATCAGCCGTCCGCCGCTCATCCCGAGCGGATGCCCGAGGGCGATCGCCCCGCCGTTGACATTGACCCGGGCGGGATCGAGCCCGAGCTCGTCGATGCAGACGATCGACTGGCTGGCGAACGCCTCGTTGAGCTCGATCAGGTCGAGATCTGCGGCCGTGATCCCGGCCCGCTCGAGCGCCTTGCGGGTGGCTGGGACCGGGCCGTAGCCCATGATTGCCGGGTCGACACCGGCGACGGCGGTCGAAAGCACGCGGGCCATCGGCTTGAGTCCGAGCTCCCGGGCCCGATCGGCCTCCACGACCAGCACGGCCGAGGCACCATCGTTGATCCCGGAGCTATTGCCCGCCGTGACCGAGCCGCCCTCGCGGAAGGCGGGCCGGAGCTTTGCCAGGGCCTCCGCGCTCGTATCGGCTCGGGGGTGCTCGTCGCGACCGACGACGACCGGTTCGCCCTTCCCGCTCGGGACCGTGATCGGGACGATCTGGTCGTCGAAGCGGCCCGCCTCGATTGCGGCGATCGCCTTCTGCTGCGATGCCAGCGCGAAGGCGTCCTGCGCGGCACGATCGACGCTCCACCGCTCCGCGACATTCTCCGCGGTCTCGCCCATGGAATACGGGTAGTACATCTCGGCGAGCTTAGGGTTGACGAACCGCCAGCCGAGGGTTGTGTCGAAGACCTCCCGATCGCCCCGATCGAAGGCCGTGGTCGGTTTGGCCATCGCGTACGGAGCCCGCGTCATCGACTCGACGCCGCCGCCGATGAAGACGTCGCCATCGCCGACGTTGATCGCATGCGCGGCGCTGTTGATCGCCTGGAGACCGCTGCCGCACAGCCGATTGACCGTCAGGCCACCGACCTCGACGGGGAGCCCGGCAAGGAGCAGCGCCATCCTGGCGACGTCGCGGTTGTCCTCGCCGGCCTGGTTGGCGCAGCCGAGGATGACGTCCTCGATGAGCGTGGCGTCAATGCCGGACCGGTCGACGACGGCCCGGATCGCGGCCGCGGCCAGGTCGTCGGGCCGAACCGAGGCGAGTGCTCCGCCGTAGCGCCCGATCGGTGTCCGGACGGCTTCGATGATCCACGCCTCACGCAGGGGGCGATGCAGGTCTCGGGTCATCGAACGATTGTATGTGGCGACCGGTCCGGCGATCGCCGGCCGCCTCGAAGGATCCCGGGCGAGAGTTCAGGCGGCCTCGATCACGGAAGATTCTGGAGGATGCCGGCCGCGTCGCTCTCGGTCTTGGCCTGAGCGAAGATCGCGGCATCGCCCTTGAAGTAGACGTATTGCTTGCCACTGCCGGAGTCGCTGACGTAGACGCTCTTGCCGCCCACGGTGCTCTGTGTGTACGTGGTTCCGCTTTTCTGCTCCTCGGCGAGGAGTGCCTGCTGGAGCGTGTTCTGGTCCACGTCCTTGATGCGGAAGATCCCGGCTGTACAACTTTGGTCTGGGGCGACGGCGAACGCGAAGGCGACGTCCGACACGGATTTGCCGACGGCCTGCAGCGCCGCCTTGAACTCCTGGCTGGCGGTCGCCGCGAACTGATCGCCACTCTGACTGGCCTTGATCGCCTTGACCCCGCAGATCTGGTCGGGGAGGAGAGCCTCCAGGTCCTTTGCGCCGCTGGGCAGCACGAAGCTGGGGATGGCGAAGCTGGCCTCGGCCTGGCTAGGCTCGGCCTGGCTCGCCTCAGCGACGGACGGCTCGGCCGCCGACGCCGGAGCCTGCGATGGCTGGTTACCGGCGGCCGCCGACGGACTGGACGCCGTCGAAGAGCCACAAGCCCAGAGACTCGCGACAAGCGCCCCCGTCGCAAGAGCTCCGACGATCCGT
>Ga0307305_10000423_pt1 | contig 14996 bp, 14 predicted proteins | sample ER_DNA_186_FD_194512 | JGI IMG/M metagenome (GOLD analysis project Ga0307305, IMG submission 194512) | Bulk soil microbial communities from the East River watershed near Crested Butte, Colorado, United States - ER_DNA_186 | ecosystem: Environmental > Terrestrial > Soil > Floodplain | place... | reverse complement strand
GCAGGCGGCTGAGCTCGCTGTAGCGGTAAAAACAAGACCCGTTTGGAGACCCTTTCCACAGGCTAACTCCAAGCGTACCAATTGTTTACGCGTTTCGTGCGGATGAGGTTCTATTCTGTGACCTTCGCTTTGCCTAAAGCGTCGTATACGCATGAGCCGACTTACAATCGCTGCTTCCGTCCTGCTCGCTATTCCGGGCTCCTCCTTCGCGCAGCAGGCCCCAGCTTTTGCCTCCAATGACACAGGCCTGATTTCGGCTGCGATCTTCGAGACGAAGGATGCGGCCGCGCTGACCGTCGGCCTTGCCCCACTGTCTCGCGCGGCTCTTCGAAAGGGCGAGCGCGAAGTCAGAATCTGGTATTCGAGCTTCGGCAATCCACAGTACCTGGTGATCATTCGCCAGTCGGGCACCGCGACAACCGGCCGCCTGCTCCTGTGGTGGGACCAGTACTACGAGTCGACCCCAGCGAGCGCGGATACCCGCGTCGACAACTTCGTGCGCGCCGGCTATGACTGTGGCCCGATCTCGAAGCGCGATTCGCACTATGGCGAGGATCGCTGGATCAGCTCCGTCTGCGAAGCAAAGGTGAAGGGCTCACCCGACTGGAAGAGCTTCCTGTCGGAAGTGGAAGCCCACGCTCTGCCGCAGGAGGGTGCTGGCGCTCCGGCCGAGGATGACTCCCCGGATAAGAATTGGGGCATTACGGTCGAGCGAAAGTCGGGAGCGACCTACGGTGTATCCCATTACCACACCGCTCTGTCGTTTGCCGCACCCGAACCTGGACGCGGACCAAAGCTCCAGGACATGGTGAATGCGCTTGCAGCAAATGCGAAGCGCCAGTCTGCCGTCGCGCAGCACTAGCCTCTCGCTGCGCTAGTAGCGCAGCTCTTCCAACCTCTCATAAAACCTTAGCGACTGCGGATTCGCCAGCGCTTCCGTGTTTTTTACCGGTCGCCCGTGAATCACTTCGCGCACCGCCAGCTCGCTGATCTTCCCGCTGATCGTCCGCGGAATGTCCTCGACCTGAATGATCTTCTTGGGCACGTGCAGCGGTGTCGTGTTCTCCCGCAGCCGTGAGGTGATACGCTCGCACAGGGTTTCGTCGAGGCTCAACCCCGGCTGAAGCTTCACGAACAGCACGATGCGCACGTCGCCCGACGACCCGCCCCCCCCGTCGATCTCCTGCCCTACCGCCACGCTCTCCACTACCTCGGGCAGCTGCTCGACCTGTCGGTAGATCTCCGCGGTTCCGATCCGCACACCGCCTGGATTGAGCGTGGCGTCGCTCCGTCCGTAGATGATGTATCCGCGATTCCGCGTTATCTCGGCCCAATCGCCGTGGCGCCAGACACCCGGGAAATGCTCGAAGTAGGCAGCGCGATACTTGGCGCCATCCGGGTCGTCCCAGAACGCGATTGGCATGCTGGGGAACGGTCTCGTGCATACGAGCTCACCCGGAATGAGTCTGACCGGACGCCCTCGGTCATCGAATACGTCGACCGCCATGCCCAGTCCCGGCGTCTGAATCTCTCCCCGATAGACAGGGAGAATAGGATTCCCCAGCACGAAGCACGAGATGATGTCGCTTCCTCCGCTGATGCTGGCGAGGTGCACATCCGACTTGATCTTCTTGTAGACGTAATCGAAGCTGTGGTGCGCCAGCGGACTACCGGTCGACAGGATCGCCTTCAGCTTCGACAGGTCGTGATTCTTGCGCGGCTCGGTGCCACTCTTCTCGAGGAGCGCCAGGTACTTGGCGCTGGTGCCGAAGATGGTGATTCCCTCGCGATCGACCATCTCCCATAAAATCTCGGGAGTCGGAGAGAGGGGAGCGCCATCATAGAGGACGGTCTTCACTCCCACGCCGAGCGAGCTCACCAGCCAGTTCCACATCATCCAGCCGCAGGTCGTGTAGTAGAAGATGCAGTCTTCGCGCTTCAGATCGGTGTGAAGAATCAGCTCCTTGAGGTGCTGGATGAGCGTGCCGCCGGCGCTGTGCACCATGCACTTGGGAAGGCCCGTTGTGCCCGACGAGTACATGATGTAGAGCGGGTGATCGAACGGAAACCGCTCGAACCCTGGCGGCTTGACCTCGAAGTGCTGCGTCTCTTCGCGCTTGATCCCTTCAGCCGGAGTGATTCGCAAAACGCCTTGCGGAGGCGTCTTCCTCTGTGTTCCTGCGTCGGGCGGCGTCTGCTTCCTGGTTGTCGCGATGCCCCACTGCGCGGCGATAAAGCGCGACCAGAGCGTGCCTTTCCGGACGCCCTCCAGATCCGGCATCTGCTTCCGGTACGGAGTGACCACCACGTGCTCGAGCGACTGAATCCTGAACGCGATTTGTCGCAGGCGCGGAAGGAGGTCGATCTCTTTGCCGTTGTAGAGATATCCGTCCGCGGCGAACAGTATCTTCGGCTCGATCTGTCCGAAACGGTCCATCACGCCCTGCGCACCGAAGTCCGGTGAGCACGAAGACCAGATTGCGCCGAGCGATGTGGCGGCGAGCATCGCGATGACGGCTTCGGGTATGTTGGGCAGCCAACCGGCGACGCGATCGCCCGCCACCACGCCGGCGGCGCTCAGTGCCAGCGCGAGCGTTTCGACCGCCTCGCGCAGCTCCTTGAAGGTGAGAGTGCGCTGGTGGCCTTCCTCGTTCCACGACGCCAGTGCCGGCGCATCCTCAGTGAAGCGGAGAAGATTCTCGGCGAAGTTGAGGCTCGCGTCGGGGAACCAGTGCGGGCCTTTCTCTGGATCGGGCGGCCCCATGTTGTCGAGGCCCACACCAACGCGTTCCGCACCGCCGCCGGTTCCACGGTGCCCGACGATGCCGCAGAATCTCCAGATGAGCGACCAGAATCGCTCGGGGTTGTTGACCGACCATTCGTGGAGCTGCCAGTAGGAGTCGGCCGAATAGTCGGGGACGGGCGGCCCGCCGCGCTCCTCCACGTAGCGGAGGAACTCGGTCATGTTCGCCTTGATGACGCGCTCGGGCGAGGGTGTCCACAGCGCCTCGCTCATTTCTGCTTCAGGCTCTCAGCTCGTGGGAGGATTGAATTGCGCGTGCTGCCCCTGCAGCCATGACTTGTGGTACTCCTTGTCCTCTATTTCCAGCGCCTGCTTCGCGACCTTGAGCGGGCGGAAGCTGTCCATCATCACCGCCAGCTCGTCGGTGTACTTCGCGCCAATGCTCGCTTCCGCGCGGCCTGGATGCGGACCGTGCGGTATTCCGTCCGGGTGGTGAGTGATGCTGCCGAATTCGATTCCCTTCCGGCTCATGAATTCGCTCGACGCGTAGTACAGGACCTCGTCGGAATCCACGTTGCTGTGATTGTAGGGAGCGGGCACTGCTTCCGGGTGGAAATCATACGGGCGCGGACAGAACGAGCAGACGACGAACCCGTCGCCCTGAAAAGTCTGGTGCACCGGCGGCGGCTGGTGGACGCGTCCGACGATCGGCTCGAAGTCGTTGATGTTGAACGCCCAGGGATAGAAGTAGCCGTCCCAGCCGACAACGTCTAGCGGATGGTGATCGAGGACGATCTCGTTGATGCCATCGTACTGCTTCACGAGAATGGGGAAGTCTCCCATTTCGTCAACCGGCTCGACATACGTAGGACGCCGGATGTCGCGCTCCGAATAGGGCGCACCCTCGATCAGCTGCCCGAACTCGTTGCGATAGCGCTTCGGCCAGCGCACGTGCCCCCGGCTCTCGAAGACAACGAGCTTGGGCTGCTGCTCGGCGTTCAGGTCGAAGCGATAACGGTGAAGGATGCCGCGGTGGATAACGAGATAATCGCCTTCGTGAAACGGAAGCGAGCCGTACGTGCTCTCCAGCACTCCCTTCCCCTTGCTGACATAGACCAGCTCGTCCGCCTGCGCGTTGCGGTAGAAGTGCGCGTCGTTTTCGTCGGGCTCGACGTAGAGCATCGCGATGTCCTGATTGAACAGCAGCGGAATCCTGTCGAGCGTGGCGCTTCCGCCCTTCTTTACGCGCGAGGTGAGAAAATGCCGGTGGTGTAGCGTCTGGTTCGGGTCCGCCTCGAACTTCATTTCACGCACACGGCGAACGGACTTTACTGTTGTCGGCGGATGTATGTGATAGAGCAGCGCCGATGTGCCGATGAATCCCTCGTGTCCGACCAGCTCCTCGGCGTAGATCCCGCCACCGGGCTTCTTGAACGCGATATGCCTTTTGCGGGGAATCTTTCCGAGCGTGTGATAGATCGGCATGGTTTAGAGGTTGCCCCGGAGGTCCTGTTCCCGCTCGAGCGCCTCGAACAGCGCCTTGAAGTTTCCGGCGCCGAAGCTCTTGGCACCCTTCCTCTGAATGATCTCGTAGAAGAGCGTCGGACGGTCTTCCATCGGCTTCGAGAAAATCTGCAGCAGATATCCTTCCTCATCCCGATCCACCAGGATCCCGAGATCGCGTATCGGCGTCAGATCCTCGTCGATCTTGCCAACGCGCTCAGTTACGGTGTCGTAGTATGTACCGGGGACGCGGAGAAACTCGACCCCGTTATCTCTCAGTTTCGTGACTGTGTCGATGATATTGTCGGTCGCGATCGCGATGTGCTGGCATCCCGGCCCCTGATAGAACTCGAGATACTCGTCGATCTGTGACTTCTTCTTACCCTTGGCTGGCTCGTTGAGCGGGAACTTGATGCGACCGTTGCCGTTGGCGACGACCTTCGACATCAACGCCGAGTACTCGGTGGAGATTGCCTTGTCGTCGAAGGAGATGAGCTGGGTGAAGCCCAGCACGTCGCCATAGTACTTGACCCACTTGTTCATGGCGCCGAGCTCGACATTTCCGACGCAGTGGTCGATGTACAGGAGACCGACTCCTCGCCCCTCGCCCTTGCCCGCGAACGGAACGAACCCCGGCATGAACGGTCCCTTGTAGTTCTTTCGCTCTACCAGGGTGTGGATCGTCTCGCCGTAGGTGTGGATTGCCGCGATGACGACCTCGCCGTGCTCGTCGACGAGCGATTTCGGCTCGTATGCCGGCTTCGCTCCGCGCTCGACCGCGAGCTTGAACGCCTTTCGCGCATCGTCGACCCAGAGCGCGATGTCCTTCACGCCATCGCCGTGCTTGTGGACGTGGGTGGCAATCTCACTGTCCGGCCTCAGCGCGGTAGTGAGAACAAGTCTGACCTTTCCCTGCTCCAGGATATAGCTCGCTCGGTCGCGCGTTCCCGTCTCGGGGCCGCGGTACGCGAGAATCCTGTACCCGAAAACATTTCGGTAGAAGTGTGCGGCCTGTTTCGCGTTGCCGACGTAGAACTCTACGAAGTCCGTTCCGTTGATCGGAAAGGTGTCGGCGACCTGCTCAGGTGCCGTAAGTGTCGCGGTGCCCATGACTTCTCCGGATGCGGCTCGACCAGTTTGTATTCGGTTTTTACACGTGCCTCGGGGCGCCGTTCCTATAGCAGAGCGGCGCCGCCTCAACCCTTAAATTAGCAAATACGACGCCGAAACGGCGAGAGCGGGAACTCTCAGTGAACGGCAGCCGGTGCAAGCGAGGCGGGATCGAAGAGCAGCTCCAGCGCTCCGCCCGGCTCGATCGTCTCCCATTCCGCGAACAGCTCGCCGCGCTTTTGTCTGACGCGGGACAGGTCGCTTTCCGTCAGTTTGTCGGGCGCGGGCAGGTCGTTCTCATCGCAGTATACCGAGAGATGCTCGTTGAGCTCCTCGGCGGTTCCCATCTGGCCGCTCGCGCGCTCGCGATCGAAGAATCCCACGACCATCTCCGACAGGTTTGCGTCTTTCGGTAGCTTGCCGCGCGGCCACGGCGTTCCGAAGTCGCCGAGATCCCATCCCGCGGCGACCAGACCGTAAAACCCGCGCCGATGCCCGAGCACCGTCTCAACTGCGTAATGGGTGAGGTCGTGGCGGGGGAAAAAACTTGCCTGAGCGCCCTCTTGCCGCTGCCAGGTGGTTGTGCCATCCGCTCGGGTGCAGCTCAGGGACGTGCGCCCGTCCGCGCCTTTTTTGATTCGAATGACTAGCGGCCATGTGCGGGTCATGGCGCTCTATCTAATGTATGGTCTCGCCTTTCTCCAGCATCTGAATGAAGGTGGCAAGACGCTTCGCGCGGGTCTCCGCTTTCTTGGCCGTCTGCAGCCGCCAGAGAATCGCGTACCTGTTCGTGGCGTTGATGGTTGCGAAGAACGCCTTCGCCTTCGGGTGCCGGTCGAGCTCCGTCTGCAAATCGATCGGGATTGTCGACGACGTCGCCGAATCGTAGGCGGCATCCCATCGGCCATCCTGCTTCGCGCGCTCGATCTCTGCGAGTCCACCCGGCCTCATCTGCCCGCGCTCTATGAGCGCCAGTGCTTTATCGCGATTGATCTTCGACCAGATGCTCTTCGGCCGGCGCGGCATGAATCGCTGCAGCCAGGTGGTGTCGCTCTCTGGTCTTTTCAGCGCGTCGATCCAACCGTAGCAAAGCGCGACCTCGACGGCTTCGGCATAGGTGATGGATTTGATGCCCGACGCCTTCTTTGCGAGTCGCATCCAGATCCCACCAGGGGTGTTTTGGTTTTTCGAGAGCCACGCTTCCCACGCCGCTGCATCCTTGAAGGCTCGAGTCGGAACAACTGGATCTGGTCCGGCAGTCTTCTTTCTGGTTTTTGCCTTCATGCGATTCGTGTCGCGCGTCTCTAATGCATCCCAGTGCGGTGATCCATCCGCTGGAACGCCAGGAATTCGTGGATCGCTGAGACAGCTTCCGGATTCCCGGTCGAGATCACGACTTCGGCTCCATTCGGCAAATCCCGCGGCGTATAGCTGATGTCGGCCTTCAGCCGCTTCATCACCGCGGTTCCCGGCACTGTGGTCGTTGCGTGCACGAAACCGGGAACTGCAAAGTCCCCGTTGCTGAACGAAGTCGAAATCGCGCGCATGTGGGCGCGGATAGCGGCTCCTCCGACGGAGTCGTTTTCTCTTCGCTGCAGCACGATGCGGCCGCCGTCAGCGAGTGGCTCGAAAACGTGCTGCGACGTGTACTGATCCACTCCCATCGCGGTTTCGCCACGCTGCTGGAGCGCGGCGAACGCGGTATCGGCTGCGGGAGTGTCCTTGCTTCCCGTGCACGCGAGCAGCGCAGCGGCGAATGCGAACGCCGTGAACGCCAGCGGCTTCACACTCAGTGGGGGGTTACAACCCGGCCCGAGCTTTCGGGTTTCGGAGACGGAATCACAGGCGGGCGCTCGGACAGCAGGCGAGCTGCGAAGCGTTGACCTTCGGACAGTCGTTCCACCTCGAGCGCTATCGCATCGACGGCCTGGACCAGTGCGGTGAGAGTACGGTCGACGCCGAGTCCGCCTCGTGCCAGCGCCTCGTCAGCGGCTAGCCTGGCCGCGCGTCGCGCACCGAACTGAGCGCCAAGCCATCCCGCGACGAATGCCACGAGCGCGGCGATACTTCCGGCTGTCGTAAAGAGGAGAAGATATTGCCCGCGCACGCCATTAAAAATGTGAGGAAGCATCGGTATCCAACCCTCGTTGGTCTGTTAGACTCTGTTTCCCTACGCGAGAAGCTACCCGCGGTTTCGTAGTCGAGCCAACGCGTCGTCGGCTAGGCTTTGGCCGTTTTTATTTCGCGACCGCGTGCTTCGGCCAGTTTTCTCGCTATGCCACGATAGAACGCGGCGTCGACGGTCTTGTTCTGGTCGTCCAGCGCCAGTGCCGCGAGTTCCAGCGCATAGAGAATGTTGCCGAGGTAGAGCTGCGCGATCTCTGCTACACTTTGCTGCTCTTCACCCATGCGATCGGGCCGGAGGGACGGGCGTCACTTCGCGATCGGTGCTGTTCCCTTCCACCGCGAGGACGCGCACGACGACGGCGGTGATGTTGTCGTTGCCCCCGTTGACGTTCGCTTCCTGAATGAGTGCGTCGACGATCCGTTCCGGTTTTGCTTTCGACATCAGCAGCTGCTGGATCCGGCGGTCATCGACCATCCCGGTCAATCCGTCACTCGCCAGGAGAAACGCGTCGCCGACCCGCGCTTCGCCATCGAACACGTCGGGTTCGATCTCGTCGGCCATGCCGATGCAGCGGGTGATGACGTTGCTCTGCGGGTGGCGTCTCGCCTGCTCGGGGGTAAGCAATCCCGCGTCGACCTGTTCCTGCACCAGCGAGTGGTCCTTGGTGAGCTGACTCATTTGGCCGTCGCGCACCAGGTAGATCCGGGAGTCCCCCACGTGTCCCACCACGAACTTCGTCTCGGAGAGAAGCAGCGCGGAGACGGTGCTCCCCATGCCGAGCTTGTCGCGCTCGGTGCGCGTCCGCTCGTAGACCGCGCGGTTGGCATCCCGGAGGGCCCTCGCGATTTTCGCGTGCGCGTCGGGAGCCTCCAGATCGTTCAGGTCCGACAGGTCGTGGCTGACGATGTCCACCGCCATCTCGCTCGCGACCTCGCCGGCAGCGTGCCCACCCATCCCGTCCGCGACGATGAATAGTCCGCGGTACGCGTTCGCCGAAGCGTGCAGAGAGTCTTCATTCCCTTTTCGGATTCGGCCTACATCAGTGCGAGCCGCAACAGCAAGGTGCACTAGCGGGAGCTCATTGGAATGGAATTACGGTGGGCGACACGATGGAATCGGGACCTTCTTCCTTGCCTCAAACTACGGATGCGGGAAATGAGCGGCAAGCGTCACCCCGCGCGAAGGAGCGGCTCGGAATCTCCCGCCTGCAGCCGCCACAGAGTGCTGTACAGACCGGTCCGCTCGATCAGCTCGCGGTGCTTTCCCCGCTCGATCACCTCGCCATGGTGCAGCACCAGTATCATGTCCGCATTCGCGATGGTGCTCAGTCGGTGCGCCACGGCGATCGTCGTCCTGCCGGCGACCAGAATACTGAGAGCGGCGTGAATCTCCGCCTCGATCTCGCTGTCGACCGCACTCGTCGCCTCGTCCAGCAGCAGCAGCGGAGCGTTGGCCGCAATCGCCCGGGCGAAAGAGAGCAGCTGCCGCTCCCCGACGCTGATCGATGCACCACGCTCTCCCAGCACTTGTCGGTAGCCCTGAGGGAATCCACGGATTATGCGATCCGCTCCCACTTCCGTGGCAGCGCGGGCAACTTCGTCATCCGTGAGTGGGTTGGAAAGTCGGATGTTGGTCGCGATATCGCCGGCGAACAGGAAAATGTCCTGCTGGACGTACCCGATCAGCGCTCGCAGCTCTTCGAGTGGAATTGTGCGGATATCGACACCGTTGATGGTGATCCGCCCGCGCTGCGGGTCGTAGAAGCGCATCAACAGGTTGACGATCGTAGTCTTCCCCGCGCCGGTGTGTCCGACCAGGGCGAGCGTCTCACCTGGTCGCGCGGTGAAGCTGACGCCCTTGAGGACCCACTCGACGGGGACGACCTCCTGGGGCACGCCCTGTTTCTGCTTCGCCAGATGCGCCAGGTCGTAGGCAAACCACACGTCTTCGAACGCTACCTCGACGCCCGTTCTCCTGGTGAGAGCTCCCGCATGTGAATCATCGTCCGGAACGCTCGGCGGCGTATCGAGCAGTGTGAAGATTCGCTCGGAGCTCGCCATGGCGGTCTGCAGGATGTTGTACTTCTCGGACAGATCCTGTAGCGGCTGGAAGAACCGCCGCACCAGCTGGAGGAAGGCCGCTACCGTTCCGACGCTCAGGACGTTGGCGTGAACGCGCGACGCGCCCGCCACGATGAGGACCGCGAGGGCAATCGACGTCAGGAGCTCGATGGCGGGAAAGTAGAGAGCGTATACCGTGATCGACTTCAGGTTGGCGTCGAGGTGCGATCGATTCAGCTCGTCGAACCTCTGCGCTTCGCGCTTCTCCTGCACGAACATCTGCACGATCCGCATTCCCGTCAACCGTTCCTGCAGAAACGAGTTGATGCGCGCGAGGCGAACCCGGATGTCGCGGTAGGTCTCCCGCACTCCTTTCCGGAACAACCCCGACACCATCACTACGAACGGGATCACCGCGAAGGATGCGAGAGCGAGGCGCCAGTCCATGATCAGCATCGCAACGCTGATTGCAACCAGCGTGAACAGGTCGCCGAGCCCCGAGACCACGCCCGCAGTGAACAGTTCGTTCAGCGTTTCGACATCCGATGTCACACGGGTGATGAGCCGCCCAGCGGGATTCCTGTCGAAGAACGCCACCGACAACCGCTGCAGGTGCTCGAAGATCTCCATTCGGATGTCCCGCATCACGCGCTGTCCGAGCAGACTCGTGAGCCAGATCTGGACGTAGGAGAGCACGAATTCCGCGAGCAGCGCGAAGAACAGCAGCACCGTCGATACCACGACGATGCCCACATTGCGCGCAGGCACCGCGACATCGATCACGCGCCGCGTGAGGAGCGGACCGACAACCTGGATCGCACCTTCGACGCAGAGAAGCGCGAACGCTCCGTACATGAGGCCGCGATACGGACGTGTATAGACGAGCAGGCGGCGCATCAGTTTACGATCGTACGCCTTGCCGAGAATGTCGTCGTCGTGTGTTTGGCTTGCGGGCGCAGTCATTCCGCCGTATCCTAGCGGCGTTCCAGGTGCGACGCTACGCCACCTATGGTACGCAGGTTGCACCTGTGCCAGGGCACCGATGTTCCATCCTGTCGGCTGACGTTAAACCATACTGGAGGGAAGATGGGAATTCTCGCATGGATCGTTCTTGGTCTTATCGCGGGTGCGATTGCCAAGGCCATCATGCCGGGCAACGATCCCGGCGGCATCATCGTTACCATGATTATCGGCATCATCGGTGCGTTCATCGGTGGCTTCCTGGGGAACATGATTACCGGAGCCGGGCTAAACGGCTTCACCCTGTGGAGCATCGTGCTGGCCGTGGTCGGCGCGCTGATCCTCCTCTGGATTTATCGGATGGCTACGCGCGGCCGTGGTGCTGCACCGCGGGTTCCCTAAGGCGCCACTCGCTCCAAGCAGGTAAAGGGTTTGCCGCTCTGGCTCTACTGGATTCTTCTCGGCCTCGTTGCCGGGACGCTGGCAAAGTTTCTGGTGCCAGGGCGGGACCCTTCGGGTTGCATCATCACGATCCTCCTCGGAATCGTCGGCGCCTTCATCGGCGGTTGGCTCGGCACTCGATTCTTCGGCTGGGGGACCGTCACCGCCGGACTGTTTGACTTCCGCTCCATCGGCATCGCCACGGTCGGCGCCATCGTCCTCCTCCTCCTCGGCCGACTCGTCAGACGATTGTAGCCAAGCTCGACCGTTGACCGCTCGGCGCCGCGTAGTTCGGCGCATCTTCGGTGTCGAGTTTAGATTTGGATTGTGAAAGACAGCATCGTCGTCCGCGGCGCCAGACAACATAATCTCAAGGGCTTCGACATCGAGATCCCGAGGCGCACCGTCACGGTCGTGACCGGTCCGTCTGGCTCAGGCAAGTCATCGCTCGCGTTCGACACAATCTACGCCGAGGGCCAACGGCGCTACGTCGAATCGCTGTCATCGTACGCGCGGCAATTCCTCGAACGGATGGAAAAGCCGGACGTTGACTCGATCGAAGGTCTCTCCCCGGCCGTTGCTATCGAGCAAAAGAATCCGACAAAGACGTCGCGATCGACGGTCGGGACCGCAACCGAGATCTCCGACTACCTGCGGCTCCTCTGGGCGCGAATTGGACACACGTTTTGTCCGAACTGCGGGCGTGAGATCAAGCCGGATACGGTTTCATCCGTCGTGGACGCAGTGCTTGCTCTCCCAGAGGGCCTCCGCTTCTACGTCACCTTCCCGCTCAAGCTCTCCAACAAGGTCACCCACGATGTGGTGATCGAGAACCTGCGCGCGCAAGGATTCCTGCGGATTGCGATGGATGGATTGGTGTTGCACCTGGACGAGCTCGCCGATTCGAAACGCGATATTACGCGCGCGAAAGAGCTGCTGGTTGTCGTGGACCGCCTCGTGATCGAGTCTGATAGCGCTGGCCGGTTGAGCGATGCCGTCGGAACCGCTTTCAGAGAAGGCGAGGGCGACTGCGCGATCCTCTTTGCCGAAGCGGTCGCGTCTCGGCGTGACGGCGGACGCGCGACGACCCTGCGCTTCACGGAGAGGTTCGAATGTCCGAACGATGGCACTGTTGCGCCCGCTCCCACGCCGCAGCTCTTCTCTTTCAACAATCCCCGGGGAGCGTGCACGCAATGCAACGGATTCGGCGCGATTCTCGAGTACGACGAATCCCTCGTCATTCCCTACCCTTCGCGTGCGCTTCGCGATGGCGCGATCGATCCATGGACCAAGCCCCGGTACGACAACAAGCGGCGCCTACTATCAGAGTTCGCGAGGCGGGAGAGAATTCCGATGGACAAGCCGTGGGACCAGCTGACGGCGGCGCACCGCCAGCTTCTTCTCAACGCGAAAACGCGGGGCTACAAGGGAATCATTCCATTCCTGCGTGATCTCGAGGACAAGCGGTACAAACAGTACATCCGCGTGTTCCTGAGGCAATACCAACTGGCGCAGGAGTGCCCGCGCTGCCACGGCACAAAGCTGCAGCCCGAGTCGTTAAATGTGCGCGTCGCTGGGCTGAACATCGCACAGGTATCGGAGCTGCCGGTCGATCAGCTTTCAGACTGGCTCAACAGTCTCGAGCTCAGCGAATTCGAAAGCCAGGTCGCGGAAATGATTTTGAAGGAGGCCCGGGATCGCGTCACCTTCCTGCGCGATGTCGGACTCAGCTACCTCTCGATGAATCGGGCCGCGCGCTCGTTGTCCGGGGGCGAAGCGCAGCGAATCTCGCTCGCGAACTCACTCGGCTCCCAGCTGGTCGACACACTCTATGTTCTGGACGAGCCATCGATCGGACTGCATTCGCGCGACATGGATCGCCTGCTCAAACTGTTGCAGCGACTCCGGGATGCCGGTAACAGCGTGCTCGTGGTCGAGCACGATCTCGCCGCCATCGAGATGGCCGATTACATGGTGGAGCTCGGCCCCGGAAGCGGCGAAGGTGGGGGTGAAGTGGTCTTCGCTGGTCCGATTTCGCGCATCAGCGAGAGCCCGCTCACCGGACAGTATGTGACAGGGGCGCGATCCATTCCCTTACCTGACGAGCGGCGACGACTTGGTCCGCGCTGGATCACGCTCACCGGCGCACGGGAGCACAATCTCCAGGATGTAGACGTCCGCATCCCCCTCGGTGCGTTGACGGTCGTCACCGGAGTCTCGGGCTCGGGAAAGAGCACTCTGGTCCACGATGTTCTCTATCGTGCAATGGAGACGCACCTCGTTGGAGAGCATTCCGCCAAGCTCCACCTCGGCGAAAAGGTCGGACGATACGAGACGATCACCGGCTTCGATGCTCTCGAGGACGTGGTGCTCGTCGACCAGAGCCCGATCGGAAAGTCACCGCGCTCGAATCCGGTCACCTACGTGAAGGCGTTCGACGAGATCCGCTGCATCTTCGCCGACACTCCGCTCGCGCGGCAGCGCAAGTACACGCCCGGTACTTTCAGCTTCAACGTCGAGGGCGGACGGTGCGAGGCGTGTGAGGGAGCGGGAGCGCTCGAGGTCGAGATGGTCTTCATGGCAGACGTCTACGTGCCGTGCGACGACTGCGGAGGCAAGCGCTACAAGCCCGAAGTGCTGGACGTGACAGTGCGCGGCAAGAACATCCACGAAGTTCTGAATCTCACCGTTGATCAGGGCATCCGCTTTTTCCCCCGTGAGGAGAAGCTCGGGCAGGCGCTCTGGCAGCTACAGCAGGTTGGGCTCGGCTACCTGCGTCTTGGGCAGCCAGCGACCACACTCTCGGGCGGAGAAGCGCAGCGCATCAAGATCGCGCGCGAGCTGATCGTGGCGGGAAAGAAGTCGGGGAAGAAGATGTACGTGCTCGATGAGCCAACGACCGGACTTCACCTCGAGGATATCAGAAAGCTGGCGAAGGTGTTCGACCGCCTGCTGGAGCAAGGTCACACCCTTGTCCTGATCGAGCACAACCTCGATGTGATAAAACTCGCCGACTGGATAATCGATCTGGGTCCGGAGGGCGGAATCAGTGGAGGAAAAGTCGTTGCGATGGGCCGTCCGGAAGACGTAGCGCGAGTCGAAGAATCACACACCGGACGCTGGCTGGCTCCACTGCTGGAACGGCGTGCCGAGCGCGCGGAGATATCGCCACGCCTCGGCGCTGGATTCGCCGACGTGGAACCGATGTCGAGGCAGCTCGCGCTCTAGCGCGTCTCCTGCGCGAGCCGAGTAATCCTGGCCGTCAGCGCGCGCGGCGAGATCCTGTTGGCCTGCGCGATGATCTTGTTCCTGATGCCAGGGATCGCCAGCCGCTTCCCGTGCATCATCGCGTCAAATCCGTATTTCGCGACATCAGCTGGGTCGGCGATGCCGAAGGTGCTGAACAGGCGCGAGCTGCTGACGCCGGCTGTGTCGCCAAAATCGGTTTGTGTCGGCCCCGGGCAAAGTGCAGTCACCGTCACGCCAGAGTTGCGAAGCTCCTCGGATAGCGCTTCGGAAAAACTCAGCACGTACGCTTTCGTGGCGTAATAGACGGCCATGAGCGGGCCTGCCTGAAACGCCGCGGTCGACGCGAGGTTGAGCACACGGCCGGATCTCCGCTTGATCATCGGCGGCAGGAACAGCTTGGTGAGATGCGTCAGGGCGGCGATGTTTACCTGAATCATCTCCAGCTCCCGCGAAAGCTCCGTCTCCGAGAATTCTCCGCCCAGACCGAAGCCGGCGTTGTTGATCAGGACTTCGATCGGGATGTTCTCGTTCTGCAAGAAATCGTAGATCGCCTCCGGCGTCTCGCGGCGACGCAGATCCGCGGCGAAGACGTGCGCCTTGACGTCGAACTTCCCCTCGAGCTGTCCTGCTCCCGCCTCGAGCGTGTCTCGTTTGCGCGCGACGAGGACGAGATCAAAGCCATTGCGGGCGAGGACTTTTGCGAGCTCGAACCCGATGCCGCCGGAGCCACCGGTGACGAGGGCGGTGGGTCGCTGAACTCCATTTCTTTTTGGAGGCATGTCTGAACTTAGCGAAACACTCA
>Ga0307305_10000422_pt1 | contig 15002 bp, 10 predicted proteins | sample ER_DNA_186_FD_194512 | JGI IMG/M metagenome (GOLD analysis project Ga0307305, IMG submission 194512) | Bulk soil microbial communities from the East River watershed near Crested Butte, Colorado, United States - ER_DNA_186 | ecosystem: Environmental > Terrestrial > Soil > Floodplain | place... | reverse complement strand
AAGCTGCATCTCTAGAGCTTTACCCCCCAAAGCTTACATCGACGCAATTTCAGATTGCCTTCAAGCTTCTGCCGGAAGTGCGATGAGCACACCTAGGGCGGCAAGTGCTGCGGCGACCTTCATGCTCTTCTCTAGAGAGACTACCGCTGCGACGCGGTTCTCTACATTTTCTGATGAGTCGCCCGGCGATCCACGGTATTCAGCGTTTTCAAATTTACCGTAAGAATAATCCTTGATGCGGAGCGGCGCATGTCCGCTTTGTGTCAGGAGCAGACATTCGCGAAGTGAAACCGCTTCTCGGCGGTCTCCAAAATTTGATCAGGTATGGATCAGACCGGCTCTCGATCTTGACTCAGAGGTTTCGAACGAATTTACGGAAAGTGTTTGAAGCATCGAAGATCGATGCTGGAGCTGATTCATGTCTTACTTGTGCTAAGATCGACACTGCCATGGTCATTCGCAACCCTGAAAAGAATTTCGAAGAGTTGTGGAAGACCTTCCACAATAGATATCCATTTTTCGAACTGAGAAATGTCGACTGGAAAAAACAGTATGACACCTACAGACCAAAAGTCACAAGGGAGACCAGTGATGATGAGCTCTTCGATATTTTCTGCCAAATGCTCGCCCCGTTGCATGACGGGCATGTTGAGCTGATAGCCAAAGCGAGCGGGGATCGGAAGAAACGATACTTCACCCCAGAGAAAAAGCCCAGATTTTGGCAGGAATTCACAAGCCGAGAGATCAAGCAGCTCTTCAAAACGACCGAGAAGACTCTTGTCGCCAATGGTTTCGGGCAGCCTACAGAGACTCAGGCCTGGATGCTTCACTATTGCAGGTCACGGGCATTTGGTTACATCCGGATCCTCGAGCTGGAAGGCGTTAAAAAGGGGAATTTGACTGCCGCTCTGGACAGGATTGTCGGTGACTTCAAGGACTCGGACGGCGTCGTCATCGATATCCGTAACAACCCCGGCGGTGACGATAGTACTGCAATCACGATCATCAATCGGTTTTGCGACCGCAAGCGAGTCGCGTTCCACAGGAGGACAAAGATTGGCCCCGGCGAAGATGCCTTTACATACCGGAAGACTTGGCACATCGAACCGCAAGGTGACTCACAATTCACCGGGCCAATCGTACTCTTGACCTGTGATTCTGTTTTCAGCGGCGGAGAGGCCTTTGCGCTGGCGATAAAGCAACTGCCTCATGTTACGATCATAGGTGATCATACCAACGGCATATTCTCGTACCAACTCGAGAAGAAACTCCCCAATGGCTGGCGTTACTGTTTGTCGTACCAGAAGTACTTTTCAGCTGACATGGTGTGCTACGAAGGCAAGGGCGTGCCAGTCGACATCAAACTACTCAACAAGAAGACCGATATTGAAAAGGGCGTCGACCCGTTGATTATCCGCGCATTGAAAGTGTTGAAGTCAAAGAAACGCGGGAGCGGCGAATAAGAGATGATTGATTGCGCGCGCCTCTTGTTTTCCGTTGGATCAGCACGCGCGAGTAGCTTCCGCCAGCACGCAGAGAGGTCGTACATCAGTTTGACCCCGACAAGTGCGGACTTCCCGCGCCGGGATCGAGGCCCAATTGTAGCATTGCCTATCGGACGAGCACCGTGCATGATTGTTAACGGCTCCCGAAAATGAACAGGTGATGAACAACACAATCGGCAGATGTTTATAGAGCCGGGTTCACCATCCCCCCAACGTGAATGCGGTGAAACCGATAAGCCGCACCGCTGATATGAGGTCTGCGCGTCCCGGCCCGTCGGGCGACAGCCTGAGTTAGGTAGTCGGAAATAAAGACGAAGTCGGAGCACTCAAGCCGGTGCCCCGAGGAAACAAGGCAGGTCCTTCTCCTCAAGGTATGTCGTATGATCATCGAGTCGCCATTACAGTTGATTTTTCGTGATTTGTTTTATCGTCTTGCGGCTTTTGCCGGAAGTCACGACGTGTTTCTAAAGTTGGAAGGGTTCAACATAACGGGCTCGATTAAGGTCAAGACTGCGATAGGGCTTGTTGAGAATTTGGAACAGCGAGGTCTTGCTAGGCCAAACGAAACCGTATTAGTCGAATCGTCATCAGGAAATCTTGGACTAGCGCTTAGTTTGGTGTGTGCCATCAGAGGCTACAGATTTATTTGCGTGACCGATCCAAACGCTAATCGTTCGACTATAAGAGGCATGGAAGTCTATGGGGCGAAAGTTATAGTCGTTGAAGATCGCGACCCCGCTGGGGGATACTTGGGAAGTAGGTTAAAGAAAATCGATCAAATACTGCAATCGGACCCAAATGCAATCTGGCTCAACCAATATGCTAACATAGCCAACAAAAATGTTCATGCCGAGCAGACGGCAAATGAGATTGCGCGCGAATTTGATAAAGTCGATTGGGTTTTTGTCGGGACCGGCACTACTGGTACCCTGGCCGGGATCTCAGAACGACTTCGTCAGAAATTCCCAAGGATCAAGGTTGTGGCCGTTGAGCCGGTAGGCTCTGTCACATTCGGAGGCGCGCCCGGCAAAAGAAACATCCCTGGCATTGGCACGAGCGTGAGACCAAAGCTTGCGGACCTCGTCAAGCCGGATAGAATCGTTATAGTGAACGAAGAAAAAACGGTTGAATCTTGTCTTTCTTTCGTTCGAGAACATCATTTACTTGTTGGGGGAAGCACCGGAACAGTCCTGGCCGCTGTACAACAGCTGGCTCCAGAGTTCAGTCGCGGCGACACTATAGTCGCCATATCCGCGGATCTCGGCGAAAAGTACTTAGACACTATTTATAACCCAGCCTGGGTAGAGCGAGTCATTGTGCCTGAAGATGACAGGCCGGTGCGAACTTATGCGCTCCTCGCGGCTGAGTGAGGCACTGCAACAGCGTTTTATCGTCGCGGTCACAGCCGGCGCGCCCTGACGCAAGGAGTGCCAAGTGACCCGTCACCGCCGGCGTGCGTCAGCAAACCGATTGACGCGATCGGGGGCGAACAATATCTCAGTTGGGCGCAATGGGAGAATAAAACGTGCTATCCGCTCCCACATTCTACGTTGTTCCCGGCTCGACAGTTAAGCGTGTAATTGACGACAATAAGAAGCAAGTTTTCGATGCTGTTGAGGCGGCATACCGCCTTCACGGCTCCGGAAATACTCTAAACCCGGACAGCTACTTCCTCCGATATCCAGATAGACCCAGCGCTCGCATCATCGCGTTGCCAGCCCATCTCGGCGGTGCCGTTCAAAAAAGCGGCATCAAATGGATATCGAGTTTCCCGGAAAACAGGGCCAGCAACTTAGCCCGAGCGTCGGCAGTCCTGATTCTGAACGATGCCACGACAGGTTATCCCTTGGCCTGTATTGAGGCATCGCTAATCAGTGCTACGCGCACTGCCGCCTCTGCCGCGTTGGCAGCAGAGCATATTTCCCTCAATCCCTTTAAAGGAACCCTCGGCGTAATCGGAACTGGGATAATCGCCCGTACAACCGTCGAGTGGCTTTTATTTCGAAATTGGAAGTTTCGTAAAATCAGTCTGTACGATGTGGACCGCAACGAGGCGGAGCACTTCAGTAAGTGGCTTCGCGATCAGCACAACCTGCAGGCCGACATTCAAGATTGTTCGGAGGGCGCTATAACCGGCTCTTCTCTGATACTATTCACCACGACCACGCTGGATCCTTATCTTGCCGATGAAAAGCTGTTCGAGCACTGCCCCACTGTCCTACATTTGTCGCTCCGCGATATTTGCGTGAATGTGATTCTCACATCGCAAAACATTGTCGATGATCTGGATCATTGCCTGAAGGCAAACACTTCGCTCCATCTAACGGAAATGGCGATGGGAAATAGGGACTTTGTCTCGGGTAGTTTGGTGGATGTTCTAGAGAAGAAGTTCAAACTAGATCATGACAGGCCTCGTATATTTTCGCCATTTGGGCTTGGCGTTCTTGATCTTGCAGTAGGCAATTTTGTACTCGAGGCAGCAAAATCGTCCGGCGCGGCAATTGCGCTACCAGACTTCTTCAGCAATTCTGCCCGATGGTGACGAACATGTCAGACATTTCGAATTCGAAATACGTCAACTTCAAGCGCGGAGAACTCAAGAGCTAGAAGTGTTCCGAAGGAAACAGGGCAGGTCATTCCCATTCAGAACAAGCGAGGGGCGGATTACACGTGTCAGGTATATGGAGTTGCAATGAGTGGGATCAACTGGAAGAAGTTATTGTAGGCAATCCGCTGAATGCGCGGTATCCTACGCCAGACAGAAGCACCCAGCTCGCAGAATTTCCTGACCGTTCATTGGCCGAAATTCCGTGCGGCCCTTTTCCGCAACGGATTATTGAAGAGATGGAAGAGGATTTGAATGAATTTGCCAAAATCTTGGAGGGTTTGGGCATCACTGTCAAACGTCCGTACACGTGGCCACACGCTGCCAAATTTTCCACGATCCATTGGGAGGCTCAGGGGTACTACAATTATTGTCCCCGCGATGTTTTGTTGATCGTCGGCGACCACATTATCGAAACTCCCAATGTCATCCGCAGCCGCGCCCAGGAAACGTTCAGCTATCGCACGTTGCTGATGGAGTATATGAAGTCAGGCGCAAAGTGGTACAGCGCCCCCAAGCCCATGCTTTTGGACTCACTCTTCGAAGGCGTTGATCTAAACAAGCCCACGCCACGCAACGATGAGCCGGTCTTTGATGCAGCTAACGTCCTGCGTTTTGGCAGAGATTTAATCTATCTGGTCAGCGCTACGGGTAACGAATTGGGGGGACATTGGCTACAGTCGATTCTAGGCGACAAATATCGGGTCCATTTCCTCAAAGATGTTTACTATGGCAGCCATATTGATTCGACCATTGTGGCCTTACGCCCTGGCTTGCTCCTCGCCAATCCTACTCGTGTTAATGACGACACCCTGCCGAAAATCTTGAAGCAGTGGAAAGTCATTTACAGTTCGCCGATGGAGAACACAGACAGATATGATGCCGACTATCTGTCCAAATGCATTGGTAGTGACTGGATTGACATGAATGCATTCAGCATCAATCCGAATTTAGTCGTGGTCGATCGAAATCAGCCGTCTCTCATAAAACTCTTAGAGAAGGAGGGTCTTGATGTAATCCCCCTAAAATTGCGGCACTCCAAACTGTTGGGCGGTGGGCCCCATTGCGTTACCTTAGACGTCCGCCGAACTGGAACGCTAGAGCGATACTTCGATTAAACGTGGTACTTTCGCCATGCTCAACCACCGGGCAACTTTAACGTTTGATGTCAAGACCTAAGTGTCTCTGTTAACTTGGGAGTCTCTAAGAACTTGGGAGTCTAGACTCACGAGCATGTGAGGAAGAGTTTTGGCCGCAATTCTTATAACAACTGCTCTCGTGATTTTCTTTTCGCTGACGTTTGTGGCTTGGAGGCGGTACCTTTGGGCGGCGGAGAAGGTGCCGCACGGGCAGGCGGATACCTGCCAATACACCTTGACGGATGTCTTCGGCGACCGTCCCCTAGTGAACGTACCGCATCAGAAAGGAGTCCGTTGGCTAATAGAGGTCTTCAGCCGCTCCGCCGAGAAGTTTCCGCATCTCACAGCATTACAGATTCCCCACACCGGAGAATCCCTGACCTTCGCTGAGCTCGACGCGCGAGCGGAAAGCGTGGCCGCCGCGCTTTCTCCCTTCCTCACAGGCCACGACCAGATCGTGGCCGTAGCCATGTCGCAAGACAACTGGCAAATCGTGGCCTCCCACCTCGGCATTCTCAAGGCTGGCGGCACCGTGATGGTCCTCGATACCACCATGCCCGACGCCCTGATCACCCACATGCTCAACGACGCACAGCCGGTAGTTGTTCTCACGCGGGGGCAAGACAAGTTCCGCGACCTGCCGACGCTCGACGTCCTGACGTTGCCGGAGAGGGTGCCCCGAAGAGAACCGCCGCCTTGGCTGGACGACCCCACGCAGCGCCTTGCGACCATCTTTTACACGAGCGGCACTACTGGGATGCCTAAGGGCGTGGAGTGCCCGCACGCAGGTTACGTGAACCTGGCCCTAAGCTATGCCGATTACTTCGATCTCCTTCCGGGCATGGACGCAACCTCGCTTATTTCGTCGCTGGGCTACGACGGCAGCATGCCAGAGATGTACAGCGCCTGGGTGTCGGGCTGCGCTGTGGTAATGCTAACCAAGGAGCAGATCCGATCCGGCCCGGACCTCGTCCCCGTCCTCCGCAAAGCTGAGGTCACGGTGCTCTTCTGTCCTCCGGTGCTGCTCACTACCCTTACACCAACCCCCGAATTAGATCTCCCCTATCCGCTGTGCCGCTACATCGTTCCGGCGGGCGAAGCCTTCCCTAGCGCGCTCGTGGAGCCTTGGACCAAGGCCAGACGCCAGATCATCAACACTTACGGTCCCACAGAGGCGAGCAGCGACACGAGCCGCCAGAGCTTGCGGCCGGGGGAGCCCATCACAATTGGCTCGCCATTCGCCAACGTCAGCTACGTCATCCTGAAGGTCGATCAACTCCAACCACTGCCCCATGGGGAGATTGGAGAGCTCTGTATCGGTGGGGTGCACGTTGCACGCGGGTACCGCAACTTGCCGGAGCAAACCGCCCAGAAGTTCATCACGCACCCTCAGTTCGGCCGCCTCTACCGCACCGGGGACAAATGCAAAATCGACATCCAAACGCAGCGCGTGCACTTCCTCGGCCGAATCGACACGCAGCTCAAAGTGCGCGGGCATCGCGTTGAGGCGCAGGCCGTTGAGGATATTCTCCAGACGCAGTTCAGTGAGATTGAGGCCGCCGTTTTGGATTACCAGAACGAGACGCTGGTCGCCTTTGTTGCCGCACCTTCAGTCGGCGAAGGAGAGATCTCGGTGGTCGCTCCTGCGCCGGCGGAGTGGGCCGCCCGCGTGACGGCGACGCTGGCCAAACAACTTCCAGCACCGTCGGTCCCGACGAGGATCTTCCTTGTAGAAAAATTCGTTTTGAAACCGGTTTCGGGGAAGATCGACCGGAAGTGCTTGCCAAACCTATCTCATCTACTGAGAAACGCCGAGCCGGAGGCTGAGGACATTCGTTGGGACACACCGGCCAGTGCGCGCGACACACCGGAGGGGGACATTAAAGTGCCTGCTGCCGAAGCGGGCATGGATCCTGAGTGTGAGGAAGTGCTGTCGATCTGCCGGGCCGTGTTCGAGACGCCGTTGGGATTAGACGATGGATTCGCTGAGGCTGGTGGGCACTCGATCCTCATCGCGCGCTTGGCGCAGAAACTGCAAACTGCAGGATGGGTGGTGCAGGTGCGGGCGTTGCTCAGTGACTGCAACACTGCTCGAAAGGTGGCCAACCGCCCGCGGGCGCTCCAGCAGGCCTCCAAGGCCTTTACGGCCCCTGTGAAATCCGACGAGAACAGCGCCGAGCGCGACGAGGCCGCGGCGGAGGTGCTCTCCATCGGATACTTCACCACCCTGCAGGTCTTGTTCGCGACTTTGTTGTATTCCCCGGGCTTAGTGGTGTTGTTCGGCATTCTCGGCGTCATTGACGTCGAGGCGTACTTCGCGACCGGCAGTCTCTGGGCGTTCATCGTCGTGAGCTTCTTCCTTTACTTGGGTAGCCTCGTCGTGCCGTTCGTCAGCCTGCTCTGGGTCATGATGATAAAGCTCTTCTTGGGCGGTGACATCTGCAAGAACAATGTGACGCCGGGTGTATACCCCAAGTGGAGCAAGATGCATCTGCGAATCTGGTGCATCGGACGGCTGGAGACCATGGTGCTCGTGCCGTTGGCTGCGATGTATCGCAGCGCGCCACTTAGGTCATTCGCGTTGCGGCAGCTCGGCGCGACGGTTGGCGGTAACCTTCAGTGCGCGCACGATGCTGACCTATCCGGGCCCCTGGATTTGATCTCCATCGAGGATGATGTCGTTGTTCAGACTGGAGCCTACATCCAAACGACCAAATGGTCGGGACAGCACCTGCACGTCGGCCCTATTCACCTCGAGAGCGGTTGCAAGATCGGGATGAGAGCCGCCATCGCCAACAATGTGACGGTGGGCCGTGGCACGTGGATCACTCCCTTCACCCCCATCCTCACCAACGTGGGCTCGCAGGAGATGTGGGAAGGGGCTCCCGCGCGCCGCAGCGGCCGCTGCACGGAGCTGAAGCGCACCGCGATCGCCTGCAAGTACACGTACCCGATCTGGCTACTGGAGACCCTCAACTTCCTTATGCAGATCTTCCTATCCTTTTGGCTCATTGTGGTCCCCACCGCCGCGATGTTCTGGCTCGCCCGCGCCTTAGTACCTGCCGGAGAAGCTGAACTTTCCGACGAATATTTCAGGGTGACGCCACTGTTCGAGATCGTCTGGCACCTGACTCTTTACGTGTTCACCGCCACGTGGGGCACCATCGTCGTGACCTCTTTGCTCGGCTGCCTCTTCATCCGCTGGACCGCCGCTTCGCCGGGTTTATACCCCTCGCGCGGGCTCAGGGGCGCTCTCCTCATGTACAGAATGAAGAGGTTCAACAGCATCCAGAGACTGTGGACCTGGACCATCACAGGGCAGTACCTGAGGGCGCTCGCTGGCATGCACTTCCCGCGGTTTGGCGCCTCCGAGTGCGACGTCATGTTCAACCTGGTCCCGGAGGTTGCTACCGCCGACTCCCAAGTGTTCTTCTCCAATGGATGTTTCACGAATATGCTCGATTATGGCGCCGAGCACTTCAAGCTGCGCCACCTCGATATGCCCCCGAATTTCTTCGGCGGTAATAATTGCGTGGCGGAGTACGGGAATTTCCCGTCCAACTTTCTGCTAGGCGTCTCCACGCCGGGCAATGATATACAGTTCCGACGACAAATGCGGTCGCGGCTTGGCGAGCCAACCACAGTGGCGGGAAATCCGCCCGTGAAATTCGCGAGTGCGTCATTTGAGGCGAAGAAGGAAACCCACAGAGTGCCGGACTTCCTCCTGTTCCTGACCCGGGTCTTCCTGTTCGACTTCGTCGGCATCGGCATGCTGCCTATCACCGAGATGATCGTGTTCCCGATTCTGTATATTTGTTTGCTGCGATTGGGCGGACACCCAATCGCCAGCGCGGCGATTGCTCTGATCCTCGTAGAAGTCAATCTGGTCCTGTTCAGCCTCGCGATCAAGAAATCCCTCGTCGGCAGCGAATGGGGAGCTGATCACTCGGCCCCCTTCTGGTCCTGGCGCCACTTCGCCTACTTTTTCGCGCAGGACTGCTTCTTCGTCTGGTGCAGGAGTCCTCTCGTGTTCTGCGCCGGGACTATTCTCGCGAATCCCATCCTTCGGTGGATGGGATGTCATATCGGCCACGGGACAATCGTGGCCCGGCCAATGCAGTGCTCCGATTGGAACGCGGTGAGCTTCGGCAATGACTGTGTTATCGACGGCTTCCTGCAGTTTCACAGCTTCGAGAACATGACGCTGAAGGTGAAGCGAACTCACATCCAGGACGGCTGCACCGTCGCCTTCGGCGCCACGGTGATGGGCGGCGCGGTCATTGAGCGGGACACAACGCTCTTGCCGTTGTCCCTGGTTCTCAAGGAGATGAACATGATCACAGCTACATACGAGGGGAGCCCTGCGGAGCCTGTGAGCGGTACAACCCTCCTGACGGGCCTGCAAAGATGCTGAGCTCTCTGGAGAAAGCAGCTATCGACGAAAAGGACTGGTTTACGAAGCTCGTGACCTAAGATGATGCGAGACGATAGCGAGTGGGTCAACAATCTGTTCGCCGCCAGCGCACGCGATTGGACGCCGGCGTCGGCGCATAATGCGGCTTACGTTCTGTATGCGCCGTTTTCGCGCGATTCGGAGGCATCAAGGCGTTGCGGGTCAGTCCTGTCGGACACAGAGCTGCAGAGAGCCGACCGCTTTGTAACGGAAGACGACAAGGCTCATTTCAAACAGCGGCGTGCGTTTCGTCGTTATTGCGGAGCCTTCGCGCTCGGATCACCGCGGCCCTTGTCTCGGATCGCTTTCAAGGAGACGGAGAAAGGGCGTCCCTACCTTCCAGATTTGCCCGATGTCTGGTTTAGTTTTTCCTCCTGTCGGTTCGGCTTTTTCGGCGCGTGGTCGTCTACACACCGGATCGGTGTAGACCTCGAAGATCAAACGAGGAACTTAGAGGCGGTAGAACTTGCTCAACAGTTCTTTTCGGAAGTCGAGGTGAGGGCTGTTAAAGTGGCAGGCGGCTTGGCGCGCCTGAGGACTTTCTGTCAACTTTGGAGCCTCAAGGAGGCAGCGCTGAAATCCATTGGAGAGGGATTGCCCTTCGGCCTGGACGCGTTCGAATTCGAATTAGCCCCAAATCTACGTGTCGTCCGTGCGCCCCCTGATTATGGCGGGCCGCGGCGATTTAATGCCCAGGTTATCGAGGAAACTGATATTTGCGCTGCACTTGTCATTCGACGCGTGCCTGATGGAGGGCAAGATTGACCGTTTGCGGAACAAGCTTCCTGTGGGCTTAGGAAGTGCACGACATCATGCATTCGAGGAGCACATCGCATCGAAACCCGCACACGCCTCACGCCGTTGACAACGCCGACTGGCTGAAAACCGTGGCAATCATCTCGGTCTCGGTTGGCCATTTCGGCCATTTCTTTATGGAGGACGAACGCTGGTGGAGCGTTTTCGGACGCCTGGCGGCTCCGACGTTTTTCTTCCTTCTGGGCTACGCCCAGACTCGGACCGTCCCGCTCAACTGGATTTGGTTCGGTGTCATCCTCACCCTGCTCGAAAGTTGGAACGCCAACTGGACCTGGGTGGAACCGAACATTCTTTTGAGCTTGGCACTCATCCGCATTGCGCGTCCCTATGTGCAAATCCTTGCGCAACATCACTGGGCCGCCTTCGCCCTCCTCGTCTCCGCACTTCTCGCGGTGCTGCCGATAGCCGCGAAGATTGTTGATTACGGCGCGGAGGGATGGCTGTGGGCGCTGTTCGGCTTATACCAACGCATGTATGTCGACGGCAGATCAGCTACCGACGTGGACGGCGCAGCCCCAAACCCAGCACCGTCCGCGCACACGCTTACAGAGAACGCGAGCCAAATTCGCCTCTTGGCGTGCTTTGTCGCCGTGGTGGTCTACGTCTGGCAGGAACAAAGGGAATTCTCGTTTCCTCAGATCCATTTTGCCGCCTTCATTCTTGGCATCGGCGTTTTGTCCGCTAGCCTGTGTCTGTTCGTGCGCGGCCCGAGCCGCATCCAACCGCCAGAAGCCATAGCCGGCGCTCTGCGCTTCATCGGTCGGCACACTTTGGAAATCTACGCCATCCAGCTTGCTGGCTCCGAACTCCTTGTAAAGTTGGTGCCCGATCTCGCCCCCTAATCCAAGACCGGATCGTCGCCAGGAGAAGCTGTCGTAGCGGCAAACACCTCTCCAAAGATTTAGGTTAGGGTCATTCCGAGCAATCGATTGAAATTGCTTACCCGTGCTTACCCCAGCTTAACACTGAGCATCGGTCCGATATCTGCTCAGTCCAAAAGCGGACAAACGTCGGTGTGGCTGAATTGTCCGCTAAGTGCCAACAGCAGACATCGCAAGCCCTTCGGATCGACAGAGGGAGCCAAATGCCCTAGCTCGCGCTTTTATTAATCGCGGTTGGCAGGTGTCGGACATCGAGCGCCAATACGCACCCTCGCCTCGAAGTCCGCAATCGCCATCCTATGCGGTTCTATTCGACCGCATCGACACGACGACGGGCTATCACGGCCTCTCCCCTCGCCATGAGTCTAATTTTTCCGAACCGGCCGTGCTAACGCTGCCCCGATGCCACGCTCATGGCCGAGCCTGAGTAGGGCTATAATAACTATTGCAGGTTGCGATGATGATTGCTCCGCCTACATTACAGCGAAGGGGCGCCCCAGCTGGTTGCCATAGCTACTTGAAAGCAACGATGATTTGATTTTTGAAAGCAACGGCAATGATTTTTCTTGAAAGCAGCAACGATTGGATTTTTCATTTTCCCCCACGTCCCAGGCGCTAGGTTTAAAATATCGCCAACAGTTTAAAAGTCAGGGGCAACTCAATACCGTTGCGTTAAATACTTTCTGTCGGGACCTCCTCGGGAATGGCCGGGTGCCTGTCCGCTTTACCCCCCCCAAAGCGGACATTCGCCGCACGAATTGTCATGTCTACGAAATTTTTATTTTGGAAAAACCGCGTACCAGGCTGGATTCGTTAGCGGTGTGCGGACGAATCTGATCCGGCAAGCTGCACCGCCTAATTTTTGACACACAAACGCGAATCTGGATGTCTAAGGGATGATTACGCGAGTGATATCTGATCCTAAATCAACCGGGCGGACGACAAAGGCAAAAAGGATTCGCGGATGATACACAAGACTTCACTCATTTTACTTGGCGCGACGGCTGGCGCAGCTATGATGCTGTTCACTCTCCAACCGCAAATGATCTTTGTCGCTGCGAGCGCCGACGCGGCAGTGGAGGATACTTACCGACAGCTCAAACTGTTCGGCGACGTCTTCGAGCGCGTACGCGCCGATTACGTCGACAAGCCGGACGACAGCAAGCTGATCGAGTCGGCGATCAATGGAATGCTGACCGGACTTGATCCGCACTCAAGCTACATGGATCCGAAGAGCTTCAGGGACATGGAGGTGGAGGACGGCGGTGAGTTTGGCGGTCTTGGCATGGAAGTCACCATAGAAGACGGCCTGATCAAGGTGGTGACGCCGATCGAGGAAACGCCCGCCGCGAAAGCCGGTATTCTGGCCAACGACCTTATCGTCAGAGTCGACGATAAGCGGGTGCAGGGCATGACCCTGAACCAGGCGGTAGAGAAGATGCGCGGATCGCCGAACACCCAGGTCAAGCTCACCATTGTGCGCAAGGGCCAGGACAAACCGATCGAAGTATCTGTGACGCCTGCGCTTATCCGCCTGACATCGGTGCGCTCGAAGGTCAACGGCGACGACGTCGGCTATATCCGCATGACGCAATTCACCGAACAAACTACCGACGAGCTGAAGAAGGCGATCGCCGACATCACGGCAAGGTTTAGCAACGACAAGCTCAAGGGCTACATCCTTGATCTGCGCAACAATCCAGGTGGTCTGCTCGATCAGGCCATCTCAGTGTCGCGCACATTCATCCAAAAGGGAGACATCGTTTCCACCCGTGGTCGCAATCCCGAAGAAACTCAGAGCTTCACTGCCAAGGGCGGGGATCTCACTAAAGGCAAGCCACTGATCGTGTTAATCAATGGCGGTTCAGCTTCCGCATCGGAAATCGTCGCTGGCGCCCTACAAGATCAGAAACGCGCGACCATTCTGGGCACGCGCTCGTTCGGCAAGGGCTCGGTGCAAACGATAATCCCGCTCGGCTCCGATAATGGCGCGCTGCAACTAACCACGGCGCGCTACTACACGCCGTCCGGCCGTTCAATACAGGCCAAGGGCATCGTGCCCGACATCGAAGTGCTGCAGGACCTGCAGAACGACATCAAAGCAAATATTGACACCAGCACCGAAGGGGAGGCCTCGCTGCGTGGTCATCTCAAGGGCGACGCCGGCAAAGAGCAGGCCGGATCACAATCTTACATCCCGCCGGACGAGAAGAACGACAAGGCGTTGACCATGGCGGAAGAACTTCTGCGCGGCACCCAGCTCAATTCGGCCTTCCCGCCGAATGGTACGGACCTGTCGAGTCAGAACTGAACGTCGCAGAATCCTGATTTCCGCTTTACCCCCAAAGCGGACATTGGACGAAATGAAAGAGACCGCCTGCGGGGATGAGGCGACGTCTATAGCGGACAAGCGCTATTGGGGATAGCAGCACTCGTCCGCCGCAGCAAAAATGGCTGACCTAAGCCACGTCAATGCGACTTATGCCTTAGTTGGCTGATGGGCGTTTGAGGATTCTATTTTTTCCCGGCCACTGCCTGGGCGAGCGCCTCCTTGCATTGGTCGCTCTTGATGTTGGCAATACTTTTCTGGATGCAAGCCCGAACACGACCCCGACCTCCCTCCTTGCCAGCGCAATTTTCCTTTATATCAGCCGCGCAGGCTTTGGTGATCTCGGCGACCCGCGCCAGCCTTGCCTTACACGGGTCGGAAAATTCTGCGGCGTGTGTTTTAACGCAGGCTATAATGCGGCCCTCGCCGGGCTCAACTCCAGCACATTTTGCCTTGATGTCGGCCACACAGACCCCAGCTGACCGTTGCTGTGCCATCGCCACCGGCGCGGAGAGAAGTACTAAGGTACCAATTGCCATGATACTCTTCATCATAGGTCATTCTCCCAAAAGGAAAAAACATGCGAATGTCCACACTGAGGACACTTCTAAGCGTGAGCTGCGCCCAACCGGCTGTATCGTGGACGATAAACGCGACAGTCTGTTGATGTATGTCAAGGAGGCGAGCACCCTCAACGAGGGGCAGAACGTCTCCTTCAATATCGTCCCGAGGCTCTTAAAACAAGCACTGGAAATGAGGGTGGCCAAGGTCCGCTTTGAACAAACGCGGGCACAGATGGAATGTCCGCTTTGTGATGCCATGCCGCTAATAATGGTTAACCGTGTATTAATTCTTTCCATTTCTCTACCCAGTTACCAAAGGCGCGCGCCTTCCGTTGGCTAAGCTGTTTGACCTGCAAGCGGGGAACCTCGTCATGGGCACAAGTCTGGGCGATAAAATTGCGATCGTCATCGCAGTGCTGCTCTTAGCCGTCGGCGGGGTTATGATCTTCGAGTTTCCCGGGATTATTCGTGCTGCGCGACTCGTCGCAACAATGTAGGGTTTGCAGTCGTCATCGACTGAACTTTGAAATCCGCGATTGCTTCGCCGACAAGCTTGCTTGCTATGACGCGCACAACTCCATGCAAAGGGAGCAAGCCGGCGGCTTTCCCGATTTCGAACTCGGTGGCGCAAGCGGTAGCGCTAAAATTCCTTCACTCAGACGACCTTGTCTGCGTTACCTCTTCATGTCCTCGCCAATTCCTTCAAGACTT
>Ga0307305_10000421_pt1 | contig 15006 bp, 16 predicted proteins | sample ER_DNA_186_FD_194512 | JGI IMG/M metagenome (GOLD analysis project Ga0307305, IMG submission 194512) | Bulk soil microbial communities from the East River watershed near Crested Butte, Colorado, United States - ER_DNA_186 | ecosystem: Environmental > Terrestrial > Soil > Floodplain | place... | reverse complement strand
GAAAATTCCAACCGCAGCGCTAAATAAGAATGCAATCGCAATCGAACTAATTGAAATCAGTGTCGGCCAATTTGCATAAGCGGATAGAATTTTCGACGCGCCAATACCACAGATAATCCCGATCACACCTCCGACCGAGCTCAACGTCACTGCTTCGATCAAGAATTGGGTGAGAATGTCGCTGCCGTGCGCGCCTACAGCCATGCGCACGCCAATTTCCCGCGTTCGCTCGGTCACACTCACCAGCATGATGTTCATGATTCCAATTCCGCCAACGACGAGCGATACGCCTGCAATCGAACCGAGCAAGACCGTCATCACCGCAGTCGTCGCTGTTGCCGCCTGAGCGATTTCCTGTTGATTGCGCACAGTGAAATCGTCGTCGCGCCCGGGACGAATGTTATGCCGTTGTCGCAGCAACGAGATGATTTGTTGTTGGGCCGCCTCGAGTTGCTGTGGATCGCCGATTTGCACATTGATATTGCGAAGAGTTGTGCCGCCGATCACGCGCTTCATCGCGCTCGTGTACGGCATGATGACGATGTCGTCCTGGTCTACGCCTTGTGTGCTCAATCCCTTGGGCGTCAGCACACCCGTGATGGTGAATGGGACCTCTTTGATTCGCAAAATCTGGCCGATCGGATTCTCGTTTCCGTAAATCTGCGTCGCAGTGGTGCGTCCGATCACGCAAACCTTGTTCGCGCTGCGAACGTCTTGCGATGTAAACGGAGCGCCGTCTGCCAGCGGCCATTGCCGGATGTCAAAGTAGTCTGCTGACTCCCCATAAATGCGGGTAAACCAGTTTTGATTTCCTGCTGCCACTTGCGTGGTCGAAACAACTTCCTCGCTTACTCCGATGACGCCCGGCACTTCGCGCCGGATCGCCTCCGCGTCTTCGATTTTCAGCGTGCCGGCGCCGCCCCACCCCGTGCGAATTCCGCTCGAAGTGGTGCTGCCTGAAAAGATGAGGATCACATTTTGCCCGAGGCTGGCGATCTGCGCTTCCACTTGAGCCTTCGCTCCGTTGCCGATCCCAACCATCGCAATGACCGCGCCAACACCAATGATGATGCCGAGTGCGGTCAGCACTGAACGCAGTTTGTTCCGCCGCAATGCGCGAAGTGCGACGTTAAATGTTGGTGCAATTCTCATTTAGGTCTCTGTGGGATCTTGTCTGGTGCGCCAGATGCCAGTCCGGCTCGGACCGGTCGCGCCTTATCATTTTTGAAGCTGTGCCGTTGCATCCAATCGCCGCGAAACGACGTGATTATCCAGGATTACGCCGTCGCGCATCATGACGTTGCGCTTTGCGTACGCCGCGATGTCCGGTTCGTGCGTCACCATGATGACGGTAATCCCGCGCTCGTTAAGTTGCTGAAAAATTGCCATGATTTCGACGCTGGTCCGGCTGTCCAGATTGCCGGTCGGCTCGTCCGCAAGCAGCACTTCCGGCTCATTGATCAACGCGCGCGCGATCGCCACGCGTTGTTGCTGGCCGCCTGAAAGCTGACTCGGGGGATGATCTTCGCGACCTGTGAGGCCGACAGATGCCAGGACGCGATCCGCCCTTTCGCGAAGTTCTGCGTTTGTCAGATGCTGCGCGCTGTAAATCAAGGGCAACTCGACATTCTCCCGCGCTGAGGTGCGCGGCAGCAGATTAAAATTCTGAAACACGAAACCAATTTTGCGATTCCGGATATCGGCGAGTTGATCTCGATCGAGACCCGAGACGTCTGCGCCGTCCAAGACATAATGACCTGTCGTGGGCCGGTCGAGGCAACCCAGAATGTTCATGAGCGTGGATTTTCCAGAGCCGCTCGCGCCCATCAGCGCAACAAATTCTCCGCGCTTGATTTCGACCGACACACCGCGCACCGCGGGCACTTCCATTTCGCCCGTGCGATAAACCTTGTGCACGTCGATCAGCCTAACGAGTGCGCCGTTATCCATATCGATCGATTTGACATCAGATGTTGTAGCCGCGTCTCTGTGAGACGCGCTCTCGCGCAGGCTCGAAACGCCTCAGCGCCACGCTTCGCACAGCGAAGCGGCTACAGCACTGGTCAATGAAAGGCAATTTTCCTTTCCTAATCCTCATGGAAAACGCCGCGGTCCACCGCCGAAGGGATTTGCCGGAGGCGATGGCCCAGCCGCAGTTGAAGCGAGTTCGGCCGTTACCACGCGATCGCCTTCTTTCACGCCTTCGACCACTTCGGTCATAATTCCGTCGCTGATCCCGGTTTTGATCTGCGCCGGCTGCGGATGGCTGGCGCCAGCTGGCAAAACATAAACCGTGCGCTCAGGGCCCTCGTGCGCAGCACTGCTGCGTCCTCCGCCAGGTCGTCCCGCGCGGCCTGTGCTCGTTCGCCTCGTCTCAACTGGCGTCGCATCCGGCGGGCGATAGCGCAGCGCCGCGTTCTTGATTTGCAGCACATTATCCTTATGCGCGATGATGATTGAGACGTTTGCTGTCATTCCCGGTTTCAATTTCAAATCCGGATTACTCACCCCAATAACGGTGTCGTAGGTCACGACGTTTTGCACTGTGATGGGCGCGTTCCGCACCTGGACGACCTTTCCATGAAATGTCTGCATGGGAAAAGCGTCTACTGTGAAATCGACGTTCTGATCGATCTTAACAACGCCTACATCGGCTTCCGCCACGTTCGCGTCGATCTGCATTTTGGTTAGATCATTGGCAATCGCGAAGATGATCGGCGCCTGTAAACTGGCTGCTACCGTCTGGCCAACATCGACACTGCGCGAAATAACCACTCCGTCGATCGGCGAAGTGATTGTGCAATGCTCGAGATCGGCCTTCGCCTTATCGAGCGCGCCCTGTTTGATCTTCACGTTGGCTTCGGATTGATGAAGGGTCGCCACCGCTTGATCGACGTCAGCCTCCGACGAAGTCTTCTTCGCAAACAATTCCTGTGTCCGTTTGGCGTTCACTCTCGCGAGCTCAAGCGCGGCCTGGGCATTCGCCAAATCTCCCTCTGCCTGAGTGACGGTTGCCTGAAAAAGTGCCGGATCGATTTGGGCGACCACCTGGCCGGCTTTCACCTCGGAATTAAAATCCGCAAACAACTTCGCGATATTACCTGAAACCTGACTGCCCACCTGCACGTTAACCACCGGATTGAGTGTGCCGGTCGCGGTAACAGCCTGGGTGATGGGGCCGCGCGTGATCGTTGCGGTCTGATAATTTGCCGCGCCTCCGTTGCGACATTGGCGAAGAACTGCTGCGATAATCAGCAGCGCAATAATGACGGCAAGCCAGGGGACGAAACGTTTCATACGAACAGTGGTTGACTGCGCTTATAAGTAAGAGACAGGAAGAAATGATGCGGCGTTACATCCAAATCTACTCCATCATGCTGCGCAACTCGCTCATCCGCGAGCTGAGTTTCAAGGCGAACTTCCTGTTATGGATGGTCGTGGAGATCCTCTGGTTCTGCGGGCAAATTGTTTTCTTCAGCATCATCTTCGGCAATGTCGATCGTATTGGTGACTGGACAAAGTGGGAGGTCGTGCTGCTCATCGGCACGCACCAAATGATTGCCCAGCTTTTTCAGGCATTCTTTTTTGTTAACGTCGCGAACATTCCGGAACTCGTGCGCACGGGAAAATTGGATTCCTTGCTGGTTCTGCCGATCGACAGCCAGTTTGCTGTTTCTACGAAACAGTTCAGCCTCGACAGCATCGTCAACGCCGCACTGGGCGGCTTAGTCGTTTGTGTAGCGCTTTCGCGTCTTAATATCGTGCCGAGTTTGACGTCGATTTGCCTTTATCTGATTGCGATCGGATTTGGTATCGCCGTCCACTATTCCATCATGCTTGGGCTGGCGGGGGCTAGTTTCTGGATCGTCCGCGCCCAGGGACTCGTTTACGGTTATTTTAATTTCCTGAACATCGCGCGTTATCCAGACGCTATCTTCCCATGGCTGTTCCGCGTGATTTTCGGCTGGATTATCCCGGTCGTCATTATTGCAAACATTCCCGCACGCCTGTTAATCAAGTCGCTCGGGCAACCCTGGCTATTGATGCTACATCTTGTCACTGCCTCGACTATTGTTTTCCTCCTTTCGCGCGGCTTCTGGAAATTTGCCCTTCGGCACTACTCAAGCGCGAGTTCGTAGATTTCGATTAGTAGTTCTCCCTAGGTATCAATCCATTCCGAGCCGCGATGAACTTTTTGACCGAATCCGCTTGCGCGATCCGGGAAATGTTCTTAATTAAGCGTCCGTTTTCCCCGCGCTGCCGATTTAGGAAGTGCCCTGCTATGGCAAAACCAACTAAAAAGAAGAGTTCTGCAAAAAGGCCCTCTGCGAGTAAAGCTCGACCAGCACGCAAGGGGAGTGTCAAAAGGCCGGTCTCGAAAAAGGTCTCGCGGACCGCGAAAATCGCCAAGGGCGGACCTTCCAAATCCAGAAAAGAAACGACTGAGTCTCCGGCCCTCCTATTGGGTATGAATCATCGCGAGAAAAGACTCGATCCTTTTGTTCGCCAGCAGAAAGAAAAACTCCTTCAGCTTCGAGACGCCATGGTCGATTCCATGGCTGGCGTTGCCCAGGACACTCTGCGGTCGCGGGCCGAAGGCAGCGAAGCTTCTGCTTTTGGAATGCATCAGGCCGACGCCGGATCGGACGCTTACGATCGCGATTTCGCGCTGAGTTTGCTTTCGCAGGAACAGGACGCGCTTTACGAAATCGATCAGGCGCTCAAGCGTGTTGAGCTGGGGACCTACGGGAAGTGCGAAATGTCAGGCAAACAAATCCCCCGGGCACGGCTTGAAGCGATCCCATTCGCGCGTTTCACAGTTGAATGCCAGTCGCAACTGGAAAAGCAAAACAAAGCGTCGCGAGTGCGCCAGTCGGTCACCTCTCTGTTCGGCTTGACCGAGGAGGAAGGCGGCGAGGCCGAAGAGGAAGAAGTTGCACCGGCGGAAGTGAAGGAGTAACAGACAGATGGCGCAGGAAACTGTAACGCTGGAATGCACCGAGGCCAAAGCCTTGGGTAAGCCGGCCTCGCGTTATATGACCACGCGGAACAAGAAAAGCCCGCGCACACCGAATCGGCTTGAGAAAAAGAAATACAATCCGTTCTTAAGACGGCACACATTGCACCGTGAAACAAAATGATCGGCCCTAAAACCGCCAAACGCCGTTCCGCTTTTCGCCGAGCGAATCGCGCCATGCCGCGTCGGCGAATCGATATTGCCATTGAGGCAATCGACTACAAAAATCCGGATCTCCTGAAAAAATTTGTCACGGAGAGTGGCAAGATTCTACCCCGCCGCGTTACCGGCATGCCCGCGCACCTCCATCGCAGGATCACGCGCGAGATCAAGCGCAGCCGATCGGTGCTCATGATGAAATAAGGCGCACATTTTGCGCCTTCCTGTACCTGAGTCTCTGTGAGACGCGCCTCTCACGCGCTGCAAACGGCCCAACGTGGCGCTTCGCGCAGTGACGCGGCTACAACTACGCGCGCCGGGTTTTTTCGCCTTGCTCGATCAGTTTCCAGAATTCGCGAGTCTCGCCCAGCTGGGCGTCTTCGGACACCGGCAGTTTGCTTCGGAAAAGGAAATCCCGAAATGTGTTCTTGTGTAAAACGCGATGGACCCTGATGCCTTCGTCGGTCTTCGCAAAGTAAATCCGGTAATCTTTCGCACGATAGCGATATAGCTTTTTCCCTTCGCGCTGGATCACCCCGAACCGTTCCGAATCGAGGTAGTCGAGATCCTCGGGTAAAATTTGGAACTCCGCGAGCAGCTCAAGCTGCAATTTCTTCGGAAGGGTCGAGATCTCGGCCGCGCTCAATTCGTTGAAGATTATTTGAAACATGATGCTTGTAACTGCGTTTGAAGCGTTAAATCGTTGAACCGTTCCAATTGGAGGGCGGAGCTCTGTGACGCCTAAGGAACGACGCCGGGGCGCGTTTGCAAAGGGCTCGCGGAGCTCGCCCCTCCAAATTGTGATCCGCAAGGCATCAACATCGCTCAAACATAAACTCGCCGAACTCGAGTGCCAATCCTAGTAACAATTTCCCAAGGAATCGTGCCAGCGGTCTTTGCGAGTTCCGCGCAGGAAATTTCCTCGTTCCCGTCGCATCCCATCAAAACAACCTCGTCGCCCACTTGCGCATTATCGATCTTGCTAACGTCGATCATCATCAAATCCATCGTCACGCGGCCGAGAATGGCGCAACGTTTCCCACGAACCAAAACGGCGGAGTCACGATTAGAAAGGTGCCATGGATATCCATCGGCGTAACCAGCTGACAACGTTGCGATCCGCATTTTACGAGGAGTAATAAACGTGCGGCCATAGCTGATAGAACTCCCCTTCGGCATGTCCCGCAGCAACGAAATTCGCGTTTTCCATGTCATGGCCGGTTTAAGAAGTTTCTGAAATTCCGGGAGCGGTGAAATCCCGTAAAGGACGATTCCGGCGCGCACCATGTCGTAGGGACCGGCGGACCCAGCGAAAGCGAGAACCCCCGCGCTTTGGAGGACATGCGCTTTATAATCGATTGGAACCGCGGCGCGAAATTGCTTCATGATTTCGCCAAAGCGCAAAAGCTGATCACGCGTGTAGTCCGCATCCTCACCAGACACTGGCAAATGGGTCGAAACGCTGTGAATCCTGATATTCGGAAATGTGGAGATCTTCTTGAGAACGTCCAAGGCTTGGTCCTCCGGAACTCCCATGCGGCCCATGCCTGTATCGATCTTGAAATTGACGGACACAGGCGAGCGGAGCCCAACCCGATTGAAATCTTCTGCTTCCTCGAGCGCAGAAATTGTGGGAATGAAACCGCGCTCGGCGATCGTCGATCTTTCGCCCGGCAGAGCGGGCCCGAGAATGATGATCGGATGGGAGAAGGATTCACGCAGCGCCAGTGCCTCTTCCAGATTTGCCACGCCGAAAAGTTGCGCTTCACCTGCGAGCGTTTCCGCTACGCCAATCAAACCATGTCCATAAGCGTTCGCTTTGACGACGGCGAGCACGTCGGCAGAACCGACGCGGTCGCGCACGATTTTGGCGTTGTGACGCAACGCGCTCCGATCGATTTCGGCCCAACAACGATAAGTTCCCTTCATTTCGGCATGGTGATGTGCGGCTCGCGCAAGTAAATCGGTTCGAGCGGTGGCAAAGAAAAGCTGCACTGCGGTTCTCGCGCAAGTCTGGCGAGCACAAGGGCCGACGGGAAACGAACTACGGTGCGCTCAAATTGCGGGAGCGAATCCGAGGTAAAGACTGGCATTGCCATCTGAACCGCGTTGAGTTTCGGTTTCAGTTCGGACTCTGAGAAAAGAGTTGGACCCTCCACCAGGTTATTCGCGCGGATGCGCGCAAAGAAAAAAGATTTCCTGCGGGCATCTCCGATCACGCAGTATTCGTGTGCGTCGCATTGCATTGCAGAGATTGATGGAAAACCGATCAGGCGCGCACCAGAAGAAACCTGCACTCCGATCGCGGCTGAAATTGTGATGCGCGTCCCCGCGTACGAGCCCGGGCCAAGCCCGACGATGATCGTGTCCGGAGCGCCAAATTTTTCCGACACAGCGCCGAGATTCTCAAAAAAGACACCGGAATTTTTTCGATCGTTCGGCCATTCCCGCGTGAGATCGGTATCGTCGTCATCCAACCACGCCAGACTTCCGCGCGCTGTGGAAAGTTCCAGCGCAAGAATTTTCACGTTCCCTGGAAAGTAATGGCGCGCTGATTCTCGGATTTTATCTGAAGTAGAATCCAGCGCGCTTGTTCAGGAATGAATTCCGCGAAGCGATCAGCCCATTCGATCACCGAAACTCCATCGCCAAAAAAATAATCGTCGAGGCCAAGCCGCACGAGGGAATGGCAATTCTCCACGCGAAAGAAATCAAAATGATAAACAGGCAATCGCCCATCCCGGTATTCATGCACAATCGTAAACGTGGGGCTGGCAACGGCAGCCGTGCTTCCCATGCCGGCCACGAAGCCTTTAGTGAATAAAGTTTTGCCGCTTCCCAGTTCGCCCTGCAAGGCTAAAACCGATCCCACTCCGACATCCTCTGCAAGTCGCCGTCCGAGTGCTTCAGTCTCAGCCGGACTGTTGGAAATGAACGTAGCCACGCGGTAGAAGTTGCTTGTTTTTAGTTGATAGTTGAGAGAGGGAACCAATTCGAGTGAGCGGCAACTTCTGGAATTTCTTTCGCCATTCTCGCTCCAGGCGGGTTCTGTCGCGCGGCGAAATGGCAAAGAGCAATTCGTAATCTTCGCCCTTTGAAATTGCGTCCTCGATCTTCGCGCCACGGGTAAGCGGCAGATTCTCCGTCTCGACGGTAAATCCGACTCGGCTGGCCACTGCAAGTCGTGGAAGATCGGCTCCCAATCCGTCGCTTAAATCCATCATGGCGTGGATGGAGAAATTATTTGTGAGCCACCGCGATTCCGCGATTCGTGGAACGAATTGCAAATGCTTTTGTTTCATGGCTCCACCCAATCGACCAGTGACAAAAAGATCATCGCCCACCTTGCCGCCGCCACGCGATACACAACGGTCTCTTTCGACAAAGCCGACAACGCTAACCGAAATCGCCACGGGACCCGGTGTGCTACTCGTTTCGCCTCCGACTATGTTGACTTTGAACCGCTTCGCGGCCCGGCGCAGTCCGCGATAAAGTTTCTCCACCCATTCAACCTTCGTTTGCTCAGGGGCAATGAGAGTGATCAGGGCAAATTGAGGCAGGGCCGATGTTGCCGCAAAATCGCTGAGCGGACGCATTATCGCTTTCCAGCCGACGTCGCGCGCGTTCGCCGTCGTCAAGAAATGCACGCCTGCGACAACACAATCGGTTTTGAGCACAAGAAAGTTGCGGCGATTGCGGGTTTTCACCACAGCGCAATCATCACCCGGGCCGTGGACAACGGCTTTTGCGAGCGGAAGATCAGACAAAAGCTGGCCGAGTAGCTGGTCTTCTCCGATCTCGCGCAGTTTCATTGCCCGTTTTGGCGCCAGTGGCGCTATGTCAGTTTGAGCCCGGGGTATTTGCCCCAGGCTATGGATAAATCTGCGCCTTTGGCACCAGACTCGCGAAGGCTCATGGAGAAAAGATCTCCGGAAATGCGAGGGCGGTGAGTGTTAGCGAATTGAAGAGCGAATGCATCGTCATGGCGACTAGGATGGAACCGCTCCACTCGTATGCAATCGCGAAACAACTTCCCAGAACGAACAATGGCGCAAATGAGGGTAAATGAGCGTGCGCCGCGGCGAACAACAGCGCGCTGAATGTGACGCCCAGCAGGCGGCCGAAATAGCGCTTGAGGACACCGTAAATAAAAAATCGAAAAAGAAATTCCTCAACTACCGGCGCGATTGCCACGGCGAAAACGATGATCATCATTCGCTGCTCAATCGTGCGCGATCCGCTGAAAAACTCGACGATGTTTTGCTTGCTTGAGCCGCCCCCGAAAAGCCGCTGCGTAATGGTGTCAGATAACAAGATCAACGGATAAGCAAAAAACAGCAGGATCGCTCCGGTGCTCAAGGTCCGGACAAAACCTAGCCTGAAAAACCCGCCTAACGAGCCAACGTCAAATCCGCGGAACTGGAGGAAAGTGACTATGACGAACACCACGCAACCCGTAAGAAGAAAATTTGCCAGAAGATTACGCGCGCTGAACTGGATCGAGGGTTGCGAAACTGATGCGCCAATGGTCAGAAAAAGAAAAAGGATCAACAGCGCAGCCAGTATTGCCTCGGGCAGTCCAAAACTTCGCGTCGTCGCGTCAGCACCGAAAGCGTTCCGGGTTCGCGTACTGATCTGATAAACCAGCGAAAGATAAACATAAGCGCTGGCGATAATGTACAGCGCGAAAAGAACGACCCCAATAAGGCTGGGAACCGCACCGAATGCCGCGAAGAGGCTGCCGGATCGCATGCGTCCTTCGGTTTAGGGCTCCTACGGCGCGTAATAGCTCGGGAGGAAATACGCGCGACCACTTTCCAATTGCGGAACGAGTTGCTTTGGGAGTGTGAGTTCAATTTTTGAATCGGTCTCTCCAAATATCCGGAAGAAGCGGCTCAGACTAAACGGCGGGCCGTATTTCACGACTTTGGCGTCCGGCGCATTTCCCAGTTCTCTCCCTTTCCCGAATGCGTCTTCCAATTCACCAAGGCCATCGATCAGCTTGTGTTCGAACGCGTCCTTTCCCGACAGGATTCGTCCGTCGGCAATCGTATTGCGCAAAAGGTCTGCGGGAAGATTTCTTTCTTTCGCAACGATGCCGAGAAATTTGTCGTAAGTCTTCATGATAAAGCTCTGCACCAGCTCGCGTTCCTCCGGTGTGATCGGTCGCGCGCCGTTCAACATGTCTTTGAACTTGCCGCTTTTGAAAACCACGGAGGCGAGGCCGACCTTGTTGAAAAGCTGCTCGTAATTCAGAGTTTGAATAATGACGCCGATGCTACCGGTGATCGTCGTTTCGCTTGCCATTAAGAATTTGCCGCCGCAGGAAACGTAATAGCCACCGGATGCCGCCAGTGAATCCATGTAAACGACCACTGGTTTCTTTGCCCGCACCTTGACCAACGCGCTGTAGATCGCGTCGGAAGCGGTCACTTCTCCACCGGGGGAATCGATTTCAAGCACGATGGCTTTGACGCGACTGTCGTCGCGGGCCTGTTGCAGGGCCGCGCGCATGTCATCGACCATTGAATCGGTAACGGTGCCGGGAAGCGAAGAGCTGATCAGACCACGCATGGTGATAACCGCGATCTTGTCCGTGGTCGCGCGTGCCCCGCGCTGAATCAGAATTTCACGGAAACGGGGGATTGGCTCGGGCTCGCGGACCCCGCCAAGACGCTGAAACGCCACAGCCATCAGCGCCAGGTTAACGAACAGACTGGCACAAAGCGCGACGAACAAGAAGATGCTGAGACAACCAAGCTTGCGATTCGCCGCCATGACAGAACGAAGCTGGCGGAGAACCGGCGCGCGCACAAGAGCTTTTCGCGAGAGTGAGGCTGGTTCGCTGACAAGAGCGGCGCTGCAGTGTCCGCTGTCCTCAACGGACGATCGCCGGCCAATTTTTGCGATGCGCTGCGGACACTACAGCGTCTTCAAATATTCGAGCAGTTTCTCCTTGTCCTGGTTCGACAATTGCGTGCCATAGGTGTGGCCTTTGCTGCCGTTACCTTTTTCTCGCGTGTCGAAGAGCAAATAAGGTTGGGTCAACTCGCCGGTTGGCCCGGTCGCCCGCAGCGGCGGCTCTTTAAAACCCACTTTCACCGGATCGAAAACATCGTAACCGCGGTGAAAAGTTTGCGGACGTTCATTTGGCGAATTCAACAAATCGCGCAATGTCGGCACGGAGCCGTTGTGGAGGTAAGGTGCGCGCAGCCAGATTCCATCCAACGGCGGTGAAACGTAACCATATGGGTCTAGCGTTTCTACCATTGGTGGACGATCGATGCCCAGTTGTTTGACGCGCCGGTTTGCTTCCGCGGCGGCATCTTTGGACCACGAATACATTCGCTCGGGATCAGTCCCGATCTCGGTGATCGGAATCACCTTGTTTGTAAATTCAGCGCGCGGGTCATGACACGCCGCGCAGTCACGGGTGTAAATCTTCTCACCTTCGCCAGCCAGTTGCTGGTTGATTGGATTTGCTTCGGTAAATGGCCACTTGGGCGCAGGCAGATTGCTGAGGTAATGATCGAGGTCGGCCATGCGCTGTAGAAACCACGGCCGCGCCGGTGCGCCGAGACCCAGCGCAGAATCGATTAAGACCGAGCGCACTGCCGGCGTATCGCCGGTCCAGTTCAATAACATCTGCTTTCCGGCTTTATCCTTTCCGCTCCGGATGCCGAGGTTCCAGATCGAAGGAAAATCGGTTGGCCCAAACGTGTTGTCCTCCGCTATGTTGGTCATGAAATACTTTGTCAGGTTCATGGCATCATCGCGTCCCGGCCCCCAGTGTGGCTTTGGCTTGCCATCCGTGACGTAGCGTTCCATCCAAGTGAACTGCTTCTCTTGCTGGAGCAGCGCTTTTTTTGTAAATGGAATCAGCAGGTGCCGGTAAATCTGTCGGTCGATAAACGACAGGCCACCATTGCCATAGTTGTTTGCGCTCACCAGGCGGATTTCGTTCATGATAATGTCCGAATTGAAGCGAGGATCGTGCGCCGCTTTGAACAAAAAGCGCAGCATACTTTGCAGATTGTTGGTGTGACCCGGCCCCGCGACGACGACGTGCGGCACTTCATCCTCGGTCAAACGGTAGGTCGCAGTGTGGCAGACAGCGCAGTTGTTCGTGATACGCGCAAAACCGACGACCTTTTTCGAAAAGCCGACCGGAACTTCGTGTCCTTCTTCCCAAACCACGCCAAACGACTTGTAGCCGCCCGGGCCGGGCATTAGGTCGGGAAAAACGCGCGGCAAGACCATCCAGAGATAATATGGAATGCCGCGGTCGCCCTCGGCACCGAGCGAGCCGTATTTGAAATGTTCCTCTTCATTCGCGAACACTTCCTTCTTTTCCCGGAAAAATTTTGTCCACGTAAAGACAGCGCCAAGCGCAATCAAAATCACGAACACAATCACGGAAACCCAAAGGAGGCGTTTTGTTTTAGGTTGGAGGGTCATTGGCTTATCTATCGCGCGTCGCTCAAAATGTTTTCAGATACTCCACGATTGCGTCCTTTTCCGCAGCTGACAGCATCGTGCCGTATTCCCATCCTTCGTGGCCAACATTTGAATTGCCCTCATTCCGATCGCGCGGAGTCAAGCCGCTCGGCTTCACTTGAGTGTCGAACCTGAAGTATTTTCTTGGATTGTCTGGCTCGTCCTTGCTGCGTCCATCCTCGTCGAATCGGCTCACGTCCGACACAAATCCGGCCTTCACCGTGTCGAAGACATCGTACCCGCGATAAAAAACTGTGGGCCGTTCGGCGCTAGTATTTAGAAGATCACGCAACGTCGGTACCGAGCCGTTGTGCAGGTATGGCGCCCGCAACCAGACGCCATCCAGGGGCAAATTGACGTAGCCAAAAGTCTTTCGGAAATGACTGAACCGCCACGGATAACCGGCATAGAGCGTGTTCTGCGCCACAGCTAGTTGTTCTGTGTACGAATCAAGCCGGTGACGGTCGGTTCCGATTTTGTCGATCGGCACTATGTCGCCGACGTACTCACCGTTGAAATCCCGGCCATTGCGGCCGTGGCAATTTGCGCAGTATTGCGCGTAGAGTTTCTCACCTTGCGCGCTGAGTTGTGGGTTAATCGGAAACGGATATTTGGGCGGTTCCTTGTAGAGCAGCCACTGCTCGATGCGCGCCATTTGTCTCAGATCGATGGTCGGCGGAAATGTGCCAGTGCCGAATGCAGCGCTTTTGTTGCGTTCTTCCATCATGTTGTTATTTCCGTCCCAGTGCGCGTGAATGTTTTTCTCTTTGCGCGGGCCCTGCAGCCAGATCGAGGGCAAATCGCACAGACCAACGAGCTCGCGCGTTTCTAGTTTTTCGAGAGGAAATTCCAAGAGCGTCTTCGCTGGATTGAACGTGTCAGTGCGGCCGGGGCCCGCATCCGGTTCCCAATCCCCGAAACGGAAATGGCCTTTCAGCATCAGCAGTCGTTCGCGCATGAAAGGAATGGCGTAATAGCGCAGGATGAAGCGATTGATCAGATCATATTTTGCACCTATTCCTTCCATCTCGGCGAGGATCCGTGGAGCGTTGAAGCGTTGATCTGATGCGCAGGCAAAAATGAAACGCTCAAACGCCTCAAGATCGACAGTGTTCGACGGCATGCCAGTGTAGATAGTGCGCGGGCTCTGCGGGGTTCCCCGCACAGAACCAGCGTGACAAATCGCGCAGTTCAAGAAGACGCGATCAAGTCCTTGCGTGTTGCGGCGTGAAACACCGATCGGCAGATCTTTACCTGGCTCGTAAAGAAAGCCTAACGAGACGTATTCTGTCCCTGGAGTATACGTTTTACCAGGAAGGTATTCTGGAAACATTTTGGGCAGCACTTTCCAAATCCAGTAGGGAATGCCTGATTCGCGCTCGCCGCCGGTTGAACCATACTTGAAGTGTTCTTCCGGGTCCGCGTACTTGACCGGATCGTCTCGGGTAAAACGCCAGGCAAGATATGAAAAACCAATTGCGAGGAGCGCGACGACTACCAGCAACACAATCCGCCACTTCCAGCGCCGGCTTCTTGCAGGTTGATCAGGGGCATCGGCCATGGCCGCAGAATGCGTTTAGCCCGACGCCGGAAACTCAAGCGCGAAATCAATCAATCGCTTTTTGCCCAAATACACTTTGCCCAGGTAAATGTGCGGCGCGACTTCGCGGATCTCATCACGGACCCAGTGTGCCAGCAGGGAGGTCTCCGAATAATCCAGAACGATGCACTCTTTGTTGTCCAGCCAGCTGGGACCCTTATAGACTTTTGCAATGATCGCATTCAGTCCGAAGGGCAAAATCTTGTTTCGCAAAACGCCCTTGGCTGGATCGAAGATTTTCCCCTGCCACGCAAAATGATTTATGAAATTTGCGATATCCTGCGTGTAAGTGGTTCCCGGCGCGACGATCGCTGTCCCCTTGGCCTCGCCCTTCGGAATTTCGCCGACAGGGCTTTGCGTGAAAAGATCGTCGAGCTGCGCCTGCGACATTTTTAACGTCTCAGCAACGGTGACAGCCATGTTTTCTCCTTTCGCTGGATTGGGTCTCGATCAAAGCGTCTTCAGATATTCGATTAGCGCGCGTTTATCGTTATCAGGTAAATCTGTGCCAAAGTAGTGGCCCTTGTCCTCGACAAAGTCGGGGCACTTGTTCGCCGCGAGCAGTTCGGGGACCGCCTTGATCAATTCGTCCGTAGCTTGTTCCGACGAAAGATTCTGTGTGTGAAGCTTCAGCAATGCTTTGGCGATTTTTGCCTGCAAAACTATCAACTGCCCAAAATCAGGTTCGAGGTTAGCAATCAGGTTGATCGGTGTGTCCTTAAGGATGGGTCCA
>Ga0307305_10000417_pt1 | contig 15079 bp, 21 predicted proteins | sample ER_DNA_186_FD_194512 | JGI IMG/M metagenome (GOLD analysis project Ga0307305, IMG submission 194512) | Bulk soil microbial communities from the East River watershed near Crested Butte, Colorado, United States - ER_DNA_186 | ecosystem: Environmental > Terrestrial > Soil > Floodplain | place... | reverse complement strand
ACAGTGCGCGAGAGCTCAAGCTGGCTGGCCTGCTCATCCTGGGAGATGTCTTCGAAGGGCGGTGCGGTCGCGTTGCTGTAGCCGCGGAGTTCGGTCAGCAAGCCCTGGATGTAGTCGAAGGGGGCGTTGGCGACCAGGCTTGGATCTTCGAGCACGACTGAGCTGGACAAATTGACCTTGTGGTTGGGTCGGAGTTGGAAGACGCGAACGTCTGTGCTCAACCAGCTGATCGGGCCATCGACCATGTACGGATTTGGTTGTTTGATCAGGTGCATGAGGGCGACGTCAGTCATGCCGGCAAGCGTTGCCTGCACATAGATGTCACGGGTTTCGGCCGTAAAGGCGCTGCCGTCCACAAAGGTCACCCGGAAGGTGAAAGAGACCCGCTGCGGCGTCGCCAATGCCCCGGCGTCTTCCAAGTCGACGGCGGTCATGCTGGCAGACATCGAGCTGATCGCCGAGCCGTTGCCCGCGTCGTGGAAGGTGATCCCCGGCGCGGCGCCCGGAAGACCTAACGCGTTGGGGGCGAAGCCGTCGTAGGTGACGTAGAAGGCGTTGTCGTAGGACAGTGTGGTCTCGACTTCGTATGACGAGAAGGTGTCGCGGTTCGTGACGATGAAGTCGTCGATGCCGAGCGCTTCGAGTCCCATGCCGATGAGGCCGGCGGAGACGTCCTTGATGATCTCCTGCATCTCCGTCCAGGGTGGCTGGAATTCGGTGCCCCACTCGACCGTGAACGCAAGGGCCTTCGGTTTCGAGGGATCGGTGAGGTGGCGGCTGTAAGCGTAGTCGTCATTGGTGCCGGAGGTGGGGTAGAGCGAGAATCCCGGCTTCGCGACGTAGTACTTCCCGCGCACCTCGGCGAGCGAGTGCGCGAAAGCGTTCGCAAGCTGAATTAGTTCGGAGAGGTCCCCATCGGGGATGTATTCCTTGTAGTCGTCGCCTAGCAAGCCGCGTTTGTGGTTGAAAGCTGGGTTCTGAAAGTTCTTGCTGGCGTCACTAACCTGCGGCTCGTCGTCGCCCCAGATGTAGAGGATGTCTTCCGAGTAGCTATGAACGTCGACGTACCAGCGGATGCGCGTGTACGTGTCGTGGATGTAATTGATGTTCTTCGTCTCCGGCTCGCTGTGTGGCGCGTGACCGTGGTAGGTCTCTTGCGAAGGATCGCTCGATGCGAGATAGGAATTGATCGCGCCAGTGGCGAACGCGGCGTTGAAGTCCCAGAGGAAATCCTGGTTGCGGTTGATGTCGATCCCGATTTTCGATGGGACGCCGCCGCTGTCGCTGGGGTTACGGTTCTTGCGCCATAGCGCGGCGGTGTTCTGCGAGAAGCTGCGGCCGTCTGGATTGACGCACGGAAAAATGATCACGTTCGCTTGTTCGACAAGCGCATTCACTTCGGCGGACGAGAAGTACTTGTGGCCATACCCGAGGCCAGTACCCGCCGCGTATGCGTCGCAGAGATCGGTGGCGAGATTGACGAGGATCTCGCAACTTCCCCACTCCCGCGCGTGGACGCCTCCTGTCAAGTAGTAGGCGTCGACGCTACTCGCCGGCTGGGTTCCGATTCGAACTGCGTGGGTTGTTCGGCCCTCCACCGTGAGGTTAGGAAGGGTGATCAACTCGCAAGTCGCAGGATGGGCGGCCGCGACCGCAATGAGCGCCGACTCGACTTCGGTGACATTCATGTACGGCATGAACTACCTCTTCACCCCTAGCCCCTCAGGCTTGACTTTTCCGCCCTTGAACCGGTCTTTCTTGGAGACCTCCTTCTGCCGTTCGGCGAGCAGGGTTCCGTAGCTGTCGTCCGCCTCGTGCCGGTAGGGCAGGGCGGTGATCTTTGCCGCCTCGCCGGGCGAGGCGTACAGCGTCACGACGTAATTGCCGTCGATATCTCTCTTCGGGGCGCCGCAGTCGAGCGTTACGTCGGCAGTCGCCAAGACGTCATTCAACGCCTGCTGTCCGGGCACCCAGAGCGTGATCTTCACAATTGTCTCCACGCCGCTATGACCTCCCTCGCGAGTCTGTAGCGATTACCAGCCGGGAAGGTGCTCCGCGCTCGCGGGCTGCAATAGGGAGCCGACCGAGGATGTCCGCCCGGCCAACCAACACGCGTCTGGCATCTCTCCAAGCAACAACCAGATCCCGGCAAAGATGCGGAAGGGCAGACGGACCGGTCGAGTTCCAAAACTCTGCGGCCCGTGACCGAACGGGCTTGGCAGCTTGTAGGCGCCCGTGCACAACCAACTCATCGAGCAGCCCATTTGCCGCAGCAACATCGAGGTCGGCCTCCGGCACGAAACGCTCCTCTTGTTGCCGAACAGCCGAACCTACGCCCTCCACTGACCGTTGTCAATCGCGGCACGCCTAGCGAAACACTTGACGTCGGCTCAAACACTTGACGTCGGCTAGTTGAGAATAGCTCACATTGTCCCACTGGACAACACCTCACACGATGCCCGCACGTCCTCGACCGCACTCGCCGTACGCTGAAACTACGCTGCTTTCACGCTGCTACCCCTCGAAGCACGGCGTTTCCTAAACCGCGTGCGCTGGTTCGATTCCGGCCGGGGGCACTCGCCTGCACAAGCCGCAAATCCCCGGTTCAAGCGGCTTGCCGTCCTCTCGGCGGCTCGCCGGTAATCCGCTCAAGGGGGGCTAGAGGGGCCTGTTCCGGGCACCCGCTGGCGCGCAGAATGGCGCGCAGTAGGTGCTAGGTTCGCTGCGTGCAATCGCCTGACCGTTTCGCTCGGCGCTCCAAGAACTCAGCGCTCGTAGACTTCGCTGCTGGGTGGCTCAGCAGCGTCTTACAAGGCCGCGCAACGAAGTCGAGAAGATCATCAGCGACTTGATCGCGCAGGGCCAAGAGCTCCTGGAAGCAGGTTCAGCACTGAGGCCCCAGGTCAGCGAGGTTCGCTATCCCGTGGAAGAGGCTCTAGCGGCGCTCCGAGCGTGGACGCATGATCTGGAGCGCTGGCATGCCCTCGGGCAGGCCGCGCTCGCCTCGGCATACGAAAGCGACGCGAACGCGAGTGAGTTCTATGAAGCCGCGCAGGGGTTTGTCTTCCGGCGCACTAACCAGAGTCCTCAGGAGACGGTCGGAAACCGAATCGAAGCGACGCAGGCAGGAATCAACACGCTCACCTCCTTGATCGAGCGCCTTGAGTTCGTGCAGGAACCCGCGACCACTGAGGCATCTGAACCCACAGCCGCTTTAGGCGGCGGAGGCCACACCGTCTTTATCGTTCACGGTCACGACGAGGCCGCGAAACAGGGCGTGGCTCGCTTCCTTGAGCGGATAAGGGGTCCGCAGGTCGTAATTCTCGAGGAACAAGCTGACCGCGGTCGGACGATCATCGAGAAATTCGAGCAACACGCAGAAGACGCGGGCTACGCCGTGGTCCTGCTCACTGGCGATGACGAGGGGCGGAAGCGCGGGATGGCCGAAGACAAGGGGCGGAAGCCCGACGACCTCGACCTAAAGCCGCGCGCGCGCCAAAACGTAGTTCTTGAACTTGCTTCTTCATCGGGAAGCTCGGCCGCTCGCGCGTGGCGATGATGTACGAGGAAGGAGTCGAGCGTCCATCTGACATCGATGGCGTATTGGTGTTGCCGCTTGACCCGGTTGGCGGATGGAAGCGGAAACTCGCCAGCGAGATGATCGCGGCCGGGATCTCGCTCGACCCGAAGGCCGCTCTGAGCGCCTAATTCGGGGCCCGAGGCGGGGGCCGGCATGAAGATGAGGGCAAGTCGCGGGGCCTAGCGGCGAGCCGAACGCCTAGGAAGCCTCCCCCGTAGGCTCGTACCGTGAAGTTGAGGCTTGGCAGCGCTGTCGCAGGGACTGTTTCGGTGCAGATTCGCATTCGCAGCAACTTCGACATCAAGTTGTTCGAGATTGCAGTCGAACATGAGCGCGAAGCGTTAGAAGCTCGTGCACGCGCCGGCGCCAGTGAGGACGGCAGCAACGAGATGGCTCAGGCGTTTGACGCGAGTTGAAAGCGACGATTGTCGTGATCGCGGCAGCTGCGTTCGCCATCGACGCGCTCTACCTGAAAGTCTCCGACCTGCTTGACCCAGGCGATCGCCGCCGGTGCAGGCGCAGAGCCGGGGCATCGTGGAGACGCTCAAGGTCGCCCTCGATTTGGGGAAGCTGGCGCAGACGTGGCAAAAGTCGATTCCGGAACTCGTCGGCTTGAGGAACGAGCTAGTCCACTTCCGTGGCGAAGATCACGAAAGCCAGCCACATCCGACCGGTAAATCGCACGTCTCAAGGGAGAGCAGCTTCTTCACGGTCGAAAGGGCGTCGTGGGCGGTTGACTTAGCGCTTGAGGTCTTGACGACCGCGTACCGCTCGCCGCGCAGACGCCACACAGCTCTTGTCGAGTGGTCTGAGCAGGCCGCGCAGGTACCCGCGTGGCTCGAAGACCTCCGACACGGCAATAGGGAGTAGGGGACCGGGCGGCGAGCCGAACGCCTAGGACGCTTCCCAAAAACTGTGGCGCTCCGCTCGGCGGGACCCACAGCACAGGTAGAATTCTCTCGACCACAGGGGTCCGCCGCGTGTCCACGTGACTGGCGCGGCGTCGCGCTCTGACGGCTACGGCGAGTCCCTCCTACAGGAAAGGACGCCGTCAGAGTGTCGCTCGGAACTGCCAGCGCTACTGCGTCGCTTGTGGCCGTCCTCGCGGGCCTTGCGACGATCGGCAGTTTCCTCGCGTACCTGTATTTCGTGCAGCGGTCGAAGGCGAACGATGCGCGCGATGAGGCGCTCGCCCTCGCTGAGACGCGGCGTGAGGTCATCGCAGACCTTCGCGCCCAGCTCGCAACGTCTGAGGAAAGCCGCATGCGACTGAAGACACAGGCCGATAGGCGCATCCGGGAACTGGAGAAGGCTTTAGAGGACGCACGCGCGGAGGCGCGGGAACAGGCCTACCAAATCCAACGCCTCTATGCGATCGGGCTCGCCGACGTGCTTGCGGGGGTTCGTCGCGATCTCGAGGCGGTTCCTGCGGACGTGGAACGAGCGCTCAGGCGCATCCGGGAGCTACTTGCCAGTGTGCCGCCTGCAGCGTAGACGCCTGCGGTTCAGCGAGGCGGCTGGGCACGGTGGCGCTGAGGGTCGACGGCTCGACCGGTGCGCCGTCTGCCGTCTCAAGCCTGAACAGGAAACCAGCCATCCAAAACCCCTCTCCCGCCTGGAGCCGGACGGCCCGCCGAGCATACCCGAGGCCTCTTGCAACTACTACGTCGTTGCATTCACATCTCCGACAGCGGGCGGCACTCTGCTGCCCGAGAGAGAGGAGACCCGATGAGCAAGCGGGCATCGAGCAACGGCAAGGCGCCGACGCTCAAGGGACTGGACGCAGCCATCAAGCGGCTCAGCGCCGAGATGGTGAAGCACAAGCCCGAGAGCAATGCCTACGTGGCCGCGCGCTCGGCCAAGGACAAGGGCGAGATGGACAAGCACCGCGAGGGCCGCCGAGCGCACGAGCGAGCCGAGGCGAAGCGGCGCGAGCTGCGCAAGCAGCGCGCCCAGCTTTTCCCAGACGCGGACTGAGCGGCCTCGCAAGGCCCAGCGAGAGTGCGGCCGCGAATCCGGCTTAGGCCGGGTCAGCGCCATAGAGGGGGTGTCGCAGTTCCGCCAAACAGCGACAGCCCTGTGCTTCGAGACGAGCAGCATGACCTACTGGTGCCGTGGCCGGCGCTCCGCGGAATCCCGTGTGGGAGCGATCCTCCTGCAGCGTGAGCACAAGGTTGAGCACCGGCCCAGCTCGAGCCCGCCGCGCATTACTCCGAGGTGCTCGAGCGCCTCGAGCTCGGTGTCGGGAGGCGGCAACCGGTGGCGAGGCCGACGGCGCGTGACCGCTGTTGTTATTTGCCGCGCGAAGTCTTCTTCGGTCGCTTGGGCTTCGCTGGCGCCTTCTTCACGGTCTGGGGAAGCGACTTTGGACGCTTCTTAGTGGCCACGTCGGACTCCTTCCCGGTTGACGTGCTCCCAAGCCCACCCTACCGAGGTAGCTCCGCAGTGTGCCGCGGGTCGACTTCCCATGCGCGGTCAGCAGTGGTTCACGCAATCAGATGGCGGCGGCCTCGCCTTTCGCACCCTGAACGCCGAGCAGGAAGACCTTCGCTGGCCCCAGACCGGCGAGAGGGTGGCGTCGGCCCCGGTCTACGCCATTGGCCGTCCACGCCGCCTTGCTGGAAACCGTTTCGGCGCAAATCCGGCCGTCGACCGATCAGCGCGCCACCCGCACCTGACATCACGATCCCACTAACAGATCGGCCCGAGGACGTCGCATGCAAAGTCGTGGGGTCCCTGACTAAAACCCTGGGGCTTCGTCGTGCGCAAGTCGTCCCAGACTATGCCCCTCGCGCTGATGAGCACGGAGCCAACCCACGCGTAGTCTGTGGCAAAGGCTTTCGGGCTGGGTTGCGAGCCTGCCTTCAGGACAGCCCATAACACCGGGCATCCCGCGCTTGTAAGGTGGAGGCGGATAGTCCGAAACGAGACTCCTGTGGTCCGAAAAGAAGGCATGTATGTCACGGACATCGTTCCTGGCTTCACTATCGCAACACGAGAGCGCGACATACTCATAGACGATCCTTCGGTATTTCAGCCAGGTGCTGAGGGCTTGTGTCCCATCAAAGTACACACGGAATGGTGGATCAAGAATGCTCTCCCTATGCACGAAAGAATCTAGAAGTGTCTGCCGCCGCAGCGACCTGACTTCCTTAGGGTTGGCAGAATGCACGAGCTCATTAGCTGCATGAGAAGCATCGGAAACGGCGCTGCTGGCGGCCGTGATCATCCCTTCCTTCAATTTGAGCGCCTGAGTCCGATCTGACCACTGCTTTGTCGCAGCGGGAATAACTAGGCCTGCGATGAGGACGGCAGCTCCCCATTTGGCAACCGACGGGCCATGCCGCCTTAGCCACGCAAGGGTCCGGGATTCGGATGACGAGATATCCGCTCCCTTCGAGGCGATCTCCTCTACGTCGGCGGCAGTTACAAGAAGCCGGCGCCTGCGGCCATCGCCGAGGCTGATGTCAATAGAACGGGCGCTGTCGGCATCGATGACGGCGTCCGAGTAGTCGGATCGTTGCACGGTCATCCCAAACCTCCACTGTCGACTAGGGTCGATGACAGCGCGTATCCGGCGATGAATCAAGCCCTGGATTGCACAGGTGCCAGCTCCGGCGGGCGCCACGCGATTCGCAACGAAGCTCGGATCGATTCGCGGTGGACCGCTCGCGCGGTGCCCGGAACGGGCAAGACCTCGCCGCCGTCTTGAGTTTTAGCGGACTGGAGAACGCCTCCCAGAGACGATGCGCCACGAACTCAGCCGGCTGCTTGAGCTCAAGTGGTAGTCGCAGATCGTGCTGCCGACGCTCATCCCTCGACAGTCGCCGGCCTCCTCAAACCAGCAGCGCCCCGGCCTCTTCTCGCGCGGGTAGCGGCGCATGAAGTCGTCGAAGCTCTCAGGTCTACCAGTCTCAACCTGCTCGCCTTCGCGCGGGTCGAGGCACTCAGGGTCCTCGAAGGGGTCGCCGACTTTCTAGACGGAGTGGTCGACGCGCTGGACCGGGCCGACGAACGACCTCGGCGCCGCGCGCAAGCGTTCGAGGCTGTACGTCAACGCGTCGACCTGGTCGTCGTGGCGTCCGCCCGGGAAGGAGGCCAACTCCTCGATCAGGTCGCCCTTCCATGGCGTCGACGCCGAGGGGAACAGGACAAGGCCGCTCTCGAACGCGGGCGAGACGGCCTCAGCCCGGGCGACCTTCGACCGCCCGCCCGTCTTGACGCCGACAACCTCGAGCCGCGTGCTATCGCGTAGCGCCTGGAGCGCGGACTTGCCGCTGCCGGCGTCCTCGACCAACAGCGCCCTCGGCCTCCAATCCTGGGCGACGCGTTCGATCTGCTTCAGCAACTCAGGGAACGTCCACCGACCTCGCCGCACGTCGAGCACGAGGAAGTGTGTCCGCGTTGCGCCGACCGTGACGATGGCTGAGTAGTGGAACTCGTACCCTCGCCGTAGCTCGAGTCCACGGCCGTCACGACCTCCAGCTTGTCGGGCACCTGGTCGTAGCGACCGGAGAGCCACGATCGCCGGAAAGTGTGCCCCTCGGCGCTGATCGGGGCTTGCTGATACAGGCTGGTAAACGCGCGGCTGCCGAGCGCAACCCTTCGCTCCGCCAGCACATCGGCCGGATACATCTCAGGCCACAGCGCGTCGCCCTCGTTGCGCCCGAGCGGGTCACCGTCACCCTCGCTGAGCGCCGGGGAGCGTCAAGCGGGTCCAGGTGTCGGCGTCGGGTCTCTCGAGGATCGAGCCGACGAGATCGTTCTGGCTCCAGCAGGTCTGCATCACGACGACGCAGCCCTCTGCGGTCGCAACCGCGTCAGCGCGACGGTGGCGAACCACTCCCGCACCTTCTCCATCGCGCCGTCGCTCGCGGCCTCTTCGGCGTCAGCGATGGGGTCGTCCACGACGATCAGATGGGCAGGCCAGCCCCTGATGCCGGTCCCGACGCCTGCGGCGAGCACACCACCTCCCCGATTCGTGTGCCATCGCGCGACGGCGCTGGAATCGTCGGCGATGCTGACGCCTGGGAACGGATAGTGCTCGTGCTGCATTAGCGAACGAGCGAGGCGCGAGTTTCGAGCGGCGAGTTCCTGTCCGTAGCTCGCCAGGACGATCTGCTCCTCCGGCCGCCGCCCTAGCCACCAGGCAGGGAGCATTTGGCTCAGGCTCTTGCCGTGCTTGCGGGTCGCCTGCGAGAGCAGCACCTGCCCGCCGTGACCGCTGGCGGCGATCCGCGCTCCCTTGTGCACCTCCAACCCGACGTAGCCCTCTTCTTCTCAGCTGTGCCTGCCCGGTGTGTAGCCCCATCCTGGGCGCGACGATCGAGTGGTCGTACGACCTGCTCACCGAAGAGGAGCGTCTCTTCGCGAGCATGGCCGTCTTTGCCGGTGGCTGCACCGCTGGAGACTGCCGAGCAGGTCGCCCAGGCCGATCTGGACACTCTCCAGTCGCTGGTCGACAAGAGCCTGCTGCGCCACACGGGCGAGCGCTTCTGGATGCTGGAGACGATCCGGGAGTATGGCCTCGAGCGCCTGGAATCCACGGCTGAGGCAGCGCACTGGCGCCAGCGCCACGCCGAGCATTTCATCGCGCTTGCCCGACAGGCTGAAGAGGGGGAGCGTAGGGCTGAGCAGGGGCTCTGGTGGGACCGCCTCGAGGCAGACCAACTCCTCGGCGGGGTGGGCGTCTTGCTCGCCGGCGTCGTTCGACTCGCCAGGGCCCAAGATGCCGGGCCGCCCGTTAAGCTCGCCGGGTCGGGCGGCCGAGGAGCCGCAGCCCGGTCGCCCGACTTCCCGCGCCTCTTGTTTCTTCGGCGATAGGTGAGTTGCGCGCCGGGACCACTGAACCACCCGGTGGAGGCAGACGCCGGGTTCGGCGTTCTGGTGATATCGGATCGTGCCGTGCGCTCGCAGTGTTCCTGGCAGCGTGCTGCCCACCGGCAGCGATCAGTGCGGCATGTTCTCGGCAGCGCCTGGCGACCCGGGCATTTGCCAGTTTCCCGGGCGTGGGTGTGGTGTCTCGGGGCGGTATGCGGCGCCGCCCCGAGACATCGTCCAGCACGTGCTAGCCGCCGCAGGTGAGGCCAGCGGCGAAGGCGGCTGCGAGCACCAATGCGGCGGCCGCCGCAATCGAGATCAGACGGGCCATGGTCACCTCCTTTCAGGCTGAGTAGGAGCGCCCTTCAACGGGCAAAGGAAGCACCTGGTGGTGGGAGTGAAGGAGAGATAGGGGGACCAGAGCCGACGGTTACGATCCTGTCAAGCCGGGAGGCTTGACGGGCGGAGAGCACGAACGGATGATGCAGGCAGCGTGATCGGGACCTCTCGATCTCACAGTTCGGCTGAGAGCATCGGAGCGCGCCTGCGGAGGCTGCGGCTCGAGCGTGGGCTCTCCCAGCGCCAACTCGGGTCGCGGGGCGTCAGCTATGCCTATGTCTCCCGGATCGAGTCGGGTCAGCGCACGCCTTCGGTTCGCGCGATTCGACTGCTCGCCCGCAGGCTCGGCGTCACGCCCGAGTATCTCGAAACCGGCGTCGACATCGCGCCGGTCGACGCGCTCGAGCTGCGTCTAAGCGACGCCGAATTGCGACTTCGCCTAGGTGATCACAGCACCGAGGCGCGCCACGCGCTACAGGCAGTGATGAAGGAGGCGCAGCGGGCTGGCGAGGGCGACATCGCGATGCGCGCGCAGATCGAGCTAGGGCTGTCATCGCTCGCTGCCGGCAACCAGCGGGAAGCAGCCCGGTACCTGACCATCGCTGTCGCCTCTCCGCTGGTCTCACCCCGGATGCACACCAACGTCTACGTCAGCCTCTCGAAAGCGCTCAGGTTCCTGGGACGCGCAGGCGAGGCGGCAACGATGCTCGAGGACGCGCTCGACGACCTTGGGTCCAAGACGCCCGAGACGGCCGGGGCCAGACTGCGGCTCGCGACCTACCTGAGCTACGCGCTAACTGACCTTGGGCAGTTCGAGCGCGCGCGCTCGGTTCTCGAAGACATCGACACCAGTGCTGCGCTTGATCCGCACGGGCAGGTAACGATGCACTGGTCGCTGGCGCGGCTTGCCTACATGGAGGGCCAGCCGCGCACCGCTCTCCGCGAGATCCGCCGTGCGATCATCCTGCTCGATCACACCGAGGACAGCCTCGAGCTCGCGCGCGCTCACCTCTTCGCTGCCGAGGTGCACCTTTGGGCCGATAACGTCTCGGAAGCGGAGCGCCACTTAGCCCGAGCCGCGCGCCTCGGAAGCCTGGCTGCCGACGCGCGCGACCTCGGCGCCCTTCATTCGTGCCAGGCGCTCGCACACGCGCGCCGAGGCGACGCCGAACGTGCTCGCCGACTGATACAACGCGCGCAGCAAGAGCTTGCGGAGGCACCCGCAGAACAAGGCCTCCTGTGGCTCGCGCGAGGACTGACCGAGGCCACGGGCGGCGATCTCGGCGCAGCCGCTCGCAGCTTCGAGCAAGCGATCGACGCCCTCATCGCCTCGAGCATGCAGCGTGAGGCCGCTGCCGTCTGTCGCGAGTGGTCACAGTTGCTAGCAGCCGCCGGCAGGAGCGAGGAGGCCGCGGACACGGCTAGGCGCGCAGGTCGGCTGAGCGAAGGAAACGCCGACGTTAAGGTCGCAGGCCAACGGCACTAGCTGCTTCTCGACGTCCCGCACGACCTCGACCAGAACGTCCTGCGTGGCCAGGTCGATCTCTCCCAGCCGATCCATTCGCGCGCGGATCCGCTCGGCGACGTCGGCCAGCCTCGTGACAAGCTTGCGGAGCGCCGTGACGAGATTCGCGCAGGTCGCGCGCGTCAGGGGGTAGGCGACCTCGTTCACGGCTGCAGACGAGGGCCCCGGAGGAGATCGCTCGATGCCACGGGGCAGGTGCAGCGACCCGGGCCGTTTGTTCGCGACGTCCCGGATGCTGAAGAGCGTCTTGGCTACAGTCCCGGCGCGCGCGTCGAGAGGGTGACGAGCCCGCGCGGGGGCACGTTCAGGGTTGCCGCACCGCCGGGGTCGGAGGCGATACGCGGCAGCGTGGCGAGCGTTCCTTTCCCGTCCTGGTTCCAGGCAACGCGGAAGTAGTTGCGACGCGGCTTCAGACCCTCTACCCGGACCTGCCGTGGCTGGGCGCTGTTGTTGAGCACCACCACCGCCTCCTGCCGCTGGTTCGGTCCCTCGAACTTGCTCGCGATCACGCCGGCGGAGCGGCCGAGGCCTGCCGCCTTCCACCCGGGCGGGACGACGTGGTTGAAGAGCCGCGTCACCCGATAGACGGGCGAGCGACCGAACTGCTCGGACGGGGCACCGATCATGCCCCACTGACCGAAGCCGGCCGGCTTGTCGGTTCGGTAGAGAACCCACTTCGTCAAGCCCGCGCAGCCGTATTGCGGTGCCAAGGCGTTGAACCAGGCATGCTGGAAGGCCGCCCGCGCCGACTCCTCCATCCGCACCCCGTCGAGCTTGCCCGGTCGAGGTCTCGCCGTGAGTTTGCGCACGCCGTACTCGGTCACGTAGATCGGCTTCTTGATCCCAAGCCCGCGAGCGGTCCGGTCGAGGTTCGCCAGCCGCCGCTCGAGCCGCCGCGGAAAGCCTTTGGCTCCGGCTCCTGGTTCCCAGTAGACATGGATCGAGTACGCATCGAGCACGCTCGGGAAGTTCTCGCGCGGCAGTTCCATGTTGTCGTGCATGTATTTGAGCCAGGCATCCTGGTGCGAGTTCCCACGCTCGACGAGATCGCCGGCGACGAGTCGGAAGGCGCTGCGTAACTTCCGGGTTGGGTGCAGGGGATCGGCACGTGCCTTCAGGGCGTCATCGAGGTGCCGGTGGAGCAGCTCGTACAACCGCATAGAGAGGAAGGGGTCTTTCTGCTTCGCGATATCGGTGCCGCTGCCGTTGACTTCGTTTTGGATCGTCACGAACCTGACGCAGTCGAAGTGACGTCGACGCACCTCCTCGAGGATCCCGGCGAAGCGTTCCATCAGGACCTTCGGCCCCGTGAGCCCACCTGTCTCGGTGGTGAGTCCCTCTGGCCATTTTTGGCGAGAGGGATCAGGCCACTTGTGGAAACTTCTGTTTGGCCACTGCAGGTGACGAAGCCTGTCCGGATCGGCGTAGGGCCCCTGCCCCCACCAGGTCAGATTGACGTTTGCACCGGCATGCTGCGCCAGCTCGATCGTGTTCATCAAAGCGGCGAACTCGGGAGTGGAGGTGCCTCGTGCGGTATCTGCCCGCAACCCGCGCCGAATGAAGATGCGGCTGTGACCGGGCCGAAGCCTGTTGATCGCCGTCTGTAGGTCCTGAAGCTGTCCCGCGCCGACTGGCCGCTCCCGGCCGGCGGTCGGACCGCTACTGACGAAGAGGTTCGTGTTGAACTGCGCTCCGAACCCCTCCAGCGGCTGGAGCAGCCTCGCGGGGGAGCGCCTAATGCGAACTTTGACTGCGGCCACCTGCCACCTCCGGACCGCTAGATCGTCCGTTCGAGGATACGCCTGTCAGTCGGCCGGTTCAACAGACTGAACGCGGCGCTTGCCTTTTCCGGCGGCTGCGAAGCCGGCCAGTTCGGAGTTGAGTTAGCAACCTTCGGTTTTGGAGCTCCCACCCGATGTTGCGCCTTCTGGCTCAACCATCGCCTTTCCGTGGCTCTCGGACAGGCTTAGGCGCTCGCCGATCGCGACGCCTCGCGCGCCAGCTGCTCTGTGTCAGTACGCGATCCCACGATCTTTCGCAACGGCGAGGGCCGCGGTCGGTGATTCGCCGCGGCCCTGACTTGAACCGGCCGTCTCCGAACTTGGCTTCTTAGGCGGGCTCGCGAGCCTGCCTGATGCCTGCCTGGCGGCGGAGGAGAAGCGAACCGATGCTGAGGAGCACGAGTCCCCAGGCTGCGCCGAATGCCGATCGCGGCATCGCTCCAATTGAAGTCGCCATCGGCGATGACGATCCGCGGTCGCATGGTCGTGGAGGTCGGCCGCCCCGGGTGCGTTTGCGTCAAGTGCTGGTCGACGGACGCGCAGTACTGGTGGCACCTCCGGCGCGGCATGTGGACGGTAGGCTGCTCGCTGGCCCGGGAGCGTGTGGCGGGGCCGCCGGTCAGACCCGTGCTGATCTCGGACGGAGTCGCCGTCGGTGCGGCGGCAGGCGCCGTCGCCCCGAGCCCGGTGCTCACCTCGGATACCTCTACACGGCGCTCGGCACTGACGTACACGGCTTCGTCAACATCTCCCAAGGAGCATTCTCTGCAGTCGTCGCGGCGCTCTTTGCCCACAACATTCCTCTGGAGACCGGCAAACGTAAATGTCAGGCTCGGAGCCGCGCCATCGCCCAATCAAACGCACGAACCGGGCGTTACCCCACCTCTAGAGCCTGCACCTCCAGGTGTCGCCTAATCTGAGGCGGCGCCCTTCGTTGTAAGGCCGCAGGACCCGGCTTAGGCATCGCCGGTTGCAGGCGGTGTTGGGATGGCGAGCTCGACGTAGGGGAGTCCGGGATCGTCGACAAGGTCGGGGTGGATGAGGAAAGCGAGTTGGGCGATCCCATCTGCGAGTCGCGGTGCTGGTCGCGCGTAGTAGGCGTTCGAGTCGACGGCAACTGCGCGGCAAGCGACTGGCAGTAGCCCCGCCTCGCGCGCGGCGCGTTCATGGTCGAAGCCGCAGGGCGCGACCACGACGAGTTCCGGATGCCGCCAGGTACGAGGTCGGCCGACGGAGGGGGCGCCGCCCTGGTCGAGACGCCCGAGGGCGAGCCGTTGCAGCTCGAGGTCGCACTCGGCGGCGACCCGAGCGACGTCGGCCGCTGGCTCACCCCCTGGTGCTTCGCGTTCGCCGCCGCGGCTGAGGTCGTCAGGCAACGCGACCTGCCCGGCGCATCCCTTCGAGGGCCGTACTCGCCAGGCTGGAACCAACTCCGGGTACGCGTGGCGCACCTGCCTGAATCGCGGGACGGACGCTCCGGTCCGGACGGCGGGCGCGCGTCGCCGCAGGTGGGCGGTCGGTTGCTCAGCCGGTACGAACGTCTCCCATCGAGGAGAATGGCGGCGAAGGGGGCGCCGGGGAACACCTCGATCGGCATCGGGGCGTTCGGATCAAACGCAATCGCGTCGCTCATGTCGGTGACGCGTCCGGGGAAGGCAGCTCATTCAAGGATCTAGGGGCGGACGATGATCTGGCGGACGGTCTCACATCCTTCGCCGAGCTCGACGGAGATTGTTAGACGCTCGTGGCAGGCACGGAGGAGGAGCGTCTCGAGGCTGAACTCGGTCGTCTTGAAGCGGTGTCTGCCGGAGCAGCTCTCGAGCACGAAGCCTTCGAGGTCGCCGAAGCAGTCGAAGATGACTTCGCAGACCTTTCCAGTCATACAGTCGAGCCCGCCCGGCTTCTTGTGGTCGGGCAAGCCGGGGTCGTCTGCTGACGGTGGGATCTGGGTTGGGTCGATGCCGAGGCCGGCAATCTGACCGCTGAGCTGCGCGATGTACCGGGTGAAGACGGGGGGCCAGCTGTCCGTGGTTG
>Ga0307305_10000416_pt1 | contig 15079 bp, 13 predicted proteins | sample ER_DNA_186_FD_194512 | JGI IMG/M metagenome (GOLD analysis project Ga0307305, IMG submission 194512) | Bulk soil microbial communities from the East River watershed near Crested Butte, Colorado, United States - ER_DNA_186 | ecosystem: Environmental > Terrestrial > Soil > Floodplain | place... | reverse complement strand
GACGCCCTCGAGCCCGCCGAGCTCCTGCTGGATCGCCCGGATCGCGACCCCGATCTGGGCGTCGTTCGTTCGCCGCGCCAGCTCGACGAGCTCGAGTTCCGGGGCCCGCGAGAGGAGAAAATGCGGGTAGACCGGGATGCAGTGGCCACCCACGCCGAGACCCGGCTGGTGGATGTGCGAGTAGGGCTGGCTGTTGGCGGTCGCGATGACCTCGTGGATGTCGACCCCGACCCGCTCGGCGTAGCGGGCGAACTCGTTGGCGAGGGCGATGTTGACGTCACGGTAGGTCGTATCGGCGAGCTTGCTGAACTCGGCGGCCTCGGCGTTCGACATTGCCACGACCTCGGTGTCGAGGACCGCGTCGTAGAACGCCGCCGCCCGCGCCGTCGACGCCGCTCCGATCCCACCGACGAGCTTCGGGTACATCGCCAGGTTTCGGAGCGCCGCTCCGCTGAACAGTCGCTCGGGCGAAAACGCGACAAAGAAATCGGCGTCCGCCGTCAGACCGGAGGCGGCCTCGAGCCTGGGCGTGAACCGCTCGCGGGTGTCGCCGACCGGCAGGGTGGTTTCGAAGATCACGAGCGAGCCGCGATGGATGCCCGGTCCGATCGAATCGACGGCGGCGTCCATGTAGCGGTAGTCCGGCTGCTGGGTATCGTCCAGCATGACGGGCACGATGAGGACGACGACGTCCGACTCGCGGGCGGCCTCTGCCCCATCCGTCGTAGCCCGTAGTCGTCCGCCGGTATGGGCCTTCCGCACGAGCTCGGCGAGCCCCGGCTCCTCCTCGACGTGCGAGCGGCCCTCGTTGATCGAGTCGACGACCGCCTGCTGGACGTCGACCGCGGTGACACGCCAGCCGTGGTCGGAGAACTGGGCAGCGAGCGGCAGGCCCATCTTGCCGGCACCAACCACCGCGACCCTGCCGGCGGTGCCGGGCTCGCCGATCCACGGGCTCGCGTCGACGGCCGGGCCGTGGCCACAGGCGTGGACGGGCAGCTCGATGGTGCCGCCGAGCATGCTCTGAACGGAAGACGGGCGGTCGACGATCGTCATGCGGGAGCGAACCTCTGTGACAGCGCGGACAGGTCGACCGCCTGGCCGGTCGCGGCGGCAGTCAGCAGGGAAGTGGCGATGGCGACGGCCCACAGGCCGTCCTCGGCGTCGACGAGCGGACGACCACCCTCGCGGACGACCTGCAGGAAGGCCTCGATTTCGGCGGCCAGCGGCTCGCCCGAGACGACCGGCAGCTCGGCGACGTCGCCCTCGAAGGTCGGGGCGTAGCCGCCGATCAGGCGCGGATTGGTGGTGTCGGTGGCACGGGTGAACGTCAGTCGCTGGGTCAGGTAGTCGAGCTCGAACATCCCCTCCTCGCCGACGACCACGAGCTGGCGCCGCTTCGCTGGCGTGAGCCAGTTGACGTCGAGCATGCCGGTCGCGCCGGACGGAAAGTGGAGGAGGCCGAAGAGGAGATCCTCGTGGCTGGCGTGGATGCGCTGGGCGGTCTCGGCATACACGCGGGACGGCCGCTCGCCGGCGATCCACGACAGGATGTCGGCGTCGTGGGTGGCCAGGTCGATGGTCACCCCGACGTCGCGGATCCGGGCTGGAAATGGCCCTGCCCGCCGCGAGGCGATCGAGTAGATCGACGACAGCCAGCCGGCCTTGATCAACCGACCGAGCTCGAGCACCGCCGGGTTGAAGCGCTCGACGTGGCCGACCTGGACGGGCACCCCGCGCCGGCGCGCCGCGGTCACGATCCGCTCCCCTTCCTCGGCGGATTCGGCGAGCGGCTTCTCGACGAGAACCGCGATGTCGCGGTCGATCGCGGCGAGCGCGAGCGGTACGTGGGATGTTGTCGGGGCGGCGACGATGAGGGCATCGAGCTCCGCCTCGGCGATCATCGCCAGCGGCTCGTCGAACGCCTGCGCCCCCGATGAGGCGACGGCCGTCGAGAGTGCGGCCGCAACCGGATCGGCGATGGCAACGAGGCGGATGTCGCGGCGACTCGCGAGGATCCGCAGGTGATTGCGGCCCATCGAGCCGAGACCGGCCAGGCCGATCCGCAATTCGCGACCGGCGGCCGGTTGCCAGCCGCCACTCATCGCGCGGCGACTCCCTGGCCCTTGGCCGAGCTGGCTGCGCGCGCGCCGCGTCGGGACACGGCTGATCGGAACGCGTCGATGACCTGGGCCTGCTCTGCCTCGGTCAGGCCGGGGAACATCGGCAGGGCGAGCGTCCGCGCCGCGGCCGCGTCAGTGACCGGGAGGTCCGCGTGGAGGCCGCGCTCCATGATGTAGGCCTGGCGGTGAACGGGGACCGGGTAGTAGACATCTGCCCCGACGCCGGCTTCGCGGAGGGCGGCCAGGATCACGTCGCGATTCTTGCCGACATTGATCGTGTACTGGTGGAAGACGTGGGCCCGGCCATCAGGCGTCGTGGGGAGCCGGACTGGCAGGTCGTCGAAGGCCTCGTCGTAGGCCGCGGCGATCGCCCGCCGCCGGATCGTGTTCCGCTCGAGCTTCCTGAACTGGGCGATGCCGATGGCGGCGGCGACGTCGGTAAGCCGGAAGTTGTAACCGAGCATCTCGAACTGGTAGCGACTCCGCATCCCCTGGTTTCGATAGAGTCGCAGCCAGTCGGCAAGGCGATCGTCGTTGGTGGTGACGAACCCGCCCTCTGCCGTGGTCATGTTCTTCGTCGCGTACAGGCTGAACGCACCGTGCCCGAAGCTTCCGGCCTTCCGATCGCGGAACGTGGCCCCATGTGCCTGGCAGGCATCCTCGACGACGATCAGGCCGTGCCGATCGGCAATCGCCCGGATCATGTCCATGTCGGCGACGAGACCGAAGAGATGGACCGGGCAGATCGCCCGCGTCCGCGGAGTGATCGCCGCTTCGATCCGCTTTGCGTCGATGAGATACGTGTCGGGCTCGATGTCGACGAAGACCGGCGTCGCGCCGGTGGACAGGATGGCATTCGCGGTCGCCGCAAACGTGTGCGAGACGGTGATCACCTCGTCGCCGGGCTCCAGGCCGATCCCGGCAAAGATCGCCATCAACGCGAGCGTGCCGTTGCCAACCGCAATCGCGTGGCGGACGCCGACGAAATCGGCCCAGAGGCCCTCGAGCTCGGCCACCTTCCGGCCCTGGGCGACCATCCCGCTGCCGAGGACCTCGGTGACGGCGGCGATCTCCTCTGAGCCCAGATCAGGGCGGGCGATCGGGATCATGCAGGTGCTCCTTGGCGGGGGCCGGACCGCTCCTCGAGCGATTCGGCGTCTGGAACGTAGGCGTAGACCCGGCCACAGCTCGGGCAGGCCAGGCCCGTTCGGGCAGCGTAGCGATCCGGATCGGCCGGGGCGGGATCCCCGTTGCCGTCGACGAGGCGCATGCCGCACGCACAGACCCAGCCGATCCGGCGAGCCGGGCTGCCGGCGACAAGCGCGTGATTCGGGACCGATCGAGTGACGACCGCGCCGGCGCCGGCCGTCGCGAACCGACCGACCTCGACGCCGGCGACGACGACGGCGCCGGCACCGATCGAGCTGCCGTAGCGCAGGGTGATCGGGCTGATCGTCCAGTCCTCGGCCCGGGCGAGATCGCCCGTCGACGTGATCGCCCGCGGGTAGCGATCGTTCGTGAGGATCGCCCCCGGCCCGATGAAGACGCCGTCCTCGACGGTCACGCCGTGATAGACGAGCGCGGCGTTCTGGATCTTGACCCGATCGCCGATCGTGACGCCCTCGTCGATGAACGCGTCACGCCCGATCACGCACTCTGCGCCGATCGTCGTCCCGGTTCGGACCTGGGCCCGGTGCCAGATGCTCGTCCCTTGCCCGACGCTGACATCGGGCTCGATGTCAGCCGTCCCATGAACGCGCGCGGAGGGGTCGATCACGGGCGGATGGGCTCCTATCGGCGACGCCGGCTGCGGTCGGTCGGGGGGCGGTCGCGTGGGGCGCCGTCCGGCATTCGAGTATAGCCCAGCCCGGGCGCCAAACCGGCCGGCCGCCTCTATCCGGCTCAGCGGCGGCGCCTGAAGAACGAGACGACGACACCGAATGCCGCCCCGAAGGCGATCGCGCCACGCCAGTCGAGAAGGGTCCGGACATCCCCTTCGACGTGGCGGGCGATCATGACGAGGACGCCCGTCGTCCGCTCGACGTGGACATTGTTGGCGATGATCGTCCGGACGCCGGCCTGCTCGATCCGGACGTCGCGGGCGACGATCGCGTTGACGGCGCCCTGGGTGACCCTCACCTCGTCGCCGATCGCCGCGCCGATCCCGCCCATCTCGACCGACACCCGCTCGCCACGGGCGAGTCCGATCCCGCCCTGGGACACAGCCACGTCGACGGCCTGGACGCGACCGATCCCGCCGCGGCTGACGTCGACGGTTGTTGCGTTCACGACGGCGGCTCCGGATCCGGTGATCGAGACCGGGCCCTCGATTTCGCCGCTGAGCGGCACCGCGGTCGGGGACGACCCTTTGATCAGGCTCCTGCTGCCGGACCGTTCCTTTGCCGGCGAGCCGCCAGCACTGGTTGCCGGCGCACGTTTCTGTGGTGCTGCTCGCCCGCTCGTCCGGGCGCGCGGCCGGACGACCTTGGGCGACACAGCCGTGGCCTCCGTCGCGTCGGCTGCTGCCTCGGCCTCAGCCTCGCGGGCCGCGACCTCCTCGGCAGCTGCAAGCGCGTCGTCGGAAGCGGCGTCAGTCCGGTCCTGGTCAACCATCGATACCCTCTCCTCCGGTCGGGCGGTCGTGTCGAGCGCAGCCTACCCCGAGCGCGGCGCGGGCGCGACGACGATCCCGTCGAGGCCTGGGCGGATATCCCTGCTGGCGCAAGAGATGGGACCATTGCCTCTACCGAGTATCCTGCGCCCGAGGGAATTCCCGGACGACCGTCACCGTCGCGCTTCCCGCGTGCGTCACAGCGAGGATCATGGACCCCCAGCGCCGCCATCTCTACAGCCAGCGCCAGCGTCGGCCTGCCCGACGGAGGCGCGTGGCCATCGTCGCCCTGGTCATCGCCGCGGTCGCCGTCGGCATCGGGCTGAGCGCGATCACCGGCCTGGGCAGGCCATCCCCGGCGTCGCTCGATCCCGGCCAGGTCGCCGCACGGGGCAGCCCATCGTTCGTCCCTCCGTCACAACCCGTCGCATCCAGTGGGACGCCGAGTGCGGCGCCGATCGTCAGCCCGCCGCCCTCGTCGAGCGCGGCACCGTCACCGACGCCCGTCCCCACGCCGAAGCTCGTCGCCGCCCCGCTCGACGGCGTCCTCGTCGCACCGAAGGTCGCTGCACAGCACCCGATCGCGGTGATGGTCGACGACCTGTCACCGGCCCGTCCGCAGTCAGGCTTCGACTCCGCATCGGTCGTGTGGCAGGCCCCGGCCGAAGGCGGGATCCCGCGCTACATGCTCGTGTTCCAGGAGACGATCCCGAAGCTCGTCGGGCCGGTTCGCAGCGCGCGCTACTACTACATCGCCTGGGCCGCCGAGCTGCGCGCCGTCTACGCCCATGCCGGCGGGTCGCCGCAGGCACTCCAGACGCTCCGCCTGAAGGGCAGTGGCCAGCTCGTCTACAACGCCGACGAGTTCCGCTGGGGCAACTCGTTCTGGCGGGTCACCAACCGCTTCCCGCCGCACAACCTGTACACCGACGGCCGGCACCTGCGGGGCATCGCGAGGAGCGTCGGGGCAAAGGACCAGGCGGTCGCCGCGCCATGGTCGTTCGCACCCGACCTGGCTCGATCACTCCGACCGCGGGGCGGCCGGATCGAGATGGGCTACCTCGCCAATCACATCCGTTACGACTACGACTGGCAGACGAACACGTACCTTCGCTCGGTCACAGGAGAGAAGGGCCAGATCGATGCCTCGACCGGCACACGTGTCGCTCCCAAGAACGTTGTCGTGATGCTCATGAAGTTCGGGCCTCTCAACGACGGGTCGCACAAGCACCGTCTGGAGGCCCAGGTCACCGGACAGGGCACCGCGTGGATCGCAACGAACGGGACGACGATCAAGGGCACCTGGCGGAAGGCATCGCTGACCGCGCCGACGCAGTTCTTCGACGGCGTCGGCCGGCAGGTGGTCCTGACCGTCGGACAGACGTTCATCAACGTGCTCCAGACGGGGTCCGCCGTGACCCTCAAGGCTGGCAGCCCGCCACCGCCAGAGCCGGTCCGCGGCGCCCTGATCCCGAACTGACATCCCGACGGCGCACGGCCGTCGGTCAGGTCTACCCCCGGCGTCCGACCGCTGCGTAGACGGCACGGGTCTGCGCCGCGACGTCTGCCCACGTGCGCCCATCCGTTTCGGCCCGCTCACGGGCATTCGCCGCGAGCTGGCCCTGGACACGATCGTCGCCATAGGCCGTCGAGAGCGCGGACGCGAGCCGGCCCGAGTCGCGCGGCTCCACGAGGATCCCCGCGGCCCCCACGATCTCCGGGAGGGCACCAACGGCCGAGGCGACGACCGGTGTGCCGCACGCGATCGCCTCGATCGCCGCGAGGCCGGCACCGTCGCTGACGGTCGGCAGGAGTATCGCCCGGGCTCCGCGAACGAGCGTCGCCAGGCGGGCGTCGTCGAGCCGCGGCGCGTAGGCGAGAGCCTCACCGACGCCTTCCCGGGCGGCGGCCCGGGCGAGCGCCGCGCGATCGTCCGGCGAGGCGCCGGCGAACAGCACGCGCGGCGGCCATGGTGCGTCGGCGGGAAGGCCGGTCGGACGATCTTCTCGCGCCAGCTGGGCGAGGGCCCGCAGGAGCGTGCCGATGTCCTGGCGGGCGTCGTACCGCCCTGAATAGAGGACGTACCGCTCCGGCAGGCCGAGCCGCTCTCGCTCAGCTCTCGGATCTGCCGTCTGCCGTCCGGCACGCCCGGCCGCCGGCGTTCCGGCCTCAACCGCCTCGCCCCAGAACGCGAACGCCGGCCTCGGCGCCAGCCCGATCACGTGGATTCGGTCACGCCGGATCTTGAGTAGGCGCCGAACGATCGTCGCCACGGCCTGCGTTCCGACGATGACGGCAGCGGCATCTCGCAACAGGCGGCCGCGAAGCCGCTGTCCGAAGCGGGCGACGGTGCCGCTCTGGTAGGCGTGCGGGAGCTCCCACGGCGCCAGGTCGAGGAGGGTGACGACGAGCGGCAGGCCGGATGCGAGTGGGATCGCCCCGCCCACCGCGTGGTAGACAGAGCCGGCGGCCCCGCCGCGCTCCGCCCGCCAGGCGGCGCCGAGTGACGCTCCGGTCAGCAGGAACGGGTCGACGGTCAGCGCGCCCGAGCGCAGGAGGCGGGTCGGCGGCAGTAGGCGCCGCCCGACGACGGTCAATCGGCCGAAGCGCTCCGTCGGATCGTCGAGATCCGATTGGAGCAGGAGGGCGAATGACTCGCCCTCGAGGGGCGCGGCGTCGAACGCCCCGAGCAGGCCGCCAAGGTAGATCGCCGTCAGTGGCGCACGATCGGGCTCCTGGAGCGGTCGTGCGTCGAGGACGACGCGGACGCCGGGCACCACCTGCGACGGCCGTCCAGGATCGGAAGCCCCGAGTCTCGCCCGGACGGGCTCGGTCACCCGCCCTTGCCGGCGGACGGCCCCTCGGCGGCGGGCGAAGCACCTGCCGGGTTGTCGTGGACTGAGGCCGCGAGCGGCGCGTCGCCCATCTCGTCACGAACCGGCTTCACCCCGCGCGGCGGGCGACCCGTCAACCGCCCACGAAGCTCGTCGAACCGGAGCATGACCACGACCACGAGGGCCTCGACGACGATCCGCCGGCTCATCTTGGACTGGCCGACCCGTCGATCGCGAAAGATGATCGGGACCTCCCGGATCCGGGCGCCGCCACGCGCGGCCCGGAACGTCATCTCGATCTGGAAGACGTAACCGCCGGCGTGAACGCCGTCGAACGGGATCGCCGCGAGGGTCGGGGCCCGCCACGCCTTGAAGCCGCCGGTCAGGTCGCTCTGCGCGAGCCGCAGGACCGTCTTCGCGAAGAGGCTGCCACCGCGCGAGATCAGGCGCCGGCCGAGACCCCAGTCGACGACGCCGCCGCCCGCGGTGTAGCGGGAACCGATGACGAGATCGGCGCCGTCGTCGACGATCGGCCCGATGAGCGCCGCCAGCGTGGCCGGGTCGTGCGACCAGTCGGCGTCCATCTGGACGACGACGGCGGCGCCACCCCCCAGGGCGACCCCGAAACCGTCGAGATAAGCCCGCCCGAGGCCCTGCTTGGCGGCCCGGTGGCGGACGTGGATCCGCGGATCGGCGGCACTCAGCTCGTCGGCGATAGTGCCGGTCCCGTCCGGGGAGCCGTCGTCGACGACGAGCAGCGTCGCGCCCGGCAGCGACTCCAGGATCGCCGCCGAGATCGTCGGCAGGTTGTCGGCTTCGTTGTAGGTCGGCAGGACGACCCACGTGCCGCTGCCGAGCGGTGGGGGCGTGTCGCCGGGCCGGGGCGTCGTCATCTTCGATCCAGTGTAGTCGCGCGGTTCCCGGCTCGACCCGACCCGAAGGTCCCGCTCAGGTTCGCGATGCAGGTCCGCCGAGACTAGCGACCAGGTCCGCGAGGGAGGGGTTCGAACGGTCGCGATCGGACAGGATCGGCCGTCCGTCCGGCGTTCCTGGCACGGTCGGCCATGGGACGCCGACGGCCGGATCGTCCCAGGCGAAGCCGAGCTCGTCGGAGCCGTCGTACTCGTTGGTCACGAGGTACAGCAGCTCGAGTGGCTCGAGGGCGAGGAAGCCGTGGGCGACGCCGGCCGGGATGACGACCCAGTCGTCGGTGGCGAGCTCGCGCGTCTCGACGATCGCCCGCCGCCCGCCGCCGTCGACCAGCGGCCGGACGTCGACGAGGGCGACGAGGGCACGGCCGGCCGTCACCGTCCAGTAGTCCAGTTGCCGGCGGTGGTAGTGGAGGCCACGCAGGACGCCGGCGGCCGAGGTCGAGAGGTTCGCCTGGACGAAGCGCGGCTCGCTGCCGGCCGGCGCGCCCGTCTCGGCGGGGTCCATCGCCGGAAAGGCGGACGCTCGCCAGACCTCTCGAAACGACCCTCGGCTGTCGGCATGGCGGGACACCGACCCGAACCGGACGCCGCGGAGCGAGGACGGCTCCGGACTCACCCGCGCGACCCGGCAGCGGACCGCTGGCGGAGCAGCGAGGGCAGATAGTCCGCGAGCGCCATCGGCCACGGTCGCATCGGCTCGTTGCCGGGCAGCGCCGTCGGTGCGAGCACAGCCCAGGCCGGCGGAGTCGATACTCGCGGCCAGGTCGAGGCGGGAACGTCCTCCGTCGCCACGTTGACTCGAGCCTGGCGGAGGAGCTCGCGCGCCCAGCCCGCCCGTGAGACCGCGCCACCGTTGACGAGATGATGAATGCCGTCGATCGCCGCCCCGCCAATCAGCTCGGTGATCGCCTCGGCCAGGTCGACGCTGTAGGTCGGCGAGCCGGTCTCGTCGGCCACGAGCCGGAGCGGCTCGGCGGCGGCGTTCGCCCGCTCGGCGGCGGACAGGATCTTGGCCGGAAAGTCGTTGCCGGGGGGCCCGAACAGCCAGGCCGTCCGGACGATCCCCAACGATCCCGCACCGTCGCCCGTATTGCGACCGCCACCTGCTGCGGCGGCCTGCCCGTCCCGGCCGTACGCCGCCAGGGCCGTCCGTTCCCCCGCCAGCTTCGACGCGCCGTAGGCATTGATCGGGTTCGTCGGGTCGGTCGGGGCGTAGCCGCGGCCGTCCGTCCGCCGACCGTCGAACACCTCATTCGTCGACACGACGATCAGGTCAAGGCCGCGTGCGGCGCACGCCTCGGCCAATATGCCGGTCGCCGTGGCGTTGCGGGCAATCGCCAGCTCCGGCTGCCTCGCGCAGCCGTCGACGTCGGTCCAGGCCGCCGCGTGCACGACGGTCTCGGGTCGATCGCGATCGAGGACGGCCGTGATGCGCTCGGGTGCGTCGAGGTCGAAGGACTCGCGACCCCACGCAAGCGGACCCGACGGTCCGACGAATGCTGCCTCCTCGAGCGCTGCGATGAGTGCCCGCCCGAGACGACCGCCGGCCCCGGTGACGGCGACGCGCACCCGATCAGACCTCTGACGGGGCGCGGGTCTCGGCGACCGCCTCGCCGTGCGACAGGCGACTTCCGTACTGGCGCTCGTAGTAGGCGTCCCAGTCGCCGGATCGAGCCGCTCGCCACCACGGCTCGTTGGCCCGGAACCAGTCGACGGTCGTCGCCAGCCCCTCGACGAACGAGGTCCGGTTGCGCCAACCGAGGGCCGCGAGCTTCGAGCCGTCGAGCGCGTAGCGCCGGTCGTGGCCGGGCCGGTCCGGCACGCTGCGAACGAGCGACCACGGCTTGCCCAATCGCTCGAGGAGAGCGGCGACGACATCCCGATTGGCCATCTCCGCGGATCCGGGGATGTTGTAGATCTCGCCGGCGACGCCGTTTCGGAGGACGTGCTCGATCGCCCCCGCATGGTCGCTGACGAACAGCCAGTCGCGCTCCTGGAGGCCGTCCCCGTACAGCGGCAGCGGCATGTCGTCGATCGCGTTCGTGACGAACAGCGGAATGAGCTTCTCCGGATGGTGATACGGCCCGTACGTGTTCGAGCCCCGCGTCACGACCGCGTCGAGGCCGTAGGTCACGACGTAGCTCCGGACGATCAGCTCCCCGGCAGCCTTGGCGGCCGAGTACGGCGATCGCGGCGCGAGCGGATCCGTCTCGACCGAGCGCCCGGTCTCGACCGAGCCGTAGACCTCGTCGGTGGACACCTGCAGGTAGCGGATCGGCCGGCTCGCCGCGCGGACCGCCTCCAGCAGGACATGAACCCCGATCACCCCCGTCCGGAGGAACGCCTCCTGGTCGAGGATGCTCCGATCGACGTGGGATTCGGCAGCGAAGTTGACGATCGCATCGACGGCGCGCGGCGCAGCACCTCCGGCGACCGGCGCCGTGAGCGAACCGACGACGACTGGGTCGGCGATGTCGCCCTCGACGAAGCGCAGCCGGGCGGCCTGCTCGGGATCTGCCTCGACCGGGGCGAGATTGGCCCGGTTGCCGGCGTACGTCAGCTTGTCGAGGACGGTGATGTGCGTCCCGTCGCGCCGCCCGAGGATGTCCCGGACGAAGGCCGAGCCGATGAACCCGGCGCCGCCGGTGACGAGGAGGTGCGAGCCGGGTCCGATCGCCGGCCGGTCGGCACTCTCCGCGGGCGGGCTCATCCGACCGGGCGCTCGATCGGCCGGGCGAGTCGGCCGGCCTCGTCGTCGTCGCGCGCCAGCTCCGACGCCCGGAGCAGCGATGGGACGGTCCCGGCATCGGTCCAGTGGCCGTCGAAGACGCGGCTGAAAAGGCGGCCGTCGGGGATGTAGTGATTGAGGACGTCGGTGATCTCGAACTCGCCGCGACCAGACGGCGCCAGCCGATCGATCACGTCGAACGCGTCCGGCCGGAGGAAGTAGACACCGATCGGGATAAGGTCGCTCTTGGGGACGGCCGGCTTCTCCTCGAAGCCGACGATGTTGCCCGCGCCATCGAGCTCGGCGACTCCGAACCGCCCCGGATCCGGGACGCGGTAGAGAAGCGTGCCGGCGCCCCACGGGCCGGCCTCGAATTCCGCGGCGGTCTCGGCCAGGGCCGGCCCACGGAGGATGTTGTCGCCGAGCACGCAGCAGAACGCCTCGTCGCCCACGAAATTCCGGGCGAGCCCGATGGCGTGGGCGATACCGAGCGCGCCGCCCTGGTAGCGGTACGTCAGGTCGAGCCCGAAATGGCTCCCGTCGGCAAGCAGCTCGACGACGTCCCCGACGCTCTTGCCACCGACGATGACCAGGACCTCGCGGATGCCCATGCCCGCCAGGGTCTCGATCGGGTAGTAGATCATCGGCCGGTCGTAGATCGGCAGGAGATGCTTGTTCGTGACTATGGTCAGGGGAAACAGGCGCGTTGCCGTGCCGCCGGCGAGAACGATGCCCTTCATCTGGCGGTCAGCGTAGCAGCCGGACCCCGGGGCCGACGCCGGATTGGCTCACCGATCCGCTCATGGGCTTGGGCGCACGCTCGGCGCAACGTTCGGCGCGGCGCTGGATGGCGCCTTCGACGGTCGAGGGGTGGGTGTCGCCTCGATGCACGGCTGCTCGCCGCCGGGGATGACCCCGCCCGGGCCCGTTTTCGAGCAGTCGACCGGCGCGTCGCCGCCCGGCGGCAGGCCACCCTCGTAGTTGAGGACGACGAGGACGTACTCGATCTTGTCGAGGTTGGCGGCCGGCGCCAGATAAGCGGTCTGGACGACGCTGTTGGCATCGCGCCGGACGTCGATGACCTGGCCGATCAGGAGACCTTTCGGATACGGCGAGCGAACGCCGCCGCCGAGCTCGATGCCCGCGGTCAGGACCTCCTCGCCGAGCTCGATCGTTTCCGTCGAGTCGATGTTCGTCATCAGCAGCGCGCCCTCGAGCTGGCCGACGACCGCGCCGGAGGCCCCGCTCGTCTGGAGCTGGCCGATCACGGTCGAGGTCTGGTCCGTGATGAGGATGACCTTCGAGTAGTTCGACCCGACCTCGACGACCCGACCGGCAAGCGCGCCACCCTCGCCCATGACGACGTCACCCTGGACGATGCCGTCGTCGGTGCCCTTGCTGATCGTCACGAACCGGCGGAATTCCGACGATTCGCGCGCGATCACCGTTGCCGCGGCGGTCTTGTAGGTGAAGCCGTTCTGGAGCTGGAGGAGACCCGTCAGGACCTCGTTCTGATGCTCGGCCTCCGTGAGCCGGAGGTTTTCGGCCGCGAGCCGCTCGTTCTCCCGGCGAAGGGCGGTGTCGTCCGTGTGGAGCTGCTCGATGTCGGTAAAGGCGCCGACCACGCCGGAGACGCCCTTCGCGACGTCGTTGAGGGCGCCCTGGATCGGCCGCAGGGCGAAGCTGACTGCCCCCTGGAACTCGTGGGTCGCCGGCAGCGATGAGAAGGCCATCATGACGAGCGTCGCCGCGAGCAGCGACACGAAGGCGATCGAGCGGCGGCGCGCGATCCTGGTAGCAAGGAGGGAGCTCATCGAGGTCCTCGGCGTGATAACGAGACGCGTCTAGGCACAAGCGTATCGCGAGTCAGAACTGGCACCCTCATCGGCAACGCGCCACCCGCTCACCGAGGTCCAAGGCAGAGCTCCGCGATGCCATTGGCCCGAGGTTTCCGAGGTTTACCGAGGTGGCCGCGCGTAGGTGTCGCCGACGAGGACTCGCTCCATCGCCGAGGTCCCCATCTCCTGGAGGACGATCCCGGTGCCGCGGACGACGCAGGTCAGCGGGTCGTCGGCGATGTGGACCGGCATCTGGGTCGCGTCAGCAGCGCGCCGGTCGAGGCCGGCGAGCAGGGCGCCACCGCCGGCAAGGACGATTCCCTGGTCCATGATGTCGGCGACGAGCTCCGGCGGCGTTTCCTCGATCGTGTCCTTGATCGTATCGATGATCTGCTGGACCGACGGTTCGATCGCCTCGCGGATCTGGTCGGCGCCGACTTCGACGCTGCGCGGCAGCCCTGTCAGGAGATCTCGGCCGCGAAGGCTGATCCGCTGCTGGTCCCAGTCGCCGGGATACGCCGAGCCGATCGCGATCTTGATGTCCTCCGCGGTCCGCTCGCCAAGGAACAGGTTGTACTCGCGACGGGCGAACGCGACGATGTCCTGGTCCATTTCGTCGCCGCCGATCCGGATCGAGCGCGAGACGACGATACCGCCGAGGCTGATCACCGCCACCTCCGTCGTCCCGCCGCCGATGTCGACGATGAGACTGCCCGACGGCTCGCTGACCGGCAGGCCGGCGCCGATCGCGGCGGCCATCGGCTCCTCGATGAGGCGGGCCCAGCGGGCGCCGGCGTTGAGGGCCGCGTCGCGGACGGCCCGCTTCTCGACCTCAGTCACTCCGGATGGGATGCCAAGGAGCATCCGCGGCCGCGGGATCAGCCCGATCCGGTCGTGGACCTTGTGGACGAAGTACTTGATCATCTGCTCGGTGACGTCGAAGTCGCTGATGACGCCGTCGCGGAGCGGCCGGATGGCGATGATGCTCGCCGGCGTCCGCCCGACCATCCGCTTCGCCTCCGCCCCGATCGCAAGGACGACCTTCGTCTTCGCGTCGATCGCGACAACCGACGGCTCACTCATGACGATCCCGCGATCGCGGACATGGACGAGCGTGTTGGCCGTCCCGAGATCGATCCCGATGTCGCGGGAGAAGAGGCCGAGGAAGCGGTCGAGCATGTGGCGGGCAGGTCCTTCGTGCGGTTGGATCGCGTCCGGTGGGTTCGCTGCGGCTCCACGGTGCCGGGGCATCGCTGGATCGCGCGCTCGGGTCAGGCGGGGAAAGCCCGTGCAGTATACCCGGCGATCGTCGCGGCGCCGGAGATCACCTTGACGCCCGACTTGTTACCTGCAGTGCGTCAGCCGGCTCGGCGCTCCGGCCGGTCGAACGCGACCCCACGGTCGCGCAGCGAGATCCAGGCGTCATGGCCGATCACGAGATGGTCGAGCAGATCGATGTCGAGCAGGCGGCCCGCTGCCAGGGCCTCGGCCGTCAGGTGGAGGTCGTCCGGCGACGGCGTCGGGTCGCCCGACGGGTGGTTGTGGACGAGGATGAGCCCGGCGGCGTTGAGCCGGACGGCGTCCCGGAAGAGCTCCCCGACGCGGACGAGCGAGGCCGACACGTTGCCCTGGTAGACGGTGGCCACCCGAAGCACGACGTTCTTCGTGTTCAACAGGACGACCCGCAGCTCCTCGCGCTCGAGGCGGCCCATCTGGAGGACGAGCCGGTCGGCGACGTCGGCCGGGGCTCGGATCGCCCAGCGGCCGGACGGCCAATCGGCGAGGAGGCGACGGCCGAGCTCGAACGCTGCCGTCAGCTGGGCCGCCCGAGCAGCGCCGATGCCGGCCAGCCCGTCGAGCTCCACATCGGTCGCCCGAGCGAGACCCGTCAGCCCGTCGTAGCGGGCGAGCGCGTCCTCGGCGAGATCGACCGCCGATCGACCCCGCGACCCGGATCCCCAGAGCAGCCCGATGAGCTCGGCGGCGCTGAGGCCGGCCGCGCCGCGTGCCGCG
>Ga0307305_10000410_pt1 | contig 15181 bp, 7 predicted proteins | sample ER_DNA_186_FD_194512 | JGI IMG/M metagenome (GOLD analysis project Ga0307305, IMG submission 194512) | Bulk soil microbial communities from the East River watershed near Crested Butte, Colorado, United States - ER_DNA_186 | ecosystem: Environmental > Terrestrial > Soil > Floodplain | place: USA... | reverse complement strand
CCTTCTGTCTCTTAGGTCGCTCGACGATGCGGAGTGAAATTCATCCTATTCTAAATTCGCTTTCCAATCTCGCGTCGCGTGTCCGGCTCGAGAGGATTGACTTTTCTCGAACGAAAAACCTACGGTTTCATTTCGGCACGCCGAAGAATCTCAAACCTGCGTCCAGATCTAGAGTGGCGGAAGGGGTGGGATTCGAACCCACGGTGGGTTACCCCACGCTCGATTTCGAGTCGAGTGCCTTAAACCGGACTCAGCCACCCTTCCCTTTTTCGCAAATCGCCGGTCCCCGGCGCTCATTATCAAATGCGCGGGTGTTATTGTAAACTCCGGTCTCGCACAACGGCGGGTGCCGAGGAAGGAACAGACTTCAAATCCGTTATGACCGGTGGTGGTCTCTTGTCCGGGTCGCCGCAAAACGGGTTGCAAAAAATGTTACAATTTTCGGCTTGCCTCGGCTGGTTTTGGTACTGCATATTGTGTGTCCGCTGGGCAGCCACGCTATTACTTGTTGTTGACTGGAATTCACAGGTTATTAGCCCCGCTGTTCACGATTATTCGCACTGATTCACAACCTCAACCCGCTTCACCGCCATGATTCAACTAAGACCCGGAATTCCGCGTGCCGTGCTTGATCAACCCCGCACATCGGCCGACCGCCAGAAAAACAAGACCGCGAAAAAGACAAATACAGGCCTGCACTTTGAGCGCGTCTTTAGTGACGTCACGATCTCACCTTTCGATCAGATCCAATGGGAACGGCGCACAGCCGAGATCACCGATGATAGTGGTAAAGTTATTTTCAAACAGGACGACATCGAGGTCCCAAAAAGCTGGAGCGCGCTCGCGACCAAAATAGCGGTCTCAAAATATTTTTACGGCGATATCGGGAACGGCACCGACCCCTACAAAGGCGGACGGGAGACTTCGGTGCGGCAGTTGATTCATCGCGTCACGCGCACAATCGCCGATTGGGGGATAGCTGATGGTTACTTCACGGATAGCCAAGCCGCGGGAATTTTCCATAACGAACTGACCTGGCTCTGTCTGAATCAGTACGGTGCATTTAACTCGCCGGTTTGGTTCAACGTCGGCTTGTATCACCAGTATGGCGTAGGCAAAGGTGCTGGAGCCGGTAATTATTTTTACGATCGCGAGACCGGCAACGCAGAGCGTGCCACGTCGCAGTACGAATACCCGCAGGGAAGCGCCTGTTTTATTCAGAGCGTAGACGACACGATGGAAGACATAATGCGGCTGGCGACGAGTGAGGCGATGCTCTTCAAGTACGGCAGCGGCACGGGCACTGATCTTTCTTCGCTAAGATCGACAAGAGAAAAGTTGAGCGGCGGCGGCAAACCGAGTGGGCCGCTTTCGTTTCTAAAGGTTTACGATCAGGTCGCGAACGTGGTGAAAAGCGGCGGCAAAACGCGTCGCGCCGCGAAGATGAATACGCTCAAAGATTGGCACCCTGATATCGAGGAGTTCATCGATGCGAAGCAGAAAGAAGAAAAGAAAGCCTGGGCCCTGATTGAGCGAGGTTACGACGGTAGTTATAACGGCGACGCCTATGGCTCGGTCATGTATCAAAACGAAAACTTAAGTGTTCGCGTGAGCGACGAGTTCATGGAGGCAGCGCTCGAAGGCCGCGAGTGGTGGACACGGCGTGTTCGCGACGGAAAGCCGTGCGAGCGCAAAGATGCTCGCACCCTGTTGCGCAAGATTGCCGAAGGAACGCATGTCTGCGGCGATCCGGGGATGCAATTCGATTCCACGATCCACAAATGGCACACGTGTAAAGGCACGGACCGGCAAAATTCCACCAATCCCTGCTCGGAATATCTCTTTCTCGATAACACCGCCTGCAATCTTGCGTCGCTCAACTTGATGAAGTTCAAGACTGCGGACGGCGACTTTGATGTCGAGCGATTCAAGGCGGCCGTGCGCATTTTCATCACCGCGCAAGAAATCATCGTGGACAACGCAAGTTACCCGATAAAAGAAATCGCGGAGAATTCGCATATTTTCCGTACGCTCGGACTCGGCTACGCAAACCTCGGCTCACTCATCATGAGCTACGGTTATGGTTATGATAGCGTCGAGGGCCGGGCGCTTTGCGGAGCGATCACCGCGATCATGACTGGGGAAGCCTACGAGCAAAGCGCGCGCTTAGCGCAGGCAATTGGACCGTTCCCTGGCTATCATGAGGCAAGCGCTAGCGGCGTGCCCAAACCGGTCGCCAAAGACAATGTCGCGTCGATGCTAGAAGTGATCGATTTGCATCGCTGCGCGGTGCGCGAAATTTCGGACGCGGAAGAGTTCGCGCATTTGAAAGAGGAAGCCGCGAGAGTTTGGGAAAGCGCGGCGGAGCTTGGAAAACGCTATGGTTATCGTAATGCGCAGGTCACGGTGCTGGCGCCGACGGGCACGATCAGTTTCCTGATGGATTGCGATACGACCGGGATTGAACCGGACATCGCGCTCGTAAAATACAAGCTGCTCGCCGGCGGCGGAATGCTCAAAATTGTCAATCAGACGGTGAAACCCGCGCTGCAGAAACTGGGTTACAATTCCGAGGAAATCGAACGGATCATCGCGCACATCGACGCGTTCGATACGATCGAGGACATCACTGACACCGATGGATCGAAAATCTCATCCGGGCTCAAACCAGAGCACTTGTCGATCTTTGATTGCGCGTTCAAGCCATTCAAAGGCGAACGCAGTCTCAATTACATGGCACACCTGCGGATGATGGCGGCGGCGCAGCCGTTCCTTAGCGGTGCGATTTCGAAAACGGTCAACATGCCCGAAGCGGCCACGGTCGACGACATCATGAACACCTACGTGGAAGGGTGGCGACTCGGATTGAAATCGATCGCAATTTATCGCGACGGCTCGAAGCGCTCCGCGCCTCTCAATACGCGCAGGACAAAACACATGGGTGCGGTAGAAGACGTCGATATTGCGTTGGATGCCACAATTGAGCGCGATCAATTCGAGAAGCGCATTCTCGAGCTGGAGGAAGAACTGGCGATGGTCCGCAGCCGGCTCGATCAACCCATCCGGCATCGCATGCCGGACACGCGGATGTCGCTCACGCACCGGTTCGAGATCGCCGGACATGAAGGTTACATCACGGTTGGCCTGTACGAAGATGGTCAGCCCGGTGAACTCTTCATCACAATGTCAAAGGAGGGAAGCACGATCGGCGGATTGATGGATACCGTCGGCACTCTCACTTCGATTGCCCTGCAGTATGGCGTGCCGCTCGAGAGCCTCGTGAAAAAATTCGCTTACCAACGATTTGAACCGAGCGGCTTCACGAAGAATCCCGACATTCGAAACGCAACCAGCATCACTGACTATGTGTTTCGCTGGCTCGCCTGCCAGTTCATCAAAGGTTACAAGGAAGCCACGTCACCAACACGCGGACAAACGGAATTGCCGTTGAAAGAAATTCCGGAGATGGAGAAGAAGGCGCTCAATCGACCCGTCTCCGATCTGGCGCGGACAGGCGAAAAGGAGCTGATCGACGTAATCATAAGTCATTCACCGAACGATGGCTCGCCGCAGGTAGTGGGCAACGGCAGCAGCCATGCCGACCGAGTGCAAGAGGCGCTTGGAAATATGTTCATGGACATCGTCTGTTCTCATTGCGGCAGCGACAAAGTGATCCGCGCCGGCGCCTGCGGCGTTTGCACTGAATGCGGAACGAGCCAGGGATGCAGCTAAGGAGAAGCTTCAACGGCTCCAATTTACCAGCTCCAACCCACGCCGCGATTCGCATAATGTGCAGTTAGACGATTGGTGTTTGTTTGGGGCAATGTGAGATTCGAGTGTTTGACGGCCGCGTAATCCGCGTGAGTGGACAGGGCGGACGTGTTCGCTACAGTGCGTGACCGCCATCTTCGGCGGCAAATTTTTATGAACAAAGGCGAAGCGCGGCAAAAGGAAATTCAGCAGGCGGAGGAGCTCCTCTTCGCGGGGCCACAGGCGCTTGGCTTTGCGAAAGGCCTTTTCCAAGGTCATTTCGTTTCCGATTGGGTGATGCCTTATCCAGACATCCCGGCAGCGCAACAGGCGGAGCTGAACAAGTCGCTTGCGGAACTTCGGCAATTTCTCGACGAACATCTCGATCCTGTTGAGATAGATCGACAGGCGGATATTCCCCGCGAGGTCATCGATGGGCTCGGGCGCGTCGGCGTGCTCGGAGCGACCGCGTCAGTGGAATACGGCGGACGGGGTTTTACCCAGATGGCCAACTGCAAACTCCTGGAGGAAATCGGCCGCCGTTGCGCGTCGACATCGGTTTTCGTAAACGCGCACCACTCAATCGGCATCCGCGCCTTGCTGCTTTTTGGAACACACCAGCAAAAACAAAGATGGTTACCGAAACTGGTGAATGGGGAACAACTCGGCGCGTTCGCGTTGACCGAGCGTGAAGCAGGCTCTGATGCGGCAAACGTGCAAATGCAGGCACGTCCGACGCAGGACGGCTCACATTTTATTTTGAACGGCGAAAAGCGTTACATCACTAACGCGGGAATTGCGCAAGTGCTGACAGTGATGGCGCGCACGCCGATGCCGGGATCAGATAAAACGGCGATCACGGCATTCCTGGTTACGCCGGACATGCCGGGATTCACAATATTGGAAGCCCGAATGCCGAAAATGGGAATCCGCGGCACCGCAACGGGCCGCTTTTCGCTGCGCGACGTTAAAGTCCCAAAAGAAAATATTCTCGGGCCGATGGGCAAGGGACTGAAAGTGGCGCTGACCGTGCTCGATTTTGGGCGGACGACATTCGGTGCGTGTTGCACTGGCGCGGCCAAAACCTGTTTGCGCCTGGCCACCGAACACGCGAACACGCGCAAACAGTTCAACAAAACGCTCGGTGAATTTGACCTCGTCAAAAAGAAAATCGCGCGCATCGCGGCAGGCGCTTATGCGATGGAAGCGATGACGACAATAACGGCATCGCTAATCGACCGCGGACTTGAGGATTACATGATCGAAACGGCCATGCTGAAGGTCTTCACGACCGAGCGGCTTTGGGAAATGATCAATGACGCATTTCAGATTTACGGTGGCTCCGCCTACTTTGTCGATCTTCCGCTAGAGCGAATGCTGCGCGATGCCCGCATCAATCAGATCGGAGAAGGCAGCAATGAAGTGCTCACTTCGTTTATCGCGCTCGTCGGCATGCGCGGTCCAGGAATGGAGTTCAAGGAAATTTACGACACCGTGATGAAACCGTCGCGAGACCGAATGGGCAAAGCGTGGGCTGCTGGGATGAACAGGCTTGGCGCGGCCATTCGCATCCCTGATGTGCCCATTCGAAGCGAGCAGCTTCGTGCGAATGCGCGGCAACTCGGCCGCTTGATTTGGCGCTTCAACTTTGCCGTGAATCGCGCGTTGATTACTTATCGCGAGCCGATCCTCGACATGCAGCTTGTCCAGGAGCGGATTGCTGACGCGGCCACGGATCTTTTTGCCTCGACTTGTGTTCTCAGCCGTTGGGACGCTGAGCTTCAGTTCGCGCGCCGAAATGGAGACTCAGCCTCCGCCGATCACTCCGCCGCCGATCTTTTTTTGCGTCAATCGTTCCGTCGAATTCGCCGCTTTCTTGGCGAGTTAACCGATAATGACGACAAATCGCTGCTTGCGACGGCAAAGTCGTTTTTGGGTAAGCCACCGAGCTAAATTTGGCCGCGCGCATTTACACCGATAAAGATGTCGATCTTCGCTGGCTGAAGGGAAAAACGTGCGCGGTGATCGGGTTTGGCGCGCAAGGCCGCGCGCACGCACTCAATCTTAGGGACAGCGGGATCAGCCTCGTTGTCGGGCTTTATCCTGGCAGCAAGTCCCGGGTGCGCGCCAGGCGGAGTGGTCTCGAAGTGCTGGACACAGCAGAAGCCGCGCGGCGTGCAGACATTATTTTTCTCGCGCTCTCGGACACGCAAATGCCAGTGATCTATGCCGAGCAAATCGCTCCGAGTCTACGTCCCGGTCAAACCCTGCTTTTCGCGCATGGGTTTGCAATTTATTACCGCACGATTATCCCGCGCAAAGATGTCGATGTTGTGATGGTCGCTCCCAAAGGTCTGGGACCGATGGTGCGCCGGGAATTTGTGAGAGGCCGTGGTGCGCCCGGGCTGATCGCGATCCATCAGAATCCCACCCGCCACGCCAAGCAAACAGCTCTGGCCTGGGCAAAAGGAATCGGCTGCACCCGTGCCGGCGTGCTCGAGACCACTTTTCGTGAGGAGACGGAGACTGATCTTTTTGGCGAGCAAGCGGTGCTCTGCGGCGGCACGTCTGCGCTCATTCGCGCTGGGTTTGAAACGCTTGTTCGCGCCGGCTATCCGCCTGAGCTCGCCTACTTTGAATGTCTACACGAGCTAAAGTTCATTGTCGATCTTATCCACGAGGCGGGTATCGCCGGGATGCGCAGATTGATTTCCGATACGGCTAGGTGGGGCGAGTTGACGGTCGGCCCGAAGATTGTCGATCAAGCAGTGCAAAAGCGGATGATGGCGGCGCTGCGAGAAATCCGCTCAGGAAAATTTGCGCGCGATTTTATTCAGGAGATGAAAACCGGCGGGCGGCGTTCCGCGAAGCTGCTGCGGGAAAGTGAAAAGCATCCGATCGAGAAAGTAGGCGCGCGGCTTCGCGGACTAATGAGTTGGAAAGCGAAAACAAAAAGCCATTAGCGGCGCTGCCGCGCTTGGCAGCGCACCATTTTCCGGCGAACTCCTCGCGCAGAAAACTATTTTACCGGCTCATGCGGTCCATCGGATAAACGGTGGTCGGGAAGCTGGCGAGTCGATCGCAAGGCTGCGGAACACCGAAGCCTGAGATCATTACGTAGCACAGTTTCTTTACGCTCTTAACCGGCTGCTGCGTTGCCGGCAGGACTACGTTTTTGCTCGGATCAGCGAATGCTGATGCGCAAAATGCCAGAGCAAGTAAGGCACTCGCGCAGCGAATCGACCAACCGCATAGGCGATGGGACCTATTCACAGTTGTCATACATGGAGTCTGCGCCTTTTTATTGTGCAATGCAAACAGAAAAGAAATGCGGTGCGTCGTGCATTTAGGACAAAAAACGACATTTCCAGCCATCGTGAATACCGCTGCGGTCAACTCGCGAGCGCCCGGCATCAATCCGCCCAAAGAAAATGTTCCAAACGCAGACGGTTAAGACGCGCCTTTGCTTCTTCGCTCCGGGTGCCGCTGGATGCGGCCAGTTTCTGGTAAATAGCAGCAGCAGATTCCCATTTTGAATCGTCTTCCAACAGCCGCGCTGCATTGAATCCCGCTTTGTAATACCAAAACAGTTCACGTCTCCGATCCGGGCGCGCCTCATCTTCCAAGACTTTGTAAAACGTCGCAAGGGCGCCAGCCCGATCGCTTTTCTTTTCCAAGCACAGGCCCTTTTTGAAGAGCGCTTGGTTGCGCCAGTGAATTGGCTCGTTTTTGTCGGACGCCAACTGGTCATAGACTTCGATCGCGCGCTGATAATTGTTCGAGTTGCTTCCGCCCATCTCGAAAAAGATGTCGCCCTTGCCGCAAAGCGCCTCTTGCTTCTCGGATGCTCCAGCCTCGCCTTTTAACACCTCGTCGTATAATAAGAGTGCATCCTGCGGCTTTCCCAGCTTGCGTTCGATAACAGCTTGTTCGTTGCGTGCGGCCCATTTCAGGTCGCCATTTAACTGCACCACCTGATCAAACAGCACAATCGCTTGGTCGAGCGAATGCTTACCCATGCTCGACATGGCCGATTCCGCCGCGAAAAAGAGCGCTTTCTCGCCAAGTGGGCCGTCCGGATTCTGCTGCGCGAGAATTTCAAACTGCGTCTGTGCGTTTGCGAAATCCTGGCGCCGGTAATAAATCTCCGCTAATTTCATTCGAACCTCCGGGGCGAATGGCGAGGCGGCATGTTGTTGAAGAAAGCGATTCGCAAGTTCGATGACTTTCGTCTCGTTGACATCTGTTGAATCCTCAATCCAGATCATGAGATAATCGGCGCGCTCCGCCCCCGCTGTCGTTGGGCCTGAATCGGCCGCGCGAGCTAGATTCTTCCGCGCTTCATCGAGACGGGGCGGCGTGGAATGGAAGGCCAGCTCAGCCAAACCAACCCAGGCTTCTGAGACGCGGGGATTCTTGGGAAAATCGCGAACAAATTGTTGCAGCGATTCTGTCGCTTTCTTATCTCCTTTCGCGGCTTGCATCAAACCTTCCTCCAGTCGTAGGCTGGCGCGCGATTCTTCATCGCCGCCCTGCTTTTCAAGTGCATTGTAATCGGCCAAAAAATGGGCGTGATCGCCGAGTTGCAGCCAGCCCGTGGATGCGTTGAAAAGTGCAAGCTTCGCCCATGGCGAGGTGGAACGCCCGATTTGTTCGAAGGCCGCGGTTGCCACCTCAAAGCGTTTCGCGAGATATTGCGCTTGCGCGGAGAGAAGATTGATTTGATCGAGCAATTGCGCTTCCGGATGAAGCACGTGCGCATCATCCAAAATCGCAATCGCCTCTTCGAAATGTCGATCTTCCAGTTCCAGCTGTGCAAACTCCAACAGAGCCGCCGCGAGCGCAGGAGATTTTACCTCGGTGTGGCGCAGATCGTTGAACAATTGCCGAGCTCGATCTCGGTGCCCGACGCGAACTTCGAGGAGAGCAAGATGCCATCGGGCGAACGTGCGTCGTGGCTGTTCCGGATTGCGCACCCATTTTTCCAGTTCGCTCCGTGACGCTTTGCGCTCCGCGCGATAGAGTTCGTCCAGCTTTGCAAAGAGAACGGGTAGATCCGGATCCGCTGGATAACGATCGATAAATCGCTCAAGGACATCGTCCCCGGCTTCTGGTGTTTTTAATTGCAAGTGCGCGTCGGCGATTCCGAAGAGTGCTGCGATCAGGGTGGCATGAGTCGCCCCCTCCGGTCTTTTTAGAAGCGCTTCAAACGCACCGATTGCTCTCTCGGGCCGCTGCAAAATCAGCTCCAAACGCCCGCGCAGAAGCCGTCGCTCCTTCCGCTCCGCGACCGACTTGGGTTGGATCTCATCAAGGATACGCCGCGCGTTGGCGGCGTCGGCCCTGTCGATATACAATTCGGCCGATCGCAATTGCGCCTGGATACGCCATTGTTTGTCGCGAAGGAGAACCAATATCTTCGGCAGCGCTTCATCCCGTCTTCCCAACGCGCGCAACATTTCCGCCGCTCCAAAAGTGGCTGCTTCGCGAAATGATGAACCTTGGTCCGCCGCCAGTTCCTCGTAGAGCGGCAGTGCGTCGGCCCATCGATGTAAGCTGGCAAAGGCTTGCGCGCGCCAAAACTTTGCCGCTGGAAGATCGCGCAGTCTGGAATCCGCGAGCAACACCAGCGCGTCCTCTGGCTGCCTTGCGGTCACCTGAGCTTCGGCAAGCTTTGCGGCGACCGCGCACCACTCTTTATCGGCCAAACTGCTATCGACCAGGGCTCGCAGACGGACAACGGCGACCTCCGGTACGCCTTCCAGTAACGGTTTCGTTGCCTCCATCAGCGCAGGCGAGATTTCTGCGCGCAATGACTGGGAAAACCAAATCGACAATCCCATCAAAGCGATTCTCCGCGCCCGTCTCTTACATTGTGGGCTGAGCCTCTGGTAGTCTGCGCTGGGCGTCCTCATGGCAGTTTAAACATTGGTCGCAGATATCTGCCTGTGAGACTATTTGGAAGGTCGACAATTTGTTCCGGCGGACCAGTCCCGACGATCTCACCGCCGCGTTCGCCGCCTTCAGGCCCGAGATCAATGATCCAATCTGCGCATTTAATCATCTCTAGATTCTGCTCGATCACAATCACCGTGTTACCCGCGTTGCGCAGCTTCATCAATACTTGCAGCAATTTCTCGATATCGGCGAAGTGCAATCCAGTCGTTGGCTCATCGAGAATGTAGACCGTCCGGCCGGTCGCTTTTTTCGCGAGCTCCGTAGCGAGTTTGACGCGTTGCGCTTCCCCTCCGGAAAGGGTGGTTCCGGCTTGACCAAGCCGCAGATAACCGAGGCCTACATCCAGCAAAGAATTTAACTTTTCGGAAACGCTCGGCACATTCCGGAAAAAGCGCGCTGCTTCATCCACCGTCAGATCGAGAACGTCGGCAATGTTCTTGCCTTTGTAGGTGATCTCGAGCGTCTCGCGATTGTAGCGCTTGCCGTGGCACACTTCGCATTCCACGTAAACGTCCGGCAAAAAATGCATCTCGATCTTGATCAACCCACCGCCTTCGCAATTTTCGCAACGGCCGCCTTTGACATTAAAGCTAAACCGCCCCGCATCATAACCGCGCACCCGCGCTGCGGGCAATTGACTGAATAACTCGCGGATAGGCGCGAAGGCGCCGGTGTAGGTCACTGGATTGGAGCGGGGCGTCCGACCGATCGCACTTTGATCGATCACGATCGCTTTGTCGATCTGTTCCACTCCGCGAATCGCCTGATAAGCGCCGGGTTTTTCTCTTGAATTGTAAAAATGCCGAAAGAGAGCGCGGCGCAGAATATCATCCACCAGCGTCGACTTACCGCTGCCGGATACGCCCGTTACACAGGTGAGACAGCCGAGAGGGAAAGAAGCGTCGATTTTTTTGAGGTTGTTCTCGGCTGCGCCTACAACTGTGAGCCAGCCATCATAATGGTTGTCGGTTGATACCTGATGGTTAATTGATTGCGGCTTGACGCGCTGTTTTGGAATCGGGATGCGCGCGCGTCCGGAGAGATAGTCTCCAGTCAAAGAATTTTTCGCGCGAAGAATTTCCTCGATGCTCCCTTGAGCAACGATCTCACCGCCCCGCGGACCCGCGCCCGGGCCGAGATCGACAATGTGGTCCGCCGCGCGGATGGTTTCTTCATCGTGCTCAACCACAATCACGGAATTGCCGAGATCGCGCAGCCGCCGTAGCGTTCCTAGCAAGCGCGCATTGTCGCGCTGATGCAAGCCGATGCTCGGCTCATCCAAAACGTAAAGAACCCCGGCCAGGCCAGACCCAATCTGCGTCGCTAGCCGGATCCGCTGCGCTTCTCCGCCGGAAAGCGTGCCGCTCTCGCGATTTAGGGTGAGATATCCAAGGCCGACTTCGACGAGAAATTGCAGGCGCGATTGAATTTCGTGCACGACTTCATTCACGATCAATCGTTGCTGCGCGGATAGGTCGAGATCCTCGATGTAGCGCGCGGCCGCCTCGATCGTTTGTTCGCTGATTTGATGAATATTCAATTCGCGCGCATGTCGATCTTTAATTGTGGCAGAGAGAATTTCCGGTTTAAGCCTGGCGCCGCCGCATACTTTGCACGGCTCGCGTGTCATGAACGCGCGGATGCGATTGCGAGTGAACTCGCTTTGAGTTTCTTCATAGAGCCGCTGCATCTGGGGAACGAGTCCTTCAAACGGGCGCCCCCTTTTATTGGAGCGGCCGTTACCGCTGAAACTCATCTCGATTGGTTGATCGCCGGTGCCAAAGTAAAGCGCTTCCTTAAATTGCTCGGGCAATTCGGCAAAAGGCACGTTTTCATCAACATGAAAATGTTTCACGAGCGCGCCTTGCAAGTGACGGTAGTATGCCTGCATTCGCTTCGTCCCGCGCCGCCATGGCGTAATCGCCCCTTCGGCGAGGGTCTTGCCGGGATCGAAAATCATCAACTCCGGATCGCAAGCCAATTGCGTGCCAAGACCGTGACATGCCGGACACGCTCCGAGGTGACTGTTGAACGAAAAATGTTTCGGAGTCAGCTCGCCCAGCGTGAACCCGGTTTCCGCGTTTCCGTAATCGGTCGAATAGCGGAGTTCTTCCAAAGTCTCGCTCAATGCGGCGTTGGACGTCGGGCGTTGGACGTTGGGCGTTTGTTTTAACACGACCACCCGGTTTCCACCCCATTTGAGCGCAGTCTCAATCGAATCAGTCAGGCGGCTGCGAATTCCATCGCGCACGACCAGGCGATCGACCACCGCCTCAATCGTGTGTCGCTCGTTTTTTTTAAGCCGAATCGGTTCCGGGCGATCGAGCTCGGCGATCTGGCCGTCAATCCGAACACGAATGAATCCTTCGCGCTTCGTTTTCTCGATCACATCCCGAAATTCGCCTAACTGGTTTTCAATCAGCGGTGCGAGCACGATGATTCTTGTCTCCGGCTCGTATGCAAGAATTTGATCGACAATTTGTTGCGGCGTCTGCCGCCTAAGCGGCCGCCCTGTGAGCGGATCGTGCGGTTGAGCGACTGCCGAAAAGAGGACGCGCAAATAATCGTAAACTTCGGTCGTGGTTGCGATGGTCGATCGCGGATTAGCCCCGGCGCTGCGTTGCTCGATGGCGATGGCGGGTGAAAGTCCTTCGATGAAATCGACATTCGGCTTTTCCATCTGATCGAGGAATTGCCGCGCGTAAGCTGAGAGGCTTTCGACGTAACGCCGTTGCCCTTCTGCATAAAGCGTGTCAAAGGCGAGCGATGATTTTCCCGAGCCGCTTAATCCAGTGATAACGACGAACTTCTCCCGTGGAATTTCCACGTGGAGATTCTTTAGGTTGTGCTGGCGCGCACCGCTGATCTTGATAACTTGCGCAGGCATTCTGACGAGAAACGTCGAACCTTTTAGTCAAGCACAACCGCTCTTTTTCTCCAGCGAAATTGTCGGGCATGAACGAGATGACCCCAGTTAGCAAAAAATTCTCGTAAGTCCAGAAGGAGAAAACCGGCTTTGAAGAAGCTGGCGCTGGCAAATAGAAGTAGTTTCGGCGATAAAGCTGCTGCTAATGGAAGCGGCATCCGGCAAAACAATTCTGATCGTCGAAGACGAGCGGGACGTCGTCGATCTTCTCACGCTCAGTTTACGCAAAGCAGGTTTCGCCGTTTCGACGACGACCGACGGCACTGCTGGATTGCACAAAGCGCGCACCGAAAGACCAGCTTTCATTATTCTCGATCTGATGCTGCCGAAAATGCCCGGACTGGAGATTTGTAAGATTCTAAAAAGCGATCCTGCGACGCGCCAGATTCCAATCATGATGCTGACCGCGAAAGCGGAGGAGATCGACCGGATCGTGGGCCTTGAATTTGGTGCCGATGATTATGTGACAAAGCCATTTAGTCCTCGGGAAGTCGTTTTGCGAATCCGGGCGATTATGCGCCGAGGCGACGCGAAACAAGAGGAAGAGCGTCTGGCGGTCGGTCCTATCATGATCGATCCGGCGCGTCATGAAGCTTCTGTCAATGGCAAGCGGATCAACCTCACCAGTCTTGAATTTAAACTTTTGCGCACACTTGTGCAGCGACGCGGCCGCGTCCAGGCGCGCGACCGTTTGTTGAACGATGTTTGGGGCTACGAGAGCATCATTGACACACGCACGGTCGATACCCATGTGCGGCGGCTGCGCAAAAAGCTCGGCAAAGCCGCCAACGTGATCGAAAGCGTGCGCGGTGTTGGTTATCGGTTGCGGGAAAATTAACGCGAGATGTCGTGGCTGTTTCTGGGTGTAATCTGCGTCGTATTCGCGACGATCGCGCTTGTCGCCTGGCGAAAATGGATCGCACCGTGGCGACACATAGAGCAACTCGTTAGGCAAATAGCCGGTGGCGAACGGCCGCGCACGTTTCTTGTCGATGGTGGCACGCCAGCGCAGCGTGTCGGGCTGGCGTTGGAAAATATTTTCCGCCGCCAGCAACAACTCGATCAGCAGATCGCAGGCCGCGAATCCGGGACGCAGGCAATTCTTGGAGCGATGCAGGATGGTCTGCTCGTGGTCGACAGTCGTCGCCACATCACGCTGATGAATCGAACTCTTGAAAGCCTCATCGGACTCCGAGACGCGGCCGCAGGCGCTCCATTACTTGAGACCGTCCGCCATGCAACGCTGGATCGGCTAATCGCGGAAACGCTGCGTATCGGCAAGCCGATGCAAAGCGAATTGACGGTGACCAACTCGAAAACCAATGCCGAGCGCCACGTGGAAGTCAGCGCGGTCCCAATGAAAGACGATGTCGATCTAACAACTGGCGCGGTCGTTCTGTTTCACGATATCACGCAATTGAAGCGGTTTGATCAGGTCCGGAGCGACTTTGTCGCGAACGTTTCGCATGAATTGCGAACGCCGTTGTCGATCTTGCGCGGGTATATCGAGACCTTGGTCGAAAACCCGAAGACTTCTCGCGAGGAACTGGCGCGCATTCTTCAGGTCATGGAACGGCATTCCAAACGGCTTGGGCTTCTGATCGATGATTTGCTGAGCCTCGCCCAATTGGAATCCTCAAACACCAACTTGGAAATCGGCCAGGTGCGGCTGCCGGAATTGTTCGATCACCTTCTCCGCGATTGGAAAGAAAAACTCGGCGAGAAAAACTTGAAGGTAGTTATCGATCTTCCACCGGATGCGCTGCCAATCCGCGCAGATGAGACACGACTCCAGGAAGTTCTCTACAATTTATTAGAGAACGCGGTGAAATATTCGCGGGAGAACGGCGAGATTCGTCTGCAAGCGGCGCGGCGCGGTTCCGAAATCGTCCTCAGCGTCAGTGACGATGGACTCGGAATCAGCAAAGATGATTTGCCTCGCATCTTTGAACGCTTTTACCGCGCCGACAAAGCCCGCAGCCGGGAGCTCGGCGGGACTGGTCTTGGACTGGCAATCGTCAAACACATTGCGCAATTGCACGGCGGGCGCGTGGAAGCCGAGAGCGAGCCTGGGCGGGGAACCAGTATTCGAGTGGTGCTGCCGATGAACGTGCCGCGTGATGGAGAGACGGGCTCTGACCCGTCCAATTAATCGAATGGGACGACACGGAGGTCGTCCCTCCAAGATCCTTCGAATCCGCCGCTGTCACACAAAAGTAACACTAAACTTTTTGACCGTTCCACGCGCACTGCGGCAGGCTGGGAACACATATGAAATCTTCCAGATTTGCCCGCAAAATTTTCAATCTCGTGCTCTCAGCCGGAATCAGTACGACCGCCTCGGCGCAGATGATGATTAACGGCGCAGGCGCAACTTTCCCGTATCCGATCTACTCAAAATGGTTCGATGAGTACGCGAAAGTTGATCCGTCTGTTCGATTTAATTACCAGTCGATTGGATCTGGCGGAGGCCAAAAGCAAATTCTCGCACAGACGGTGGATTTCGGCGCATCGGATGGTCCGATGAGCGATGAGAATCTGTCAAAG
>Ga0307305_10000409_pt1 | contig 15218 bp, 16 predicted proteins | sample ER_DNA_186_FD_194512 | JGI IMG/M metagenome (GOLD analysis project Ga0307305, IMG submission 194512) | Bulk soil microbial communities from the East River watershed near Crested Butte, Colorado, United States - ER_DNA_186 | ecosystem: Environmental > Terrestrial > Soil > Floodplain | place... | reverse complement strand
CACGATCCTCCTGCTGGTGCTGAACGTCGGTAACCAGCGCGCGTTCTTCGTGCTCACCTCGGTCGCGATCATCATGTTCTACATCGCCTACATGTGCGTCACCGGGCCGCTGCTGATCGCGCGGCTGCGCGGCAAGTGGCCGACGCCCGAGCACGGGCCGTACTTCTCGCTGGGCCGCTGGGGCGTGGTGGTGAACCTGCTGGCCGTCTTCTTCCAGATCGTCGTCATGATCAACCTGGCCTGGCCGCGGCCGGCCGTCTACGGCGCCGACCACTGGTACTTCCAGTGGGGCGCGTTCACCTTCACCGGCCTGCTCGGCGGCGTCGGCATCGTCTACTACCTGGCCAGGCTGCGTGGCCGCCCCGCCGCGGTGCTGGCCGAGCACCGCTCAGAGGCGGTCGCGGTCGCCGACGAGCCCGCCTGACACAAGGCCGTCGGCACGTGGAGGACATCGCGGGCTTCCTCGGGTCCCATCCACCGTTCGACGCGGTGGACGCGGATGAGCTGGCGCGCCTCGCCGCGGTGACCGAGACCGAGGTCGCCCCGCGGGGTGCGGCGATCTTCGCGCAGGGCGCCGGGCCGGTCGAATCCGTCTGGATGGTGCGCAGCGGCTCGGTCGAGGTCATCCACGACGGGCGGGTCCTGGACCTGCTCGGCCCGGGTGAGCTGTTCGGGCAAGGGTCGATGATCTCCGGGCTGCCGACCGGTTTCGAGGCCCGGGCCGCGCAGGACACGGTCTGCTACCGCATCCCGGCGGACGTCATCCGCCCGCTGCTGGCCCGGCCGGACGTGCTCCAGTTCGTGGCCCGGTCGATCGTCAACCGGACGGTCCCGGCCGCGGCTCTCCCCGAGGAGCAGGTCCGGGTGGCGACGCTGATCAGGACGCCGCCGCTGTTGTGCCAGGGCACCGAGCCGATCCGGGAGGCGGCCAGGCGGATGACCGAGGAGGGCGCGAGCGCGGCGCTAGTGCCCCTGCCCGGCTCGTTCGGTATCGTGACCGACCGTGACCTGCGCAGACGGGTGATCGTCCCGGGCCTCAGCCCGGACGCGCCGGTATCGTCCATCATGACCGCGCCCGCCTTCACCGTGACCGCCGACCGGCTGGGCGGCGACGTCCTGCTCGACATGCTCGAGCGGAACGTGCACCACATCCCGGTGCTGTCGGCGGCCGGGCAGGTGCTGGGCGTGGTCGACGACGGCGACCTGGTCGCCGCCGAGGGGCGCAAGCCGCTCCTGCTGCGGCGCGCGATCGCGCTGGCCGAGAGCCCGGCCGAGCTGGCCACCGCCGCCGCCGGGCTGAACCCGGTGATCATCGCGCTGCACGACGCGCGGGTGACGGCCGAGCAGGTAACCGCGGTCCGTTCGGTCGTCCTGGACGCGCTGACCCGGCGGCTGGTCGAGCTGGCTGTCCGGGACGCCGGGCCGCCGCCCGTGCCGTTTACCTGGTTCGCGCTGGGCAGCCTGGCGCGGCGGGAGGCGGCGCCGTCCTCCGACGTGGACAGCGCGCTGGCCTGGGACGGTACCGTGCCGGGCGATGCGGCCGGCTACTTCGGCCGGGTAACCCGGGCGGTGGACGAGGGCCTGCGGGCCTGCGGAATCTCCCCGGACGTACACGGGGCCAGCGCGGCCAACCCGATCTTCGCGCGGTCCCGTGCCTCCTGGCGGCGGGCGGCGCGGAGCCTGTCCGAGGACCCGACCCAGGACAAGGCGCTGATCCTGGTGTCGGTGCTCGCCGACAGCCGCCCGGTGTGGAGTTCCGGCGGTGATACGGCCGGCGGCCTGTGGGAGGGGCAGCCGACTCCGGAACTGCTGCGGCTGCTGGCCCGGTTCGCGCTGTCGTTCCGGCCGCCAACCGGTTTCCTGCGCGATTTCGTGGTCGAGCACTCGGGCGAGCGGCGCGGGCAGCTCGACCTCAAGCACGGGGGGATGATCCCGATCGTCGACCTGGCCCGGTGGGCCGGGATGGCGGCCGGGATGGCGAGCGCCTCGACGCGGGAGCGGCTGCGGGCGGCCGAGGCGGCCGGGACCATGGACAGCGCGGAAGCGCAGACGCTGACGGAGGCGTTCGGCTTCATCTTCTCGCTCCGCCTCGACCACCAGGTCGAGCAGCTGCGGCGTGGCTCGGTCCCTGATGACTTCATCGACCCGAAGACGCTGAACCCGCTGGCCCGCTCCTACCTGCGGGAGGCGTTCCGGGCCGTGGCGTCGGTGCAGGCGAACCTCTCGGCCGAGCTGTCGCTCGGAGTGCGCTGGGGCTGATCCAGGGTTGCTGATCTAGGGTCAGGGCGCTGCTCCGGGGGAGTCCGTTTCCCCCGGAGCAGCGCTTTGGTTCTTGATTACGCCGGAGCCAGGCTGAACCGGTGCCTGTCTGGGTCCATCGCGAGGATGCGGACCGAGACGCGGGTGCCGGCCGGCCAGGACTGCCCGGGCGCCAGACCGGTGAAACCCTCGGACTCGACGAACGAGCCGAACGGCACCTGATCAGTCACCACGCCCTCGATGACGTCACCAACCTGGTGCCGCGCGAGGAAATCCTGCCAGCTCATGAAGATCACCTCCTTCCCGTCACGAGTGGCTTCTCGCTTCTCGCTGCTCGTGGCGGGGGCGGGCCTCGGGCCCGCGGGGTGATCAAGCCGCGGCCGGATAACCGATCTGTGCACGGCGCATGGCCGACCCGGCAGTCACACGCCGATGCTAGCCGTCATCGCCGGGCGCGGCCATTGGCTACGCTGCGGCCTGGATCTGGGCCACCGGGGTGTAGTGGGAGGCGTCGCCCTTGACCGAGTAGCTGGGGCTGCCGTCGATGCCGACCGGGATGTCGCCGGCCACGGTGACGCGGTGCAGCCGCCGGGGCGCGTCGTCGTAGTTGTCCACCGCGTAGTGCTGCGTGATCCGGTTGTCGAACAGCACCAGCTGGCCCGGCTCCCAGGTGACCCGCAGGATGTTCTCCGGGCGGGTGACGTAGTGCTGCAAGATCTTGATTAGCTCGTACGACTCGCCCTTGGCCAGGCCCACGATGCGCTGCGCGAAATCACCGATGAACAGGCCGCGCTCCCCCGTCAGCGGGTGCACCCGGACCACGGGGTGGGCGGTCTCGTACCTGGTGGAGAGGAAGATCTTGCGACGCTCCCGATCGGCCTCGTTGAGGCTCTCCGGCGGTACCGCGTAGTCGTAGTCGTTGGTGTGCACCGCCCGCAGCGTGTCCGCGAAGGCGCGCAGCGGATCCGGCAGGTCGCGGTAGGCCGCGCCGGTGTTGGCGATCAGGGTCTCGCCGCCGTACGGCGGGACGACGATGCTGCGCAGGGTGCTGGCCTGGGGCGGGTTCAGCACGAAGGTCACGTCTGTGTGCCAGTGGTTGGCCCGGGTGTCCTCGCTGTCGACCGGCAGGACGTTCGGCTCGCCGTCGACGGCGGGCACGGTCGGGTGGGCGGAGGTCAGCGGGCCGAAGTAGCCAGCGAACCGCTGCTGATCCTCGTCATCCACGCGGACGCCGCGGAAGACGAGCGCCTTGTGCTCGTTCAGGGCGGCCCGGACCTCGGCGATGGTCTCGGGCTCCAGGATGAGGTCAGGGGGGAGGCCGGTGATCTCGGCGCCGATGCGGGCGGTGATCTTGCGGATGCCCAGGTTTGTGCCCACTTGGGTCGTGGTCATGACGGGTCCTTCTCTGCTCGTGACGATCGGGTCGGGGGCGAGTGCAGGGCCTCAGGGACAGGCTGCGCTGCACACTCGCTTGAAGTCGACGTGACGGCGGGCTTGGAAGAGCTCAGAGAACCGCATGGCTAAAAGATACTAAGTCGATCGTTTTTATAGAATATGAGCTGGGTCACACGAAGGCAGACTGATGAGGGCGAGGATTGCGGCTGAGGAGGGGACTGCGGCTGAGGCGGGACCGGCCGGGTGCGCCGGGACCGGGCCGGGTGCGCTGCGCGGGCGGGCGTTAGCGGCGGGTTACCTGATGTAGAAGGCGGAGAGGCCTTCGGGGGGTTCGGGCTGGAGGGCTACGTTGTCCACGGTGGCCAGGCGGGGGCCGGTGTGGGCCCAGTCGACCAGGCGGCGGACGTCCTCGGGCGGGCCTTCGAAGACCGCTTCGACCCGGCCGTCGGGCAGGTTGCGGACCCAGCCCGTCACGCCGTGCTGTTCGGCCAGGCGGCGGCAGGTGTCGCGAAAGAAGACGCCCTGGACCCGGCCGGAGATGAGCACCCGATAGCGCACCACAAGCAGACGGTACGCTGAGCGAGGTCCGCGACCTAGGAACGGGGCTGGCTGCCGGAGCGGGCGGCGATGAGGCGGGCGGTGTCGCGGGCGATCATGAGCTCCTCGTCGGTCGGCACTACGAGTGCCTGGACCGGACCGGGACGGCTGATCCGGCCCCCGGTCGACCGGCCGTGCGCGGCGTTGGCCTCCGGGTCCTCGGTCAGGCCGAGGAAGCCGAGCCGGGCCAGGACCAGGCCGCGGACGATCGCGCTGTTCTCCCCGATGCCGCCGGTGAAGATCAGCGCGTCGAGCCGCTCCAGGCTAGGGACCAGCCCCGCCACCGCCTTGGCCAGCCTGTGCACGAACACGTGGAGGGCGAGCCGGGCCCGTTCGTCGCCGCGGGCGGCGGCGTCCTGGACGGCGCGCATGTCGTTGCTCGTGCCGGAGAGCCCCAGCAGGCCGCTGCGGGTGTTCAGTGTCTCGGTCAGCTCGGCGGCATCGCGCCCGGTCTGGTCGGCCAGGTAGGCGAAGACGCCGGGATCGATGTCGCCGGAGCGGGTGCCCATGACCAGCCCCTCGAGCGGGGTCAGGCCCATCGTGGTGTCGACGGACACGCCGTCGCGTATCGCCGCGGCGCTGCAGCCGTTGCCCAGGTGGACGGTGACCAGGCGCAACTCGCCCGGCGGCCGGCCGAGCAGGACCGCAGCCCGTTCGCTGACGAAACGGTGGCTAGTGCCGTGGAATCCGTACCGGCGCACGCCGTACCGGGTGTACCACTCCTCAGGCACCGCGTACCGGAAGGCGCTGGCCGGCATGGTCTGGTGGAACGCGGTGTCGAACACGGCGACCTGCGGGAGCCCGGGCCGGGCGGCGCGGATCGCCTCGATGCCGGTCAGGTCGGCCGGGTTCTGCAACGGCGCCAGCGGGGCGAACGAGCGGATCGCGTCGATGACGTCGTCGTCGACGAGGACGGAGTCGCTGAACCGGTCGCCCCCGTGCACCACCCGGTGCCCGGCGCCGATGAGGTCAGCGCCCGGGCCGACCGCGCGGTCCAGGATGCGGGCGATGACCGCCTGGCGGCTCCCGTCGGGGAGGGGTTCGGTGACGTCGCCCGTTGGACGCTGGATTCGCAGTACGGCCCCGGGGGTGCCGACCTTGTCGGCCAGGCCGCCCAGCACGCGCTCGGCGGTTCCGGCAGCGATCAGCGCGAACTTCACCGACGAGCTGCCCGAGTTGAGGACCAGCACCGAGCCGCCGGAGGCTGCCATGGCTGGGATGCTATCGAAACCTGCCGTTAGCGTGACGCCCGGGAGAGGTGCGGTAGCTTAAGCAACCAAACGGAGCTTACGCACGTTTTCCGTTGTGCGGACCACGCAGCTGTGACACTTGATCAACTAAGGCCTATAGCAAATGTCACTTTCTGGCGTAAATTCTAGCGTCGGCGACGCCCGACGCCCCGAACCGGATCCGGAATACGGAAGCGCGAGCCGGGAGGGTCGGGGAATTGGGCAGGGCCTGCAGGTGCCGGTCGCCGGGACCCTCATCTACGCGGGAATTCGCCTGGTTAGCGTGGCGATGATCGCGTTCATGCTCGGGCACGGGAATTACCGGCGGCGGCACTGGTCATTGCTGCAGTGGATGGGATCCTCCGACGGCGGTCACTACCGGGACATTGCCGCGCACGGCTACGCCTACCCGCCCGGCCAATTGGCACACGCCTCGGTGTTCTCCTGGTTCCCCGGATACCCCGCAGCCATCGACGCCCTGGCCTGGCTGCCCTGGATCACCGCCGTCACCGCTGGCCTCATCGTCACCGCCGCGGCCGGGATGGCGGCAGCCTGGGGCCTCACCACGCTGGGCCTGAAGCTGACCGGCGACCCGCGGGTCAGCCTGCTCCTGGTGGCGATCTGGGCGGTGGCGCCGGGCTCGACGGTCCTGTCCATGACGTACGCCGAGGCGCTGTTCTGCGCCCTGGCCGTCTGGGCCCTGCTCGCCCTGGCCAGCCGGCGGTGGCTGACCGCCGGCCTGCTCACCCTGGCGGCCGGCACCGTACGCAGCACGGCCGTGGCGCTCATCCTCACGGTGTTCGCCGCGGCGGCGATCACGGTGGTACGGGCGGTGCGGGCGCGCCAGCCTTTTACCGCGTGGTGGCGGCCGCTGGCCGGAGCGCTGCTGGCGCCGCTCGGGCTGCTGGGGTTCCTGGGGTATGTGGCGGTGGCGACGCACCGGCTGGACGGCTGGTCCTGGGTCGAGAAGCATAGCTATCACATGGTCTTCGACTGGGGGGCGAGCTTGCTGCGCGAGGCGAGGTTCACGGTGCTCGGCACGCCGTCGGTGGCGCAGGTCCTGCTGATCGGGGCGATCGGGGCCGCGGTGCTGCTCATGTTCTGGAGCCTGACCGAACGCATCCCGGTGTACCTGCACCTCTACACGGTCGCGGTGGTGATCCTGGCCGTGACCACGAGCGCCAACTGGATCAGCTCCAAGCCGCGTTTCCTGCTGCCTGCCGTGCTGCTGGCCCTTCCGCTGGCCCGGCTGCTGGCCCCGCTGCGGACCGCGGTCCTGGTGCCGCTCATCGGAGTGCTGACCGTGGCCGCGACATGGTTCGGCCTCTACCTGATGGTAATCGCGAAGTGGGCGCCCTAAGGGCGGGTAATTGGCTGGCGCCGGCCGGCCGGGCCGCCCTAGCGTGAGGCCCATGGTGCCGCTCAGTCATGTACTCACGTTCGCCGCCGTGGTCAGCGTCCTGATCGCCATCCCGGGGCCGAGCGTGCTGTTCACCATCAGCCGCGCGCTGACCGTCGGCCGGCGGGCCGCGCTGCTCACCGTGGTCGGCAACGAGCTCGGCCTGTGCGTGCAGCTCGTCGCCGTCGCGTTCGGCGTCGGCACGGTGGTGGAGAGGTCGGCGCAGATCCTCACCGCGGTGAAGTTCGCCGGGGCTGCCTACCTGGTCTTCCTCGGCGTCCAGGCGATCAGGCACCGCACCTCGATGGCCGAGGCACTGGCCGCGCGCGTGCCTCCGGTGACGCCGCTGCGCGCCATCAGGGACGGGTTCGTGGTCGGCGCGGCCAACCCCAAGACGATCGTGTTCTTCGTGGTCGGGCTGCCCGAGTTCGTCAGCAGTGCCCCGGGTCACCTGCCGGTGCCGGCCCAGATGCTCATCCTCGGCGCGCTGTTCCCGGTGATCGCGCTCGTCCTGGACAGCGCGTGGGCGGCCATCGCGGACACCGCCCGGCAGTGGCTCGTCCGGTCGCCGCGGCGGCTGGCCATGATCGGCGGCACCGGCGGCCTGGTGATGATCGGGCTGGGCATCAGCGTCGCGGTGACCGGCCGTAAGGACTAGCGTCACGGGGCCGATGTCCGGCAAAGCCGGAAAGTTACCGAAGATTTCCTGGCCGGCCACCCATCCGAACGGCGGCCGGCCGCGAAGCACCGTCGTGAAAGGCGATCCGGGGACCGGCAGGGGTTGCGGCATCCGAGCCGGGCGGGCCGAGGCCCGCCCGTGCCCCGACTGCTCGCTGGCCCCCCGGGTCGCCTGCCACCGACCCCGGAGGCTCGGCCGGGCGGATCCCAGGCTCAGCGTCAGGCGCTGTGCTCTCTTCTCACGCGAGGCACACCGCCAGCTACCTAGCTAGCCGCCCGAAGGCCAGTCACCGAAAGGATCGTCATGCCCAGTGAGGATGCGAAGCGCGCGAGGCTGTCCCGGCGTTCCCTGCTGCAGGGGGCCGCGACCGCAGGCGCCGCCGGGCTCGCCGTCACGGCCATGGGCGCCGCGGCGCCAGCCCTGGCCGCCACAGGCACCACCACCGGCAAGCCGCCGGCCGCGGACCAGGCGCACGACCACCATGCGGCCACCGGCCCGATCATGGTGCACGTGCGCGATGCCCGGTCGGGAGACATCGAGGTATTCGCCGGGACCAGCCAGACCCGGCTGCGTGACAAGGACCTCGCCGCCCGGATCGCGCGGACGATCGGCTGACCCGGCGCCGCCCGGTAACCGGGCGCGCCCCAACCCGTCTGAGTCAGCCTCGAGCCGCTCCCGAGACGGTTCGAGCCCGTTTCCAGCCTGTGAGGTAATCGCATGTCTTCGCATCGCGAGGCGCCGGAGATCGCCAAGGACCCGGTAGCCGACAGTACCGACGTATACGCGTTCGTGAGCCCGGACAAGCCGGGCACGGTCACGCTTATCGCCAACTACATCCCGCTGCAAGGACCGGCGGGAGGCCCGAACTTCTACGAGTTCGGCGACGACGTGCTGTACGAGATCCACGTCGATAACAACGGGGACGGCCGGGCCGACGTCTCGTTCCAGTTCCGGTTCCGCACCACGGTCCGCAACCCGGAGACCTTCCTCTACAACACCGGCCCGATCCAGTCACTGACCAGCCCGAACTGGAATCGCCGCCAGAGCTACGACGTAGCCATGTCTTCCGGCTTCAGTGGCCGGACCATCGGCACCGGACTGGCCTGCCCGCCGTGCAACATCGGGCCGCTGTCCACGCCGGACTACGGCGCGCTGGCGGCCCAGGCGGTGCACCAGCTCGGCGGCGGGATCACGGTGTTCGCCGGGCAGCGGGCCGAGGCCTTCTACGTCGACCTGGGCTCGATCTTCGATCTGGCCGACCTGCGGCCGTTCGCGAACCTGCACGCCACGTTCGGCCTGCCCGGCCTCAAGGCGGGGCCCGGGGTGAACGCCACCAACCACCTGAACGTGCACTCGATCGCGATCCAGGTGCCCGCCTCCACGCTGACCAGGAGCGGCCACCCGACCATCGGCGTGTGGACCACGGCGAGCCGCCAGCGGGTCCGGCTGTGGGACGCTGACAACGGCCAGAACGTGGACAGCGGCCCGTTCCGGCAGGTGTCCCGGCTCGGCAACCCGCTGGTCAACGAGGTCCTGATCCCGCTCGGGCACAAGGACCAGTGGAACTCGCTGCCGCCGTCGGATGACAAGCGGTTCGCCAGCTACGTGACCCATCCCGGCCTGGCGGCGTTGCTGCCCGACCTGTACCCCGGCGTGTTCCCGCGCCTGGCCGCGCTGGTCTCGGCGGGCAAGCCGCGGGCCGACCTGGAAGCCATCCTGCTCACCGGCATCCCCACCGGGATCATCCCCGGATTCACCAACTTCACCGGGCCGGTGCTGGCCGACATGCTCCGGCTGAACACCTCTGTCGCGCCCACGCCCGCGGGCAAGCAGAGCATCTACGGGCTGGTCGGCGGCGATCCCGGTGGCTTCCCGAACGGCCGCCGGGTGACCGACGACGTGGTCGCGATCGAGCTGCGGGCACTGGCCGGCGTGACGTACCCGCTGATCGACAAGACGTTCAAGCCCGACGCGGCGGCGGGCCAGCTCACCGACGGGCTGACCCCGGCCAGCGTCAGCGACCCGCCGCTCGGCCACTTCCCCTACCTCGGGGTTCCGTACAGCGGCTTCAGCAACCCGTCATGACCGAGGCAGTTCCGGGACCGTCCGGTCCTGGCACCGTCGTGATGGAACTCGGCGCCGGCGTCGGCGCCCTGATCCTGTACACGCCGGCCGGCCTGGACGGCGAGGAGATCGAGATCAGCCGGGACGGGGCGCCCCGCACCCACTCCCGGGTCCGGCCGCGGCACCTGCCCGGGCAGACCAGGTACGCGGCGGTCTACCCGGGCCTGCCGGCCGGGCGCTACACCGTCTGGCGGGCGCACACCCCGGTGACCGCCGTCACGGTGACCGGCGGGCAGGTCAGCAGCTGTCACTGGCCCGGCTGAGCCTCGGGCCGACGGGAGGGCGGGCACCCGGCCCGTTCGGGATAAATGGCTACCGAACGGGCCGGGTGTTACCCTCCCCCGCCTCATACGGGCAATGGCAGGGCCAGGATCGGCTTGGTGGTGGGCTGGGCCGAGCCGCCGGCCGGCTCGACGGTCAGGCCGAGCGCGTCACCCTTGACCACCCCGGTGGCCAGCACGGCCGGGGTCTGCCCGTCCTTGGCCGGGGGCAGCAGGCCGGCCGAGGTGATCGTCGGCTTGCCGATCAGCCAGAGCTGATACACCTTGCCGGCCGGCAGCGCGGGCAGCCCGGTGGTGACCACGGCCAGCTCGTGCCGGTCCGCGGCCAGCACCACGGTGGCCATGCCGCCGTGGGTGACCGGGTAGGTGAGCAGCTTGGCCTTCGGTGCCGACAGGAGCAGCGAGATCGCCTGGTTCTCGGCCCGGACCTGGTTGAGCTCGTCCTGCGTGTGCGCCTGCGCGAAGCCGAACAGTACCGCGACCACGATCGAGGCGGTCGCCACCACCCCGGACAGCCACGGCACCCATGGCACCCTGGTGCGGGTGCGCCGCGGCCGCGCGTGGGTCCTGACCTCGGGCGGCTGCTGGCGGGTGCGCGCCGCGGCGGCCAGCACGCTATCGCGGAGCTCGGCCGGCGGCTCCTCGGCGGCGGCGAAGGCCATCGCGGTGGCTACCTCGCGGAACCCGCGTACCTCGCTGGCGCACGACTGGCACCGGCTGAGGTGGCGGATGAACCGGTCGCGTTCGGCCCCCGGCTCCAGCGCGTCGAGCGCGTAGGCGCCGGACAGCGAGTGCAGGTCGCGCCGGAGGAGCCGCATGTCAGCTCACCCCCAGGCAGTCGCGCATCCGGATGAGGCCGTCGCGGATCCTGGTCTTGATCGCGCCCAGGGTGACCTTGAGCAGGTCGGACACCTGGCGGTAGCTGTAGCCGCCGTAGTAGGCCAGGGTGATCGACTCGCGCTGCACGTCGGTGAGCCCGTCCAGGCAGCGTCGCACCCGCTCGGCGTCCAGGCTCGCTTCCACCGCCTCAGCGACCTCGTCATGTGGTGTGTGGACTTCGGCTGTCTTGTGCTCGCGGTCGGCCGCCGCCGTGGTCGAGCGAACTCGGTCGATGGCGCGGCGGTGGGCGATCGTCATCACCCATGTCGCCGCGCCACCAACGGCCGGGTCGAACCGCGCAGCGGTCCGCCACACCTCGAGGAGGACCTCCTGGGCTACCTCCTCGGACTGGGACGGATCCCTCAGAACCCTGCGAATCACGCCGTACGCCGGGCCGACCAGCCGGTCGTACACCGCCTCGAACGCTTCCGTGTCGCCACGTGCCACGTGGACGAGCAGGAGGTCTAGGTCCCGCTCTCCCCTCCTATCCGTGGTCGCGGACGTGAACCTGGACGCGTCCGAATCGTTCGGGTTCATATGTCACCTTCGAAGCCAACGCCGGATCGGATGGGTAGAACATGGCCGAATTTTAAGAAATCTGACCGGCCCTGGCCTGGCTCAACGCCGAGCTGAGCCGGAATATCCGCATAAGTGGTTTTTTACTCCCGGCGTGGCGGGCCTTCCGGGAGGCGGCACCGGCTGGTATCACTGAAACCGTGGCGGGTGACGGCCCGGTCACGGCTTCCCGCCCAGGAGTCCGGAGGTGGCCATGCGCGTGTTCCTGGTGGTGCTCTTCGTCTGGCTGCTCATCGGCGCCCTCGCCGCCTGGCAGCGGGGCTACTACGCCGCCTCGTCGGCAAATTGCGACGGCGTGGGCACGATCCTGGTGACCATTGCGTTCGGCCCGGTCAATTACCTCGGCGGCAACCCGAAGCTCACCTGTAACTAGCGCCGTCACCTGGCTGGTTGTCCTCGGGCTGGGGGTCCTCAGGCTGGGGGTTCTCGGGCGGCGCGTCCTCGGGCTGGGGGTCCTCGGCTGGGGCCGGGCGCGCCAGCAGGCCGGACACGGCCGTGCGCATGGCCTTGAGGCCGGCCCCGCGGGGCACCTTGAGGGACACGTAGGCGATGGCGCCCACCGGGATGGGGAGCCAGAAGTTGACCAGCCGCCAGCCGAGCACGCCCAGCGTGGCCACGCTACGGGTGACGCCGAAGCTGACCAGCAGCAGCGGGGCGATCGAGTCGACGACGCCGAGCCCGCCCGGGGTCACCGGCAGCGCGCCGGCCACGTTGGCGATCCCGTAGGCGGCGAACAGCTCGACCGGGTTGACGAACCGGCCGAACGCCGCCACGAAGCACCACAGCGACGCGGCGTCGAGCAGCCAGTTGAGCGTGGCCCAGGTCAGCGACATGACTAGGGTGCGCCGGTCGCGACCGAGCGCGGACAGGGATTTCGCCGCGTCGAGCAGCGCCTGTTCCAGGCGGTCGCCGGACAGGCCGGGTATCCGGTCGCCGATCGCGTGCAGGATGCGGGAGGCGCGCTCGGCCCCCCGGATAAACCCGAAGGCCAGCGCGGCGATCGCGAGCAGGATCACGGCGCCGGTGACCGCCACCGTCACGTAGATCGGGTGGAACCCGGCCAGCGGGATGGAGATGACCAGGGACAGCCACAGCAGCACGTTCAGCACCACGGTGGAGCCCAGGCCCTTGGTCGCCATCATCACCGCGGCGTCGCGGCCCTTGATGCCCGCGTCGGTGAACAGCTTGTAGCCGAGCCCGGCGCTGCCCAGCGTGCCGGCCGGGATGACGTGGGCGATCGCGGCGGCGGCCAGGTCAATGCGGAACAGCACGGACAGGCCGGGATTGTGCGCGCCCGGTGGCAGCAGGGCCTGGGTCAGCAGGCCGTAGCAGAACAGCGACAGGAACTCCAGGATCACGCCGGCGGCCAGCCAGAAGGCGCTCACCTGGCCGAGCAGGTGCAGGTCCTTGCTCGCCCCGACCAGTTCGGGCACGACCAGGTACTCGACGATCAGCAGCAGCGCGAAGATGACGATGCCGCGGCGCAACGGCTTGAGCAGGAAAGGGAGCCAGCTGCGCCAGCGCCGCCACCAGCTAAGTCGCTCTCCCCGTCGCTCGTCTTGTCGCTGGTCCTGCCGCTCGTCGGCGTCGGCGGCGTCGTCACCGGGCTTCCGGCCGGCTTTCGCCGGGTCAGTCCGCATAAGACCCCTACTACCCTGCTTGCGGGCAAGAACGCGGGCACATCCGTAACAAGCGTTATCCTGCCCTGGTGACAGACGCGGCAAGGGCGCGTTCGATGTGGACCCTGTTTGAGCCGGTCCACGCGGTGACCTACTTCACGGCCGAGGCGCGTTCGGCCTATGAGCAGGCGGGCTTGCGCGGGTTCTGGCGCGGCTACTTCGCCGGCCGCGCGGCACCGCTCGGCGTGGCCGGTGCTGGCGGCGCGGTGGCGGCGCCGACCGGCGCGGTGGCGGCCCCGACCGGCGCGGCCAGCGCGGCGGTGGTCACCGCCTCGTTCTTCAACTTCGCGCCCGCCTTCGTGGCCCGCGCCATCCCCGGCGTATGGGAGCTGATCACGCCGGAGGAGGCACTACGGGTCCGGCTGGCCGGCGCGACCGAGGGTCTCGGCAGGCTGCTGGCCGGACGAGAGGCGGAGGCGGCCGCAGCGGCCGACCTGCTGTGGCGGGCCATCGGCGAGCTCGACTTCTCCGGCCGCGTGCTGGCCGCGGCGAACGCCGCGCTGCCGGTTCCGCCCGGGGAGGATGCCGCGGCTTCTTCGGGTTTTTCGGCTTCTTCGGCTTCTTTGGCCGCTGCCGGGCTGGGCCGGCTGTGGCAGGCGGCCACGCTGCTGCGCGAGCACCGGGGCGACGGGCATTTCGCCGCGCTGGCGGCGGCGGACATCGACGGCTGCGAGGCGGTGGTCCTGCGCTGCTACCTGGACCTGCGCCGGGAGGACATGCAGCCGGTGCGGGGCTGGACCGACGAGGCCTGGGACAGCGCCGTGTCCCGGCTGGCCGCGCGCGGCTGGGTCGGCGCGGACGGCGCGCTGACCAGCGCGGGGCAGGAGGCGCACGCGGCGGTCGAGGACGCCACCGACCGGGCCGCGTCCCGGCCTTGGGCCCGGCTCGGCCCGGAGGCCACGGAGGAGATCGCGGCGGCCCTCACCCCGCTCGCGCGGGCGTGCGCGGCCGCGCTCCCCTACCCCAGCCCGATCGGTGTGCCCGCTCCCGGCGGAGGGCACAGCTAGCGCGGTCGACCGGTCCGGCGGAGAGGTACAGCTAGCGCGGTCGGGCGGCACGTTCGAGAAACCGGACTCAGGACCCGCCGACACCATCAGCCTCACGATCCATGCGTGCCGGACCAGGTGGAACGCCATGAAACCCCGGATCCAGTGCGTTCTGACGCAGTGAATCCCGGGTTCCATTGCGTCCAGCAGCCGGTCGGCTCGCGCGCCGCACAGGTTTGGTCAGTTGATGTCGAACTCGTTCCCTTCGGGGTCGCGCATCGCCACGGCGTAATGGTCGATCCCTTCGTCGTACAGGACCCGCAGCCGGGTGGCGCCGAGGGCGGCGAGCCTGCTGGCTTCGGTATCGACCCGCTGCCTGCGGACCTCGAGCGGGATCCCGCGCCCGCCGCCGGCGTGGATGTCGATGTGCAGCCGGTTCTTGACCGTCTTGGGGTCGGGCACCCGCTGGAACCAGATCTGCGGGCCGCGGTCCTCCGGGTCGGCGATGCGGTCCTGGCCGATGTCCAGGTCCTCCTCGGGGAGCCCGACGTCGCGCCAGTACTCATCCCAGCTGGCCGCGCCGGCCGGGGGCGGCGCGGCCTCGTACCCCAGGGCGGCCGCCCAGAACCGGGACAGCCGGTCAGGGTCGGAACAGTCGATCACCAGCGTGAAGCCAGCCGCCATCATCGCCTCCAGAGTCGGTCTCGCCATCGGGGGCATCATGCCCCAGCCCTCTGACAAAACCGGCCCTGTGGGGGGACGGGGTCGGAGCTGGCCGCCGGATCGCGGGGTTGCCGAAGCGGGACGCGGCGGCCAGCTGGGAAGGCGCGCCAGGATGGCCACTAATGACGAGGATGGCCGCTAACCCGGTGGACCGGACGCCCGCACCCTGGCCGAACGGCTGGGCATCACCGTCCCCTACACGCTGCCCGGCCTGGACGAGGCGTCCCTGGACCTCGACGTGTGAGCACGGCGGGGAGAGGCCGCGTCAGGGGATGCGGATGTCGTGGTGCTCGCGGGCGGACTGGAATTCGGCCTCGGTGAGGTCTTTCTCCCGGACCGGGACGACCAGGCTCCAGTGCTTGCCGACCGGGCAGCGCTGCACTCGCGCCACCACCAGATCCAGTTCCTTCAG